>Ga0164241_10000850_pt1 | contig 44826 bp, 32 predicted proteins | sample OricomyardsoilBY_FD_108780 | JGI IMG/M metagenome (GOLD analysis project Ga0164241, IMG submission 108780) | Backyard soil microbial communities from Emeryville, California, USA - Original compost - Back yard soil (BY) | ecosystem: Environmental > Terrestrial > Soil > Unclassified | place: USA... | reverse complement strand
GCTCCAGGGGTATGCCTCCGCTGGATCCCGTGAAAGTCCGCCCCGCGCCCGAGTCGGTGTGGGAATACGAGGGGTGGCGGTGAGCGCCTGAAAACGGGGCGCGCCCCGCAGGCCAATTGCCTCGTAGCCAAGCCATGGCCGAGGACCCGCGAGCCACGTTTTCACGGCCGAACATCAGCCGACCCGTCTCTGCGCAACGCGGCTCGACCGAGGGGGAGACTTCCCCCCCCCCAATGGCCTAAAATGAGCTGAATTCAGCGCCTGGGATGAAAAATCCTGAACCCAAAAGATTCCCTGCGCTACCAAGCACACGGCGGTCTGTGGTCGGTTACAGGAGCTCTCGCTGGGGAATTGGCTTGGGTTTGGCCGGGGTTCGGCTGATCGGAAAAAAGACCGCCTGATAAGGAAAACCATGCGTTGCGGTTATTTCGACGACGAGCGTCGGGAATATGTGGTGACCACGCCCAAGACTCCGGTCAAGTGGATCAATTATCTCGGCACCTTGCAATTCGGCGGCTTCGTCGATCATACCGGCGGCTTGCTCTTATGCAAGGGCGATCCCGCCCTCAACCGCATCACCAAATACCTGCCGCAATCGCCGGCCAGCCATTTCAAGGGACAGACCCTGTATATCCGCTGGCGCGAAGACGGTCCCGGGTCACCGGAACGTTACCATGTCTTTTCGCCTTTTTTCACGCCGACCTTGAAGGAATTGGAAAGCTTTGAATGCCGGGTCGGCCTGGGCTATTCGCGCTTCATCGCGCGCTACAAAGGCCTCAAAGTGGAAACCGTGGTGCTGGTGCCGCAAGACGACGCCATTTACATCATGGACGTCACGGTGACTTGCGAAAGCGGCGCGCGCAAGGATGTATCCGCCATTCCCTGCGTGGAATACACCCACTTCGACGCCCTCAAGCAATTCACCAACGCCGACTGGGTCCCGCAAACCATGCAAAGCCGGCTCAAGACCCAGCCCGACGGCTGGAAACTCCTGACCCAATACGCCTTCATGAAGCGCGAAACCGCGGTCAATTTCATGACGGCCAGCCTGCCTTTCAGCAGCTTCGAAAGCGATCGCAAGATTTTCCTGGGTGACAATGAATACGGCGATTTCTCCCACCCGCTTTCTTTGCAACAGGACGAATTGGCTGATACCCAGGCGCATCGCGGCGACAATATCGGCGCTTTGATGCTCAAGCTCGGCGATTTGAGCGCAGGGCAAAGCGTGCGTTTCTCGGTTTTCCTCGGCCAGGAAAAAGACGATGCCCAGGGCTATGCGCGGGTCAAGCCTTATCTCAAGCCCGGCGCGGTGGACGCCAAGCTCGCGGCCATGGACGCTTATTGGCGCGAGTATCTGGCGCAATTGCAAGTCCAGACGCCCGACGCGGCCTTCAACAGCATGGTGAATGTCCACAATCCCCGCCAATGCTTCATGACCAAGAACTGGTCGCGCGATCTCTCGCTTTACCAGCTCGGCTTCGGCGGACGCGGCATCGGCTTCCGCGACAGCTCGCAAGACACCATGGCCGTCATGGGGCATATGCCCGAAGGCGCCAAGGATTTGCTGCGCAAGCTCTTGCAGGTGCAATTGCCCGAAGGCAAGGCCATGCATCAATTCTATGCCTCGACCATGGAAGCCAGCATGGGCGACGCGCGTGAAGGCGAGGCCGAGGGACGCCCGCAATACTATGGCGACGATCACCTTTGGATAGTGCTGGCCGTGGCCGCCTATGTGAAGGAGACCGGCGACTACGCTTTTCTCGACGAAGCCATTTCCTTTTACGACTTGAATAAGCACAAACCCGGCGGCGCGAAGGGAGCTGCACCCGAGGCCGCCCCCGTGATCGAGCACTTGCGCCGATCGGTGGCCTTTACCCGCGGCGACGTGGGTCAACATGGCTTGCCGCACCTGGGTTTCGCGGATTGGAATGATACCGTCAACCTGCGCAAGGGCGCGGAGTCGCTGTTCAACGCCAATCTCTATGGCCGGGCCTTGCTGGAACTCATCGACATCTTCGACTTCCGCCGGGACAAAACCGCGTCGGACTCTTATCGCGCCTGGTATGACGAGATGCGGGCCAAGGTGAATGAACATGCCTGGGACGGTGCCTGGTGGGTTCGCTGGTTCGACTCGGACGGAGCCCCCATCGGATCGGATAAGAATGAAAAAGGCAAGATCTGGACCAATGGCCAAAGCTGGCCGGTGATTTCCGGCTTCGCCCCCGCCGATCGCGCCCGTACCGCCCTCGACTCGGTGAACCGGTTGCTGAATACCAGCAGCGGCATCAAGCTCAGCGCTCCGGGTTATGACGGCTTCGAGCCCACCAAGGGCGGCGTCACCACCTACCCTCCCGGCGCCAAGGAAAACGGCGGCATTTTCCTACATGCCAATCCCTGGGTGATCATCGCCGAATGCATGCTCGGCAATGGTGAGCGGGCCTGGCAGTATTACAACCAAATCAATCCGGCCGCGCGCAACGGGGAAATCGAAACTTTCGAATGCGAACCCTACGTTTATCCCCAGAATATCCTGGGCGACGAACATCCCCAATTCGGTTTGGCGCGCAATAGCTGGCTTTCGGGCACGGCTTCGTGGAGCTATCAAGCCGCCACGCAATACATCCTCGGCATACGCCCCGCCCATGACGGCCTGCTCATCGACCCTTGCATACCCAAGCAATGGGACGGTTTCACGGCCTCCCGCAAGTGGCGCGGCGCGACCTATGCGGTCACGGTGAAGAATCCCCAGCACGTGAACAAGGGCGTGAAGTCGGTGACGGTCGACGGCAAAGCCCTGCCGGCCGAAGCGCGCATCCCCGCTTTCGCGGACGGCAAAACCCACGCCGTCGAGGTGGTGATGGGGTGAGGAGCCGGAGGTCTCTCCGAATTTTCACCCCAAAGCTTCCCGCACAACCCGTTCCAGCGTCACCGCCCCGGCGGTGACGACGGCGGAGCCGAAAACGATGAGGACGCCGATGAAAACCCCGCCGGCGCGATCATCCGAATCGCTGAGGAAGATGAAAATTTCTCCCAGCGCGGCGAAACCGATCAGGGCCAGGGCGCAAAATCGGATGACCCGCAGGGATTTCAGGGTCGCTGGCGACAGGGCCCGGCTTCGCGCGACATATCCCAATATCCGGATAGCCTGGTAGAGCGCCATGAAAAAGGGAATGGAAGCGAAATACGCATAAGCCAGAAAGGGATCGTGGAAATAGATCTCGCCAAGGGTAGCGTGCGCATTTCTGCCTTCGACATGAGGCTCCCAAAGCATGAAAGCGAGCGCCCCGAGGCCTGCGAGCACAAGCACGGCCTGAAGGAAGCGAATCGGAACCAGGAGGGATGGATTTTTCATCGCCATTCCGTGATGCCCGAAGCGCCGAACTCCATCACATCGAAAACATCATCGCCCTTCAAAACCGTATGCATCCCCACCCGAAAACCGTCCGGAGCGGGGAAGAAAAGGCTCGCGGCCGTGGGTAGAGGATGTCCTTGGGAGAAGAAATCGAAACCCCGAGGTAATTGAGCCCGCACCTCGCGATAGGATGCGGGTCGCTTATCCAGCAAAACCCCCAGCAACCGCAATTCCCCCGGGAATCCTTGTACGGGTAAGCCTCGCTCCTGTCTTAATGCCTTCTCACCCGGCGGCAAATCCTCAGCCGAAGTGAGGACTAAGCGCACCGTAGCGACATAAGCCTCCCCGAAAGAGGTTTCCAAAGCCGAAACCTCCATTCCCAGCGAATCCCAATCCAAGGTCAGGGTGGAGCCGCTTTGGCGTTTTCGATTAGGCGGACCGAGTGCATCCAACCAGGTTGCCAGAGGGTCCCAAAATTTCAGCCGCTGGCCGTTGAAAAGCCATTGATTTCCTTCGATGGCAAGGCGATGTGTAGGCGCAGGACGATGCCTTTTATTTATCGCTTGCAGGGCTAAAATCGAATCGGGATGGGAAAGGGACCTCGCAGCTTCATTTGAATTCTCGGAAAGCATCCCTTGGAAAAAAATCACTTGCAGGGAATCCTCATCCGCCGTACCGGAGAATCGAAAGGATACCCGGTTTGAAAAGGTGGGAAATCCCAGCGGCCATGCGCTACGCGAGCCGCGGATTTGAGCGAGTGTCGCCCGCCCATCTAATTTTAAGGTATCGCTACGCCAATCCGATGGACCGAGAAGAAGGGGTTGATCGGCGCCTGGGTTTCCTTGGTGTCCAAGGGTCATGGCTAAGGGGGAGGTAAAGGCTTTCCTAGGCCAGCTCGAATCCTGCATGGGTTGAACCAGCATCCAGAGACAACCCGCATGGCGCACGGAAATGGGGGTTGAGCCGGTATCCGAATATTTCCCCATCACCACCAGTCCAAGGCTATCCCATACCCACATACCGCCGGCGCGGTTGACAAAGCGATTGGGGTTTCCAAGGGTTTGAAACCATTTGGACAATGGCTCGCCGATTTTTAGAGGCGATCCATCCCAATCAAAAACATCACCGTGGATGGCCGCACGGTGAGGGACGGAATTTTGGAGAGTATTTTCGGGGGGCGGCTTTTCCGCCGGCGGTGGGGGAGGTGAGAGGTGATTATGCGCACAGCCGGCGGCGAAGAAACCGATTGCCGCTGCACCTATCTTGAGCCACCCGAATAGAGTGACGCCGCGGTCCATTGGAGGGGATTGGAAAATGTTCATCGATAGGGTTTAGGCCAATGCAGTGGCGATGCGGTCGGCCGTGAGTTCATCCCGGGCATACATGCGGCTGGCCTCATCCAACGATTTTTCTCTTTCTGCAAGTGAATCGTGCAAAAAGCGCGCTTCGGAATTGGCGCGATTCAATTGGAGCAGGGTTTTCGGGTTGGCGTCGGCGAAGACCTTGATTTTCGCTAAAAGCCCCCCCGGACCTAGGCTTTGAGCCGCAACAATATCGTTGGGGTGCACAAAAAAGGTTTTGGCCTGGGCTACCAAATCATCCGGAGAAACGCCTCCCAGCCAGGCGTCCCGCATGGCGATACCCATTTCCTTAACCGCTTGCCTTGCGCACTGGGCGGCGATGGCATGCAGGGGATGATCATCGTGATCCTTGGCGAGCATGCTATGCGATGGCGCCGTATGATTCGGGTCTTTAAGCACGTCCTGTTCGTACTTGCCGACGTTTTTCACGTACTCACGCATCATGGCGCCGATTTCGGCGCGCAAAAATTCACGCGGTCCACGCGTCAGGTTGCAAGAAAACTCGGCATACTTGGGATATTTCCGCTCTAATTCCTTGACCCGGGCGAACAGGCTTTCAATGGCATCCCCCTTATCCGGGGACATGGCTTTCATGAAATTGATGGCTACGATGGATAGCGGCGAAAAGACTCCCGCCTGGCATTTGATCTCTTCCTCCAAACTTTCGCCGATGGCGCTGCAAGCGCTGATGACGGTGTCGGCGCTTCCGAAAGTACCCGTGACCATGGGAATCCAAACCTGCGGCTGGCCATCGCGAATGACCGTGACCTTGGCGTTTTGGCCTACCCAGGGATGCACATCCTTGTGGCCCAAGCGAATGAGGGCTAATTCCACGAAATTGGAATGCGCGTAAAGGTCTTCAATGGTATGCAGGGCTTGACCGAATAATCGCCTGCCTTCAGGCGTGATTTGTGCGGCAACCGCCGCCCGCAGGCTTCTCTCCACGAAATCCGTGGCGGTGACAAAACCCTTGCCCGAAGAGCGGATATAGGTTTTCATGCCGGTATTCGCGTCCACATCGAGCTCTCCGGGAGCAACCGGCCCATGAAACAGGGGATCGATGGCGCTTCCATTGGCAATGCCCTGGGGATTGTCGATATGCTCCTCGGGACGGTATACGCCGCATTTTGCGCGAGTCACCTTGAAAACTCCGCTTTCGTGGGCGGAGGGGGTGACGGTCGGTTCGAATTCCGATTTGGCCATCAGATCGAGATAATTCGTCATGCAGTCGCGCGCGACGGATCCCGCCCGGATGAATTTGTTTTCAAAAACGATCATCCATGCCGGGTCCAGGAATTGCGAATAATCGCGCAACCAATTGCCGAAGTAGATCTGATCGCGAACCCGGGTGACCGGATCATTGCTGAAAAAATTGGCGTCGGCATCGCCCAAGCCGTCTTCAATGCTTTGATGTCCGAAGGAATCATTGGGGAATTGCTTGTTTTTCGCGCCTCGTCCCGCCCCGAAAAATTCAATGGTTTCCTTTTTGGCCTCAAGCTGCTGATCGGGATCCGCAAGATATTCTTTGGCCGCCTGATGCATGGACTGAATGTCCAGCTTCAATTCGGTTTCACCCTCCTCGTCCAATAAAGTGGCGAAGGTGAATGAGTCCTCCTCGACATGATGCATGGCGGCGATGGCGAAAGCGAATGCGGCGCCTTCCTCGCCCTTGGCGTCCCCTCCGACCTGGGAATAATGATCACGCAAAAGGTTATCTACATGATGCCCGAATTCATGGAGAAGCAGGGCCACCAGATGACCAGCCTGATCGTCCACGGTCTTGGCTTCCACCGCAATCGATTCCATGATACCGACGGTCCTGGTGGCGTTGTCATAGGCGCTGTCCTCGCCATCCACCCCTCCCGGAACTAATTGAATGTCGGGTTCGGGAACCGCCTTGTTTCCCAGGTCGCCATGGAGTTTTTTGAAAGCGGATACGGGGATATCCGATCCGAATGCGACCGTCCCCCATTCCGCGAATCTCTCCTCGTCCATTTGTCCCGCGAAGATTTCGAAGCGGCGAAGAGCGTAATCGGACACTAAGCTGGCCGTAGTCGATTCATCCCCTAAGAGGATATCGGTGGTTTGATTGACCTGCTCCAGCCATTTGGGGTATTCCTTGGAGCCCTTTTTGGAAACCTTCCCGGCCGGCTTGGGATCGATGCCATCGTCAAAGAAAAAGATTTCCACGCGCCGGTTTTCGGGACTGCGCACGCCATCGGTGGTATCGTCGACAGGAAAAGCTTCGCCGCATCCATGGGTGGTCAATTCAATGCCTTCAGGCAAAGAGGTTTTATCCAGGGACATATAGGCTTTGACGATTGCCGCGCGCGTCTTGGGTCCGGCGATTCCATCGACCTTCAATTGATTGGCGGATTGAAAATCTTTCACGGCTTTGACGTGGACGCCGTTAACCGCCCCATTCGGGGTACCCGAAAAGTGAGGTTTGCCTCCTTCGGGCAACTTCGTCAGCATGTGCTGGACTTCGCGGTTTCCCCAGATTTTTTCCTTGGGCTTGTCGGTGCCGAAGAAAGCCAGCCAGGCCTCCGTGTCATCCTTTAAATAGGCCGCAATCGCGTCGGCCCGCTCCAAGGATAGGGTTTCATTATAGGCGTCTTTCCCCGAGGTGTCGGTATGACCGACAACCAATAAATCGCATTCGGGATGTTCCTCGTAAAGCCTCTTGACGGCCTTGATGCCGCGGATGGCCGAAGGGAGCATGAAGCACTTGTTCAAATCGAAGAACATGCCCACCAAGCGGACCCGCAGGGTGGATAGCACGTTCAGGGAATGCTTTTTGCCGGCTTCGAAATCCCTGCCTTCGCGAAGCTCGCTTAATTTGATATTCACCGCGGCCATCAGGCAATGCCTATGGTCTGTTTGAGGATGGCCAACTGGGCCGGGGTGGCCTCTTCGGTGATGCCCGCGCGGGCGCAATCATTCAATATCCAAGCGCTGGCCTGACCTTCGTTTTTATGCAAAACGGCGTCCAACGCGATGCGCGGGCGCCCTCCGAAGCTTTCCTTTTTGGAATTCGCATCCGACGCATACCATTCGCGGGTATTCTTGTTTTCGGCATAAGTGCGGGATTTGATGGTCGCAATCAGTTGATCCATGGCCTTGCCTTGGTTCTGCTCTATCCAGGCGTCCAGTTTATCCAAACCAAGGTGTTTCAAGAGCGCGTTATATTGATTGGGTAAGCTCGACAAAGTAATGCCGTCTTCCCTGGCTAACGCCATCACGTCTACGGCTTTTTTGAAATCTTTCTTGCCCAATTCGGCATTCATCACAATGAGAGGTCTCAAGCCCCATTCCAGTTGCCGGGGATTGGCTGCCGCCTTATACCAATCGCGGGTTTTGGTGAGTTTGTTTGCCGTCGATCTAGCCGTTGCGGCCTTTAAAAAGACATCCATGGGTGAACCCTGGTTATCCGCTATCCAATCCATGAGTTCCTTATTGGCGTCGTCGATTTGCTGGGTATTGCGCAAGCCGTAATAGCGATACCCCGGTTTACCCCCGGTATTGTTCAACCGAAATACCACGTCCCCTGCCATGACATTGTTCCCGAACGCCACCTCGGTGTCCCAAGACAACAGGAACTTTTTCATGTAGCCCTCGCCCATGTTTTCAATCATGGTTCCTGCGGGAGCCACGGATCCAATGATCGGCGGTACCAAGACATAAGTACCGCCGGAAGCAAGTGAAACATGGCTGTAGTAGTTGGTGTGGTCCACTTCCAGCCTTAAAACCTTGGCTGGATCGGGACCTACGGCTAAAAACGCCGGCCACTTGGCGAACTTTCCCCACATTCCGCAATGGATGACGTAACAGATCAATTCGGTCGTCCAATGGTTCAGGATCGCGCTCACGATATCGTCCTTGGAGGCCTTGATGCTTTTTTGAAACACGACCTTCCATTGGGCGGTCGCGGCGGCAACGCCGAATTCCTGGGTCAGGCGCACCATGGTGGACAACATGCGCTTTTTGAATTCAGGATCGTCATGGCCATTGAAAAAGCTCGCCGCGTCGTTATGGATTAAGACACGGCGGTTGACGGTATCCATGACATGAAGCTGGCCGTCGACCATGGCGATACCATGTTCTAAAAACCGATCCTTGATGACATCGGAAGTTGTGTTGGCAAGGGACTGGGCCGTCGCCGCGTCCGGCGCGGGTCCTGCACCATTGCTGTGGAAAGGGCTTTTCAAGAAATCGGCGAAGGCGGAAGCCATATACCCACCCCCGACATACCCCAGTCCGGTTCCCCAGGTTATGACAGCCCCGTCTCCCGTCATGATGGCGTCATTGAATCCTTCGCCTTTGAGTTCTACGGTGCTCATCCGATCCAGTACCTCGCGGAACTTGTTTTTCACCTCGGTTTTGACAGCTTCGTCGGTGATTTTTTGATTGCGGAGCAACTCGTTGTCAATGAATTGCGGATCGACCAAATGTGCGATGGGATAACGTTTCGAGCCGCCATAGCTGTATCCGTTTTTGGTGGTATTGAAACCTTTCCAAATATTTTCTTTAGGACTGTTGTCGGGTAAGACTTCGATGGCATTGCGAGCCTTTTCCACCCTTTCGATGAAGGAATCGGGGATGGAATTGTCGGTGATGTTTGGCCAATTCGGGAATTCGCCGTCGAACGGCGCTTTTTCACTGCGCTTCGAACCCGAGGTCGGTCCGCTCCGAGCCGGCCCGGCATTGACGGGGGCAGGGACAATCGGCGTTTTGGAGGTTTCGGCCGTGTCGGTCATGGCATATACCCGTCGAGTTTATCGAAAGCGACATTTTGGTATAGAAAATAAGGCTCGCCCGAAACCGGTACGATTTTCATGGAATAGGATAGTTTCTTGGGCAGGCCGGTGAATTCCAAATCGATGAAGTTATCGCCTTCGATCAAATCATCGTGAGCGGTGCGCGTTTGTTCGAAGCTCCCGTCGGAACTGGTTAAAACGAATTTTTCATCCAACTCGTGGGTCGCGGAAGGATCCATTTCGATCCGCAAATAGTAGAGGGAGGTTTCGTCTTCCGAAGATTTTGAAGTTCCTCCGGCGCCCGAACGTACCGGTTTGATGAGCGGGGCGGTGAATTTGTCTTTCGCGTCCCAAATCGATATCCAGGTATTGATGGGACGGCCAGCGGCCCGGTCAGGAAAGGGCCAACTCGTTCCGACTTGGGGGAAGTGCCCTTGGTTCAATTTCATTTTGCGGACGCTTTGGTGAATTCCCTGGCAGCCCCAAGTCTGGGTTTTGCCGTTACCGTCCGGACCGGATCCATCCGCCTGGCCGCCGTCGACGCTGGTAAAGGTGATGACGTCAGCCAAGGAGCCATCCGAGTTATAGACCGTGGTTTGTCCGTTTTCATCGACGATTTTTTTGTCGATTTCCCCGATGATGAAAATATGCTGGCTATTGGTCTTGGAGCTATAGAGGTAGAGGACATCGCCGATTTTGGGGAAGAAGGTTTTGGCGTTGAATTCGGATCCCCATTGGCGGCTCGCCTGGGTGTCGAACTTCAACAAATCGGTGAGGACGCCGCTTTTATAAGGAGCGTCGAAAAGGGGGGTTCCACGCGCACCGCAAAGCCACCAGATATTGCGCACGAACATTCCGCACGACGATGTGTTGATGCTGTGATCATTTTTCCAACCGGCACGGGTTTTATCATCCCAGGTGACCATGTCCAAATAGGCTTGGGCCCGGTCTTCCCCCTGGGCTCGGTTCAACCCTAAATTGTCCATGGCCTTGGCGGCGTCGACAAAGGCTTTACGGAAGGCGTCTTCCGGCAAATCCTTGATCAGGGTTTCCGTCTTTTTAAAGTCAAGCACCCCGGGAGCCGATGCGGTTTCCTCGGTTCCCTGGTAACCTGGACGATACCCAGGCTCCGTGATGTCCTCTTCTTGCTGGGGTTGTTCGGGTTTAGGAACAACAGGATCCGGATCTGGTGAAGCGGGATGTGGAGGAGGTGGAGTGGGTTCCGGGTCGCCCTGCGGATCGGGCGGTATTTCCTGGTGTTGGGATTCAGGCAATAGCTTCAGCTTAGCCTGTCCGGGCTTGCGGTTATGCTCGTAGCGGATAAAACCGTCCGCTCCCGAGGAGCCCGTACGCTTGGTGCCGTCGGGCAGGATGACTTCATAAGCCATCGACGGCAACGGTTTACCGCCGGCCGTCAAAAGCTCGAAAATCACGGGATACAATTGCTCGGGTTCGGCCTCGTCCAGGGGCTCGTATTGGGAGGCGTCGAAAGGGTCGAAGGGGGTGGCCAGTTTTTCGCCGGCCGGCCCATTGGTGACGAAATCCTTTTGACGATGGCCCAGGTCCAGGTAATAACGGCAAAAAAGATTCGCGAATAAACCCGATCCGCTGAAAAAACGGGATTGGACATCGAAGACCGAGGCGATATCCCGGCCTCGCTCGTGATGAATGAGGATGACCAGCCGGTAACGGCAATATTCCAACGCTTCACGCCGGGAAATCCGACGCCATTTCGAGCGGTCCGTCGCTACCCATCGCGGGTCCGTGGAGAGGACTGAAGCCATAGGCCTAAATTCTGCCTAAAAAGTGAAGTTCATGGGGATTTTTTTCTGCCCATCCAGCATAGAAATGGTTTTTTCCATCCTGGGTGATCACGGTCACAAAGACGGAGACCCTGGAGTCGCCCGGGGGGACCCCTTTTGCTGCAATTTCCGAACGGATCGGACTAAATCCAGGGAAGCCTCAATCTCTTCCCTGCGAATGGCCACGCTTTCCATATTGAAACCCACCGGAATCCGCAACCCGCCGGCGAATTCCAAAATCTCCTCGGCTAGGGTCCGACAGACTTCCAGCGAGCGGCTCAGGATATCATGCGTCTTGCTCAGATCATTTTCCAGCCAGGCGGGAATGTCAAAGCCTAACCATTGCATGAACCTCAGGGTTTTTTCGGAACCGCAAGGGGTCAAGGTAAAGATCATGGGAAGACGGGGCATATGCGATTCGTCCGCCGCGCCGGCATAGTCCACGAGAAATTTCTTCACAGGATCCACCTGATAAACGCATTGGGAAACGATCCCAAGCTATCCGGATGCAGGCGCTCCATTTGCCTTGTGACTATTTCCGCAATTTTTTGGGACTCGTTACGCATTTTAGGCGAGGTGAGGCCATAAAACAAAAGCCCTCGTTCTCGCCGGAGGATTTTGTGTTTGAGCGCAGCGGGCATGGGCCGGCCTTCGTCCTAAATTGGGGTTCCTAAGATTAGCAAAGCCCGCTTCGGCGTCCGGCGTTATCTTAGGGGCCAGTCTCATTTGTAAAAGCCAGGACGACGGGATCCCCACCATGAAAAGCGCATTTTGCTTCTTTCCCTTAGCCGCCGTCGCCTTGTCTTTCGGACAAGACCACGGAAGCTGGGCCACCGCCGCGGTTTTGCCCGTGATTCAAAGCGAATGGGACGGCGCCGTCATCGGCGATTCGATTTTCTGCATGGGCGGGGAAATGAAACGCACTCCCGCTAAGGATGAAACCAAGGCCTCCGACGAATTATGGATATACGACGGTAAGAACGATAAATGGACCCAAGGCGCCGATATGCCCGGCACCCGCAACCACATCTCGGTGGTGGCTTATAACGGTTTGATTTATGCCTTCGGAGGCTATCCTCCGCCTTGCTGCGCCCAATATCCCTGGCCGGCGGGCACCAATACCGCCTGGAGTTATGACCCCAAAACCAATCAGTGGAAGACCTTAGCCCCCATTCCCCGGAAATACGGCGCGGGGTTCGCGGCGGTATTCCAAGACAAGATTTATTTGATGGGAGGCACCGATTCAGGCGGCTATCACTCCATCACCGACGTGCACGCTTATGACCCAGCCAATAATTCCTGGAGCAAAAAAGCGAGCATGAAAAGCGCCCGGGAACATACCCGGGGCGTGGTCGTCGATTCCCTCATCTATATCTTCGGCGGCCATTACAAACCCTCGGCTAACCGCGTCAACCAACCGGGCATCGAAGCCTATTCCCCGGCCAGCGATACCTGGTATGACAAAGGCATGATGCCAAGGCCCCGCGGCGCCATCGGCACGGCTTATATCGAGGGCAAGATTTATTTGTTCGGCGGGGAAGGCGCGGATTTTTCGCTTTTCAATAATGTCGAACAATACGATCCCGTCACCGCCAAATGGACGGACATGGGAACGACTCCAGGCACCGGCGGCATCCACGGCATGGCAACGGTGACCTACCAGGGCAAGGTGCACTTGATAGCGGGGAGCAACCCATCCGGCTTCAACCCCAAGAATTACCACAATGTGTACACGCCTCCCAAGCAGGCCTCGGTCGGCCTTTCAGCGCCTCAGGCAAGGTGGAAAGGGCAAGGAAAGACGGAGTTGGGAAAAACGTTGACCCATGGCAAGGGCACCTTCAACTGGCTCGGACGGCTGTTATCGAAGGTGGGTCGCAGCGAGTGAACCGGATTTTCCGGGACAAGCGCTAAAACGGGGATGCCGTCACTGCCGACCTCGGGCGGATTGGTTGTATTCTCGAACCAAGCTGTAGGCCGGTTTCACCACCAGGCCCGGGAAGCTTAATAGCCCCGACTTCTCATGTTCCATATTTTCGGAGGAATTGTATTCCACCAGCTTGAAGTAGTAAGCGTCCAGCAGGTGGAGAGAAGGCATCAGCGAGAGGATTTCATGGACCTTGGCCGCATGGAAGGCGTCGTCTTGCGGCTCATATCGCTTGTTGGGGGCGCCGATTTCCGAGGCGATTACGGGAACGCCGGGGGCGACGCGGGATAACATTTCCCGGTAGGCGATCCAACTCTCGGGATTATCGTAAAGATGGATGTCGAGGATATCGTAATGGATTTCCGACAGCAGGGTATAGAACCTGGCCATCATATTCTGCGACTCTGCCTTATAGCACAGATAGGTCACGTCTTTTTCCGTCATGAGAGCCGAATCGACGGGATTCAGGGTGGGAAGGGGCATGCCCTCCTCACATACAGAAAGAAGGTGGAGCAACAAGGTTTGCGTTCCGCTGAGAACCACCTCCATTTCGGGAGCCTCGGCCTTGACTGCACGGTAAAAGACATTGGCGGTCGCCACGAATTCCTCGGGGGAACCCACGTACCAGTAATAGCTGAACGCCTCATTGCCGAACTGAATCCTTTCGATTTTTCCCCGGTACCTGCGGGCCAGTTCCGTGACATACTCCCAGAAGGCGGAAAGATTGTTGAAGACGCACGATCTTTCATTCCGGAGACCGCATTGCCAGTCGGGTCCGTCCGATTCAATGGTCAGCATGACTCGGATTCCCGCCTTGTTGAAGGCTTCGATGCGGGCATCGAGGCCGTCCCAGGAGATGATTCCAGGGCTGGTTTCCTGAATCCTCCAACTTTGCGAGAAACGCACCGACGGGGAGTGAAGGTTCTTTAAATGCCGGATGGAGAATTCGAGCTCGGTTTCCTGACCGGGGGTGGGCTTGGTACCGACCGGCGGAAATGCGATGGAAAGCGAGGTCGGTTGCGCCATGAGGGTATCGGGTACCTCGGTAGGCGGGATAGCGGAAGGCCCACTGGGAGGATTGGAGGGTCCCGAACAGGCCAACGCCATCATCGCCAACCCGGCTAATAGGGGGTGGAGACCCTTGGCAGGCGAAGAAAAATCTTTCCACAAACACCGCATTCTACGCATTATCCGATCATCGGATTCCTGCTTCAAGATGAACGCTCCCCCTCCAGCACAGTACCTCAAATTCCCTTGGGAGGCTTGGGATTTTGCGGATTTGGCGACGTCCCCTTGAGGGCCAAAACGCGCGCACCTCCGGGTCGGTGGCGTTAAAGAACCGTAAAAAAAGGCTGATCGGCGTTTGGGTAACCTGCAGGATACGTAGGGAAAGGGGAGGGCAAAGTCGACCCTCCCCCCAATTGATTTCACATACTCAAATCGAAAAATTCCTGCAAGGCCCAACCCCGACCTAATACCGGTCCATTCGCGTGAGCGGTATCGCAGCCGCTTCCTATTGGGATGACGAGCGGAATTAAATCGAAGCGGGAAAAATCCCCTTGCACGACAAGTGGGAAAAAGACTTTTTCAAAAAATAGATCGCATGGAGCGCTCCGATAGAGTCGGATTTTTGCGAGGGGATCCTGAGAGTGTGGGGCATGACTGCAATATCTATCTTACGTCACGATATGATCAAAACTGTCGTTAGAAGGAGTAAGCGTAAGCGAGTTATTCAACCCTGGCGGCCGGCTAAAAAGTGGGAAATTTTTCTTGAGAGGAGCATAGGCGTTTTCTTATCCGCTTTATTGGCGTTGCCGGCGAGCCTTATCCTCATCCCTCTCTATCTGCTTTACCTGGCGACGGTCAGGGACGGTGGCGGTTTTTTCTACCGGGGCGCGCGCCTGGGCCTCGGCAAGAAGATTTTTATGATTTACAAGGTGCGCTCCCTGAAGGTCGGCGCCGAATCGCGCATCAAGTCCGCCCTCCACCAAGGCGGATCGGGTGAAGAGTTATGGTATGGCAATTTTATCCGGCGGACTCGTTTAGATGAGTTGCCCCAATTATTCAATGTGCTCCGCGGCGATATGGACTTTGTCGGACCCAGGCCCGAAAGGCCGGAGGTGTACGAGGCCAAACTGCGTTTCATGCGCGAATACGACCTGCGTTTCCTGGTGAAGCCAGGGCTGACCGGGCTTTCCCAATTGGTCACCCCCCACTCCACTCCCAAGCGCATCCGCGCCTCCATCGATAACCGCCATTTCGTCCGCCAGCGAAGTCCCGTGCTGAAATACCTGCTATTTCTGCGCACCATCTGGGTGTTTTTTTACAAAGTCCTGTGGGAGGGCTTGAAAAAAATCCTCCAACCCGCTCTCTTGCTGGTGGTTTCCAAGTCCAGAAAGAACCGGCGGGCGAACAGGAGGCACTTCCCCAAGGATGTGTATTGCAACATCAACCTGATGATGGGCATCGATCCCGGTTTGCAGGACATCATTTCCGGCATCCTGACCAATGAATTCCGGGTGCTGAACATGAACCGAACGGAAGTCCTCGTGGAGGGGAAAAAGGAGAGTGTGGACGCCCTGCTCCGGTGCATGGAGTGGCAAGGAGGGTCCGTCCTGCAGGGAGGGGACGAATTCGACCTTAAGCTCCAGATAATCCGACGGAAAGGCGTCAAGGCCAAGGTCGTGAACTGCTCGGGAAGCATACGCGCCATGCGCACCGCTCAATCGAATGGCAACCGGCAAATCCTGCTCAGCTTCACGAGCAAGTCCGAAATCGACAGGTACTTCATTGATAAATACATCCTCAATGAATCCTTCACCTGAGGTCCCTGGCTCCTCTCATGCCTAGGACAGGCTCGAGCCTATTGGAAAAAACCAGGAAGAACTTTCGCGACAAGGGAATCCTCGGCGTATCGGCCGGCATTACCCGGTTCCTGATTCGTCCTTTTTACGAGCGGAAGTCGGTCGTCATGCTCAGCAAGCCCGCCCACGCCGAGGGCGATACCGTACCGCTTCCCCAAGGCCGGCACGACGGGCAGGGCGAGTTTTATCTGGGGGCTGCCGAGGACGTGGGTGGCATAAGCTTTATCGACGCCCGCTGGAAGCGGACTATCCTGGCTTACCTGGATGCGGGGGCGGAAATCCGCCTGGGCCGCCTCGACGGTGAGATTCTCTCCTACCAGTTGTCCCATGAGCGCTTTATTCTGGATTTGCCAAGGAGATTGCGCATCCCCCTGCGAAACAACCAAGTCTATTTTTTCGACGTGCATGTCGCGCCGGGATACCGCGGCCAGGGAATTGCCCGGCGTCAGATGAGTTATTTTGAATCAGAAATGATGCAATGGGGTTTCACCGAAGTGATAAGCCTAGTCGAAATCGAGAACCAGGCCTCGCTGCGTTTCCACGAACACCAAGGGTTTCGCGTGCTTGGATCGGGTTCTTATCTCCGTCTAGCCCGCCTGAAATCCTGGAAATGGAACGGTGATTGCCCGCCCGGCATTAAACTCCCCGTTGTAACACCCTCGTGAAAACCGCCCGCATCCTGTTCTACAATCTCCGCAAAGCGGTCGCCACGGTGCTGTTGGTGTTTCTCTTGGTGGTCTTGCTCAGCGTTTTCTGGCTGAAGGCCTCCCCGGTCTACGAATCCAAATCCGTGCTCACCTTCCTGCCCACGCAATTCGAAATCAAGTTCCAGGACGGCCGCTCGGATTTGGCGGGGCTGAACCCCGCCACCGTGCTTACCCAGACCCACACGGAGTTTCTTCTCAGCCGGAGCCTGGCCGAATCCGTGATCAAGCGGGCCTTGGAATCCTACAGCCCCGAAGCACCTAAGCCCTCTCTCGTACTGTGGGTTAAACGGAATTTCGTGACTCCGGCCAAGGGACTTTTCTGGAAGACCTACTATACGTGGAACTCCGGTCGTTACGTGGAACCCTCCCTCCTCGAGGATCTCACCGGTAAGCTCATGGAGCGAACGAAGATCGGGAATGTTCCCGCCTCCTATATCCTTTCGATTTCGGTGGAATGGGAAGATCCCGAATTCGCGCGCCTCCTAACGGAGCTGCTGACCGAGGTGTATATCGAAAAGGTGGCGCGCAACAATGAAGAAGCCATCGACCTGGCCCTGGCGCAATTGACCAGCCGCGCGGACACTCTCCAGGCCACCTTGGACGAAATCAACGGGCGGATCCGGGACTTCAAGAAAGGAGAGAAGCTCTTCGTTCTGTCCAAGACGGTGGAATTCAAGATGGATGAGCTCAAATCCTACCTCGAGCAGTACAACGAGCAGAGGATGAAAGTCCTCGCCCTGCAGGGAGAGCTCCAGAACAAGAAAAGCCTCATGACCTCCACGGATTACGAGAAAATGAAGGCTGATCTGAAACTGGCCCAGGACCTGTCCAAGGACTTGGAACTCCTCATCAACGGCAAGCAGCGGGAACTTGGCGCCATGCCGGCCAAGGAATTCGACTTCGAGAATTTTCTCATCGAAAAGGAAAATTACCGGGCCCGCCTGGCGCGGGTATTCGAAGATATCGGGCAGGCGAGGGAGGCCAAGGCGGTGGGCGTGAAACCCGTCAAGATCATCGACCCTCCGAGGGCTTCGGCCTACCCGAAATCACCCAAAATCCTGATCAATGCCGTAGGCGGGCTCATCCTGGGAATCCTGCTATTCCTGGGCTGGATGCTGATGGAGGAGTCCATACGTCCCCGCATTCGATCCGCCCAGGACTTGGATCCCCGGCTCAAATACTTGGGATCCCTGCCGCCCCCACCGCGCGTCGAGGGCTATCCCGCTCTCGCCCTGCACGGCCCTCCTTTCGCCCGGTCGCCCTCCCGCCTCTTCGCTTCCCATTCGCGCTATCTCGGCGACCGCATCTTCGAGGAAGGGCATCCCCGGGTCATCGTTGTCGATAGCCTTGGGGCCGATTCCGCGCGGTCCCAGTTGGTCGACGAACTCACCCGTGGGCCCGATCCCTTGGTGATCATCGACTTGGAGGGCAAAAAGGACGCTCCGGCTTGGCGCCCGAGCCTCGTACCGGGAAATGCCGGCTTGAGCGCCCTCGGCGCCGCGGATCCGGCGAGGTGGCGGACGCTAACCTCCGCCGACGGCGCGCCCGGCAAGCTCATGTTCGCGTTCACCTTGGAACCGAGGGACTTCACTCCGCGGGACTTGCGCGATGTGGAGGCTATTCTCTCCCAGACGGATCCCAAATGCCGGGTCATCATCAAGCCGCCTCCGTTCCGGGACTTTCCCATGGGATACCGTCTCAACCGCCAAGCGGACAAGATCATCTTGATGGTGCCGGCGGATTCGACCCAGGTCTCGCAGGTTAAGGAATACCTGGACATCCATCGGGATACGGTAGAAAAGACCTGCGCGGTGCTCGCCGGCGTGACCTTCCTGCCCGACCTTGTATTCAAGGCCTGAGGAACACGGTGAAGATTCCGCTCGCCTCGGTTTCCGAAGGCCTTTGGGAGGAATGGAGGGAACTCGCCCTAGCTGCCGATAACGGCCACATATTTCACCATCCCGCCTGGGTGCGGGGAAGCCTCGCCGCTTTCCCCGCACCCAGGAACGCCTCAGTATACGCGATCAAGCGCCAGAACCGCCTCTCTACCCTAGCGGCCTTCCACTTTGAAACCCAAAAAGTGCCCGGGCTGCCGCTGCGCCTACGCAGGGGAGAATTCCTGCTGAATGAGCTGGTCGACTATAACGGTTTCCTCAGCGACCAGCCCGACCCGTCCTCCGATATTCTCGCTCTCCTGGAGGAGACGCGTAGCGAAGAAAGGTGGGATATTCTCAAATTGAAGGATATCTCTTGCCAGGACCCCATGCTGGGGATCTTGAGCCTGCTTCGCGAACACGGCCACCCCTACACCCTTCTCAAGGGCAACCTCTGCCCCTACCTTTCTTTGGAAGGGACCTTTGAAGAATACCTGGACCGCAAGCTGGGCAAGGGCAGCCGGCATATCAAAAAGTTCCGGAAGGTGCTGGGGATGGAAGGCTTTACTACCGTCGAGGAAGGGAATTGCCCACCCGGGGATTTTGCCATCGACGATCTCGTCGAGGTGGAAGCCGGCAGTTGGAAGGCGGCCACGGGATTATTTTCCACGCCCGGGAAGCGTCTGTTCTACCGCAATGTCCTGTCCCGGCTTCACGCGGAAGGCCGGTTGCAATACCTGATGTGCCGTGCCTCCGGCAAGCCGGTGGCCTATGTGCTCGGATTCTATTTCCGCCAGAAGTGGTTTTATTACTCCACCGCCTACCGGGAAGCGCCGCACCATATCGCCTTCGGCACCGTCGCATCGCTGCTCACCCTCCGCAAGATGTTCGATCTCAACCTGAAGGAAGCCGATTTCATGCGGGGAGCGGAGAGGAGCAAATTCCTACTCACCGGACCGGCGCGACGGAATTACGACCTATACCTTTTCGCCTCGCGATCCATGAAGGCGGCATTCGACTCGTTGTGTTTTTTCCGCCGAAAGGTGAAGCGGGCCTTCAAGCATAGGGCGTCGTATGCCTGGCCCGGCCCCATCCAGGAATCCGACTTGCCGGCGCTACGGAATATCGCCTAGCCATGATGAGGCTAACCGAGCGAAAAACCTTGGCCTATCGCGCGTGGGCGAGATTCCTCGCCGCGACCGCAATCATGGCGGCAGGGGCATCCTCGTTGGGGCAAATGCTGGAATTACCCGTCTACATGACGGCTTTTGCGACGGTCGCGCTCACCGGGTATCTCTTCCAAACCCTCTGCAAGACCGATGCCGGCGCCATTCCGTGCCTGAATTACCACAGCGTGACTCCCCATCCGGAATGGATGCAAATCGGGAGATACCTGTCCATTTCCCCGGATCTTTTTGAACGCCAGTTGCGTTACCTGAAAGATCGGAATTACCGGACGCTGCAGGTCCAGGAATTGAACGCCGACCTCGCCAAACCGCACCGTGGCGAGCGGCGCGTCTGCCTCACCTTTGACGACGGATACCTGGATAACTGGTGCTACGCCTTTCCCTTGCTGCATCGATACGGCTTCAAGGCGACGGTATTTTTTTGCGGAAAGTTCCTGGACCCTCGGACGGACGTGCGTCCCACCTCGGTTGATCCCGGATTCTCCCCGGACCAGGTGCAGGGTTATGTCTCCCTCGCGGAGGTTCGCCGGTTGCACCAGAGCGGGCTCATCGAATGCGCGGCTCATGGCCATTCGCATACCCGCATTTTTTACTCCTCCGAAATCCAGTATTTCCATTTCCCTCCCCGCGAGAACATCTGGCTTTTCTGGAACCTCTTCGGCCACGAGACCGATTGGTGGCGGCAACCCATCGCGGAAATGACGCCCAGGGGCTATCCGGTTTTCGCGCAAAAGCAAAGCCTCTTAGGTCCGGCCTTCCTGCCCGACCCCGCCCTCGTCACCCACCTCCTGGAATTGGCGGGATCCCTGGAACACAATCCGGGAAATGCCCAAAGCAGGCTGCATGAAGCCGTCCGCGGCTGGATCGGCGAGGGACGGAGCCTGGGCCGCATGGAGACTTTCGAGGAGTACCGGGCGAGGTGCGCGATGGAACTGGAGGAGCCGAAGCGAATCTTGGAAGGCGCCATCCACGCCCCGGTGCGGAGTTTTTGCTGGCCCGAGAACATCGTTGTTCCTGAGTTGGAGGACATGGTTGACCAGGCCGGATACGAGTTCTTGGTTTCGAATGAGTACCGGGGGATGAATCGAAGCTCCTCGTCCAGGGCGGGTTTTTCCCGCATTTTCATCGGAACGCATTACCTCGGCTTCGCCTCGCGCCAGCTGGATTTCCTGGGATTCGTGGTTCGGTTACGGCTCGCCGAAGGCGATTACCGGTGGCTTCCCGTGCATTTTTTGGCCACCCGGTTCGCGAAAGGCCTCGCGTTCTGGAAACGGCGACAGGAGACCGCCTTCGGAGTCATTCCTTAGGAGGTGCGACAATTGCTTAAGAATAAACTCCTCCGCAACGGCAGTTATGTCTTCCTCTTCAAGCTGGTGGGAATGGCTTGCGGGCTTCTCTTCAATACCCTCTTGGTCACCTATTTCGGGGCCAACGCGAAAACCGACGCCTTGCTGGTGGCCTTGATCATCCCCTTGGGACTCGCCGACGACATCCTCAGGATCGTGAATTTATTGGTGATTCCGCAAATCGTGCGGTACCGGGATCAGGAGCCGGGAAGGCTGTGGGAATTCTTCATCTCCTTCGTGCTGTCCGCCGGTTTCGTGTGTTTAGGCGTCATCGGACTGCTATGGCTGTTCTCAGCGCCTTTGATGCGCAATATCGCGCCGGGTTTCTCCGGCGGCAACCTGCTGCTGGTGCAAGAGTATTTCGTCAAAAGCCTGGGATTGCTGCTGCTCTTGTCGCTGAACAGCATGGTGCAATCCGTGGCCCATGCCGAGGAAAGGTTTCTCCTTCCCTCCATAGCAGGATCCGCCTATAAAATCGCCTCCATCGCGGGCCTGGCATTGCTGCATGGCCGTTTCGGGCTGGACTCGGTATTCTTCGGCTTCTACGCGGGCGCGCTCATCCAGAATGCCTTGCTCCTGCCCGTGCTGATCCGTTTCTCCCAACATCATGCGCGTTCCGCGAACTTTTCCTTCCGCCACGTCACTCCGATTTTGCCGGCGCTTATCCCCATTCTCATCGGCAGCCTGGCCTCGCACTTGAACGGCATGGTGGGGAAGTATTTCGCGAGCTTCCTGGGGCCGGGAGCGGTGACGACCTTGGATCTGGCCCAGAAGATCATCCTGACCATTCCGAACCTGGTGGTGATTCCCCTGGCCACGGCGATGTTTCCCTCGCTCGCGAAATGGATCCAGGACAAGGACGTCGACAAGTTGCACGACAATTTAGGGTCCTCCGTGCACACCATCATTCTGATAGCCGGGGCCATCATGGTCGTGTTGGCCTTTTTCAACCAGGCCGTGGTCTCTCTCTTTTTCGGCTATGGCGAATTCTCGCGGCAATCCATTCACGCCACGTCGGCCAACCTCCGGGCCTACGGATTCGGGGTGATCCCGCTATGCCTCAACCAACTCATCTACATGGTCCTCTACTTGAACCGCAGCCTCCTCAGCCTGGCCATCATCGGCAGCCTGAACGTCGGTGTGACCTTGATCGGCAACTTCCTCCTGGTTGGGCCTTTTGGCGCCCAGGGGATAGCCGCCTCCACCAGCCTCGCGTCCTGGTCCCTCTGCCTGGTTGGTATCGCGCTCATCCATCATCGGGGGCTTATCCGCCTTTCGCGGACCGACGCGGCGGCGGTTGGAAAAACCTTCCTCTCCCTGGCTGTGGCCGCTCCCCTGCTTTTCCTGGCCCCCAGGGCAGGCATGGAGGGAAACAAGGCCCTCACGATCGGAATCCTGGGGGGAGCTTTTCTGCTGGTGCTGCTTCCGGCCCTCTGGATGCGGATTAAGTCCGCCGAGCCTATCCTCCTGATGCTGGGACGGAAGCGGAGCTGATCAGGCGCCGCCTTTCCTTTTCTTCCTTTTGTCCGCGGCGCGAGACCTGGCGGTAGACCTCCAAGTACTCCTCGGCCGTGCGCTCGATGGAAAACTTTTCCCGGATGGTGCCTGAGGCATCGGGGACCGCGGGTGGATCATCCAGCCAGACAGCCAACCGCGCCGCAATGCCATCCGGATCTTCCCTTGCGACCAAATGGATACCCGGCAAAAGCCCGGCCAGCGAGGGTATGCCGCCAACCGCGGCGGCCAGGGTGGGGGTCCTGAACATCGCCTGCTCCACCAAGGCCAATCCAAAAGACTCCTCCCGGGAAGCGAAAACGGCGATATCGAAAAGGGCCATGTATTCCTGAGGGTCCGGCCTGGCGCCCGCCCAATGCACATGTTCCTCCAGATCGAGTTCCCTGACCAACGAGGCGAGGTTATCCCTTTCCGCGCCGTCGCCTACCACCACCGCGAGGAAATCGGTACGGAGGCGCTTCAACGCCGCCAGGCTGCGCACGAATATATCCGTCCCCTTCTCCAGCGAAAGTCGTCCGACCGTTCCTATCACCTTTCGTCCTTTGGGAATCCCGTGAGCCACGCGCAATTCCCGGCGGGACCGGGATACGGAAAGCCTATTCATCGCGATTCCATTGGGAATGATTTTGAGCAGGCTCTCCGGATAGCTCTTGGACAAGCTGTCCCGTACCGCTTCGCTGACGCAGGCGATTTTCGCGTAACGGCACCCTATCAGGGCATTGACCAGCTTATGCTTGCGGGGTTTGATCCAGCCGTCCACGGCATGCTCGGTATGCACGATGGGCACCGGCCGGATGCGGACGGCCAGGCGTCCCCATTGGGAGGCCGAGAATTCATGGGTATGCAGGACTTCCACCTCTTCCGCGGCCAACAAGCGGGCCAGGTCAAACGCGAGCGGCAAGTGAAGGCGGCTTTTGCGTAATTGCACGTGGCGCACCCCCAGCCCCTGCAAGTCCGCCAAGAGCTGCCCGCCGGGAGAGAGGCTGCACGCGAGGACATCGACTCCCTTTTCCTTCAATGCCGCCGCCAGGTCGACGAAAATCCGCTCCGCTCCCCCGATGCGGAGGTGGTGAATCAAAAGAAGGACCTTCATGGCTTCAGGCTTCCATCCGGACCGGTTGGGGTGGCGCCGACGCGATATCCATCTCCAATATCTCATCCAGTCGAGACAGGGAGGCGAGGATAATCCACAGGTATTTGGAATACTCCGCCGGCAAAAAGAAGCTCCCGGCCAGGAAGGTGAAAAGGGCGTATTTCAAGGCCTGGGCATTCCGCCCATGCTCGGCCATGCCCGCCTCCCGCGCCCGGCGGATGATCCCGTTGGCCAGGCGAAAGCTGGCCACCAGAATGGCCAGGAAGCAGGCCAGACCGAATAGACCCAGCTCCGACCCGATGCTGAGGAACATATTATGCAGGCGACGGGCTTCGCCGAAGGTATCGGCCGTGTAACGGTAGACCTGGGACTTGAAGTGGTAGGAAAAATTTCCCGGACCCACTCCCCAGACAGGGGACCGCGATATCAGGTCGAAGCCCATGATATGGTAGGCGATGCGTCTCTTGAAGGACCCGTCCTGGCTGGTGGTGATATTCTCCAAGGTCGCGATCCGCTCGTAGTATTTCCGTGGGATGAAAGGCGCGCTGCAAATTCCAACGACCACCACCATGGGCAGAACCCATTTCCATCGGATTTCCCGGCGACGACTCCAGGTAAAGTAAGCCATGCCGACGGCGAGGGCGATTAAGGAACTGCGGGAGAAAGAGAAAACCAGGTTGAGGGAATAAATCAGGATGCATACCGCCAGCAAACCGCGCGCCACCACGGATTTGAGGCTCATCAACAGGCTGGCGGCCATGAAAAAGGCCACCAGTACGTGCATGGCGAAAGTATTGGGATCTTCCGAGGACATCCCACCCGCCCGCTCCACGCCTTCCCATTGCTGGGCGAATCCGGTGTCCACGCCGGCGATGATGCCCAAGAGTCCTACGGCCGATGAGATGGCGCAGGTGAGAATGATGACGTAAAGCAGGTGGCTGATGTCACGGACTCGGGATATGACCAGGAGCCCGGCCCAATAGAGCATCAACAGGCTGGCGTATTTTTTGAGCGAAAGGAGGGCGTATTCCCGACTGTCGGCCATGACGAAGGAAAGCAGGATGGCGAATAGGAATACCAGCACCGCCGTGCGCTGGGGTTGCCTTATCCACAAGCTCTCGCGGTTGATCACCCGGCGCCAAATCGCCAGCGCCAGGAGCGGAGGGAAAATGAGCTTGGTCAGGGAGAGCATGCCTCCGAACTTGCTGATGGAATCCACCGGGACCAGGCCGATGATGAGGAGGAGAATCCAAAAGGGTTTCCGGCCGAAGACAAAGGCGCCGACAATCAAAACGCCCGCGACGGCCGTTCCCAGGGCCGGAGAAAGGCTGACCGCCAGACAAGCCGCCGCGGCGAGAATCACATAGGGGAGGAAGGAAAGTATCGCTGCCATTGCTAATTTTTCAGGACCTCATGTCAAACGTAACCATGGAAGTTTCCGGCGCGCCCCTGCTCCAACCCCCCCGGGCGGGAGAGGTACGTAGCCCTGCGGAATTGCACCGGGATTACCTCATCGAAAAGGAATTGGCCGGGCGTCTCCGTGACGCGACCGGCCCGGAGCGGCTGGCGTTGTACGGTACGCTGTACGACGAGATGTATCTCCGGACCCCGAAACACCCGCAACTCGTGCAAAAGGCCAGCGAGGAGAGACGGGCTCGAACCATCGGCAAGCAATTCGCGCTTGTCCGGCGCTTCCGTAACCGGAACGCGACTTTCCTGGAAGTGGGGCCGGGCGACTGCACCTTCGCCCTCGCCATGTGCGCCCATTTCAAAGCGGTGATCGGCGTGGACGTTTCCCCGGAAATCTCCCGCCGCACCGATGCGCCCGCCAACTTCCGCTTGGAAATCTCCAACGGCGTCCAGATTCCGTGCAGCACGGAATCCATCGATATCGTTTACAGCAACCAGTTGATGGAGCATCTGCATCCCGAAGACGCCCGACGGCAATTGGAGGAAATTCACCGGGTCCTCAAGCCGGGCGGGAAATACATCTGCATTACCCCCTCGGCCTTGTCCGGCCCCCATGACATTTCCTTTTACTTCGAAACGTCGCCCCAGGGATTCCATATCCGGGAATACACCAATCTCGATCTGACGCGGCTCTTCAGCGCGGTGGGCTTCCGCAATACCGCCTGCTATGTCGGAGGTAACAAGCTGGTATTCCGGGCCCCGAAACTCTTCGTGACGGCCCTGGAAAAAGTCCTGCTCTCCCTGCCGGTGCGTTGGCAGAAGCGCTTGGCTCGATCCCCGTTCCTCCGGCCCCTTGTCAAGGTGCAGGTCGTGGGGACCAAGTAAAGCCTCCCTTGCCCGGTTTTCCGAAACTGGAGTCATCAAGGCCTCAAAAGGTCAGGATCAGGATGGCCGCCGTCCGTGGCTCCAGAATGGTTTCGATCCGATCCGAGGTCATTGGAAAATCCGTCTTGAGCCCCTCTGGATGGCCCTCCGACAAGGTCTCTAGCCGCGCCTTAGCGGGCTTACCCCCCTCCCACTTCTGGGAAATCGACATCCTGCCCCGGGTTTTATTCACATAGACGAAGGTCCAGTGCTTGCGATTGGCCGATCTCGTGGCGAGTACGTCTAAGCCGTCATGATCGGACTTGGCCGAAACCACCTCGGGCTGGATATGCCGCAGGAAGGAGCCGGTAACCTTGGCGACCGGCTTGGCCTGGCCATGCGCGTCGAAAAGTCCTTTCTTGCGGGATCCTTCGTCCATCATCATGAAGTAGTTGACCAAGGATACCCGGCTGCCGGACTGGAAAATTTGGACCAGGGAAGAAAGCCACCATAAAGCGTTGTAGAAGCCGTCCTGCAATTCGCTCTGGAGGTAAACGCCTTCCCGCATATTCACCTGGCCCAGGACAATGGGCTTCCATGCGCCTTCACCGCCCTGCTTCACGAGAAGCCCGTGGACGGAATCGATCAGGGCGCGAAACCGCCAGGTGTCGATGAGCTCCTGGATATGGTACTGGTTCAGGATGACTGCGTCGAGATAGGCGTCGCCTGCGCGGATTTGAGTTTCCAACCAATCCCAATTCACGATGTCCTCCTCGTCGACACCGTTACCCAAGCCCGGCCCTCCCAGGTGGAAGTTGGGCGGAAAGTCCTTCCCCATGGCCGCTTTGCGCCGCCCCATCTCCCGCATGTATTCCATGAAGCGCGGCTGCAGCATGAAGTGATTGGCTTCGTTATGGAACTGGAAGTAATACTGCCTGGGAACATCGCGCAGAATCGGAGCCAGGTAGCGCACCGTGGTTTCGAAAAATTCACCGAATTCCCGCACCGCCGTCTCATCCCCGGCCTTTTCGAGCGTGGCCAGCCACGCGGCGGGGTTGATGAGAGGGACTAGGGTGGCCTGGATGCCAGGTGTGGAAAGGCTGGCGCGGAATCGTCCAAGCAAGTGGCCATCCAAACGGAAACGGCTCGTGTCGGCCTTTTCAGGATCGGCATTGTCATTCTCCGGTTCCACATGCCGGTGGGAGATGAAGATGAGATCGCCGGTCAATCCGAGATCGGCATAGGCGGCGCGAGCCTTGTCGATATGGCCATGCCAACCCCAGACGGCGCCCACGGCCGGGTGCGGGCCGAGGGAGACTCCGGTGTCCAGGGTAACCGCTGCGCGTCCCATGGGAAATTCCGGCTCGAACCAGGCGTCAGGAGAGGGGGACAGGTAATTGGGGACCCCGTCCAGCCATATCCCCAGGTCGTCGGCGAAAGGAGCGGTGGTATAAGCCTCGATTCTCCACATACCCGACGCAGGAGAAGACACCTTTGCCGTGTCCTGGAGAATCCGAAAATTGGCCATGTCCGATTCGTCGCTGCTCCAGTCGCTCCGGTACTTGGACGCATTAATGCCCAGCCGGCGCGCCAGGATTTTCCTGTTTAGGTCCCGGAATACGAAGCCGGATTCGGCGCCGCCGGCCTTGGGGCGGAAATGCACGACCGCCGCGCTTCCATTCATGCCGTTTTGATTGGTTCCTACCACCTTCAACTCCCGCGTTCCCGCGGGAACCTTGAACCATAACGGCATGGCATGGATTTGGTTCTGAAAGAGGCTGGTAAATTCCCGCTCCGGCTCGAAGACGATTTTGCGGGCTTTGCGCCATGAGACGCGGTACACATAGGATTCCTTGAGGTATAGGGTATAAAGGCCCTCTTGTCCCGAGCCAATCGCGAAATCCAACTTGGAAATCCCATCGTTCTGAAGCAAGTGGCGGTAGACGATCCGGTTGTCGGGACCGGTGATGTAAACGTATTGCTCCCAGTTTTGCATCGGTACCGCGGTGATGGAAATCGTATCCCCGGCTATGCCCTGGAAATGGACCTTACCCCGGCGCAGCCATTTCATCTCGCTTCCAGGAACGGCGGCCTGCGAACCAAAGGCCTGATGCATCGCCAGCAGCCGCCTGGCTTTCGTGAGATACCTCTCGGCCTGGGGGAAATCGCCTTTATCGACAGCCCGGCGGGTGGATTCCAGCATCAGATCCAGGAAAGGGCTCATTTCAATCCGGTAAGGAAAGGCTTCTTTCTCCTTGCGCACTTCCTCATAGGCGCGACTCAGATCCGGTGCCGCCGCTACCCGGTAGACCCCGCCTAGCAAGCCTGCCAGCAAGAGCAACGAAAAAGCCTTCATCGCTCCGGAAATTTCACTAATTGCCGAACATCTGGCTCACATCCCAATTGAAGCCGGCGATGAACCCGCGGAAGAAGATGACGTCGGCCAGCGTCTTCATGAACTCGGCCACGCTGACCAGGCCTCCTTTCGGGACATACACTATGGTCCCCGGGCAAAGCAGGGCGTCGGCTTTGTCGCCTTTGCCCTTCAAAATCGCCTTGAGGTCGAGCCTTCTCCCCTTCATGGTCCCCTTTTCCGGTGTGAGGAGGATGACCCGGCTGAGATCCGCCCCGGGCAAGGCACCGCCCGCCAGGGTGAGTAGGTTCAATGCCGTCAAGTTTTGGGAGACATCATAGCCCCCGGCCTGTCGCACGTCTCCGAATATGAAAGCCCGGTGACCATCCGGCTTTTTCATGTCGATGTAAAAATCCAATTGGGGGAAAAGATTGGCGTACTCCCGATTCAAGGCGGCATTGGCGTCCGGGATACTCTGCCCGGCGACCGCGAGCTCGCTGAGAAAGGGGAGGTAAAGGTATCCGTCGGGACCCACGGCTACCGGGCGTCCCTTGTTTCCGTTATCGGCGAAAAAATCGACCAGGTCGGCATTCGACGCGCCGAAATCGCTGAACATGAGATAGAATTCCGGGGTCCAGCCTTGCGCCGCGAATTGTTTACTGACGCTGTCCTTGGCCTGGTCCATGGGTAAGCCGGCTACGGAAACCTCGACCCCGCGCGGCAAGTGGACTTTGCCGTCGGGAGTCACCGTCTGCTGACTCGAGAACTGCGGGTCGGTGGGAAAAACGATGTTGAGCTTATCGAAGACCTGAATACGGTATTCCTGGATGGCGACTTGCTTGCGGAACGCGGAGATTTGCAGGATATCTCCGGGAAAGATCCGGTATTCCGCCCCGTCCTGGCATTGGGCGCCGGCATCGTGGAAAGGTGCGAGCAGGGAAAAGGCGGCCCAGGCCGCGCGTAATGACCAAGGCAGCGGGTTTAGGTTATTTGTCGATGGTTTCATATTGGACGGTTGGCTTGGGTGGATTGTCCGCGGATGGCAGGGATTGGGATCCCGCCGGCACGCGTTGCGGTGACCATAAGTCTTCCTGATGCTCCAGGCCAAGCTTCGCCAACGCGACGATGACGGCAGCCAATACCATGTCGAAATAACAGGGTAGCATCAAGGGTTTGAAACGTACCAAGCGTGTGCGCCCCAGTAAAAAACCCGCCAGGGCCACGAGGTGAAAGGCGCCTTGGACGCCCAGAATCCACCCATAAAACGGCTTTGACGCCAGAAAAGGCAAAGCCACGGTCTGCCCAAGGAAAGGCAAGGCAGCCAGGCGGCGCAGCACCTTATGGGAAAAGAGCTGCCAGGCATAATAACCGTGACGGAAGGGATTGAGGAGACCGCGTACTTCCCAAACCCCTTTCAGTCCCGCCGTCGTGACACGGACCTTACGCTTGAATTCCTTGCGCGTGTTCTCCGCTCCCGGCCCGTAGGCGCGGGCATCGGCGGCGAAGACGATGCGCTTGCCATGGACCTGGGCCTGCACCGAGGTGTAGAAGTCATCGGTCACCCCGCGAATCAGAGGCCGGAAATACTTTCTCCGGAGGGCATAGAGCTGACCGGTGGCGGAAGTGATTCCGCCCGCCCGCATTTGCCACTCCTTCATCTTCCGATCGAAATTCCAATAGGCTTGCTCGCCCTCATTCACCTCGCCATGGAGCGCGTAGTGGAAATCCCCCGCCACGCAGCCCACTTCCGTGTCTTCGAAGGGAGCGACGAGGCGGCGCAAGGCGTCCTTCTCCAGCCGGACGTCGGCGTCGGTGAAAACCAGGACTTCGCCGGTCGCGACGGCCACCGCGGCATTGAGGGCTATGTTCTTCCCGCCGCGCGGCAGTTCGAGAACGAAAACGCCTTCGCTGCGGAAACCATCCGCGATGACTACCGTCCGGTCGGACGAACCGTCCGAAGCCACGATGATTTGCAGCCGGTGACGGGGATAGTCGCACTCTAAAAGATTTTTGAGCTTCGCAGCGATCAAGCTCTCTTCGTTGTAAGCCGCGATGCAGACGGAAATGGATGGCGTCCCACCGGCGGCCGAAGCGGGTCGCCGCTTACCGAAGGCCCTCAGAAAGGTCAGCAGGGGAAAGCCCAGATAGGCATAAACCAGCAGGGCGAGGCAAAGCCAGAAACCGGTTTCCATGACCCAGGTCAGCATGCCGCTTCCACCATGCTCTCCCGGAACAAATCGGCTAGCGCCGTGACGTTCCGCCGCAAATCGAATTCCCGCAAAACCAATTCCCTGCCCGCATGGGCCATGGCCATGGCCCGGGTGGGATTCTCCAACTGCTGCCGGATGCCGGCCGCCAGGCCTTCCGGATCCTTCTGCGGGACGAGGACGCCGGTTTCGCCGTCCCGGATCAGCTCGGGGATCCCGGAAATGTTCGTGCTGACAACGGGAATTTCCAAGGCCAGGGCTTCCATCAGGACCACCGGTAAACCTTCCATTTTCCCGGCGCTCGTGATGATGCTGGGAAGCACCAGGATATCCGACGCGACGAGAATATTCCTCACCTCGGCCTGGGGCAGACGCCCATGGAAATGGATGCGATCGGCAAGACCCTCAGCCGTAACCATGGCCTTCAAGCTGTTTTCGAGATCCCCTCCGCCCACCAGATCGCACCGGAAGAGGATCCCCTGACGCGCCAACAAGGCGCAGGCTTTGACCAGGTAAACATGTCCTTTGTATTCCTCCAAAGATGCGATGCATGCCATGCGGAGCATCTCACCCCTAGGTTTAAGGGCCGGCGAGGACTGGTACCTCTCCGTGTCGACGCCGCAACGGACGACCCGAGTCCGCTGCAGGACTTCGTTCCCGAAGAGGTCCCGAAGGTAGCGGCGATTGAATTCGGAGATGGTTACCACGAATTGGGAACCGCGGATTTTGCTTTTCAGCATGGGGCGCTCCACATAAATGTCGTGGGCATGCGCCGTGAAACTATAGGGGATATCGGTGAGCCGTGAGATAATGTATGCGGCTAAGGCCGCATGAGTGGCGAAGTGGGCATGCAGGTGTTGGCAACCTATGGCCTTGGCACGGCGCGCCATCCACGCGGCCCTGGGTAGGACCACCAAGGAACGGAGGAGGAACTTCGGGGAAAAGAGGTTGCCTGACACCACCTCGATCCACAGGCGGAGGTAGGCGATGGGCTTCCGAGTCAGCCAATAAGCCTGGGCCAACCCCAAGCTTCCCGATAGCAAGCCTATCCAATGCGCCTTGTCCCTCAACCGCCCGGCTTCCGGGTGCAGCCTTTCCTCCCGAACCAGCACCAGGGGGAACAACTCCACCTGGAATCCTTCCTCTTCCAGGGCGAGTATTTCCCGAAGGATGAAAGTCTCCGTGATTTTTGGGAAACGACTGACAATATATCCCACCGACATGCCCGGTAATGAAGATTTTGTGGGAGAGGCGAGCACCATGGATTGGACTTTCATACGAATTTCAGCTTGCCAGTTCAGGCCGGAAGTTGGGAAACGTTAACAAAAACAGGATCGAATCGCAGCCTGCTTCGTGTTCGCAGAAAAGCTTTCAAATGGAGGATGTAAAAGTTTTATTCACCTGCCTCTTGCAAAGGAATCGCTGAGGCTGAACCAGATCCTTGTGGATGAGGGCTTCCGGATCAAGCGACGAAGCAAGTCGGATGAGATCTTAGCGGAAATGCAAATGGACCTGGATGAACACCGCAAGCTCTAAGTTTTGACCGGCCCCGCCGGAGAAAGAATTTGGGCATTTAGAATTAAAAATTTCCCGGATGATTCCTCTGATTACCCGTCGCCAAAATTTCCTGCTATTCCCAGTAGAGGCGGTTATTGCATGTTTGAGCGCATCGGACATGGGCCGGACTTCGTCCTAAACTTGGGCCCCCATGATTAGCAAAGCCCACTTCGATGTCGCAATTATCGTGGAGCGAGATCCCTACCATGAAAACCGTATTTTGTTCCTTTCCCTTAGCCCCTATCCCCCTGTCTATCGGACAAGACCACGGAAGCTTACGCCACCACCGCGGTTTTACCCGTGATTCACGAATGGGACTGCGCCGTCATCGGCGATTCGAGTTTTCGCACGGGTGGGGAAAGGAAACGCACTCCCACTGAGGATTTGAACAAAGCCTCCGACGAATTGTCGATATACGACGGTAAGAACGACAAATGGGCCCAAGGCGCCAATATGCCCAGTACCCTGCAAGTACATCTCCTGGTGGCCTATAATGGTTTGCTTTGTGCCATCGGTACGGCCTATATCGAGGGCAAAATTTATCTGTTCGGCGGGGAAGGCATGGCTTTTTCGCTTTTCAATAATGACGAACAATAAGCGATCCCAATTTCAGGGGGTATTGTACATCTTCTAGTCGCGATAGGATTGCTTTAACCATCTTGTTTCTCATATTTGATTGTAAGAGAGTTTTGGAATTGGGTGTGGATATGTCTTTGAAAAGAAGAAATTCCGAAAGGACCCGCAACGCCTCTTTAATAGAGGTGCAATCAAAAATAAATATTTAAAAATTGAAGTATGTTTCGTATTTCATCCATTGATTTTTGTGCCAGTTGAATTATTCTTGACGTATCGACTCATCGAGGATTTGCACCAAGGAGATTTGGACATGGCTACCATAAAATTTGATCGGAGACCTGAAACGATAAGGTCTAAGAGTTCATTTTTTTCAATGGGTACAATGATTGCCTTGTTGATTTATCCGTGTAGCAAACCGTCTTCCTACGAGTCGAGATCTACATCACTAGTATCAAATACTGCAATTAATGAACATGGTTCTGTTTCAGGAAAACCATCCGATGATGAGATTAGGCATATCAATTTTATTGATTCCATCCGAAACGATTCGTTAGAAAAGAACCGCGTTGCAACAAGAAAAATGAATGAACAAGCAGTAATGATTAACGCCAATCAATCAGATTGCATAGTGTCCCTAATAAGTAATGGCGCTTGTTTGGTTAATACCGCAAAATTTAATTCTAGGGTGGTATCAAGTACGGGAAAAACAAGGTTTTCGGAATTATTTAGAAAAAACCCTGACTCCGTCATATCCATTCGAAAGTCTTTATTGAATACTGAAATTGATAATTCTTTTGCTTCCCAAATTTACGATAACAAAATTCGAAATCCTTATCTTGAAGAAGTCGATCAAAAGTGGAGAGAACGGTTAATAGAAAAAGAAGAAGAAATAGGAAAGAAGAGATTAGAATCCATATATCAAGAATATCTTTCGATCTTAGATCGAAGCAACAATCGATATGTATCATTAATGGGTTCTTCAGATTCGGCAGCACTTGACTCTCTAATAAGAATCTCCTTGGACTCGATATGGGATGATTCTCGTTCGAGCCAATCGGCAAATGCTATTAGAAAGACAAAACCACTTTGGTCGACTGTAGAACGCGACCAATTGCCCACTGAGCTTAATATACTATTGGACACGCTTCCCTCGGATGTCCTTTCACCCATTCAAAAAACAAAGGTGGGATGGTTCGCGTGTTCAATCCGAAGAACCTCCCATCATTTAGTTTCCTATATGGACGCCCTACCATTGCTAATTGAAATTGCAGCGGAGGGAGACATTAATAGCGTTTTGCTCAAATACGATCAAAAAAATATTTCATTGATAGAAAAATCGTATCGATCCGAAGTTGATTTAGTTCCTATAAAAATATGGTTAGCTCCAAATGAAATAATGCGTTCAGGTCTTTATGTCTCTGGGTTAAAGCCACTCGACACATTAAGGGTCAAACCTCTCACCGCCAACCTGTCGGACTTACCTTTCAAAATGCGGAATGAGGTTGGACGATCTGCAATGAACCGAAGTAGTATGATTTTATCAAATCAAATCGGAAGATGGTATATTCAATTTCCAAAACAATTGTCGACATACACTCCCTTCAAGTTGGCGAAAACCGATTCAAGTGAAAAGCCCCGAATAGCCTTTGCATTGAATTCTTTTCAACGAGACATATATTATAAAAATAATGAAAGAAAATTATCCCTATATCAGTCATTTAGCGACGACAATAACAATAATCCGATTACAACAATAAAAGAGAGTTGGATCAAAAATCAAATTCAAATAAACTGGCATTTAATCAACCAAACACCCTAAACGCGCGACATAAATTTTAAAAAGGAGGCCTATCTATAAGAAAGAATTTAATCGGTAATATCCATTGTTGATAGTATTTAATATTTTATTTAAGCAAACCAAAAGGAAATCAAGATGAGTAATTATTTAAAATTGATACTTGTTGTCGTGTTCATGGTCTGTGGTTCCGCATTCTCTGATATTCGTCAAACGATTATGCCCTATTTCCATTGGCTTTATGTGGATTTTGCCACTTCAACCATTTCCGGGCATTCAGAGTATGCCACTGACGGTGGCGCCAAATACCTGGAGTTGGCGCTAAGTGGGAATGCCTGCTATGATATTCTAATCGAGTCGGCAGCTAGTCCAAATCCCGACCTGATTTATCGAATCCAAACCTCATCAGGTGAACAAACTTTAGATGATGATGGTGCTGGACATCTTCAGCCTCGCGCACTCCTCTGGATAACTGGGCCGACCCTCCTAAAGGTGCGCGCTTATAGCTCCTCATATAACACTGCTGATTTCTTGGTCTATTCCTACATTCAGACCACAGCCACATCTGCAACCGATTGTGGGAATATTGATATCTATCGGCCTTTTTACAATGGCGCTACAGGTCAAATCGTTCGTGGTCCAGCGAATAGTTATGACTAGGAGAAATTAAGTTTTAGGACGCCTCGCTCCGAGGCGTCCTATTTCATTCATTCGACTTTACAAATAGGCCGTTTTATGGGCCTGGCCGCGGGCATCATGAGGTGTCGTCGGCAAAACTCCGGCCCGGAAAGACCGCTCTGCTGCCATCCCTCTACGATACATCGTCTTTTCTGTTCGGCAGTCAAAAGGCGCCGTCCACCAAGCCATTTTCGGCAATGCGCGTGGATCTCTTCAATCGTCCGGTTCTCCTTTTCTTAGGTTTTGAACCGGTTCGAAAATTCAGGCGAATAAGATCAGCCCCCGTAAGCACTGACCGACAAGAGCAAATGGAACATCAGGGTACCACCAGGCACCGGGTGAAGGATTCTCCGCGCGTCTTCACTTGAATCAGATAGACTCCCGAACGCGACGGGAACGCGAGATCGAATCGCTGGGGCCCGTATCCGGTCTTGCGGTCGGAAATATTTCCCCGGATATCCGTCAGCGACACCTCGAAGTCTCCTATATGGGTATGGTTCACACCCAAAGCATTCCTCCCCGGAATCAGCGAGAAAGGGGAAACGGAGTAACCGGAAACCGAGTTCCGGACCTTGGCAACGACGGCGCATGCGGCGGGATCGGATTGTGTTGCGCCGGGATTGAAATTCGCATCGGCCGGATTGGCGCACCCGGTGAAATCGCCCGCGACGTATCGCATGGTTCGATACAGGAGGTTTTCAAGGAATCCGCCCTTTTGGGTATAGACATTTGAATCCCGGTTGCTATAGCCCAGGGAATTATGGACCACCCTGCCTTTGCCCATCCGCTTGCACCAAACCAATGGATGATCGTCTCCCATGGGATACCCAATTGTGCTGTAGGATTTTTCATCCATGGTCACCAAAATCGTGACTCCCGGCTCGCCCCGTGGCGACTGCCTGAACGAATAGAAAGCATCGATGAATTGCGCTGGTGCCTCCAATCCCAGAAGGATACCGCGCGTTTCGCTCCCTTCGGCCAGGCCTTCAGAATCAATATGCAAATCAACCTTGGGCATCTCGATAGCCCAAGGCCCATAAAAGGACTGCACCAAGGCTTCCGTGAGGAAGGGCCAATCGCCGATGAAAGCGGAAGCGGAATTAATGGCGATGAGCCCGCCTCCGTTCTTGACCCAGGATTCGAACTCAGGCATCAAGGAATGCGGAAAGTATCTATCGACCCCGTCGTTATAAGCGAACACCACTGCCTGGTATCCGTCCAGGGAGGACGGAGTGAAAGCCGTTTCGATTTGCTGCGAAGTGGCTCCTTGCCCGAGGATCATGACATCGAAACCGTAAGCGGCGGAAAGCTTCCCCAACGATTCATGGAAATCCATAAGACTCTTTGCGTATCCATTCCCAGCTCCCATTTCCAATACCAAGACTTTTTTCAGATTGGAATGCGCGGAAGGTTCAGCTTGGACGGAAAATACCATCACTCCACGGAGCAGCAATAGAGCCTGAACCACCCATTTCAATACCCATGATTTAGGCCGCATATCCTTTTCCCTTCGCGAGACCGGGTTCTGGAAGTATACCCCGGATTACCGAGGAGCAAATGGAAAATCGGCTTTACCAATGAGAATCCATCCTGTTTATTGAATTGTCTTTCTGACATATCAATCGAATTATTTTATAGTAAACCATCGCTCTCTCTTTAATTTCCTCAATTGCATTTTTTATAAGAATCAACCTTTTGTTAAACATACCAAGTCCGCCAGATATGCGCTGTAGCGAAAACTCTTCACTCTCTGTGTTTTTAATTATGCTGACCTCGAATAGCACCGTGGCGCTGCCCATGAACATTTCGCATTCATTGCTGGGCAGCGGCGGGACGAACATGCCGCCGATGGGGATATGCGGCGGGATGGCCTTGCCTTCCGTGCCCGCGACGGCCCGAGGCATGCCGTTGACCTGGACGGAGGTGCCAACCAGGGGGTGAAGTCCATCGGGTCAAAGAGCATGCCGATGAAGGGATGGGGGATGGGAACGGGCGGCACGGGAAGTGCCCCCGATCACGTCATGAAAATGGAAGTCAAAAAATTTCTCGGACGATTTGTCGGATCATCCGTCGCCAGAAATAACTGGGCCTGGCGATTTTATCCACGGCGATTTCCGGTTCGGCCACACTATCGCATTGGCCGAGCCTTCGGAAGGTCTCCGCCTGGTTTTCATCAAGGCCAATACCCAAGGCATGCAGTTGTTCCGGTTTTAGGACATGCTGCAGCGGTTGATCCCCATTTGCATCGGAGGGTACATCTAAACTTACCCCGGTGACCAAGGGCGTGCCACACAGGTTTTCTTGCACCGACGCCAAAATCTTGTGCTTCTCCCAATAGAGGCGGTTCTTACCACTATTCTCGCTGGAATCCAAAAACGCCTGCCAATACGCCTGAGGCCACCCTAAGCGGATACTCATTTGCTGCCAGCGGATGCCATCCCCATCGTAGCTGATTTCGTGTTCCGAATCTCCGCAATGGATCAGGAAGAAGCCAAGGACTGCCAAGACGAGGAAGCGGGAGTTCATATCAGCATTTTAGAAAAGTCAAATGCACACCATTAAAAAACGCCATTCATGGATATGAATGGCGTTTGCTTCAACCGTGCCGGGGGAGGCAGAATTGGAGGAAATTCTAGAGAACGCTGATGCGTTGCGTTTGAATTTTTCCGTTCGTTTTGACCTTTACCAGATAGAATCCGGATTTTTGGGGCGAAGGTAGGGAATACTGCACCGGACCGGATCCATTTCGACGATCAACCACCTTGCCAGCCATATCAACAATCGCGACACTATGAGGTCCCGTTGCCAGCACATTCACCTCAATCGAGTTGTTCTTTGAAAGCTGAGAAAATTCGAAGGATTTAGGTACCGAGTTATTCACCAAGATGGAAACCGGAATTTTATTCAAACAAGCCGTTTGATCATTTTTAGTCGCATCGGGATTGTATTGCTCGTAGGTGCTGTCGGTGCATCCGATATAATCACCCGCGGAATACTTGAGTATTCGAAGCATGAGATCATGAAGGTAATTGTTCTTGTGGGTATAGACATTATGGCCAGTACCACCGGAACCAAAACTATGACCTAAGGAATGATGGACGATGCGACCCTTCCCAATAGGCTTTGCCCATACAACGGGGTGGTCTCTTCCCATCGGAGATGAAAATGGCGCGCTTGAAGTCGCTTCGTCAACGGTAACGAGTATGGTCACGCCGCTTTGGCCTCTTGGTGTTGAGGTAAACTGATAGTACTCATCCCGAAAGTCAACCGAGGAGGGAGGGAGACCTTTTAGGATTCCATAGGTTTCTTCGCCGGTTTTTAGACCTTCAGCATCAAGGTTTAAGTCTGCGGTTGGTCCATTCGATTGATGAGGACCCGTAAACTCTCTGACCAGGGCATTGTGATACCAAGTCCAATTGCCGATAAAGGCCGAAGCCGCATGAATGGCAACGAGACCACCACCGCCATTGACGAAATTTTCAATATTAGTCTTCGTTCCGGTCGAGATATACTTGTCCACACCGTCATTGTTACTAAAAATGACAACCTGGTACTTCGCAAGATTCGCCGTCTGGAAGGCAACATCGGTATTCGTACCCTCAGGCAAAACGGTGACCTCAAAACTATTTTTTGTAGCGAGATCTTTTAAGGCTGCAACCAAGTCATCGGTTGAAGCCCGATGACCATTGGACGTGCCATGAGCAAGGACCAGGACTGATTTTAATTTGGATTTGCTTTGGGCACCTTGAGCTAGGGGCTGATTGAGCACCCCACTCAAAAGGAACCCAAATGAAAGCATTCCTAGAATTAGGCCGCTTGATTTAGGATTTTGAAAAACCACGCTGTGGCCCCCTTATTAGATGTATCACCCTTATAGTACCCCAAAGCCCTGGTTTCCGCTGGCTAAAAACCCATTTGCAAGCGCACCAAATAGTACCATTGGCTCGGTTTTCTGGTTATGGGAAGGTCAGATGGCTCGGCATTGAAGGACAAAATCCGCATGTGGTCACTGGCGGCCTGGACGAAAAGGTCCATGCCTTCGACTATCGTTTTCTTAGCATAAATGGACCAATGAAGGTTGTCTTCGGTCTCAATTTTGGAAGAATCGATAAAGGTTTGGTAAGTGCCGCTCGTGACGTCGGGGGGTAATTTCCAGGTGGGGATAGTCGCTTGCATGACATTGCGGATATTGTTTTGAAATTTGGATTGATAATACTCGACTTCGACGGAAAGTATGTCTAGCACTTTAAATGTGGGAAGGTTGACGCCCACCATGATGGGCATACGTTCGCTTATTTTTTCATAGTAAAACGGATAATTCTTGACTCCTAATACCGCAACCTCACCATAAATTTTGAGATCCTGTGGGTTTAGCAATTCAGATTCCAGGAGGGACTGAAAATTCACCGAAGCGCGCCCCATCAATTTGATGCCCTGAAAGGTATAGTAGGAGAGTTGGGAATTCGGAATTCCATTTTCCGAAACGGCTACATAGGATTCCCCTGTAACGGGATCGCGAGTCCCTGCCAATGGACTCGTATCGGGAACTACCCTTGGATCATCCAAATCTAAACCGGCCTTACCCCATTCGCTTTCCGGTAAAACACTGTCACCATAATAGGCGTTGGTTCGTTTTTTCGGTGTCGCAAGGCTTGGCTTGATGGGTAAACCATGCGCCCATGTGACGCCTGCACCGACTTCGACAACCTCATTAGGCTTGTATTTCAGGACATAGCTGGGAGAAATGTCATAAGTCGGCTCAAAATCCCGCTCCATGAAAAGCGTAAAGTTGTGAGTCAAGGTATTGCTAAAAGTGGGGACTTCCAGACGCAATCCTTGCGCCATATACGCCGCGCTATTGATGATGGACCATCCACCCGTCCATAAATATCCTGGATAAGTGCCCGAACGGAATTGGTATTCCCCGAGGTTTTTGGCGTCGGGATTGTACTTGAACGGGAAAAACCCGATTTCCAGCAAGGCTGCCGGATCATCATTGTCACCGAAGCGATAGAGGCCTGAGGCTTGTCCGACACCGGGGCCGAATTTAACCAACCGGGTATGCGTCGCATTTGCAGAAACCGGCAGGGAATACCAAAACAATCCCCCTACGCTAATAGACACATCAAGCTTTTGATTGATGGTCGCTGATTGCAACAAGAAGACGCCCGTCCGCGACAGGAATTGGCCCTCATCTTCTTTTCCTTCGTTGATTTCCCCTTTGACGACCTGCCCCAAATCAATGTTGGTCCCTGCCTTGATGGGATGCCTTTCCACTTCGGCCATAACAGGCGTTAAGAAACACCCGGCCGCGAGCAAGAACAACCCTTGCTTCATGGTTATGCCTAACTTCTGATTGAAAGACCTCACAATATCTCCCTTCCTAATCCGGTTTGTTTTTCTCATTCTGGATTCATTTCGACTGCAAATACGGCGGGGGCTAAGCATCACCGGCTAAACGTCCACTCTGGCAAGCGCATGGGCTCACCGCCCTTCATGGCGGACTCATGGGCGAGAATGCCGGTGCATGTCCAGTTCGCCGCTTGGATATGGTTGGGGAAAGGTTGACGCTTTTCCTTGAGCGCGCTCACGAATTCGTGGACGAGATGGGGGTGGGAACCGCCGTGTCCCGCGCCTTGAACGAAGGAAAGGTGGGTTTCCTCATCGCCATAAACGCCCTTGGTCGTGAAGGATTGGATTTCCTTCGGAAGCAAATGGGCGAAGTCGGGTACCTTGACCCGGGCTGGGATTTCATGTTCAGGCTTTTTCGCCGTATGGATGACCGGATCCTCGCCTTCGATGAGAGGCCATTCAAACGCTTTCTTATCGCCGTATACGTCGAAACTCTCCCGGTACTGACGGGCGGTGTCGAAAAGCGAGCGGATGACGCGGGCGGTGATATCGGAGTCGCGGAATTTCACATGCGCGGTTTCGACGGCAAAGGGCGAGTTGTAATGGCTGATCAATTCCTTGCGAATCGTCCCAGAGCCGAAACATGAGACGACTTCGGCGTCGGCTCGGGTGAGGCCCAGGCATGGTCCCACGCAATGGGTGGCATAATGCATGGGGGGAAGACCCGGCCAATAATTCGGCCAACCGTCCATGTCTTGCTGGTGGCTGGCTTGCAGGTATTGGATTTTGCCCAGCTCCCCTTTTTCATAAAGCGACTTCACGAATAGGAATTCCCGGGCGTAGACCACGGTTTCTGCCATCATGTAGGTGAGCCCGGTTTGCTTCACCAAGTCGACGATTTTCTTGCAATCTTCAACCGAAGTCGCCATGGGCACGGTGCAAGACACGTGCTTGCCCGCCCGCAGGGCAGCCAAGGTCATGGTCGCATGGTCGGGAATGGGAGAATTGATGTGGACCGCATCCAACTCGGGGTCCTTGAGCATGTCTTCAAACTGGGTAAAACGGCGCTCTATCTTGAAAGCGTCGCCGACTTGCTTCAGTTTATCAGGATTTCTCTGACAAATGGAATGCATTTCGGCATCAGGGTGTCTCTGGTAAATCGGTATGAATTCCGCCCCGAATCCCAATCCGACGATACCAATCCTGACTTTTTGTGCCATGTTTTCCTCACTGAAATGGTTGGACCGGCTTGTGGCATAAGTTTATGCCGCTCCCCAAAATAGCCGAGAGGCCCAAAAGTAACACATTGTTTTTGGGAAATTAAAGGAACTGAACCTTTTGGCTGTTTTTTACGACAAGATCGGCATTTTCGATGACGGAAATTACCAGGAAGGGTAGCACAAGCAGCGCCAGAGTAAGGGAGGCTTCGGGCTGGCGGAGAGCTAGGCGCCTCTGGTCACAAAAAACTTCTTAGGGGTCAAATCCAGTCAAAGTTGTGTCGGGTATGGGTGACCTGATCTCCTAACTCCGGACACAACCATCAGGTAGATTTTACCTGGAAAGGAAATTTTCCGGGGAACCCAAAAATCGCAGAAAACATGACAACAAGTTTATAGAAAGGGCTGTCCAGTTAAGCAAGGAGCGAGGTAATGTGGCGGCGGCGGCACGTGAGCTGGGGATTGGTTATAGCCTTTTACAATCTTGGATAAAAGCCAAAGAATAGCAATGTCCTAGCTGTTAGCCGTTCGGGGTTCTACGAATGGCTAGTTCGATAATCCAGGCCATCGGATTTATCCAAAGAGCCGTTAAAAGAAGCCTTGCGGCGGATTTTTCGCGAAAGTCGATTAGACCTTGCGTTATCACGGCCCATTATTCATACCCAGGAAAGAATATTTCTCCGCGACTCCGTTGATAAATGTGACTACCGGACCTGGATTTTCGTTATACCCATTTAGATTGCAGCTATTCATTTCAAGGCTAGCCATGGTCGCGCCATATTCAACATAAATCCAATAGGGCCGGCTGGGATCGCTGGACGCATTTAAAAACTTCGAATTATTGATGACAACTTTTCCTTCGTAAATAGTTAGGACATTGCCGGTGTGACCAGTGAAAGTACATCTATTTAAAACGACGGCTTTACTTGAAGTGGTATTTATGTTGAAAACCTCAGTTCCACTGTTATAGATCTGGCAATCATTAAAGGTAACTGTCGAATTTTCAATACTAACCGCACTCGAAGCTATACCTGAACCATCAAATTCACATTTGTTGATATTGATATTGGAGCCGTTAGCGATTAAAAATCCATAATAGCCTGCCCTTATAACCAATCCATCTACGGTGACATTACTAATCAAGGATTGATCATCATTCCTGATATTCAAGATTTCTCTTGGCGTTCCGTTGCCGGGTTCTGAACCTGAAGAGTTCAGTTTCGTTTTATTCGCAGCCAAATTTCGGGCATTAGGCGAACTTTGGTTTTTGGCAGTTGAAAAACCACCATAGATTGTCAAACCTGACGGTGCCGTGGGACCTGGTGTCCCTTGAATGTCATACGTCCCTTCCATCATCCAAATTTCATTCTGGCCTGATTTCAAGGAGCTAATGGCTTGCCGTAAACTACCAAACGCATCGTCAAAGGAAGTCCCGGATCCGGATGCTTTGTTGACTACAAACACCACTTTCGGCAAATAGGTAACGTTCACGGATTGGGTAAGACCGTCGACAGTAATGGTTGCTTTGCCAGACGTGACGCTGATGTCCGTCATATAGCCGGATTTCGTAACCACATTTCCTGCCTTGATCTGGTAGTTCACCGTAAGCGTCGAACTGCTGGTCGGATACCCGGTAGTGGGAGAGAGAATTTCCAATACGGGCTGCACATAAGTGATGGTCACCGATGCGCTTTGCTGATTTCCGGCATTGTCCTTGGCGGTGACGGTGATGGTGTTGGTGCCGACACTCAGATTTGCCGTCTTGGAAAACTTACCGGTGCTAAGGGTCATGGTCCCACTTAAGCCGCCGCCTGTGACACTGGGATCCCCTGCCAGCCCGGAGCCCCCATCGCTCGCTGAGCCGGTGAGGGTATAGCTCGCTGAATTAACGGTTTTGTTTCCGCCATCGATGCTGACGGTGGGTTTCTGGCTGTCGAGCTTGATGGTTGTGCTCACGGCGGCGGTGGTATTTCCCGCCTTATCCATGGCCGTCGCTTCGATGGTATTGCTGCCTTCTGCCAAAGTGATATTCGCATTGCTCTTCCAGGTCGTGCCGGTAATGGTGGTCACTACCCCGCTGGGTTTGCTGACGCTCACGCTTTGGACACCCGAGGTCGCGTCGGTAGCCGTTCCGGTGATGCCATAGGACGCGCTCGTCACCCAGCCCGCATTCCCATTGATGGCCAAGGTCGGAGCCGTCTTGTCGACCTGGACATTGGCGCTGGTCACAACCGCCGAGGTATTCCCCAGCGCATCCACGGCGCGCACCGAGAGCTTATAATCCCCATCGTTCAGGGCCGCGGGCGTATAGGTGGCTACGGTGATATCGGTAGCGCCGGTGGTGAAGTCGGTGCTATTCATCTTGACCTGGTATTTCACCGCATCACCGATGGCGGCCCAAGACCAGGTCGGGGTATTGTCATTGGTTGGGCTTGTCGGGGAGGTGATGACCGGGGTCGCGGGTCCTTGGGTGTCCACGGTAATGACCACGCTGGCCTTCCCCTGTCCGCCCGCATTCTCGCGCACCACCTGGATGGTATTGGGACCCTCTTTAAGACCCGATACCAAGCTGTCCTTGGTGGTGGTTAAGCCCGTGGCGGGATCCTTCACCGAGAATTTCACCGTATAGCTGGTGGCCTTGATGGTGATGGCGCCGGCTGGGTCGGTGATGGTCACCTCGGGCACCCCCGGGGCGCTGACGGTAATCTTGCGGGTCACGCTTGTCGTATTCCCCTCGCTGTCCTTGACCTCGAACTGGGTATTCACCGTGGTGACGGCCGAATACTTCGCGGTAAAGGTCGCGGCGGCAAGCCCCGTAACCGTGGTGTCATAGGCGCCATTGCCGTCGAGGTCGGCCTTGATCTCCGCCACCGTGCCATAGGCCTGGGTCACGCTCAGCTTGAAAGTCACTTGCCCGCCATAGGCGATGGTGGTGTCCTTGCTGGGGGATAGGGGGATGACGGGCGGGTGCCGTATCACTTCGCCCTCGCAAGAGGCTACGAGCGCTCGGTATCCCACCGGCGAGGCGGAGATGG
>Ga0164241_10000849_pt1 | contig 44990 bp, 36 predicted proteins | sample OricomyardsoilBY_FD_108780 | JGI IMG/M metagenome (GOLD analysis project Ga0164241, IMG submission 108780) | Backyard soil microbial communities from Emeryville, California, USA - Original compost - Back yard soil (BY) | ecosystem: Environmental > Terrestrial > Soil > Unclassified | place: USA... | reverse complement strand
ATGTAACCTAACAGATCGCCCCGGCTAAAGCCGTCAACCGAACCGAGATTAATAAACAAACGGGTAAACTCACCACGGGCACCTTCACGCGCAAAGCGTTCGCCACCCTCGCCACGTTCACCACGTTCAGGCCTGTCACGACCGATACGGTCATCAGCAGGCGCGTTCAGGTCAGGAGCATTCTTGTAATAATCAAGGAAGCTGTTAAACTCCAATGAAGCAAAACGTTTTATGATATCCTCTTTGCTCAGATCAGCAAATTCATTCATAATACGCGGAATGTACTGCTCTATCTGCTGCTCATTCACTTCAACATTATGTACTTTATGTATCAGGGCAAATAATTGTTTTTCGCAAACATCAAATCCGGTAGGGATCTCCGCTTTAACAAATTTCTTACCTATAACACGCTCTATCTGGCGTATTTTACCTAACTCTTTAGAATTGATGATAGCGATAGAGATACCTGTTTTACCGGCACGGGCTGTACGACCGCTACGGTGGGTATAATTCTCAATCTCATCAGGTAACGAGTAGTTAATAACGTGTGTAACGTCGTTAACATCAATACCACGCGCAGCTACGTCAGTCGCAATTAATAATTGCAGGCTGCGCTCGCGGTAGCGTTTCATTACCTTATCGCGTTGCTGTTGTGACAAGTCGCCGTGTAAAGAGTCGGCATTGTAACCGTCTTTTATCAGCGCTTCGGCAATTTCCTGTGTTTCAATTTTGGTACGGCAAAATACTATACCGAAGATCTCAGGGTTAAAATCAACAATGCGTTTAAAAGCAGCGTATTTATCGCGGGCACGCACTACATAGTACTCGTGCTCAATATTTACGTTGCCGGTGTTTTTTTCGCCCATGGTTAACTCAAAAGGGTTATCCATGTATTTTTTGGCGATGCGCCTAACTTCTGTAGGCATGGTGGCCGAGAACAACCAGGTTTTTTTCTCGTCGGGTGTAGTTGACAGGATATTGTCTATATCTTCCTGAAAGCCCATATTGAGCATTTCATCAGCTTCATCCAATACTACAAACTGCACCTGCGAAAAATCAACCGCCTTACGGTTAATAATGTCTAACATACGGCCCGGGGTTGCAACAACAATCTGCACGCCGCGTCTTATTTGACGTAACTGATCAGAGATGCTTGCACCACCATACACGGCAACAACGTGTACGTTGTTCATGTTTTTGGCGTAGTTTTTAATGTCGTTAGTAATTTGCAAACATAGTTCGCGCGTTGGGCACAGAATAAGCGCCTGGGGATGATTTTCTTCGAAATCCAACAGTTCCAAAAGTGGAAGGCCAAAGGCAGCAGTTTTACCGGTCCCGGTTTGGGCTAATCCGACAAAATCGTTGCTGCCTGTAAGCAATACCGGGATTGACTGTTCCTGGATTGGAGTAGGGTTTTCAAAGCCTAACTCAGAGATGGCATTAACAATATCATGACGGATTCCCAGATTAATAAATGGGTTCATGATTTAAAATAACGTATCTGGCTACATCGCCAAATCGGGCGCAAAGGTAGTGTTAATAATCCACATTTCAAAGCCTTGGGCTAACGTGTGTTTTGAATGACATTTGGTATATTTACGAAAAGAAAGAATATGCCTGTTAAGTACCTGCCTATAATCGCAATTGCCTTATTATTATCGTCAACAACATTTGCTCAAACGCCGGCCATAAAATATGGCGATAACGCGTCTGTAGGTAAATATGCCGACATAAGAGGTTTTAAAATGTATTACGAGATATACGGAACGGGCGAGCCCTTACTTTTTATTCATCCAAATGGCGGCTCTATAAAGTCATTTGAAAATCAGATCGAATTTTTTTCAAAAAAATATCAGGTAATACTGGCGGATAGCCGTGCCCAGGGGAAATCGACCGACGCAGCTGACTCACTCAGCTATGAGTTGATGGCCGACGACTATAACGCTCTGCTTGATCATTTAAAACTCAGGCAAGTTTATGTTATAGGCTGGAGCGATGGTGGCATTAACGGCCTTTTGCTGGCTATGCGTCATCCTGATAAAGTTAAAAAGCTGGCCGCTACCGGTGCCAATTTATCGCCGGATACAACAGCACTTCATCCGTATGTTTATAACGATATTTTGCAAACAGATAAACGCCTGCTTGATTCGATGAAAAAAAGCAGCAATGCGCCCGGAGTTAAAAATGCATACAAGATTAACCATATGATGCTTGTGCACCCGCATATAAAACCAGCGCAATTGCACAAAATAACGGTCCCGGTACTGATCATCGGTGGCGACCACGAGGCTATACCGGTTAAGCATACCGCATTAATAGCAGAATCTCTTCCTAATTCTTATTTATGGATAATTCCGGCCTCGGGCCATTCAACACCTGTTTACCAAAAGAGCTGGTTCAACGGCCTTGTAGAGTCGTTTTTTACTCAGCCTTATGTTAAGATTGAGGGGACAGGAAGGTACTATTAGCAAGAAAAATCCCGAAATAAAACAGGCTGATACATTCGAAATTGAACATCCGAAATCCGAAATAATTCTACCTCAACCTATCAGCAGACCTTACTAACTTCTCATCCTTTTGAATAGCTTTTTGCGCAAATACCACTAAGAATATGGCCAAAGAAAGCAGAATAATGCCAATGCCATAATTAGACATTTCTAAATTAGCCCCATCAATAGCATTTTTTACAGTTGTTGATACCCAATAGCTGTAAGCCAATATTATGCCCATTGCACCATAGCATAGCATTATTTGCTTTTTGCGGTCGCGATACATAAAGATGATCGCTACAGGCATTAACGCCACAACAACGGTTGCTACAGTTAGCGGCATGAAAGCCTTTAGCTGCTGCGCTTGTCCATTGGCGTAGGCGTAAATGCCCATAACTTTTACGGTAACAGTTTGCCCGTTTACATATACATCATGCACCAACGGAAAAACAAACAGGGCCGCAATTACCAGCGCGGCAAAAAGAAGATATATACTTTGTATTCTTTGCAACATAGGGCATCAAGTTATAGTATGGCAAATATAAATTATTTGCCATAGCATTGGTCCAAATTTAATTTTTAGCAATGTGGATATAATAACATACACAATAAAAAATAGTACTAAATTTAAGCACCGAAATTTATTGCTATGACAGAGACCCCTAATGAGCCGCAGACCCCAAAAGACGTTGTTATAAAAGACGCGCACCTTAAACGCATGTTTTTAGAGCACCTGAACAATATTTATTTTGGCAAACAACACCTGCTTGATTTTTTAGCCGAAGTGGTGGAGATCGCATCATTACAACAACTTAAACTGGCCATACGCGAATGCCAGGAAGATACCGTAACCCAGGTACAACAATTGGATGCTATTTACAATACCATAAATGAGCAACCATCTAAGATCAGCATTCTAGGTATAAAAGGCATGACGTTAGAGGCCTACCTGTCGGTAATTAAATCCGGGAAAACACCTCTTGAGCGCGATGTGTTCATTTTATTTTATCTGCAGATAATTGAAGGCATTGAAATTACCTATTTTAAAGTTCTTAAAAACCTGGCTAAAGCCATTGGTTACGATAACACCTTTTTAAACCAGCCTTTTGATACTGCTGTAGAGAATAAGGTTTTATTTGATGCTATTTATAAGGAGTATATTAGTTGATTAGTGAAGATTGGTACTAACACTGCACTAATCTTCATTCTTTAATCACTAATCTTTAATAGCTAACTTCGCAGCGTGAGCACCCAACGCTATTTCATAGAACTATCTTACGACGGCACCCATTACCATGGCTGGCAGCTTCAACCCAATGCTGTCAGCATTCAGGAGGTTTTAAACAAAGCGTTTTCCACTATTTTAAGGCAGCCCATTTATACAACAGGCTGCGGCCGTACGGATGCAGGAGTTCACGCCACACAGTTTTTCGCGCACTTTGATGTAGATGCCATGGACGATGGACGATGGACGATGGACTACGGAAAAGTACTGCGAAGTATTAATTACCTTCTTCCAACAGATATCGCCGTAAAACAAATTTTTCCTGTCGCGGCAGATGCGAATGCCCGTTTTGATGCCAACCTCCGCGCCTACCAGTACCATATACATTTTCAGAAAGACCCCTTTAAAGCAGGCTACTCCTGGCTGCTGCGCGACAGGCCGGATATCGCTTTAATGAATGAGGCAGCCGATATTATAAGAGAGTATACAGACTTTAGCTGTTTCAGCAAATCAAACACACAAGTTAAAACCAACAACTGCAAAATAACCAAGGCGGAGTGGGTTGAAACCGAGGGCGGAATTATTTTCCATATTTCTGCCGACCGGTTTTTACGCAATATGGTGCGTGCCATTGTAGGCACCTTAATAATGGTTGGGCGCAAAGAAATTGAGCCCGATGCCGTGCGTGATATTATAGCAAGTAAAAACCGCGGCAACGCCGGAACATCTGTACCTGCTTGTGGTTTATATTTAACAGAAGTGAGATACCCGCTAGCTCCTTAAAGGGGTAACAATAGTGGGATATTTTATTTTTAGATAAACAATAGATTACATTTGAATAGTGAGTACCGACAAAAATAGCGAACCTCAAAAAACGGCTTCAACCGCTCCTCCAGCTACCGTTACCGGTAAAGCGTTCGACTGGCAGTTGCTCAAGCGCATTATGCGCTATGTGAAGCCATATCGCTCAACTTTTGTAATATCCGCTTTTCTTACTGTTTTTTTAGCTGTAAGCGCCCTGGCGCTGCCATTGCTTATCCAAAAAACGCTTGACGATTACATAATGGTCAATAATTACGACGGCCTGCTGCTGATGGTAGAGATAATGCTGGCCTTGCTTGTTATTCAAACTGTCGCGCAATACTATCAAACTTACCTCACTAATACGCTGGGGCAGTCTGTCATTCGCGATTTGCGCATAAATGTATTTAATCACATTACGAGCCTGCGTTTAAAATACTTTGACCGCACGCCAATCGGCATGCTCATCACCCGCACGGTGTCAGACCTGGAAACCATCGCCGATATTTTTGCAGAAGGATTGATCTCCATAATTGGCGATCTTTTGTTAGTGGTGGCAATTGTTGCAGCCATGCTGTTTAAAGACTGGAAACTGGCCCTGATAACCTTAATACCAATGCCATTGCTATTTGCCTCTACCTATATATTTAAAGAGGCTATAAAGTCTTCATTTCAGGAAGTGCGCACGCAGGTGGCCCGGTTAAATACTTTTTTAGCCGAGCATATTTCGGGCATCAGTATCATACAAAACTTCGCACGCGAAGAGCAGGAAATGCGCAAGTTCAGGGCGGTTAACTTAAAATACCGCGATGCCAACATTCGCTCCAACTGGTATTACTCCATCTTTTTCCCGGTGGTTGAAATTTTGTTTGCTATATGCATGGGCCTGTTGGTGTGGTACGGCTGTAAGCGTATTCTTACAGATCAGCAATTATCTGCTATTACAGCATCCGGTCAGCCGGTAACCGCCGGCGTTATTTTAGAGTTTATAATATTGCTCAACTTGCTGTTTCGCCCTATACGCCAACTGGCCGATAAGTTTAATACCCTGCAAATGGGCATGGTTGGCGCCGACAGGATATTTAAAGTATTAGATACCGATGAAGTGGCCGTAAACAAAGGGCAATTGCAAACCGGAAGACTAAACGGCGAGATTGAATTTAAGGATGTTTGGTTTGCTTACAATGACGAGAACTGGGTATTAAAAAACATCAATTTTAAAGTTAAACCCGGCGAAAAACTGGCTTTAGTTGGTGCCACCGGGGCAGGTAAATCATCAACCATAAACATACTGAACCGCTTTTATGAAATAGGGAAAGGTGAGGTTACTATAGACGGGCATTCCATTCACGATTATGATGTTAACTACCTGCGCTCGCAGATAGCAACTGTAATACAGGATGTATTTTTGTTTAGCGATACCATAGCCAATAACATCAGCCTTAATAATGAGATCATCACCCGCGAGCAGATCATCGCGGCAGCAAAAGATGTAGGCGCCCATGAATTTATTATGCGCCTGCCGGGCGCTTATGATTATAATGTAATGGAGCGTGGCGCCACTTTATCCGCGGGTCAGGCGCAGTTGATATCGTTTATTCGCGCATTGGTTTATGATCCTGCAATATTGGTGTTAGATGAGGCCACCTCATCGGTTGATACCGAAACCGAAATACTGATACAAAAAGCAATTGACAAATTGATGGAGGGCCGCACGGCTATTGTTATTGCGCACCGGCTTTCAACCATACAAAATGCCGATAAAATTATAGTGCTTGATCATGGCGAGATAAAAGAAGAAGGCACCCATCAAGAACTTTTACGCATAGAAAATGGTTATTATCGTAAACTTTATGACCTCCAATTTAACTCGGCAGGCATAACACGATAATTAAATTATTTAGATTTTTTTCTATATTCACCGCTACCATTTATAAACAAACACCCATGGTTATTATTAATAATTACGCTGAGTTTGAAGCGCTCTTAGGAAAAGAGATAGGCACATCAGGTTGGCACACTATAACTCAACAGCAGATAAACCAGTTTGCCGAAGCTACCATTGATCACCAATGGATACATACAGATGAGGAACGCGCAAAAAACGAAGGTCCGTTCGGAGCTACAATCGCCCACGGGTACCTGACGGTATCGTTGCTGCCTTATTTCTGGCATCAGATAGCTGATGTACAGAATCTTAAAATGGAGATCAATTATTCTATTGAGAACATCAGGTTTGCGCAGCCTGTAAAGGTAAATACCAGGGTAAGGCTTATTGCTACCTTAGAATCCATAGTTAATTTACGGGGAATTACTAAAGCCGCCATAGGTGTTACTATGGAGATAGAAAACGAGAAAAAACCGGCATACAAAGGCGAGGTGGTATTTTTGTATCATTTTAAGGATTAAGTTTAATTAATGGGAGATCAGAGATCCCGGGTAATTATACTTTTCGGGGTTTTTCCTATATTTAAGCATGAAAAATACCTTATCACTTATAGTTGGGTTAGCCCTTGTTATTTCATCATGCCAGAAATCAGCGACCAACCCACCAGCTACTGAAGAAAACCAAGACGTCTACCAACCCGTTACTAAAGGCTCTTATTGGAAATATAATCAAGGCAATTCAACAAATGTTGGTGTAACTACTACGATGACGATCACAATGACAGGAGAAACATTGACATCAAATGCCTTACTATTTTATAAGGCCACGGCTATTAAAGAGACCCATGACTACGGTAATTATTTTTATCATGATAACGGAGACTATTTAATGATGGGTGCCTTAACAGGGGTAATTGAGCAGAGCCGATATTTCAAAGATGACCTTCAAGTTGGACAAACCTGGGAAAACACAGGCGTAACATATGGTTATCCGATAAAAATTGTTGGAAAAATTATAGAAAAAGGGATAAATAGAACGGTATCCGGAAAACAATATACAAACGTGGTCCACTCACAGTTAAATATAACGCAGAGTGTATCAGGCGGTCCTTATGTTGATTTTCAAACGTCAGATTTTTACATAGCAAAGGGGATAGGTCTTATAGAGATCCGTAACGTATCTACCCGGGGTTCTGACTATTCAGAGTTAACAGAATATTCTATAAAGTAAATGCGATCTGTAACCCCAATGCCATAAAATGCTGGTGGTTGCCTATCAGCAAACGCTACCCTTACCTTTGCGTTCATTTATAATATGGAAGCAAAAAAATTAAGGCTAAGCGTTTTAGATCAATCGCCGGTGCGTAAGGGAGTTACCGCTGAACAGGCCGTAGAGGAGACCATCGCGTTAGCAAGATATACAGAAGAATTAGGTTACACCCGCTTTTGGGTGTCAGAACATCACAATACAGGCAGTCTGGCCGGCTCAACTCCCGAGGTTTTAATAGCTTATCTTGCATCACAAACCAAAACTATCAGAGTTGGTTCAGGTGGCGTAATGATGCCGAACCACAGCGCATTAAAGGTTGCCGAAAATTTCAGGATGCTGGAAGCATTGGCGCCGGGCCGGGTTGACCTGGGTATGGGTCGTGCACCAGGTACCGACCGCCTTACGGCTTCCCTTTTAAATCCATCTAACCATTTTAGTGAGCAGGATTTTATGGAGCAGTTGACCGACCTGCAAAACTATTTTCATGATACGGGTGAACCAGGCACACCACAAGGCAGAATAAGGGCTATACCGCAGGTAAAAACTGTACCCGCCATGTGGCTGCTCAGCTCAAGCGGGCAAAGCGGATTGTTTGCCGCTCACTTTGGCATGGGTTTTTCGTTTGCACATTTTATTAATCCGGTTGGCGGGCCGCAGGCCGTGCACCAGTATAAAGAGCGGTTTCAGCCATCGCTTGATCTTAAACAGCCACAGGCCAACATGGCTATATTTGTTTTCTGCTCAGAAGACGAGGAAAAGATAGCACAACACAAAGCTGTTATGGACCATCGCTTTATTCAATTAGAACGCGGCGGCGGCATATCTGCTTTAGGTTATGATGACGTCAAGGACATGCAATATACGCTGCAGGAGCAGGACAGGATACGTTACAACCGTCAGCGGGTGGTGGCAGGGACACCTAAGATGGTCAAAGAACGCCTTGCGCTACTTGCAGAAAGCTATGGCATCGACGAAATTATTGCAGTTACCATTGCCGAGGACTTTGATGACAGGCTGCTATCCTACAAACATTTAGCAGATCTATTCGAACTGGAAACAACTAAATGATATTGGTCATAATTTGATTTACTTTAATTGAGGTAAAACTATAATCGTATCTTTGCCGTTAATTATAATACAATCAATACAATTATTTTGGCTATCTTACTATTCTTCATAGGACATTGGTTCCTATCCCTGTTTTTCCAGACATTCTTCCTGCACCGGTACGCGTCTCATAAGATGTTCAGCACTTCAAAATTTAACGAGCGGATGTTCCATCTGCTCACGTTTATTTGCCAGGGCTCGTCTTATTTAAATCCGCGTGCTTACGCTATTATGCACCGCGAGCACCATGCATACAGCGATACCGAAAAAGACCCACACTCTCCTTATTTTTTCAGGGATGTGTTCCAGATGATGTGGCGCACCGCGCAAAGCTATAAGCTTTACGAAAAACGCCTAAAAGAGCCCGAAGCTCAATTTAAAGGCAGTTACCCGGAGTGGCGCATGCTTGATTATTGGGGATCTACCTACTTATCGCGTATTCTATTTGGGTTAGGTTATGTGGCTTTTTACATTGCCTTTGCAACCCATTGGTGGATGTTTTTATTATTGCCGATTCATTTTATGATGGGCCCTATACATGGCGCTATTGTAAACTGGTGCGGCCACAAATATGGCTACGCCAATTTTGACAACGGCGACAAGTCAAAAAACTCCATCCCGCTTGATTTTTTAATGCTTGGCGAGTTGTTTCAAAACAATCACCATAAACGCCCTAATAGCTCCAATTTCGCTGCTAAATGGTATGAAATTGATCCTGTATATCCTGTAATGAAATTTATGCACTGGGTGCGTATTATCAGGTTACGGAAGCCTTTGGTGGGATAAGTGGTAGCGAAAAGCTGAAAGACCAAAGCTGAAAGCTCCTACTTTTAGCTTTTTTTATTTTATACGTATTAAAAAGGCTTTTTGCTTTAGTCTTTAAGCTTTCAGCTTAAAAAAAACCTTTTAGCTTTGTGCTTTATCCTTTGAGCTTAACAAAAAATGAAAGTATCTGCTTTAGCGGAGAACCTGCGCGGTTCTGAGATCATTAAAATAGCCGGCGAAATAAACGAATTAAAACGCCAGGGCCAGAATATTGCTAACCTTACTATAGGCGATTACGACTCTAACATATATCCTATTCCTGATGAGCTAAAACAAGGTATTGTAGAGGCTTACTCTGCTAATCAAACCAACTATCCCCCTGCGGATGGTGTATTGGCCCTCCGCGAAAGTGTATCGGTTTTTTTAAAGAACCGTTTAGGTCTGGATTATAAATCTAATCAAATATTAATTTCAGGCGGCTCACGCCCACTTATCTATTCAACTTATTTAGCTGTGGTTGATCCCGGCGATAAAGTAGTTTTCCCGGCCCCGTCATGGAACAATAACCACTATTGCGATCTGCTGAAAGCCGAGGGCATTATGGTACAAACCCGGGCAGAAAATAACTTTATGCCTACGGCGGATGAGCTGCGCTCGCATGTTAAAGGCGCTGCCCTGCTGGCCTTATGCTCGCCGCTTAACCCTACCGGCACTATGTTCGGTAAAAAAGATCTGGAAGAAATTTGCGACCTGGTAATAGCCGAAAACAAAAGTCGCGCAGCAGGCGAAAAACCACTGTACTTTTTATACGACCAGATCTACTCTCAATTAACCTTTGGCGATAACCAGCATTTTGACCCGGTTACCCTTAGACCGGAGTTGAAGGATTACGTAATATTTATTGACGGCGCATCAAAATGCTTTGCCGCCACTGGTGTTAGGGTTGGCTGGGGGTTTGGACCTGCAGGGGTTATCAACAACATGAAAGCTATTGTAGGCCACATGGGCGCATGGGCGCCGAAAGCCGAACAAGTTGCCATGGCTAAGTATATAATGGACGAGGCGGCGGTAAACAGCTACCTGGATGCCTTAAAAGCACGGGTACAACAAAGCCTCACTACCTTGCATGAAGGGTTTCAACAATTAAAGGCTGATGGCTTTAGTGTTGATTCGATAGCGCCTATGGGAGCCATTTACCTGACGATCAAAATTGACTACAAAGGCAAAATCACTCCGGACGGTACGGTATTAAAAACTTCGGCTGATATTAACTTTTATCTTATAAAAGAAGCTAAAATTGCTTTTGTACCGTTTGCCGCGTTTGGCACGGGGGATGAGGTTACCTGGTTCAGGGCATCGGTGGGTGCTTGCAGCTACGAAGATATTTCAGATGCAATGCCACGGATACGCGAGGCATTGGGTAAGTTGCGCTAACAATTTGTTATTGGGAGTGATAACGAGAAATCTATACCCCTGTTAAGCAGCCAGCCTGGCTTATGTATAGATCTCTCACTGCGTTCGAGATGACATTCTTTTATACTTAACACTCCTCGTTTACTTATTTACCCTGAATGATGTTTCGCCGTAGATAACGTCATTGTCTGTTATGCCCTGAACAATAACTTTAAAGGCCCCGGTTATGTCGCTGGTATAAAAGGAAACCTCCTGCGTTTCGCCTTTTTTAAGCATTAACTGGTTTTTCCAAAACAGGGTAGATACATATTCAGGTTGGGATGGATTGACTTCAGAATAATCTGAAGGGTAAAACTCCTGCGCGGCGTATATACCTTTAAAACTAAGTGAGTTTGGCTGCTTGATGAGCGGAACGCTGTTCTTGCACCCGGTATAAAGCCTTCCCTGATACGTCTCTCCAACTACGGCGGGCCTGCCTGCAGATCGGTGGTTGGGACAATTGAGTATATTATACATACACACATAATCTCCACAGCTATTAGTTCCAAATTCCTCCGCTCTAAGTTTTCCATAAAAAGAATCGTCCTTTTTATCTTTTATAACCGCTTCTTTTAGCTGAATGGCGTGTTCCGTTCCGGCTAATCTTAGAACGCCCGAACTCTCTTGTGCCGGTGTACGGTATAGCGCCGGATTAAATATTGTCGCCAACTTTTTATTTACACTATCATAAGGATTTACCAACTGTATCTTATAATCTGAAGGTGTTCCGTTAGCTACCATTACACTTATTTTTTTACCGGGTTCGGTTACTATATTGCTATCCGGCAATAAAAACATACCGTTAATATCTGTAATATAGGTGCCGGTAGGAACAAATGTAAGCACGGGTACAGGCTCCTTAAATTTACCTGTATACTTTGTCACCCGTCCGTTAAAAACCAAATCCTGGGTACTGCGCAATGTGTCCTCAGCTCTTACTTTCAAAACATCCGTCCAATTGTACCTGCTCCAGCCCCTAATTAATAATACGTTTTCCAGATCGCGCTTGTCCAGATCAGCGTTGCTGAAATAACTCTCCTTTACCGGCACATTGTTTAGTTCACTCTTTAAATAAATGTAATTCTCAATGTCAGTTCTATTTTTTATTTCTATCCTATTCTCTTGCACAACGGCCACAGATACCGCTCCATTTGTTGCCTCGCCGGTAAGTTTTATGCTCAGTTTAACTTTCTTGCGTTTTTCATAATCAGCATTATCTGTGCTGACCCCTAACTTAGCTTTATTGGCGTAATGCGCAAAAATTAACCGCTCCGCATAAGGCCGGCCAAGGCTATCAACCAGGGTTAGCTGCATAATACCGCGCGGCATACCGTTCAAAATAATTTTCACCCGTTGATTAGGAAAGCGATTAATAGGTGTTTCAAAAAACGAAGCGCGGTAATTGTGGCCTATCAGGTAAAGTTTCCTGTTTGGATCGTCGCTGTATACGTCTACTATTAGGGTATCATTAACAACCGCCTTTTTTACTGATAAACCCGGTCCGTTTACGGCATCGGGTAAATTATAATTCCTGGTAACGCTGCCTGTGTTAAGTTGCACCCGGTATTTTTTACCCTGTTTAGGTATGATAGCAAACTTCCCAAGTCCGTTATCATTGGTAATTGCGGTACCAATAACCTGCTCATCTTCATAAAGTGCAGCTTCTGTACTAAGCGGCGCTCCCGCGGCAGTTTTCGCTTCCAGGCCAACAATATTAACCACACCATTTAACAGGTTGCCACCTTCGGGATAAAAATGTATCTGCGCAGGTTGCGGCGGTACGGGTAACGCAATGCTTATATCCTGCACTTCGGTTTTATATTTCACCTGTACGTTAAGCTTGTTATTACCGGCGTTTAATAAATTAGAAGGAATATTAAAAATATACTGCCCTAAAGCAGTTTTAACAGCCCCGGTAGTAACAGGCTTTCGCGCATCGCCAACATAATAGGTTACCGGTACCGAGGATGGCGGCGACTTTTCATTCGTAAAATTTACCAGCAACATTACCTTTTGGTTAGCGGCTGTCGCGGAAGTATCTAAGGGATTTAGCGACGCATTAAATGTTTGCTGATTGCCTGTTTTAATGGATACCTGCTGCGTAAACATAATATCAGGCGCGTTATTTTCTAAGCGGTTACCATAAGCTACAAAGGTATATGCCCCAGCCCTTACCGAATCGGGGATGTTAGTGTTTCCAAAACAAAAGCCGTTTGCTATTACGAACCTGTCGTCCATTAAAACGCTCCTGTCATCATCTTTTACTAAAGCTAGCGACAGCGTTTTGTATTTAGAATTATCGATATTATCAAGCAAATAACCTGTAAACCAAACGTTTTCGTTGTTAGAATAGATGTTCTTATCAAAGTGCATAAATAACACCGGAGCGTGGTGTTTAGCATTGTATAAATTGAGTAATGAATCAAATCTGGCTTGTTGAGCACGCAACACGCTGCTATATGCTACCAACAGCAACAACAAGCAAAAGCTTAAAAGGTATTTTTTTAGTACATAGAACATATACTTTTATGCGCTATTGGATAAAAGGTTAAAATGGTAACGCAATATACTAACTAAGCTTTTAATTACAGATAGCACTTTTTGAGAAGGCTTTAAGTATCTATTTTTTTATAGGCTACTGTAATCTGTTTGAAAATTTTATCAAATTCATGTCGACGATTTTCTTTTACGCTTTTCGAGCAACGCTGCGATACTAATAGCCGAACAATCGGCAATAATGCTGGCTACAGCTGCCACCGGCATAGTGGCCTGATCTTTGAAATTGATACAACCTTTTTGAAATTTAGCATCAGGCAACAGCTTTTCAAATCGCTGATGAAAAGTTGGGTTCATATACATTGGCATACAATGTAGCGACATATAATTCTTGGTACTTGCCAGCCCGTACTTCATATAACAACGTTCCTCGTATAAAATCATTTCTATACCCATCATCGGCTTTATAACCGGGATAATGGTAGGGTCGTTCGCCATAATTGCCTCATGCAGCGCGTTAAGAACGCCCTGTCTTTCTTCTGGTGCTCCGCTTATAAATTCACTTATACTCATAAACTAAGATAAGCAAAATTATTGCACCATCATGGGTCTGCCACAAGAGCAATAACCCATCCAAGGTATAACCACCAAACGTTTCTATGGAAGGTGAAATTATCTACATTATTTATAGCTACCGACCAAACGTTGCTGATAGCTCGCTTTGACAAAGTTTAAGTTTTATTTTTATAAATAACTATAACCTGGCTGTTGATAGCAAGAATATCACTTATAAACTCAGCCTTATTTTTAGGTGATATAACTACACTATCGTACTTGTTGTAAGTTATTTCAAGCCGGTCTAACGAAGTTGCAGGAGCGCTGAGCATGGTATTGGTTTCGGAAATGCTTTTAATACTGGCAATATCAACTGAGATATTTACAAAAAATCCACTTCTAACCTTTAACACAGCACCGTTGATAGTATAATCCGTGGTGGAAAACATGTGCATAATAAAAGCGGCAATGGGCAATATTATTACTACCCCAACCCAATTACCTTCAAGCATAGGTAGTATCATGGCCATCGAAAAAGGAATGCCTATGATAGCTACCAGCCAATTATCAATTTTTGATTTATAAGTCTTGCCAGTTAGCATAGGGTGGATATTAATTCTTGAAAACTAACTATTTATAGTCACTAAATATCCAATTTTTATTTATTTTCATCCCAACATGTTGCAAAAACCTTTTTCACTTTTTTATTGCCTATTAACTGCACTTTTACTCTGTGCAGATCTTGCATCAGCAGCCACACCTACAGTTCATATTTCTTCAAAATCAAACTGGTTAAACCCATGTCCGCAATATGATAAGGGTATAGCCCAGCGCAACATTGAGAATGGCTTTTTTTACAGGCTGATAGAAGAGCAGATAAACATTGAAAAAAAGGCCCATTATGTACATATTGAAAGGCAAATAGTATCAGAAGCAGGCATACAAAACGGATCTGAGATCAGCATTGGCTTTGATCCGAGCTATGAACGGCTTGACTTGCACGAAATAACAATATGGCGCAACAACAAACCGCTGAGGCGATTGTCAGGCAGCTTATTTAAAGTAATAGCCGACGAAAAAGATCTTTCAAAATTCATCTACCAAGGAACTTTCTCTGCCTATTGTATATTGGATGATATACGCAAAGGGGACCGGATCGAATATTCGTATACCTTAACGGGGCGCAACCCTATCTTCGGCGATCATTTTGCTGATAATATTTACCTGCAGGTTTCACAGCCTGTGGCGCACTTATACAAGGCCATATTTGCGGCGCCTTCGCGAAAGTTATTTTTTAAAAGCTTTAACAAAGTTCCTAAAAACAATACTTATACTAAAAATGGGTTAGTATGTTATGAATGGGAAAACTTTCAGGTACCGGCTGCTATTGATTACGACAACCAGCCCGGATGGTATACCAGCTATGGCTATATACAGGTAACCGACTATAAAGACTGGGCAGAAGTTGCCGAATGGGGTTTAAAAATAAATCCGACGCGCACACTTACCGGTAAACTTGCAGAGCGGGTAGCGTTAATTAAAGCAGCAACAAAAAACAAAGAGGATTATTTTAGAGCAGCGGTAAAACTGGTACAGGATGAAGTGCGCTATATGGGTGTTGAAATTGGCGAATATTCGCATCGCGCTAATGATCCTGAAAAAGTTTACAACCAGCGTTACGGCGATTGTAAAGACAAATCGTTACTGTTGGTATCCATATTGAACGCTGGCGGAATAGAGGCTAATATGGCGCTTATAAGCACCTATGCGGGTATAAAAACAGATCAGTATTTGCCGTCGCCATTTGTGTTTAACCACGCAGTGGTTAGGGCCGTGGTAAATCAAATGCCCGTTTGGGTGGATGCCACCATAGCTTACCAGCGCGGCACGGGCACAAAAATATATTTTCCGCAATACGGGCAGGGGCTTATTTTGCAAGCCGGCAGTAATGCTATAGTAAACATTCCCCCTGCAACAACGGGCCAGATAACTTATCTGGAAGAATATTTTATACCGAATGATACAAGTAAGGTGGCCCTGGATGTAAGGACCGTTTATACTTTAAATGAGGCAGACTACATGAGGAACACCCTGGCAGGTGCAAGCATGGCCGAAACCGAAAAAAGTTACCTGGACTATTACGCGCGTATCTATCCTAAAATTGAATCGGCAGACTCAATAATGGTTTATGACAGCGAAGACGCAAACGAGATAACAATAATTGAGCATTACTTTATCCCCGAATTTGGTGCCAAAAGCAAGGAAAGTGGCAGGTTAGAGGCCGGGTTCTACGCTAACTTTATCAGCGATCAATTGGCAACTACTAACGTTAAAAACAAATACCCCCGCACCGTACATTTTCCATGCAAAATTGATTATACCATACGCGTAACACTGCGTTCGGGGTGGAGTGTAGAGGAACATAGCAAAGAGATAAAAGCGGATGCCTATAGCTTTCAATCGAATATTAGCGCGGCTAAAGATACGCTGGTTTTAAACTACCGCTTCAGTTATTTAAAGAACTATATCCCCGTTGAGCAGTTAGACCAGTATAATGCCGATGTTAAAAACATAAAGGATAACGAATTAAGCTACTCGTTTAATTATCTGCCGGGCGATATAAGACAAACTTATAACACTAATTACTGGATGGTATTATTGGTTATAACTTTAGGCCTTACTGCAACGGGCATTTTCGCCTACATCTATCATATTAAAACGCCCGAAGTGATTTTTGAGCCGGGTGCCACGTTTGTCCCGCTTGGCGGCTGGCTTATACTGGTGGGAATAGGTTTGGCGTGGAGTAGCGTATTAATAACGGTCGGAATGATAAATAGCACCTATTTTAACCTCAACTTCTGGCAGGGTCTTGCCGGCACGAGAAACGAATTTCTGACCAAATGCCTTATAATTTTTGAGGTTATATTTAATACCGTAAGATTATGCTATGTTGTTTTTTGTTTGATTTTATTACTCAATAAGCGCGACATTCTACCTAAATATATTACCTGGTATCTTATCGGATCAGCGGCTTTAATATTAGTTGATGCCGTAGCTGCTTATTTTATTAATAATGATGTAGATAACGAAACAATAAAAAACGTAGTCAGGGCCATAATTGCTGCTGCTATATGGGTGCCGTACTTTAAAATGTCTACGCGAGTGCGCGAAACATTTATCGTACCCTATCCCCATGGCAACTATAGTTACGAAGAGTGGGGAGCCGTAAAAGAAAACGCCGGAGAGAAAGAGCAGGAGGGTGAGCCGGTAGTTTAGCCAATTGTTAAGGCGTAAATTATTAACATTTACGTAACTTTATATTTAAAACAGCTACCTATTTTAACGCTATTAAACATGCTTATGGAAACAGCTATAAATTATTGGTGGGTGGTCCCGGTTCTGATACTTCTATTGATCCTTGTGGGATGGATGATAAGGCGGAATGTTAAGGACGAAAAGGAATATGAAAAAGACTTTATGCAATCGGAAATGAAACCCCGCAAGCACGATGAGCGCGAGGGCGAAGCTCCGTAATAATTACACTGTGTATTAAAATTTTGTTCCGCTACAGGTGCAAAATTAGTCAATATTACAGACATGCTGATAATCAGCATTTTACCACTTTTTTACAGCTAAATTTCCTGACGAATAAGTTGCTTCGCTTTGTTCCGCTCTATTTTACAATCGCTTGATAATCAAATCACTGTAAAATATTGTGTTCCGGTTTGTTCCGCTTGTTCCGGAACAATGCATCTTGATAATGCAGTAATAGCTACTTCTTCAAACTAACGCTTGGGCGGTGCAAAAGCGTAAATTCTGCTGCATTATCTGTTTGCTGTCTGCCTGTTGTAGTGTTCAACTTCAGTGGCTTTTGCATCAGGTTGTCGCCCTTAATTAAAAACTGCAAGCCAAGGGTATCCTGCATACCCTCCTGCATAAAGGTCCAAACGGCATAAACGGTATCGCCTCTCAGGGTCCCGTTCAATGCACCTTTACGGCTATCCTTTTCAAAAGGATGCCAATACATTTGCCCGGTTACCTTATCATCTTTAATAACCAATTCAATACTGGTGGTATCCTGATTGCTTTTCCCTTCAGTGCGCAAAAAGCACATGGAGGTTGCTTCAACTTCAATTGGCTTAGCAAGTGTGTCGCCGTTAATTACAGTATCGCCAATGTTCTCCTTCCCTTCGGGTGATGTACATGCTGCCAGGGCAATAGCAATTACTATGGGTATTATCAGGCTGTTTATTCTCATATCGTGCTGGCTTCAAATGCGTATAAATTTACGCGATGTTATGTATCAAACATGTTTGGCATAATAATGTTTACTAAAACATTAACGCTTTTAAACCGAAACGGCTTTAACCCTAACAATGCCACAAACTCAATCTACTTATTTGCCCCGTATTAGCCACGTGCTGTTTATTATCATTGCGGGTACGGCGGTACTTTACGTTGCTAAGCCTGTGTTAGTTCCGCTTGCCTTTGCTTTGGTGTTAGCTATGTTATTGTTGCCACTAAGCCGGCGGATGGAAAAAGCCGGTATTAACCGTGCTATAGCAATTGTAGCTTGTATTCTGCTGTTACTGTTAACCATTGCCGTTATAATAGGTTTGCTATCATGGCAGCTTTCGTCATTAATGGATGACATGAATAACATTGAGCACCGTTTTGATAGTATGTTACGAAAGGTTCAACAATTTATCAGCGCGCATACCGGCATAAACAAAAATCAACAAAATGAAATGGTGGAGCAGGTTAACGAAGAAAGCTCGGCAAGTTTGATCAGTCAGATCACAAGCCTCATAATGGGCGGTCTGCTAAACTGCGTACTTGTGCTTGTTTACATTTTCTTGCTGATGTATTTCAGGAACCATTTGATGCAGTTTATTAAAAAAGCGGTGCCAGCTACCCAACGAAGTAACGTTGCAGACATTGTGCACTGCGCCGGCGATGTGTCACAGCAATACTTAATCGGACTATCGCAAATGATCGTCACCTTGTGGATAATGTATTCCATCGGCTTCTCTATAGTTGGGGTTAAATACGCTGTTTTCTTTGCCATTCTTTGCGGCACCCTGGAGATAATTCCCTTTGTTGGCAATTTAACCGGCACAGCCATCACTGTTATAATGGGTGTGGTGCAAGGCGGAGATTTTAAGCTGATAGCGGGGATTCTTATTACCTATGGTCTTGTACAGTTTATACAATCTTATATATTAGAGCCATTAGTGGTGGGGAAAGGCGTTAACTTAAATCCCTTATTTACCATAGTAGGTATTGTTATAGGCGAGGCTATCTGGGGCCTGCCCGGTATGGTACTTGCAGTGCCCGTATTCGGCATGATTAAAATATTCTGTGATCATTTTGAGGGGCTTAAACCATATGGATTTTTGCTTGGTTGCGGCGATAAGAACAATGAACCTAATGGCCTGATGGAGAAACTTCGTGGCATATTTATGCACAAATAGGCACTTTTATTTTAATAAGTACAGTGGTTTTTGGGATGTTTATTATACTTGCGGATAGTTTTATTCTCATTAACACTGCTCTATGAAATTTAGGATACTATTGTACATTGTTTTTTTTCAATTGGCTGCTATTGGGGTAGCCCATGCTCAAACAAATGAGCTTTCAGGCTGGGCTGCCTGGTTCCATACGCAGCGCTTCAACAAACATTGGGGCGCATCGTTTGACGGGCATCTGCGCTCCGCTCACCACGCAGATTATCTTAAAACAGTTTTATTAAGGCCTTCTATCAATTACTACTTCGACAACAAAAATGTCGCTTTAGGATACGCTTATATAGGTGCCAGCGGCCGTTCTGGTGATGTAAAAACATTCAGACCTGAAAATCGTGCGTTTGAACAATTAACAATCGTGCAGCCTATCGGCGTTAACGCACAATTAACAAATCGTTTTAGGCTTGAACAGCGTTTTTTGGGCGAAACAGCTACCCAGCAGAGCGTATTTTCTCAACGTTTTAGGTATTTTATAAGAGCATTAATTCCTATTAATAGCAACGAAAAGACTTTTACACATGGCACATACCTTGCATTAGCCAACGAATTATTTGTCAATGTGCAAAACAAGGAAAAGGTAAACAACCACTTTTTTGATCAAAACCGTGCCTTTATTGGCATAGGGCACCGCTTTAGCAAAAACGTTGACATAGAAACCGGTTATCTTAATCATTATACTCAACAGGCAAAAGCATACACCATTAATAATGTTATACAGGTTACGTTGTTTACCCGGTTCGGCAACAGCAAATAACTTATGACTAATGTATTGAACAATCCGGTGTGGTATGCGCTTAACTCGGGCAATAGTCATCTTGGCGAGGGTAACGATAGGGTGAAATATTTCAATACGGATGTGTCGCCGTTTATCGCTCTACGCGAAAGTACTCCTGATAGTTTCGGCGAGTTGTACCGAATGCTGCCTGGCCCGCAAATAAGTTTTTTTGCTACACCTGTACAACTTGACATCCCCGCGCCCTGGAAAATTATAACCTGTGTGCATGGCCTGCAAATGGTTCATAACGCTATTCAGGTAAATGATGAATGCGCCCACGCGGCTGTTGCCCTGGCAACCACTCATTGCACAGAAATGGTCGCTTTGGCAAAACTCACCAATCCCGGTCCCTTTAACATGCGTACTATTGAGTTTGGTTACTACCAGGGTATTTTTATCGACGGTAAACTGGTGGCTATGGCCGGCCAGCGTATGCATGCCTTTAATTATGTTGAAGTAAGCGCGGTTTGTACGCATCCTGATCATACCGGCAAAGGCTATGCGCGGCAATTGCTTACAAATCAGATCAATCGCATTTTAGCCGCTTCTGATACCCCTTACCTGCACGTAAAACACGATAATAAACGCGCAATTGATCTGTATCTGTCACTCGGCTTTTCGGTCAGGTCAGATATGTACTTCTATATCCTTAAGAACTAATATAATTGCCCCGACAAATTCGTTGTATATATCATTCCCACAATGGCCTTGCAGGTGTAGCCGTATACAGTGTTTAAGCAATATATTTACTGTATACACCCCGATTACGTAGGTCGCTATTTATTAATCACTTACCAGCGTAATCCGATATTTTAATTTATATAAATACATCAAAAAAGGCCGCATACAACCAATAGTTGTATACACATTTCGCCATGCTTTATACGCCGCGTTTTAAAATAAGCGCCCTAAATGGTGTCAAAATTTCACAAAAAAAGGGGCTGCTTTAAAAAAGCAGCCCCGCCCAGTGGATCAGTTAAATAAATTATTAGTAACCGGGATTTTGTTGAGTTTTTAGTTTTGGATTCGCATCTACCACTGATTGAGGCACAGGGTTCATATACATCTTATCAGTAAATACGTGCGGCTGGGCATTGGTGCCGAGGTCCACAGGCTCATATTTCCAAACCCCACTGTTGTTGGCAGGCACAGTATTGGAAATTTTCATACCATGAAGTGGAGCATTCAAAACAGTTTTAGCTATTTTCCAGCGCATAATGTCATAGAAACGTTTCGCCTCAAAAGCGAATTCAATGCGACGCTGATCTCTGATCTCCTGGCGCATTTCGTCTTGCGTTAAACTACCAACTACAAGCGCAGGAAGATCTGTTCCCGGACGAGTTCTGATGGCATTTACTGCTGCATATACACTCGCATCAGGCACAGTTACGGATTCGTTTTGTGCTTCAGCATAACCCAACAGTACTTCTGCATAACGATAATATACATAGTTTTGACCACTTGCATTACCACCTTCAGGTGCCAGGTTGTTTAATTTCTTACGGAAATAGTAGCCGGTATTTGAAACGTCAGTTGACCCGAAGTCGATCTCGTTCTTTGACGGATTAACTTTATCAATACGTGTGTAGATAATATCAGTAGTAGGCATCCAATCCTGCTTGTACGAAGCGCCGTCATACACTATAAAGTCGTAAAAACGTTTTTCGCGGTTAACATAAGGGGCCTGATCATTATAACCAGACGTTGGGTCTGTTATACGTTTGCCATTTGCCATCCGGTAAGTGTCAACCAGTTCCTGAGTTGGGTTATAGTTACCCCAGGTATGGTATACACCTAATATATAAACCGGGCCGCCGTACTGGTCAACGTTATTTTGCATCTGGCCACCTGCGCCTGCAACTTGTTGCCTGTCCCAAATAACTTCAGAATTATACTCATTATTTACCCACCAAAACTCACTCATTTTAGGGAATAAGCTATACTGTGTATAAGTATCCATAAACTTTTTGAATGTAGCTGCAGCTGTTGCCCAACGTGCAGGACTTGCAGTTGCAAAATGCACAAAGTTACCCGGATCAGCTAATACGTACGCACCAGAGTTAAATAACGGACTTGCGGCATATAGTTGCACCCATCCTTTAATCATCAACGCTGCGCCTAAGGTAGCACGGCCGGCATCGCTATTACCGTTATTATACTTAATAGCTAATTTATTGTTGGCAATAATGGCGTCCATTTCGCTCACAATAAAGTTCAAGGTTTCTTCAAAAGTATTACGTGCGTAGTAAATCTCAGATCCATCCTGATTGTTAAGCGTTTTAGTTATGATAGGTAAACCGCCCACGTGTTGCCATAACATGGCATACCAGTAAGCTCTTAAAAACCTCGCCTCATCAGTCCTTTTCGCAACCCAGGCCGCGGTAAAAACACCCTTTTTATTCGCAGCCAGTTGCTCCATAAACTGATTACATCTTCTGATACGCGTGTATGCGTTAGCCCAATGAGCATAAGAACCGTTAGTTTGTCCAAAAGGGGCTCCCTGGCCATCACCTTGCGGTATGCCACCGTTAAAGGATGCGTCGACAGTACCTTGTCTCCACGGATATGAGCGCCAGTAATTACCGCCGTCATTATCGTCGGTAAAGCTGTCCAAATAATCAGGCGTGTTGTGCATGGGGGCGAGCTGCCCGTAAAGCGAATTTAAAAATATATCAGCGTTGTTCTCGGATTCCCACTGAACCTCTTCAGAAACAGCGCCTTTATTAAGGTTTTCATTAAGATACTTCTTACATGAAAACGTAGTAGTTAGCACAGTAACTAACGCTATTTTTAACAAAAATTTTGTACTTCTCATTTCTTTATTAATTAAATAAATGTTTACTAAAAAGTTGCATTTAAACCAAACGTCCAGGATCTGAGTATAGGGGTTGCAGTGTCCGAGCCTGGTGAGCTGCCTGTGTTACCAGACAGTTCCGGATCGATAAAATCAAGCTTGCTAAAGGTAAGCAGATTTTGGCCGGTTACATAGAACCTAACTGATTTGATTTTTAATGCTTTAACAACAGATGAAGGAATGGTATAACCTAAAGTAGCTGTTCTCAACCTCAGATAACTCGCATCTTTGATCCAGAAATCAGATCCCTGGGTATCATTGGAAAACGGAGACGAAGCTGTCCGTGGATATTTGGCTGTCATATCTGTAGCCGGTGTCCAACGGTTGTTAAAAAACTCGTAACCGGTGTTACTGCTGTTGTTACTGAACGGAACGGTTAAGAAACCTTGTGTACCGATAGATGATTTTGCGGCCCCCTGAAAGAAGAAAGTGGCATCAAAACCTTTCCAGCTGGCGGCTAATGTAGCACCATAGGTAATTAATGGCTGTGGGTTATAGCCAATAAATGTTTCGTCATCTGAGGTGATCTTACCATCCGGAACACCGTTAGGGCCTGAAAGGTCGGCATATTTCACGTTACCCGGTTTTAAAGTACCAAATTGCGTTACATTGTAACCGTCAGTGGCGTTTATAACGCCGTCGCCGTTTTTGTCGTCAGATAAGTGAAACAAACCTAATGACTTGTAACCGAACTGAGCGTTAAGTTGGCGTCCTGTTCTGCGGCGGTTAGGATTGTTATAAGTTGATAAACTCTCGAATATTTCTATGGTTTTGTTATTAGCGTAAGTAAAGTTACCGTTTAAGCTTAATTGCAAACCGTTGGCAAACCTGTGCTGTGTACCGGCAGTGATCTCAATACCATAGTTTTCCATCTTGCCCACATTTATTTGTGACAAGCCTGTGCCATACTCCTGCGAAATAGTGTTTGACGGAGTAAACAACATATTAGAACGTTTTTGTCTGAAAAGACCTACATCTAAATTTAACAATCCTTTAAATAATACCGACTCGAAACCAATATCAGTTTTTTCAGCAACTTCCCAGGTAATAAGTGGGTTAGCTTGATTATTTGGCGATGTACCTTGCACTGTAACGCCGTTAAAGGCATAAGCATTGCCCGCTAAGGCGTATGAGTCAACATACTGGAAGTTTCCCTGGCCGGCAAGATTTCCGGTTCTACCCCATGATCCTTTTAGCTTAAGGAAATTTACCCAGCTAACGTTTTTCATAAAATCCTCATTGCTTATTATCCAGCCGGCAGAGAATGCCGGGAAATAGGCATAGCGTTTATCGGGTGCAAAGGCAAAGTGAGCATCATAACGGCCTGTAGCCTCAAGGGTATACTTGTTATCGTAGGTATCACTTATACGATAAACATAACCTATCTGGCTTGTTGTACTTGAAGTACCGCCAATGCTGTAATCATTTTTGTTTGAGCTGCCAAAGTTAAGTTCATCCACATCTATCGAATAGTTGTTGATACGGGCGTTAAAATCATTTGATTTGGTATTTCTAAATTCCGCTACAACCAATCCGGTTATATCATGCTTGCCAAAAGTATTGTGGTAATTTAAATAACCCTGGTAATTAAACCTTTGATCTTTATTAAAATACTCCTGCAAATAAGTATAAGCCACCAAACCTTCTGATGTTGATGGCGCTTTATTAAAGGTATAAGGTGCAGCAGAGCCACTTATGCTATAGTAATAAAACGGTTTGTGGTATTGCTTGCGATTCCAGCTGGTAGGGTCATAGCTCACAACGGCTTTAATACTTAAACCTTTTATCGGAAGCTTTTGCTCAAGGCTGGCGCTTAATAGTTGTTGGTTATAATAACTTCTGGTATATCCGCCTGACATTAATGTCGCGTAAGGGCTTAAGCCATTGGAGGCACCCCATAATCCGTTACTGAATTTATACACATCAGTTGGAATATACTTGTACGTTGAACGCAAAAGGTTGCCTGCATTGTGTTGCGGGTCCAAACCACGGTCTACTTCATTTGATCCGTTTATACCCAATGAAAAGGTTGTAGTATTAGTAACCTTAGCTTCCAAATTCATGGTATAATTGTAGCGGGTATAATCAATCTGCGGGAACATACCTTGTTGATTAAAAAAGCCCAGGTTAGTATAATACTTAACCCTGTCGCTACCGCCGGATAACTGTACAGAGTAACTTTGCTGAGGCGCGTCCTTTTTAATGATATCTGTAGGGACGTTACGCGGAAAATGGTCAGGATCTGTCTTGCTCTTGGCATCCCAGGTATTGATCTTGTCGTCAGAATGAACAGGTGCCGACCCATTGTTGGTCAATCCCTCATTAACTAACCGCATATAATCTTCTGCAGATAAAACGTTAGGCAGGTAAGTAGGATTCTGTACACCATACCACGCGTTTAATGAAATTGTTGGAGCGCCGGTTTTACCTTGTTTAGTGGTAATTAAAATAACACCGTTAGCGCCACCTAAACCGTAAGGAGCAGTAGCGGCCGCGTCTTTCAATATACTCACTGTTTCTATGGAGTTAGGATCAATCTGGTTGATGTTATCACGCCTAACGTTATCCACAATAATTAACGGGTTATTACTGCCGGTGGTGTTCTGGCCACGTATTGAAAACGTAGTATTACCAGCGCTACCAGGTTGGCCACCATTTGACTGACGACCGGTTACACCTGAAACCCTACCTAAAATTGAGTTGGTAATATTTGGAACGGGTGCCTGTATCAATTCAGAGCCTTTAACGGTGCTGATAGCACCAGTTACCGACGCACGTTTTTGTGTGCCGTAACCCACAACTACAACTTCATTTAAAGTAGCGTTTTCTTCAACTAACGAAGCGTTAATGGTAGTTTGCGTGCCTGCAGTTATCTCTTGTGTAATAAAGCCTACATAACGTATAACTACTACCGATGTTCTGTCGGCAACGCTAATGGTATAGTTACCATCACCATCAGTAACAACAGCGTTAGTTGGGTTAGCTTTTTCAAATACGGTAACGCCCGGCATAGGCTGGCCATTACTATCTGTAACCTTACCCTTAATAGGGATAGCTATTGCAACTGGTTTAGTTATTATAACCAGGTTTGCGTTAACCTTAAAGCTAAGGTCGCTATTTGCAAGTACCTGCGATACAATTTGATTAATAGTGGCATCAGTAGCCTCAAGGTTAACTTTATTGTCAAACCCATTAAGCACTGCATCACTATAAAGGAAACGATAATCTGATTGTTTTGCAATTTCTTTTAAGGCCGATTGAAGGGATACATTACGCAATTTGATGCTTATCTTATCCTGGCTGTAGCCCTTTGAAAAGCCTTGGAGTGAAGAGATTATGACAAGCAGCAAGATACATTTTGACATAATGAGAAACTTTAATATGCGTTTATTTCGCACCCGCAGGGCGTCAGAAATATTTTTTTTCATAACTTTGATTGGTTGGTTTTTAACTATGTTCTCTTTTACTATAAGTAGTTAAGACAGCGGCTATTTTGCGGGGGGTGCGCCAACACCTTCCGCTTTTTTTTGCACTATCTTCTGAGGGGTAGGTAAGCTTTTTTATCTCATATATCTCTCCTTATAATTTTTAGGTTTTTACGTTTTAGTATAATTGGTTAATTATTTATAAATGGTTACTTTTTTATTGCCCTCTATTCTATATTTGAATTGAGCACCGCTTGCATCCTGTAAACCTTTCATCGCATCGTTAAGTGTTTCATCTTTAAAAGCGCCGGTTAAAACCAATGATTTTACAGACTCATCCTGACAATCAATAGAAACGTCATAAAAACGCTCCATACGCGCTACAATATCTTCAAGCGTTTCTGATTCAAATGACAGCTTTTTTTCTATCCACTGCGCTTCTATAGGCAACGGATCCTCATCTTTATAACGAATATTACTTAATGTGATAAGAGGTATAGGTATAATCCTGTTCCTGCCAACCAAACCGGTACCAGATGGTGATTCTACCTCCAGCGTACTGTTACGCACCGTGATCTTCTCGCTTGGCTTTAAAATATATTTTTTGTCCGGATTATTTACCAGCGTAACCTCAATTGAACCATGCACCAACGCGGCTTCTGATTTTTTTTCATTGGCGAATGCCCGAACGTTAAACGCAGTACCCAGCACTTTTAGATGCATTGACGGCGTGTTAACAATAAATGGATGTTTACGATCTTTAACAACATCAAAATAAGCTTCGCCAACCAGCGTTACTTCTCTATTTTTAGCGCCGAAGTTTTTTGATGGAGTAAGTGTACTCCTGGCATTAAGCCATACCGTTGAGCCATCGGGAAGTTTTATTTTTTTAGGTGATACGGCAGGCGTAACTACGTTATTTACAAGGCCGTAGTTAAAAATATCTGTTTTAATCAGCGTGAATGTAGCTGCAAGTGCTACCAGAACAGAAGCTGCCGCAAGCCATAAAAACCTGCGTTTTCCGTTTCTTTGCAATGGGATAACCTCCGGCTCAGGAGCTATTTTTTTCTTAAACTGATCCCACCGTTCATCAATCTCATCATCTGATTTATGGGGTGATTCAATATTAACTGTCAACAACGTTTGTTCAAGCTCTTCAATAGTATGGCCACTATCGCCACTGTTGGCAATAAGGCTTTGCAGCTCTTCCAATTCTTGCAAAGTAGCTTCACCCGAAACCTTTTTACCGATCAATATCCAAATGCGATTAGCAACCATTAACGTAAGGAGGCATTTTTAAAGGGCTTACCCTAGTGAAAAAAAAGATTTTATAATTTTTTTGTTACAGATAGTCGTTGGCGCGTAAGGATTACACTACAACGATGTAGTAATGAGTCAATTAAATATGATGGATTTGAATGCTTCGCGGGCTCCCGGTCTCTTGTTATTTGAGATATTTTCACTGATCCTTTTCAGGGCATTACCCATATGGTATTCCACATTCTTAACGCTTACATTTAAAATTTCTGCTACTTCTTTATATTTCAAACCGTCTTCCTTCACTAATTTAAACACTTGTTTACACTGTGGCGATAGCTCTGCAATCGATTGATTTATTATTGCCAACAATTCAAGCGACATCATTTCCTCCTGCATCGTCGGGGTGGTGTCCTGAATATCAAAGTCTTCATCTATACGGATGTAACTAATTTTGCCGAGTTTGCTTAATTGTCGCAGCGATGCGTTTTTTACAGACACATAAAGATAAACTGTGAAATTATTAACGTGGGCAAGGTTTTTTCTTTTCTGCCAAACATTAAGCATTACATCATCATATACTTCGTCTGCCAACTCTTCAGATTTTACCACAGACAATGCAAGCCTGAACAAACGACTATAATAGCCTTTGTAAATTTTTTCAAAGGCTCCCTGGTCGTCTTCAAAGACAACTTTTTGAATAGCTTCCTGTAGATCCTGAATTATCATAATACAAATTCCTACGAGGAAACTACGTGAGGGGTAACACGGAATGGCCTTAAGGAGTAATTTATAATTGGTTATTATTCGAAATTAGGTAATAATATCTTACAAACAATAAACTTTTTTTTAATTTTTTTTTACAACCCTGACAAATAGTTTGTAAAATGTTTGTAACCAACTGTAAAATAGCTTAATGGTTTGGGGTAAAATTACTTACTGTTAGCACTAATTTATTAAATAGTATAACAAATAGTAAAGGGGCCCGAAAGCCCCTTTACACCCGATTATACTAAAATGGACCCGTAACATGGAGATGCCCGGGCCAACCTTAGGTTGATTATTTTGCCAAAGTAAATTCGGGCAGGTTAATTTTTTTACCGCCATCCATTGCCGACTCGTGTGCAAGTATACCCACACAGGTTATATTGGCCGATTGCCTGGCGTTAGGGAAAGGCTCGCGTTTATTAACCAATGCTGATAAAAATTCATTTACCAGATGCGGGTGTGAACCACCGTGGCCTGATCCTTGTAAAAACGAAAGGTGTTGATTGCTATCGGCATCATATACACCGCCGGTAGTGAAAGCTTGAATTTCTTCCGGCAGTAAATGGGCGTAATCCGGAATAGTTACTTTCTCCGGAGTTTCGCCTGTATGAATAACAGACGGTTCGTGCTCAATTAAGGTCCATTCAAATGTTTTTTTAGAGCCGTAAACGTCAAAGCTTTCGCGGTACTGGCGGGCCGTATTAAATAAGGAGCGCGTAACCTCGGCAGCCAGGTCAGAATCTTTAAACTTAATGTGGCAGCTTTCAATAGCAAACGGCGACCCGTACTTCGGTATCAAATTCGCGTCAATTGTTCCCGAACCATAGCAAGATACGTATTCTGCATCAGCTCCTGCCAGTGCCACTACCGGGCCAACGCAATGTGTTGCGTAATGCATTGGCGGCAGGCCCTCCCAGTAGCCGGGCCAGCCGGCCATTTCCTGCTGGTGCGATGCACGTAAAAACTGTAGTTTACCTAACTCGCCTTTCTCGTACAGTTCCTTAACAAATAAAAACTCGCGGCTATATACTACGGTTTCCATCATCATATAAGTAAGGCCGGTTTGCTCAACCGCCTCAACAATCTGGCGGCATTCTTCAACCGTTGTAGCCATAGGTACCGTACAAGCTACGTGTTTACCCGCCCGCAGCGCTTTTATTGACTGCTCGGCGTGGTTTTGAATAGGGGTGTTAATATGTACCGCGTCAATTTTTGGGTCAAGTAACAACTCATCATAGTTGGTATAGCGTTTTTCAATACCAAAAGCATCGCCAACTTCATTCAATTTTTTTTCATCGCGCTGGCAAATGGCATACATGTTAGCGTTTTTATGCCGCTGGTAAATTGGTATAAACTCGGCCCCGAAACCCAGGCCCACTATGGCAACGTTAATTGTTTTGTTCTGCATAAATTTTATAAACTATATTGTTGAATTCTTATGGGTTCGGCCGCCCATTTCTTTAAAAACGCCAACCCATCAATGGCAAATTTATCCTGACTTTCGGCTAACGGATGCCATATGCACACGGCCTGAGCCAGTTCTTTGTTATTCGGGGTGAAGCTCTCTATTGACATGGCTCCGGTGTAACCAATTTCCTCAAGCGCGGTTCTATATGCGTTCCAGTTAGTTTGCCCGGTACCGGGTGTACCGCGGTAATTATCGGCTACCTGCACATGAAGCAATTTATCCCCCGCAAGTTTTATAGCCGCCTCTAAACTCGGCTCCTCAATATTCATGTGAAAACCATCCAATAATATTTTTGCTGCAGGATGATTTATGTCTTCTATCAGCCTAACCACATCCTCTGTGGTATTTACCAAATCAGATTCAAAGCGATTAAGCGGCTCAATAGCAATTTCCAAGCCTCTTTCGGCAGCCATTTCGCATACTATCCGCAGGTTTTTAACGGCCAGGTCCCATTCCTGTTGTCTAAGCTCGGGTGGCAGCATGCGTGCCTTACCCACTGCTGAATACATTGGCCCGGCAAAAAACTTAACATCCCACAAAACGCAAAGGTCCATGCAGGCCGCAATATAATTGAAGCAGTTTTCGTGTACCGCCGGGTCTTCGTTTGTTAAATCACGGGTTGGGCCAAAGGCACCACAAACAAGAGCTTTAAGCCCGTAACGTTCAAGTGCGGCCTTTACTTCCTCTCCATCAACCAAATCAGGATCTTCCAGCGCAATTTCAACCAGATCATAACCCATGCCGGCTATTTTTGAGAATAACTCATCAATAGAGGCGGTTTGAAACGGGGACGTCCACAACCAGGTACTTACACCAAATTTTATATTTAAAGGCATGCGTTTTAAATCTTAATAATATCCTCTTCCTGTCTTTTCAGAGTAATTGCCTTATATCCACCTTTTGATCGGAAATATAATATCAGCCCCACAAAACTCACAAACATCACTATGGGAAAGATCAGTACATTTTTCAGCGCTTCTTTCTTAGCGCCATCTTGTATGTTTTTTACAACTTCCTGCTCGCCTTTGTCGGCTTCAGATAGCTTAGTTTGATCCAATCCTTTATAATCGCCGAAAACGCTGGTTTTCTTCTCGGTTACGTAAGTAGAGTGAATAGCTGTATTGTTAGCGGCATCGTATTTAGCTATATTCTGGTCGATGGATTTATCCTGCATAAAACCTAAAATACCTGCTCCGATAACACCGGCAGCTATCATACCCAAACCGCCCGTAATGTTCAATGTTAAAGCCCCGCCTTTTGGAAAGCGCTCGGACACCATGCCAAGCATAGTTGGCCAAAAGAAAGTTTTGGCTATGCCATAAATGCTAGCCGCTACCAATACCATTACCCCCGAAGAAACAGATAATAAGTACAAGCCGATTATGGCTATTGCAGAACATAATGCCAACAAACCCGGCGACGATGCCATGTGTGATATCGGCCCTGCAAAAAACCTTAAAACAAGCATTATCAGCGAGGTATAAACTAATACCCAGCCTGCCTGTAAACCAATTTTTTGAGTCTCGGGAGTCATCAGATCGCTTATCCAGCTATCAGTACCCAATTCGGTTATCGCCAGCGGTATCATTATTAATAGAAATATCACAAACAATGGTTGCCCCAAACTGCGTGTGTATAAACCAAAGCCCGTAGCAATTACAAGGGTTGCTATAACACTTACTGTGGCCGACCACCCAATTACGGCCCCCAATTGAAATACTATTAATGCCGTAATAATAAGAGCCCCTAATGCCCCAACTTCCTGTAGCATTTCTTTGTAAGATACCCCTGCCTGCACACGCTCATTAAGCGGGAATTTGCAGAAAAACGTTATTACCGCATAAACTATTGTAGGTATAAATATCAATGCTATTTTGTACTCCCACGCGGTATTTTCGCCCAGCAATAAACCCATTATTCCGCCTAAAACCAAACCACCGGCCCAGCCCGCATGCAAGCGACTAAGCCATTTTACCTTATCATTAGGAAACATAGTGGCAACTACCGGGTTGGCTACAGCCTCTACAGTTCCGGCACTAAGGGCGCCAATAAACGTGCCTATGTACAGTGTCCAGTATCCGGTAGCAAAAATGGTTAGTATGGTAGAAGTAAAGTGGCAAATCACCCCAAATATCATGGCAGTTTTATACCCAATTTTATCAATTATCAAACTGAATAGCACAATACTGATGGCAAAGGGCCATAAACCCACGCCTGATATTTCTCCAAGTTGTGTTTGCGTTAAATTAAACTGATGTCCCCAGGTAGGTAATACTATTGCACGTAACACAAACCCAAAAGCGGTGGTTACCAATGCTATGAAACACGCATAAAATATTCTCATATCGGGTTTAACTGCCGAAGCTGTAGTTGCCGAAGTATTTGATTGAACTGCCATTTAGTTTTGAAGGTTAAAAACCTGTCAGTTGATAAATCAGCTGACAGGTCTAATAAGGTTAAGATATTATCTCGGGCCACCAGGACCGCCAGGTGTTACTGTAAGCACACCATTCATTATTCGCCAGTGACCTGGGAAAGAGCAGATGAATGGATAGTCTCCTGCCTCTGCCGGCACCCTGAACCTAACTTTTATAGTTTCATTAGGATTGATTAGTTTGGTGGAGAACAATACTTCAGGCATTTTAGGAACGTAATTCATTTCTATTCCTTTCGGGTCCTGCGCCAGCTTATCAGCAGCCGCGCCTACTTTTTCAAGGCTGCCTTTTTGTAGTATCAACAGGTTATGTTGCATAAAATCAGGATTAGTGAACTCGATTTCGATAACGCTATTTGCTCTTACAGTAAGCACCTTGGTATCAAACTTCATTTCGTTCTGTATCACACCCACCTTAACGGCTGTAACCCTATTTGCAGGTATACGTGCAAGAGCTTCCGCCTCGACGGTCTCCTTATTTTTAGCAAGGATAGCCTCCGCAGCTCCTTTAACATGTTTAGCAATACCTACTTCTAAAGCCATTGCTATCCACTTGTCGTTAGCATTTGCAGGATCTTTTTGCGCAGCCAATAACAATGTACCTATCTCGTCAGACTGAGGCAAATCTGCTAATGCCAATATCATGTCTTTGCGCGCATTCAGGTCAGCGTCTTTTATAACATTCGCGCCTATCAAAGCTTTAGATGTTCTTTCTGTTGGTGGTAAAACCTGAGCCGCGGCTTTACGCACACCTGCAGCCGGGTGTTTCAACGCGCCTTCGGCTACGGTTAACGCTTCCGCATTTGAGCCGTCTAATAAGCCTAAGCCATGTAAGGTCCATAAAGCATGGATAGCTGTAGGATTTAAGCCTATTTCATCAAGTTTAGTATCGCGGATCAATCCATAAAGTTGCGGAGCGATTGCTTTATTGCCCGACTCAACTATTAAACGCTGAGCCGTCATACGCCAAAACATATTGTCGCTTTGCAAGCCTTTTATAAGGTCAGCCTGATTATTTTTATCTAATTTTTTAATGTCTGATGGTTTTGCGCCATCATAAACTATACGGTAAATACGGCCATGGGTACGGTCGCGTAATGGGTTTACATATGCATTACCCTTACCATTTTCAAAACCTTTAGGTACCGGGTTATGTTGTATAATGTAATTATACCAGTCAGCTACCCAAACAGCGCCATCCGGACCAACCTCTGAGTGTACAGGAGCCAGCCATTCATCAGCACTGGCCAGCAGGCTCCAACCATCTTTTTCTTTAAAGCCCGATCCGTCTTTTTCAAGTATTGCGCGGTGGACAACGCGTGCTGTGGGCTCGTTAACAAAAGCTATACGGTTCCAGTATTCTTTAGGAAAGTTACGCGCGGTATAAAGATTATGACCGGCACCGGCGGTAAATCCGTCGAACACGTCAACCTGGCGCAGGTTTTTAGTAACCGCGTGTACACCATAATGCCCATCAATTTTTAATATAGATGTAGCAGCAGGTAAACCTGTAGTAGCTAAATAGCGTTGAGGTATACCCAGGTAATCACTATGGGAATTATTAGCGGTAGAATAAAATATATCGTTGTTTTCTGAGAAGCCAACACCCCAGGTGTTATTGCTCAGGTTACCCATATGCTCCATCCATTTACCATCAGGCGCGAAACGGAACGCAGCATTGCTGAATCTCATTTGTTTACCGCCAACGGTCCCGTTAAAGCCTGAGTAACCCACTGTACCCCAAATGTTGTTATCGAAGCCATAATGTAAGCTTGAAATAACCGCGTGGGTATCATTAAAACCCCAGCCTGATATAAGCGTTTCTCTTATATCAGCTTTGTCATCGCCGTTGGTGTCTTTTAAAAACAAAGCTACAGGCGCTTGCGAAACTATTATACCACCGCGGGCAAATGCTATACCTGTTGGTAAGTTAAGGTGATCAGCAAATATCGTGAATTTATCAGCCTTGCCATCGCCATTGGTGTCTTCGCAAATTTTAATACGGTCAGCACCCTGATCTTTGTTTTCTAATACGGTGTTCGGGTAGTCAACGGTTTCAACTATCCATAAGCGTCCTTTCTCGTCCCATGCCATAGCAATAGGTTTTTCAATTTGCGGCTCCTGCGCAAATAATTGCATTTTAAATCCTACCGGTAACTGGGTCAACAGCTGAGATTCTTCAGGAGAAAGTATGGCCTGCAGTTTAGGGGCAGGGTCACGCTTCTCATAGTTCGGAATAGCCGCATCACTGTAGGTCGGCTGTGGCTTTTTTAATTTCGACAGCTCTTTAGCGGCATCTTTGCCAACAGCCCATAAAATACCGTTGTAAACCAAATGCTTAAAGCCCGGATTGTTAAAAGTTTTTTCGTCGTGACCGTAGGCAGTGTAAAATACACGGCCCTTGCCGTAAGTATTTGTCCAGGTATAAGGCTCATGATGGTCGCCTTCCACTCGTTCAGAAAGAACATGAATGGCCGGATTAATTTTAGTGTGAACATAGGTCTCATCCCAGGTGGTGAACGGAACCATGTCTTTCATTATTTGATGCTTCTGGTCAACAATAACCATTGGGAAATCGGCAGTTTTGTGCGATTGGAACTGGCCGCCAATTAACTTAACCACTTCATCATTATTTCTGAAGCAAAAAGACGCCGAGTGCAATGGGATAAAACCTTTACCACTTTTTACAAACGACAGTAACGCTTCAGCCTGCGAATCTGTAATCCTATCGTAATTAGCATATACAATAAGCCCATCGTACTGAGACAGTGTAGCAGTGTTTAAGTCGTTAATATTTGTGGTGTAAGTAATGTTGATACCACTTTTGAAATACTCTTTAGAAAGTATTTCCGCAAGTTTCTCTGAGTCGTGGTTCTTGGGCGTGTGGCCCAGAAATAAAAGCTCTAACCTGTGTGGTGGTTCGCTTTTTATGAACGTACCTTTAAAACTGATCAATGCCACCAGGCAGATCACAGCGATCGCAATGTATTTTTTCATGAACTTGGTTAATATTGGTTCGCGCTAATTGTTCAATTAGCCATAAAACAAATATGGGCAACTAATCCACTCCTTTTTTATCAAAAAATGACTGTATTTTGTCATTGATATAGTATTTTGGTACGCATTAATGCAATAATAGCACATGAGAACGGCCGTACATAAACATTCAATACCTGATTCACAGATATTTACGGTGAAATATCTGGAAGATCATTATTTTGATCCTGTATGGCATTCGCACTCAGAATACCAGTTATTTGTGCCCCTTGAAGGTACCGGAACGCGGTTTATAGGTGATAGTATCAAAAATTTTACACCTAACGAATTGATTCTCATTGGATCTAACCTTCCGCATTTGTGGCGAAGTGATGAAACTTATTTTGAAAAAAACACCCCTCTGAAAGTAAGCGGGATTGTAATTTACCTGCAGGAAAGTTTTTTGGGTGAGCATTTGATGGCAAAGGATGAAATGGTGCACTTAAGAAGTTTTTTTAAAAAGTCATCGCGCGGATTAGAGTTTCACGGCAAGGTACGGGTAGTGGTAATTGAAATGATGAAGGAGCTTTTGACGTTAAGCGGCTTATCTGCTTTTATCCATTTGCTGAAAATACTGAATATGCTGGCTAACACTAAAGAATATAGCTTTATATCGCACAACGAATATATTGATCCTTTTAAAAAGGATGAGGCCGATCGGATGAGTAGTGTTTATGAATATATTCTGAAAAACTATCGCAAAAGAATACACCTGAACGAATTAGCTGACCTTGTATGCATGACGCCGACCTCTTTTAGCCGCTATTTTGCCGCTGCAAATAATAAGGGTTTTTCAAAATTTATTACTGAATTACGGGTTAAACACGCATGCAAATTGCTTACTGAAACAGAACTGAGCGTGGCCGCGATTGCCGAACGTACAGGCTTTAAAACGCTATCTAACTTCAACAAGCATTTTAGGGATGAAATGAAGAAAAAACCAACAGACTACAAAAAGGAATTTTTGCAGATATTGAGTTAGAAGCTAACATTATAATAGCTTACGCATCACATAATCGTTCATCCAATACGGGCCAATGGGAATGTCCTCTTGGTATATTACAGCGAAGCCCAGTTTTTCATAAAAATGCTTTGAGGGGTTATAACGGTTAACATTTAGCTCCAGCACATTCTTTCCCGCGGCTAATACGTCGGTACAAACTTTATCCACCAATAGTTTGCCATAACCCTTTCCTTGCGTTGATGGCAGGCAATACAGTTTATGCAGTTTGTATATGTCAGCGTTTTCTTCACGTGGCGAGTAAGCCGCGAAGGCTACAGGGGCACCATTTTCCATCAGCAATAAATAAATTTGCTCGGCATTAATTATTTGTGATGTTATTTTTCCTGTGGAATAGATCTCTGCAAGCATAAAGTTTAGCTGCTCCTGAGACAGAATTGGCCCATACGATGGCCGCCAGATAGCATCGGCCAATTGGCGGATAGTTTCTACGTCTTCAACAGTCGCTATGCGGATAAGAGGCATAAACTTCAACTAATCTCTAATCACCAATCTCTGATTGACTTAATGATTTTCTTCCTCGTCAACAGGTAAGGATGTGTGATGGGTTTGTCCAATGGCAAAATATTCTTCCAATTCAGCCAATGTTGATGCGCTCGTGGCAATATCTTTAATGATTCTTCCTTTTTCCATCAACAGGATACGGTCGCAAACATCAGTAACGTGGTTAAGGTCGTGGCTTGATACCAGCGTACACACACCTTTATTCTTGTTCAGGTCCTTAAGTAAAGTTTTTAACCTGTATTGCGTAGTAGGGTCAATATTAGCAAAAGGCTCATCCAGCATTAAAAATTGCGGTTTTTGCAACAGGCACGAAACTATACCGACTTTGGTCTGGTTACCTTTTGAAAGGTCGCGGATGTATTTGCCTTTTTTTAGGATCTCGCCATTGAAAAACTCACCAAAACCGGCAACATACTCATCTACCTGTGCACGGGTTTGATTATGCAGCCCGCCGATAAAGTAAAAATACTCCTCGGGTGTTAGGTAATCGATCAAAAACCCTTCGTCGAGGTACGACGCGGTGTATTCCTTCCAATGTTCGTTCCCGGCCACGGGTTCTCCTTCAGACATTACTTCGCCTGCCTCGGGCCTGATCAGATCAAGCATCATGCGGAACAGGGTGGTTTTACCCGCGCCGTTATTACCCACCAGGCCAACGCTCTCGCCCTTATTGATCTGTAATTGCGGTACGTTAACCACAATAACGCCATTATAAACCTTCTTAATATCTTTTACCTGTATCATGTTATTTATTTCTAAAACCCTCGGTTATGGTATATTTTCTTTTATAAAAATCCTTCACAAGCTTTTCAAGCCAGAAACTCCGTGTTACAATACCTGCAATACCAACTACCGTCATTATTGCAAGACCAACGTCAGCCAAATTAAGCAGCTTAAACGGCAGAAATATTACATATGGCCCTAACATTAACGGCAACGACAGCAGCCATTGCGTAGCACCTACGCCTTCCCAGTTAAACGATGCTCCTTTGCTCAGGTCTATCCGTTTAGCGTTACGATTGGCAAAAAACAATACAATATGTATGTTTACGCCCAGGTTCCACACATACATTACGAAGTGTACCAGCACTGTGCGCCAGCCAAAATAAGCGTACGGTATAGATAATACAACAGCAGCAGTTGATACGGCCGTAAAAAGAAGATACTTGGCTTTCAAAAAATCTGTAAAACTTACCTTGCTTACCATTAAGCCGTCAAAGTGTGCGGCCTGCCAGCTATACAAAAACTGCCCGTAGCTTATGATGAAAAACCCTGTAATAAACATCCCTACAAATACTCTCCACCAATCCGACGAACCCTGGGAGGGATTAAGGTAAATTAATAATCCATACAATAAAAAAACAGCCGACATAATAAAGGCCGAGCGCGGGCGCTTATTACGCAGGATAAGTTTAATCTCATTAGCAACCTGATCGCCGATAGATCCAAAACGGCCGAGGAAAGGATAGTCTGTGCTGGTTTTATATGATGCCTTTTTACGCGAAAGCTCTTCAAGGTAAAGGTTTTGTTTAAGGTACACGAAGTTTAACATATACATTCCGATAGCCATCGCCATGGGCACTAAAGCTAACATAGGGTGCTTTAGCAGATTACCAAAAAAACTGTATGATATGTTGCGGACAGAGTAGATATGCCACGCAAAATCTCCGGCAATTACCAATCCCAAAACGATAGTTACAATTACAAACACCCACCCATTAAGGTTAGCTTTGCGTTTTAGATATAAGGCCAGGTAATTGTTGAAAATACTTATAGATAATATTGCAACAATAAAGCCCGCCGCCGCACCACCGCTGGTAGCAGCTATAACCTTAAATATAAAAGGGAAGAATAGTATTATTGGCCACAGGTTAAAAAAGGAAAGCAGAGCGGTAAAAGCAAGATAACCCACAATAATATTGCGCCTAACCGGTAAGTGAAGATATGGCTGAACTCGTAGTGTCGGCAATTCCTGCAGTTGCATGCGGGATAATAGCTCGAACAGGAAGTAAATCAGAATTATTCCACAGAAGGCAACAATTATATCTTGATTGGGCAAGGCTTTTTCTAAAATCTTATCCATTGCAAAGCCAAGTATTCCAACAACTACCAAAAGGTACAGGATCATCAGGCCCATCACTATCCGCACGCCTATGCTTTTACCAGTATTTTTTGACCGCCAGAAGGCCTTTAACTCGTGCCTGAGGAAATTTGATATCATGTGGGATCAGTTTAATTGGGCTTAAGATACTAATATTTATATCTGTCGCCCCACAGTTTCTTTAACTTTTCTTTCGATTCCATTTCTCTCGAATTGTTACCGGGTTCGTAAATTTTTGTGCCTTTTAGGGCATCGGGCAAAAAGTCGAGATTCACAAAATTGCCCTCGTAACTATGGGCGTACTTATAATCTTTGCCGTAGCCTATGTTCTTCATCAGCTTGGTTGGTGCGTTGCGCAGGTGCAGCGGTACGGGTAAGTCGCCCGTCTGCTTTACCAGGCTAAGGGCTGCACCAATAGCCGTAGTGGCCGAATTACTTTTAGCTGATGTCGCCAGGTAAATAGCTGTTTGCGACAGGATCAGCTGCGACTCCGGCATGCCAATAACATTTACCGAATTGAAGCAGGCCTGGGCAAGCAGCAAGGCATTTGGATTGGCATTGCCAATATCTTCCGATGCCAGTATTAGCATGCGGCGGGCAATAAACAACGGGTCCTCGCCGCCGGATATCATGCGGGCCAGCCAGTAGACAGCACCGTTAGGGTCGCTGCCGCGCATTGATTTTATAAAGGCCGAAATGATATCGTAATGCTGCTCACCGGCCTTATCATATAGCGCCATGTTCTGTTGCACATGGTCGAGTACGGCTTTGTTGGTAATCTCAATAGTTTTGCCGGGCAGGGCATTTACCAGCAACTCAAATATGTTCAGCAGTTTACGGGCATCGCCGCCGGATAGGCGCAATAGCGCTTCGTTCTCTTTTATAAGAATCTTCTTCTTTTTGAGTACCTCATCCTCGCGCATGGCTTTGTCAAGCAGGCCCATCAGGTCCCCCTCTTCCAGGTGCTGCAGGATATAAACCTGGCATCGCGACAGCAAAGCGGAGATGACTTCAAAAGATGGATTCTCGGTAGTAGCACCTATCAGCGTTACTATGCCCCGTTCAACAGCGCCCAGTAGCGAATCCTGCTGCGATTTGGAAAAACGGTGGATCTCATCAATAAACAGCACCGGCAAGGTATGGCCCTCATCCCTCAACCGGGTGGCGGTTTCTATCACTTCGCGGATGTCCTTTACACCCGAGTTGATGGCGCTTAGGGAGAAGAACGGCCTGTCCTGCGTTTGCGAAATAATGTAGGCCAGCGTGGTTTTGCCCACACCCGGCGGCCCCCAAAACAGCATGGATGGCAGCACACCACTCTCAATGGCTTTGCGCAAAACCGCGCCCTGCCCTACCAGGTGCTTCTGACCGACATAGTCGTCAAGGTTTTTGGGGCGCATGCGCTCGGCTAATGGCGGCAGATTGTTCATAACGGTAAAATTAGGACTTGTTAACGCTAAATCCTAAAAACGTTAGTAAAAAACAGGGTGATCCAAAAAATATGCGTTAGCAAAAATTATAAAATCTAATTTATTGATTATTAATAAGTTAGCTATTTCGCGTGCAACTACTTATTCGTCAGGGAAATTAGCTGTAAATTGCTATTAAGTTTCTGATTATCAGCTAGTTGAAAATTGATAAAATTGGTCTTTTTTTGGCGGTTTTTGGATCACCTTGGATCAGCAATTTTTGAGTCTTAGCCATTAAATTTAACCGGCGGCTTTACCAGCAATGGGCATACCGATTCGGCACAACCAATTTTATTTTGTAGGTTAGATTTTGTTAAACGCTTACACCATGCCGCAATATCTTAACTCCTTTATTCACCTGGTATTTATTGGCTTTGTGGCACTTTTCCCGGTGGTTAACCCGGTTGGTACGGCCTTTATTGTTAATCCCTATTTCACTTCTCTTTCGCGTAAAGAGCGGCTAAACGCGGTAAAAAAGATCACTTTTTATGCCTTTTTGATCTGTACCATAACCTTGTTGATAGGGCATTGGATATTAGAACTTTTCGGCATTTCTATACCCATTATTCAACTGGCCGGTGGTATTATGATGTGTAAAATTGGCTGGGAATCGCTCGCATCAGATAATGAAACAGTGGAGAAAAAACCATCGACACAAACAGCCGACCTTAACGTTGAACACTTCAGCGCCATTGAGGGTAAGTTGTTTTTCCCTATCACCTTCCCCATGACTACCGGGGCTGGCACAATAGCGGTATTGTTCACTTTAAGCGCCAACGGCGCCGATAGATCGATCAATAATTATATGCTTAACATCGGCGCCCTGCTTATCTCTGTGATCGGGATCTGTATCCTGATATTCGTATTCTTCGCTAATACCAAACGCCTTATCAACTACATCGGCTCCAGCAACGAGAAGATAATTAACCGGTTAATGGCCTTTTTGATATTTTGTGTGGGTTTGCAGATAGCATCGGGTGGGATAATTAATTTGGTGAAGAGTAATTTTTGATCAGCTTATCAAGGCACAGAGGTTTCCCTGCGCTTCAGTTGTTGGTCATAAGACACAACAACGGCCAATGCTCGAACACCAGCGAGGGCGAAAATGACGAGTTTTCAAGTTGACAAAGTGACGAGAATTTGGAATAAGCAACACGAAAAATAAATACTTTCGATGTCCCCGCAGATTCTCGTAGAGGACTCTAAGTTGGAAACCCGATCTGTGATACCGTAGGGTCCCTTTCAGGAGACCCTGCTGGGACCTGAAAGGCTATAAATTTTAATTTAGGGATAATTTTATTAAACTTGCATATATGGTGATCAGCAAGACAAGACAGATTAAAGTTATTCTGCTACTGGCGGGGTACCTGCTGGTGGTGATCAGCCACCTTAACTTTGTCCAAGCTTTAAAGATTGGCGTAAGCTATAGTGCCTTTAATAAGGCCCTGCTTGTTTCCAAGGTCCATGACAAGTTGGGTCGAGGTATTGTTACTGTTAAAAGGATCTATAAAACGGTTATTAACAGAAACATGACCGATCTAAAAGGCAAAGCGCTTGCTCTGCTATATGTAGCGACAATATTGCACGATGTGTCGTTCAGCGCTTTACAGAATACCTATAGGACATCTTACTTAATACCGCTTACTAACCTGCCAATAAGTCGATCCTACAATCTTCGGATTTGATAAATCGCGATCTCCCGGCTTAGCAGCCCTATTGTCTGTTTTTTAAGCAGATCCTCCTTATTAATTGAATCATTTAGAATCGTTCGCTGTGGCTTTTACACTGATAGCCATTAAGCGGTATTAAAGAAATTTATTATGAGTATTGTAGAAAAACTGGTAGAAGGACTTGAACTAAAATACATCGGCAAAGCCTTTGCCGGTTTCAAAGAAGAAGATCCGTATGTAACCTTCTTGGGTTATGAGACACCTGGTTGGTCATTTATATGGGTTAAGTATAAAGGCAAACACATTCTTACATCCGTGTCTGATATCGCCTTATAATATAGATTTCCAACGAGGGTCTTCTTTTAGAGGACCCCTCGTTGGAAATATCTTATGCAGCAGGGAAGCTCGAAAATACAGCCCGGAAATAGAAACGTTGGAGCCGAAATTTTAAATATTTCAAAAAGATTTCTCTTTCGCCCCATCACACAGCCCGCCCGTTGCTCTATCGAAAGGACATTTTGTAGTTAAAGAAATGTTCTCTGTGATGGTGAAGAGTAATTTTTAGGCGAGGTGCTCAGGGTCGCCTAACAAATTTCGCATTACAGCCTTCTATTTTACTACCTTCTCAATGTTCTCTCTATATCCATCGCCTACGGGAATTTCTTTTGCACCTATCCAAACGGTTCTTTTTTCTATTTTAGTTATATGCTTTACAGCAACAATGTATGATCGGTGTACACGCAAAAAAGCAGGTTTTGGTAAAACAGCTTCGGCATCATTCATGGTAAGGCGCGAGGTGATGTTCTGTTTAGTCAGCGCAAACTGCACATAGTTGCCGGTTCCCTCGGCATATAAAATGTCGTTCAGCGCAACACGGATCTGCTCATAACCACTTTTTATAAAAATGGTATCGGCCCGGCCTTCGCCCCGGCTTTTTAATTCATAAAGTTCATGCGCCCTGTTACAGGCTTTTAAAAATCGCGGCAGCGAAAAAGGTTTTAGCAAATAGTCTACAGCATTCAATTCAAAACTTTGCACCGCATGCTCGCTGTAAGCGGTGGTAAATATCACCATCGGCGGATCGGGGATAGACTTTAGCAAGTCGATACCCGATATGGAAGGCATTTTGATATCCAGAAACAACAGATCGGGCTTATGTTTCTGCACATACTCAAGGGCGCGGAAAGCGTTTGTAAAACAAGCTTCAATACTCACCATACCAACCTCTTCCGCCAGGTTTTTTATCACCTCGAGCGCTATAGGTTCATCATCTATCGCAATGGCCTTGAGCATAATCAATTCTTAACTTTTTTTGCAACGTTAACAGTTCCCATATCAATAAACAGCATTTCGTCGCCCGCAAATTCTATTTCAAATGAACCCATTTTTGGCGATACAAAAAAATGCCCCTCACTTTCGGCCAATAAAGTAAACTTAGGTGCCTGTTTTGCCGGTTGAAGTTGCAGGTTACCGTTTTCAACCGTTATGGCAGCTACCCGGCTTGAAAATGGGTCCTTGTATGTTCCAACGTAGCGCTGGAGATTTGCGGCCGGCAATGTTATCTCTTTTTTTATTTCCCTTAATACCGTTAAGCGATAAGGTTGATCATACAGAATGGCCAAAATTTTCCTGGCTACGGTTTGCATATTAACATGCTCGGTATTATTAAGCAATATAATGCAGATGTCGTCGCCCGTTATTCTGGAAATATTAGTAGTAAATCCGTCAATATCCCCGCCATGAGAAACTATTCGTTTTCCGTACAATGAGTCAATCATCCAGCCATATCCATAGTTTGCGTTAAAAGGCCTGTAAGCCTCTTCCATTAATGCCTTGTTTACTATTTTATATTGCTGTAATCCATTGTGCCACTTATAAAGATCGGTAGCTGTGGAATATATGGAGCCGCAGCCGGCGGTTATGGTCGAGTCGCCAATATAAACCGTTTTTTGAATGCTGTCATTTAAAACTGAATAGCCTGTGGCTTTATTTTTATCAGCCAGATTACGAAAGTCGAAACCGCTATGTGTCATTTGCAAAGGCTCAAATATGTATTTACGCACGGCTTGCTCATAGGTTAGTCCGCTAACCTGGTTTATAATGTACGCAAGCAAGGTATAATTTGAGTTGCTGTAATTCCAACCCTTTCCCGGCGCAAAATCAAAAGGCTTATTCTTAAAAAGATTTATCATCTGTAATAAAGTAAGCTCACTTACTTTTACATCGCCGCGCGTAAAATCCCATACTCCGGAAGTATGCGTAAGCAGGTTTTCAACTGTGATGCTGTCGCCTTTCGGGTAACCGGGATAAAATTTGCCGAGCTTGTCTGACAACGACATTTTTTTAAGCTCCACCAGTTTTAAAATAGTGGTTGCCGTAAATTGCTTGCTGATGGATGCAAGTTGAAATATGGTGTTTGCATCATTTGCAAGGCGCTCTTTGGCATTACGGTAGCCGTAGCCTTTCTCAAATAATACTTTTCCCTTTTGTGCTACCAGTATGGTGCCGTTAAACTTATTCACTTTTGCATAAGCTTGTATCAGTTCATCTATCTTTTGGGAACCGTTTTGCGCGTAAACGCAATTGACGAGGCATACAAACAGTATTAAAAAGATCTTTTTCATGTTAGTTTGATT
>Ga0164241_10000848_pt1 | contig 45013 bp, 26 predicted proteins | sample OricomyardsoilBY_FD_108780 | JGI IMG/M metagenome (GOLD analysis project Ga0164241, IMG submission 108780) | Backyard soil microbial communities from Emeryville, California, USA - Original compost - Back yard soil (BY) | ecosystem: Environmental > Terrestrial > Soil > Unclassified | place: USA... | reverse complement strand
TAGCTTTATCGCCTGGCCCGATTATGAAACGCAGCAACGTGCACGGGCGCGGCTGGATGTGGAGCCGCGGCTGTTGCAACGCATGGCCGATGATGAGGTCGATGCCGGTGGGCCGATTGTGCTGTCGGTTGAGCATACTTTGTTGCAGCCGGTGGACTATGGCGTGCCCGCCGCAAATTTCGGGATGAGCGCATGAGCGGGTTCAACGATTATTACGAGTTGCGGCTTTATCGCTGCGCGCCTGGGCGGCTTGACGATCTGCATCACCGCATGGGCTATGAGATCATGCCGCTGTTTGAGCGCCATGGCATCCCGCGACCGCTCGGCTATTGGGATAGCTTTGCCAGTTCCGAAGCCCCGCTTTACGCCTATCTGTTGCAGTGGCCCGATCTTGATCAGCGGATGAAATCGTTCGCCGCTTTCTATTCCGATCCGCAGTGGCTGGCGCAGCGCGATGCGAGCAATGCGGGTGCGACCATGGTGGATCAGATCGAGCTGATGATCCTGCGGCCGTCTTCGGCCTGGGCGTTGAACCGGGCGGAGGGGGCGCCCCGTAGCGTGCCCGGCCTGCACGAATTACGCATGCAGACGGTGAGCACGCGCAATGCGGAAGCGGCCCATCAGGCCTGGGGCAAGGTGGATCTGCCGTTTTTGCGGGCACGCGGTGCAACCGTCTTGGGCGTGTTTATGTGCTGGTTTGGCGCTGACATGCCGCAAATGGTTTCCATTCTCGGTTGGCCGGATTTTGACACACGAGCGCGCGCTTATAACGAGCATGGCAAAGATGACGGCATCGCCGATGCCCGCCGCGCCGAGCGGGCCGAATTTGGCGCGCCGCTGTTCGACCGCTGCAATGCGCATTTGATGCGGCCCGCGCCCTATGGCGTGGCGCGTACCAATTTTGCACCGCTGGAATAGAGCAACGCAACAAGAGGAAAACTTATGTCCAACGAAGCTGAAATACGCGCATTGGCAGATAAATTCTTCGGTGCCGGTGAGGCCGGTGACATTGATGCGTTGCAGAGCTGTTATGCGCCCGATGCCGTGATATGGCACAATACCGATGGTATCGAGCAGACGCGCGAAGACAATGCGCAGACGTTACGCGGCTTTGTACGCCGGATTCAGAACCGGGATTATGGCAACCGTCGCTTGCATGTTTTCCCTGGTGGCTTTGTGCAGATGCATGATCTCAAAGGCACCCGTGCCGATGGCGTGAATCTGACATTGCCCGCTTGCGTAGTGTGTCAGGTAAAAGATGGCGTGATCACGCGGCTGGATGAATTCTTCGATTCCGCCCATGTCGCGCTATTCCGTGCTGAGGTTGGGCCTAAAGCATAATGCGGGGGCGTTGCCCCCTCGTTATTTTTTGAGAGTTGGAGTGCAGTATGAAACAGGTGCGTGGCGAAACAGCTTTTGTCACTGGGGGGGCAAGCGGCATCGGGTTGGGCATGGTGCGGGCGCTTGGCGCTGCGGGCGCAAAAGTTGCGATCTGCGACGTGGATATCGTGCGGGCGCAAAGTGTAGCGGCTGAAATGGTTGCCCAGGGGGCGCAGGCGATGGCGGTGGCATTGAACGTCACCGATCCTGCGGGGTGGGAGGCGGCGGCCTCTGCGGTGCGGGCGCAGTTGGGCGAGGTCACCATTCTTTGCAACAATGCGGGCGTGGGCGGTGGCAGCGGGCTTGCCGAAACCTATGATCCGGATGTCTGGCGTTGGGTGTATGCGGTCAATGTCGACAGCCTGCTTTATTCCGTGCGCACCTTTCTGCCCGGCATGAAGGCGAGTGGGCGGGCGTGTCATATCGTGAACACGGCCTCGATGTCGGCTGTGGTGCCGACGCCAAATTCGATTGCCTATGTCTCCACGAAATACGCAGCCATGGGTTTTACGCTGGCCCTGCGTAACGAGCTGGGCGGCACTAATATTGGCATTTCGGTGCTGTGTCCCGGCATGACCGCGACGCGCATTGTGGAAACGACGCAAGCCTGTCGTCCGGGCCACGCCGAAGAGGGCGCGGGTGAGGCGACGGCGGCGGCAATGAATGCGATCCTTTCCACCGGCATGCAGCCCGACAGTGTGGGCCGCGCGGTTCTGGATGCCATTTTGGCCGACAGATTTTATGTCTTCACCCATCCGGAATGGAAGCCGCTGGTGGCGGCGCGGGCGCAGGAGTTGCTGGATGGTTTCGGCGATTCCGCCGAGCCGGGCTATCAGGACGATCTACAGGGCCTGATGGCGGCGGCCAGCACCGGCGCGTTCAAGATGCGCTGAAGCGCTTTTCCCGGCTCGCCGGGCGAGAAATCGAATTGAAAGGGCCGGGGGCATTTTCCCGGCCCTTTTGTTTGGGCACGGGTAGCTTTTTCACGCGTATTTTCGCCAGGCGGTTGGGGATTGGTGGGGGGTGTTCTTCTCACTCTATAGGGATACTTCAAACCCTTGATGCGCCAGAATGGGCGGGAGATGGCAGGCAGGCCGCAGGCGAGGCAGGAACAGGGGAATGGTGGCAAGCCATGCCCGATGCGGAAGGCTGGCCGGAAGCCGACAGATGGTTCTTGCGCGAGGTTCTGCGCTGGAAGCTTCGCTGACGCTCTCTCAGCCATAACTGGGACAATAAAAGCGATCTGCCCGATCTGCGGAAGGAGGTTTATGCTCGTGTATGTGAGGCGGCGCAGCGGCAACTGCCGCGATCAGGTATCAGGCGGCTTGGCCACTGCTGAACAAAGCCGGTTAACCGGCAATTTTGATGCTGCGGCGACGCTGAATTCGGTCCGCGAAATCGCGTTTGAATATTTCTCGCGCTTGAGCGAGCGACATTGATGGGCAATTTCCTAACTTCCTTTTTGTGCGCTTGTACTACGCGAAGCGCAGGGTCTGTTCGTACCGCTCGCTTCGCTGCCGATGTCGCCTCGTCGCTGGTTTTACGGAAGAACCGCAAAATACATTTTGAGCAGGAATGTAACCTTCAAAGGCGCGGGAGTTGGACAAAGGTCCAATTGATGTCTTCCTTCCATCATTTCAACATTAGTCGTCTGAAATGCAGGCGGCCGGATGCAGGCACGGGGCACCATTGGTCATGCAATCCTCGTGGGCTTGGCTGGCCTCTCGCAGCCTGTCTTTGCCGATGAGGGAGGGCTCAGCTTTTGGCTTCTGGGCCAATATGCGAGTCTCGCCGCTGTTCCGGGCACGCCCGGCTGGTCCTTCGCGGCCATCTATTATCACGGTGTGGCCGACGCGAACGCAGATGCTGCATTTTCCCGCGGCGGCAGAATCGACCTTGGGGTCAATGGCCGCGGCGATCTGGGAGGCATTGGTTCCGACTTATACGCTTGACGAGTCGCTTCTCGGTGGCCGTCCGGCGCTAAGTCTTTTGGGCATATTCGGTCAGAGTGCGGGTTCTATTTCTGCGATCCTGACCGGACCAAATGGAAATCCGGTATCGAGTAACATCTCGGATTCTATTACCGGCATCGGCGATTTGGTTCCGTAGGCAGCGCTTGCCTGGACGACGGCGCGAACAATTACATGACATATCTGACGGGAGACATTCCGGTCGGAAACTACAACCCGGACCGGATCGTGAATGTCGGGCTCGGGCATGGCGCGCTCGATGCCGGGGTCAGCTACACGTATTTCAATCCCGAAAGTCCTCCGGAATTCTCCGTCACTACCGGCCTCACCTATAATTTCACCAATCCTGCCCCCGACTACCAAAGCGGCGTCGACAGGCGCGTAGATTGGGGCCTCTCGATGTTTCCCTCCCCTGAATTCCAGTTCGGGCTTGCAGGTTATTTCTTCCAGCAGATTTCCGGCGACAGCGGCGCGGGCGCGAAACTCGGAAGCTTTGAATCGCGCGTTGCAGGAATCAGGCCGCAAGTTGGCTATCTTTTCCCAATCGGGGATCGGCAAGGCTGCCTCAATCTCAAGGGGTATGGCGAGTTCGCTGCCGCAAAAAATCGAAATTGCGCCAACGCAATTGGCTCAAGCCGCGCCTCCGCCACGTACGGTCGTCGAGACAGTGACGGTTACATCGTCCAAGCTTGGCGGCGGGGACGTGCAGTCTATCCCGATCTCGATCACGACATTGAGCCAGGAACAGCTCACTGCCACGCAAACGAATGGCGGGATGGACCGTACTGCGGGACACAGTGATTGGGTCATCGCAAGGACGGATCGCCCTCCCGAATTCGGTCCCGGCCTGTGCTGCACCGATCTCACCGACTATCCGGGTTTCGATCCGCGCACTGCACCCAACAATGGTGTTGAATTTTCCAAAGATATTTCCGGCAACGAGCTTCCCAATGCGCCGCCACTCACGGCGTCATTCGGTGCGCAATACACCATTCCACTGTCTGCGGAGCTTCAACACCAGCCCGGGTATATTTGTCCCTAATCCGGCTCCCTTTCCCGACGGCACGATTCCCATCCGCCCGAATTTCATTTCACAGGACGGCGTATTCTGCGATCCGCAGCTTGGCTGCAGCGACCGTCTTGTGGCCCAGGATCTCGTAACCGAGCATTCCTGGCAGTTTAACCAGGAATTCCGCCTCGCCTCGAAGTTCGCCGGCCCGCCAAATTTCAGCATCGGTGGAAATTACCTCCACTACGAAACCTATGAAAACTACTACGTCTTCATCAACACATTCTCGGTCTTTGTCATCGCCTCGAATGGCGACGGCTCGTTCCACCGGCCTTATATTCCCGGTGTCACCGACAATCACGAATGCATGGTCAACGGCCTGCAATACGGAAATCCGAATATCGGACAGTCGATACAAGCGTGCCAGTATGTCGATCCCAATCCCATTACAAACCTCAACAACCAGGGCCACAACTATTTCCTCAGTCAGAACCCCTATGTGCTGAATTCCTACGCCGCCTTCGGCGAGGTTTATTATGACGTCACGAAAGACGTGAAGCTGACGGGCGGCCTGCGTTGGACGGAGGATCAAAAACATTTCTCCTGATTCCAAGCTGGCTTCTGGCAGGTGGCAGTTATGGCTATCCGGTAGCGGGAAGTGTCGAGCAACAATGGGATCAATTCACGGGCCGTGCAGCCGTCAACTGGACTCCACAACTCGATTTCACCAACCAGACATTGGTCTATGGTTCTTATGCGTATGGTTATAAAGCGGGCGGCGCCAACCCACCGCCACCCGTCGTGACCGGCGCCACATTCGCGCCAGATCCCATCATCATCACACCGGCGAAGCTCTGGCAAGCGATGTCGATCAGCCTACCGTCTGGATCGAACTCGGCGGTCAGTTGGAACGCGTCAACGAAGCGGGCTGCGTTTCACCGCACCGTTCCTGCAAACACCTTCCGTCGTTTATGATCCGGTCTCCCCGGTCGAGGCTCAACGCGCCTCGCGCTACACCTATGGCGGTGAAGGAAAACTCTCCTTCGAGCTTGGGGGTACGGACTGGAGGTTTTCCGCCACGGTAAAATATGGCCGCTCCAATGGTGGGCGCAATGTCAACAACCAGACTTACCATCGCGCTAAGGCGGTCGTTCTCGGAACTTTCTCTGCTCCACCCAGTAAGACCTTCTTCCAGCTCGCCCACACCGAAGCCCACAATCGCGCCTCTCATCTCATCCTCGATTTCCAGGCAGGAAAGGACGTTGGCCTAGGCATGTTCGCTAGCTCGCTCCATTTCGGTGTGCGCTATGCACAATTCACAGCACAAGTCGATGCGCACATACGCGCTCGGCCCAATCTCCAATATTACCCCAAATACGGTATGCCGCCGTCCTGGTACGTGCCGCGCGCGAAATTCCATCAATATCAACTCGATGCAGCGGCGACGCGCAGTTTCCACGGCATCGGTCCTTCTCTGTCATGGGAAGGCTCGGCGCCGTTCGCGGGCAGCAAGGAAGACACGCAATTCGCCGTCGATTGGGGCATCAATGGCGCGTTGCTCTTTGGCCGCCAGAAGGCTCGCGTCGAGCACCACACAAGCGACCGTTATTTCCGGCAGCAGGTCTACAATTTCCCCCACCCGACCTTCTATACGCACTACAAGCCGACACCCGTCATAAATGGTGGCAATTCCATTTGCTCCCACTCCGTCGTTGTCCCCAATATCGGTGGGTTCGCCGGTCTCTCTCTCAAATTTCCCAACGCCAAGGTCAGTCTCGGCTACCGCGCCAACTTTTTCTTCGGTGCGATGGATGGCGGTGTCGACACACGCAAGATCAACGACCGTAATTTCTACGGACCATTCGCCACCATCAGCGTTGGTCTCGGGGGATAGAACGATAAGTTGATTGTTAACGAGCAACAGGACGGCGGAGCGATCTGTCGTCCTGTTTTTGGATGGCTCTCACAATCGAAGGCGGCTCTCGATTGCAGCGAGAATGAGCTAAGCGCCGAGAACCTTTTGGAGTGAAGCTTCGATCTTTCCACCGCAATAGGCATCGCCATAGTCTTCCTCGGCCTTCGCAGCCAGCTTGGCCAGTGGTGGCAACTCGGCGACGCGCCGCGTGAGCGCAGCTGTCATCGGGGCGGTTTTCTTCAGGAGCGTCTCGATCTTCTTGAAGCGGTCCGCCATGGTTGACCACAACGTAGCGGTCACCACATCGGCGATGCCTGGTTTGTCGCTGCCGAGCAGGAAGCCGGAATCCGCTTTCAACCCGTGGCGGCGGCCAGTTTCTTCCCAGAGCGACATCCATTTCTTCAGGCGCGGGATGAATTCCTTCCAGCGCGTTTCCGTCCACATCTGTCGTCCGCCGTCCAGCGTGATCTCGTCGATCACATCGTTGGTGTCGTTGGCAATCTTGATTGTCATGGCGCGTAGAGCAGGGTCTTTCGGCAGAAGATCGAGTGTCTCGCCTAGATAAAGAATAATCGTCGGCATCTCGGCGATGGCAACATCGGCCTTTCTGTCGATCAGCAGAGGTGGGCCCATGAATGGCACCGGCATCTTCTTCACCGGGCCTTCCATCAGCTTCACGATCGCCTCGTCGCCGGCTTCGCTCCAGGCCATCCCGGCATAGGCTAGAACCGCGCGCACAAATTGACCGCGGAATGGCACGGACCAGTAGTAAAGTTCGTAATCGGGCATTTGCGGGCCGGCGTGTTATGGGCGTCTTCCCATAACGCTCTCGAGCATTCGCGGTTTCACTTGGCGCTTCCCAATTGCCAAGCGCTTCGGTGAAGCACTGGCCCGTTCAGTCGCCCGTCCGCCCCCTTGTCGAGGCCTCGGTCTTATGCAGATAGGTCGTGAAACCATCGGTCGCGGGCGTAGCGGAATTGAGCAGCATGACCGCGCTAATCTGCCCGCGGTGGCCTATGCCGTGGGTAATCACATGCATGAGAATCTCCTCGCGCGACATGCGGCCGGGTGCGCCGTCCGTGAACGCAAAATCGATCTGTTCCACCAATTGGCCGTGATCGAGCGCCGACACATAATCGATATACTCCCGATCACTTGCTCTGGTGTCCGCGGACAAATCTTCCAGCGTCGGCATCTCGCTCAAATTGGCCGATCTATACGCGTGAGCCTTTCGCCTTATATGCGCGGCGAAGATCCGGTCGACGACATAGCTGTGGCTCAACGCCTTGATGGCCAATCCGGTTATGGGAGATTCGCGGCCAAGCTTGGCCAAGGACGTCAACAACTCATCGTTCGCCCAGGCTTTGTATTGGAACAAGCGTTTCAGTGTGTCTTGCATGGCGTGGCCTTTCCGGTCCTGCGCAATTTGCACGCGACGCGCGAGGTGTTGCGTGCCGCTTCCATGCCGGATAAAATATGAGCGATCATTCGCTTTTTATACTCGCATTGATGGCGTGGAAAATGGTGTTAAAACCGCTCACAAATCCCAGGAAGGAAGCCTCGCAAGAGAGGTCGCGCGCCACGGTTGATGCACTGGTTGAAGCGACCGCTCGCATTCTTGTCAGGGAAGGTTTCGACAAGGCCAGCACAAACCGCATCGCCGAGGTGGCGGGGGTGAGCATTGGCTCGCTCTACCAGTATTTTCCCAGCAAAGAGGCGCTCGTCGCCGCCGTCATCGACCGCCACAGCCAGGACACTATGCGGGTTGTTCGCCGCGAATTGGCGAAGGCGGCCACGCAACCGATAGAGCAGGGGGTGCGCACGCTCGTCGCGGTCGCAGTCAAGGCGCACCGCATCGATCCCAAACTGCATCGTGTGCTTTCAGAGCAAATTCCGCGCGTGGGAAGGCTTGAAAAGGTGGAAACCTTCAGCCGGGAAAACTACGCCCTCTTTAAGGCTTATCTTGAGAGCCATCGAGATGAGATTCGTGCTGTCGACCTGGGACTTGCCGCATTCATATGCGTGACCTCGATTGAGGCCGTAACGCATAACGCGGTATTGCACCATAAGATCGTCTCAGACGAAGCGATGGAAGCGCTCGTCGACGAAGCCACGCGCCTCGTGGTCGGATATCTGACGGACTGACGAGCCGGTTTTCGCCCCACATAGATGTTGAAGGCCCGCATTTTGTCTTCGCCACCGCGTGCAATCTGTTCGGTTATCCAGTCCGCAAGATTATTACGCCGAATTCTTCGGCCCTTTCGACGAGATGATCCGTCCTTATAGATATGGGCGGAAGCTTAACCCTTCAAAGGCAACGGGCCGAGGGATGGCAGACAGACCAAAGAACGAATTTGAGGGACAGACTTCGCCCGCTTCGGGCGAAGCCGTTGGCATGGATGATCTTGAAGCATGGTTCATCCGGGAAGTATTGCCGTTGGAGGCTGTGTTGATCCAATACCTGAGCAGGGGCGTGCGCAACAAAGCCGATGTCGAGGATCTGCGCCAGGATCTTTACGAGAAGGCCTGCACGGCCGCACGTCAAGGCGTTCCCAACTCGACCAAGGCGTTCGTTTTCACGATCGCGCGAAATCTTCTGATCGACCGCGTGCGACACGAGCAAATTGTCCCGATCGACACGGTTGAAAATCTGGAAGAACTGAACATCGCCATCGATGAGCCAACAGTGGATCGCGTGGTGATTGCCCGGCAGGAATTGCGCCGCCTTCAGGCGGCGCTGGACAAGCTGCCTCAACGGCAGCGCGACGCAATTATGATGAGAAAGCTCAATGGGTTGTCCGTTAGAGAGATCGCCCAGCGCGCAGGTGCTGCCGAAAGAACCATAAAAACCCATCTCACCGAAGGCGTGCGCACGCTTGCAAGTGTTTTATATCGCGAGCCCTTCGACCCAGGGCAAAAATCATGAGCGGCCCAACATTGAATGCTTCCGAGGCGGCCGGTCGTGCCGTTCGCACGGACGAATGCGCATCGGACTTCCTGATCCGTCGCTACGATCTTGAAGGTTGGAACGAAGCCGATCAGCTCGCACTCGATAGCTGGCTTGAAGAATCCTTGGCCAACCGGTCGGCCTATTGGCGCCTGAAGGAAACGTGGAAGCGTGCGGATCGGTTGGATGCGCTGTGCCCAATGTCTGCGCCGGATACCGCATCTGTCACGCGGCAGTCTCCAAAGCTGGGCTTGAAACTTGCCGCGGTCGTCGCGCTGGTCACACTACTGGGAGGTGCGGCCTGGTTTGTCCAGCAGCCAGCAACCCGAACATTCGCAACAGCCGTGGGCGAGAGAAGCAATCTCCAATTATCCGATGGTTCACGGGTCGAGCTGACCACAAACACCACGGTTCGGGTGTCGACCGGTGCGAAAGATCGCAAGGTGTGGCTCGACAAAGGTGAGGCGTTCTTTCAGGTCGTTCACGATGATCGTCGCCCATTTGTCATTCACGCACTCGATTTCAAGGTCGTGGATTTGGGAACAGAGTTTTCCGTCCGGCGTGAGGCGAACCGCATCGAAGTGATGGTGCTCAAGGGACGTGTCCGAATTGACCCTCCGGCGGACGAGGCGCGGGGCAAGGCTATGCACCTGACGGCTGGCGAGATGGCAGTCGCGGATAACCATTCGATTTCGATCACGCGAAGATCAGAAAGTGAAATAGTCGATGCGCTCAGTTGGCGCAAAGGCATTCTTGTTTTCCGCAGTGCGGCGCTCAGCGAGGTAGCTGCGCAGTTCAATCGCTACAACACCCAAAAGATCGTGATCGACGATCCGCGCGTCGCCGATATGACAATCAGTGCGAGATTGCCCGCGACCGATGTGGATGCCTTTGCGCGCGTGGCGCGAAATTTTATCGGACTCAAAGTTGAGCAGAGCGGCGATGAGATTCATCTCTCACGCCTGGGGAATTGAAGCGGACGTTCCGAGCGTTCGGTTGACACACAGAGGGGGCTTGAATGAGACATTTATCATATCTACGGGTGCTAATGGCCAGCACGGCACTTGTCGCTTGCAGCATGGCTGCAGCCACGGCCGCATCTTTCGATGTTCCCAGTGGCGATTTGAATACAGCATTGGACGCATATATTGCGCAATCCGGCGTACAGTTGCTTGTGCCCAATGCATCGGTGCGCGGCATCTACACCAAAGGCGTACAAGGAAGCCTCTCCGACGGCGAAGCCCTTTCTCGCATCCTGAAAGGAACGGGCTTCGTTGCAAAGCCGGACAGTTCCGGCATCGTTGGAATCGTACATGAGGCGCACAGCGATACGACAATTACGCCAATCACACTCGCCCAGGCATTGCCCCCGCCGCGCGCTGCCGTGGAAACCGTAACGGTCACCTCCTCAAAGCTCGGTGGTGCGGATGTACAAAGCATCCCGATTGCGATCACCGCCCTTAGTCAAGAGCAACTTACCGCCACGCAAACCGCAGGCGGCCCAGACCTGGTGAAACAGGTACCGAACCTCACCTTCACCAAAACAAACTTCAGTGGGTATTCCATTCAAATCCGTGGCATCGGCACGCAAGCCATTTCGGTTGCAACCGACCCGGCAGTGGCGGTCGCGCTGAACGACATCCCCTTCATCCGCAACCACTTCTTCGAACAGGAATTCTACGATCTCGCCCAGGCCGAGGTGCTACGCGGCCCTCAGGGGACGCTTTATGGCCGCAATGCCACGGCCGGCGTGGTCAACATCATTTCCGCCAAGCCGACCGACCAGTTCGAGGCGCGAGCCTCCGCCGACATTGGCAATTACAAGAACCGCCGCTTCGAAGGCATGATCAATCTGCCTCTCATGGACGACCGTCTCGACCTGCGCGTGGCGGGAGAGTGGACTAAGCGCAATGGCTATTCGACGAATGGAATAACCGGCGATCCCATCGATGGCCGGAACCTGTGGTCATCGCGCGTCAGCCTGTCGTGGAAGCCGTCCGAGAATATCCAGACGAACTTTGTCTGGGAACACTTCTCGGAGAACGACGACCGTATGCGCACGGCCAAACAGATCTGCAAGACCGATCCTGGCCCCAGTACAATCAATGGCGTAACTGTACCGCCCGCGGATGCGCCGCTCGCTTATGCGGCTCCGCCTTATCTGAGTCAGGGGTGCCTTCCCACCTCTCTTTACTCGCCGGAAGCATTCCAAGTGCCGAACGGCCTGATGTTGCCCTATTACGAGCCGCTGGGATTTGAAGGCGTGCCGGTTCGCGCGATAAGCGGCGGCTTCGATCCTTACGCCAGCACCACGCAATCAACCGATCTGCGCGTCATCGAAGCGACAATCAATCCGCAATACAAGGCGAAGAATGATACGCTGGAATTGAACGTCGACTACAATGTTACGCCGTCGCTGACCTTCACATCGCAGACGGGATACAATCGCGACTTTCTCTGGTCGACGGAAGATTACAATCGTTTCAATACCAGGCCCGGTGCGTTCAATGTCGACGATCACGTAACGCAGGCAACGACGCCGGATCCGTCGGGTGCGGGAACCTGCATATATTTGGCGTTCGCATGTGAAGGCTCAACCGTCAGCGCGCCCTGCGATGCAACGGCTCCCACACCTCCCGGCAATGTGCCAGCTTGTCAGGCCAATGGCGTCTTCTGCGATCCCCAACTGGGATGCAGCACGCGTCTGGTCGCACAGGATTTGAATGAGGAGCGCTCCTGGCAGCTCAGCCAAGAGTTTCGTCTTGCCTCGCATTTCAGCGGGCCGTTCAATTTCAGTGTGGGCGGCAATTATCTACATTATGAGACAGAGGAAAACTATTACGTCTTCATCAATTCCCTGACCTTGGCTGCGTATACCTGGAGCCGTCTCGATACCCCATCGCCCAATCAGACGTTGCCCTGGGTGCCGGGTGTATCGGACAATTCGAATTGTCTGGTCGGCGGTTTCGCGCCTCCAAATCCCAACAAGAAGAATGTCACGGGAACGGAAGGCGGACTGGCCTGCCAGTATATCGATCCCAATCCGCTCACCAGCCTCAACGGTCAAGGCCATAACTATTTCCTCAGCCAGAATCCCTACACGCTCAATTCCTATGCCGGTTTCGGTGAGGCCTATTACAACGTCACGCCCGACCTGAAATTGACAGGTGGCCTGCGCTGGACCGACGACCGGAAACATTTCGTGGATATTCCGAGCCAACTTCTGACGGCAGGATATGGGTATCCCATCTATGGCACCGTCGATCAGAGCTGGCAGGAGTTCACCGGCCGTTTCGCCGCCAACTGGGCTCCCAAGCTCGATTTCACCGACGAGACGCTGCTTTATGCCTCCTTTGCACATGGCTACAAGGCGGGCGGTGCCAATCCGCCGGGCGCTCAGCTCCTGGTGTTCGGCCATGAGATTTACGGCGACGCCCAAGGTGTCTCCACGCCCATTCACCCGCTTACCTTCAAGCCGGAATTCATCAACGCTTATGAAGTCGGGACCAAAAACACGCTCCTCGATGGCGCCCTGACCTTCAACGCCAACGCATTCTTCTACGACTACAAAGGCTATCAGATTTCGCGCATCGTGGACCGTACCGCGATCAACGACAATTTCGATGCCACCGTGAAGGGTGCGGAAATCGAAGCCACCTATGAACCGCTTCCCGGCCTCAGGTTTAAATTCGCCGGCGGTTATGAACACACCCGCATCAAGGATGGCCAAAGCTCTATCGACCTGATGGATCGCGCCGATCTGGCGAACCATCCCGATTGGATGGTCGTCAAGCCGTTCGCGACCCAGGCGTCCAACTGCATCTTGCCCAAATATGTTGTCGCGGCGCTTCTGACCGTGAGGCCACCGGGATCAGCGAACGGCACCGCCAGCGTTCCTGGCGCTTGTTTGAATACCTATCAACACAATGTGGATCCCGTTACCGGCAATCCTTACAAGGCGGCCCCGATCTTCCCGGACGATTACAAATCGTCGCTCGGTCTGGAGGATCCTGGCGATTATCCCGGCTTCGATCCGACCTCCGCACCAAACAATGGTGAAGGCTGGGGGAAGAATCTGGGCGGCAACGAGCTTCCCAACGCGCCACCCTTCACCGTGTCGATGTCTAGCGATTATACTATTCCGCTGACACCGGATTGGGCCGGTACCTTTCACGCCGATTATTATTGGCAGGATTATTCCTGGGCCCGTGTCTTCAACAGCAATCCTTACGACCGGCTGCGCGGCTACACCAACGTCAACCTCGCGCTGATCCTCACCAGCCAGAGCGGCTGGCAGGTGATGGGCTATATCAAGAACGTCTTTGACGTCACAGACATCACCGGCACGTTCCTCAACAGCGACGACAGCGGCCTGACCACAAACGTGTTCTTGACCGATCCACGCCTGTTCGGCGTGCGCATCACGAAGAATTGGTGAGGGGGACCACAACAATGAGTGAATTGATTCAAAAAACCGATAATCGAATTGCGATCCGCTGGAGGCTTCTTACCGGTGTTTCCGCGCTCGTCTTGACGGCGCACGCGGCGTCGGTCACGCAGGCGCGGGCTGAAGATGCCGATCGTCCAACTGTCTGGATCGAGCTGGGCGGTCAGTGGAGCACGCTCCAAGACGGGGTTGAGACGTTCAATCCACCCCTCACGGACAACCGGCCTTCGAATTTCGATCCATCACAAAAATTCGAGAAGCCGCCCCGCCATGGTTTCGATGAATTCGGCGCGATTTCGCTTCAGCCAACCGGTTCGAACTGGGTCTTCAGCGCCGCGGTTCAATATGGACGTTCGAGCACAAAGAAGTATGCTCTGCAGCAAACGAACCCGGAGCCAATGAAATACATACCGACCGTGCCCCGGCTCGGAATTCCGCTTGCGCAAAGGTTCGCGGAAACAGCGGCGAAGACAAGCGAGCAACGCCTCGTTCTCGACTTCACGGCCGGAAAAGATGTCGGTCTCGGATTATTCGGTAAAGACAGTACGTCTGTCGTCAGTGCGGGCATCCGCTTTGCGCAATTCATTAGTCGATCAAATATCTCCCTCAAATCCGATCCTGATTGGCACTTCAACTACAAATATGTTCCGACCCTACAAATACAGATCTCGAACGGGCAGGGGTTCCATACCAATCTGGCCAGCCTGACAGCCGAAAGAAGTTTCACTGGTGTCGGCCCTTCGCTTTCGTGGAAGTCATCGCAGAAGTTGGCGGGAAATTCACAAGACGTCGCACTCATGCTGGATTGGGGCGTTAACGGCGCAATCCTGTTCGGTCGGCAAAAGTCACGAACACATCATCAATCGACGGCGAAGTCCTTCTATGCCTCGCATTTCCTCATCACCGGAAAGATAACCGCGCAGACGATTGGACGATATCCCGCGGTGCCGGATCACACGCGCTCACACAGCGTAACCATCCCCAATATCGGCGCCTTCGCTAGCCTCTCGGTCAAATATCCCGACGCCAAGGTCAGCTTCGGCTATCGCGCCGACTTCTTTTTCGGTGCGATGGACGGCGGTATCGACGCACGCAAGACTTACAACCGCAGCTTCTTCGGGCCCTATGCCGCCGTCAGCATTGGTCTCGGCGGCTAATCTCATTACGAATATATTTTCCAAAAGCGGCGGAGCGAGGCTCCGCCGCTTTTTCTTTTCGCATTCCAGCCGACATTCGTCTTCTGGTTAGCGCTGGATATGGATAGAGCGCCAAAGGAATACAACAAAATTTCTTATTGATGGCAGACCCTAGAGGTCACCTCCATTGAGGCATGGAGATCACGGCTAGATACGTTGGGCACATTCTTAGTCCGTAACTTGCTTAACAGTTGATTTACATCAATCAACGCCATCTCTAACAAAGTTTCATTTAATCTAGGACATTTTATTATCTCATAGGACATCCTGGCGCCCGCACATTGACTAGGCAGATGGTGCCCGCCTCAAAATGCTACCTGCGTGTTGTCTTATTTGGGGGAGCATATCCATGGCCAAGAAGATTCAGATCGTTGATCGGCACTCCGCAAAAGTTGATGAGCAGACCATCACCGAGGTAGCAGCTTCGATCTCTCCGCCGCCGGGCGACACGGTCCGCATTTTCCAATCACGGAGCCACGTTGCAGGATATGAACGCGATGGCCTGGATCTGGTCATCACCTTCGATGACGGTACTACGCTGCGAATCGAAAGCTATTTCAACTGCCCGGTCGAGGCGCGCAGTGAGATTATCTTTGGCGATCAGGATACCGGCGAGGCCTGGCGTGCGGTCCCTGATGAGGCCGCCTGTTATCCTGTGGCAGACGGCGGGACATCACCCACCAGTTTCCACTACGAACCGGTCACTGTAGCCAACAACGACACCGGCATGGGCTGGCTCTTGCCCGCCGTCCTGTTGGCGAGCGGCGCAGGCATCGCGGCCGCCGCCGCGATGGCCGGAGGCGGCCACAACAACCCGCCGCCCCCTCCGCCCGGCGATACCGCAGCACCTGATGCGCCGGTGCTCAATGCATCAAACGGCACTGTCATCAGTGGCACGGCCGAGCCGGAATCCACGGTCAAGATCGACATCAATGGTGACGGTCAGTCGGATATGACCGCAACGGCTGACGCGCAAGGCAATTGGAGTGTGACGCCCGACACGCCCGTCCCCAGCGGCACAAAAGTAACGGCAACAGCGACAGACGGCGCCGGCAACACGTCGGTCTCTGCGCAGACTATCGTCGACGGGACGCCGCCGAATGCCCCGGTCGTCAATCCCTCCAATGGCACCACGATCACCGGCACCGCTGAGCCCGGTTCGACCATTGGCGTCGACGTCGATGGCGATGGAAACCCCGATTACACCACGGTCGCCGGGCTCGGTGGCAGTTGGTCAGTGACGCCCAATGCTCCGCTAGCAGACGGCACCACCGTAACTGTCGTCTCCACCGATCCCGCTGGTAACAGCTCCGCTCCAACCCAGACCGTGGTCGACGCCACCGCGCCAGCAGCGCCAGTGGTCAACCCGACCGATGGCACGACCATAGCTGGCACCGCAGAGCCCGGCTCAACCGTTGGCGTAGATGTCGATGGCGATGGCACGCCGGATTACACGACGGTCGCGGCCCCTGACGGCAGGTGGTCCATCACGCCCGATGCCCCAATCGCAGATGGCACCACCATCGCCGTTGTCGCCACCGATCCCACCGGTAACAGCTCTACTCCGACCCAGACCACCATCGACGCGACGCCGCCGACAGCGCCAGTGGTCAACCCGACCGACGGCACGACGATCAGCGGCACCGCCGAGCCCGGCTCAACCGTTGGCGTAGACGTCGATGGCGATGGCACGCCAGATTACACGACGGTTGCAGGCCCTGACGGAAGCTGGTCCGTCACGCCCGATGCCCCAATCCCCAACGGCACTGTGGTCGATGTTGTTGCCACCGATCCAACCGGGAACAGCTCCGCTCCGACGCAGACCACGATCGACGCTACGCCGCCAGCAGCGCCAGTGGTGAACCCGACCGACGGCACGACGATCAGCGGCACCGCCGAGCCCGGCTCAACCGTTGGCGTAGATGTCGATGGCGACGGCACGCCAGATTACACCACCATCGTGGCCCCTGATGGCAGTTGGTCCATCACCCCCGATGCCCCAATCGCGGACGGCACCACCGTCGATGTTGTCGCCACCGATCCTGCCGGTAACAGCTCTGCCCCAACCCAGACCACCATCGACGCGACGCCGCCGACAGCACCAGTAGTAAGCCCGACCGATGGCACGATCATCGCCGGTACCGCCGAGCCCGGCTCAACCATTGGTGTAGATATCGATGGCGACGGCACGCCGGATTACACCACGGTCGCGGCCCCCGATGGCAGCTGGTTGATCACGCCCGATGCTCCGATCCCCGACGGCACCGTGGTCGATGTTGTGGCCACCGATCCCGCCGGTAATAGCTCCACTCCGACCCAAACCACCATCGACGCGACGCCGCCGACAGCGCCAGTGGTCAACCCGACCGACGGCACGACGATCAGCGGCACCGCCGAGCCCGGCTCAACCATTGGCGTAGATGTCGATGGCGACGGCACGCCAGACTACACGACGGTCGCTGCCCCCGATGGCTCATGGTCCATCACCCCCAGCGCACCGGTAGCGGACGGCACCACCATCGACGTCGTCGCCACCGACCCCACCGGGAACAGTTCGGCACCGGCCCAGACCGTGGTCGACGCGACGCCGCCGACAGCGCCAGTGGTGAACCCGACCGACGGCACGACCATCGGTGGCACCGCCGAGCCCGGCTCAACCGTTGGCGTAGATGTCGATGGCGACGGCACGCCGGATTACACCACCATCGTGGCCCCCGATGGCTCATGGTCCATCACCCCCGATGTCCCAATCGCAGATGGTACCACCGTCTCTGTCGTCGCCACCGATCCCACCGGGAACAGCTCCGTTCCGACGCAGACCACGATCGACGCGACGCCGCCAGCAGCGCCAGTTGTCAACCCGACCGACGGCACGACGATCAGCGGCACCGCCGAGCCCGGCTCAACCATTGGCGTAGATGTCGATGGCGATGGCACGCCAGATTACACGACGGTCGCGGCCCCCGATGGCAGTTGGTCCATCACGCCCGGTGCTCCAATCGCAGATGGCACCACCATCGACGTTGTCGCCACCGATCCCACCGGGAACAGCTCGACTCCGACCCAGACGGTGATCGACGCGACGCCGCCAGCAGCGCCAGTGGTCAACCCGACCGACGGCACGACCATCAGCGGCACCGCCGAGCCCGGCTCAACCGTTGGCGTAGACGTCGATGGCGACGGCACGCCAGATTACACGACGGTCGCAGCCCCCGATGGCTCATGGTCCATCACCCCCAGCGCACCGGTAGCAGACGGCACGACGATCGACGTTGTCGCCACCGATCCCACCGGGAACAGTTCGACTCCGACCCAGACCGCGGTCGACGCCACCGCGCCGCTCATCGCGATTAACGGCCCGGTCGAGGCCGACAATATCGTGAATGCCTCGGAAGCCGCCGACGGTGTAACAATCACCGGCACGACCGATGCGCAAGACGGCCAGGTCGTCACCGTCACCTTTACCCAGGGCGGCAACACGGTGACCGAAACGGCAACCGCCACGGGCGGCGCCTGGAGCGTTTCGCTCGCCCCCGCACAGCTCGTAACGCTTGGCGACGGCCCCGTAGCCGTGACGGCATCGGTCGCCGATATTGTCGGCAATAGCGCGATCCCTGCCACAACCAGCTTTACTGTCGACACAGCTGGGCCAACCGCGCCCGTCACGGGCGACGTTACCGACAATGTCGGCACGATCACGGGGCCGGTCGCGGCCAACGGCATCACCGACGACAGCACACCTGTGATCGACGGCTCGGGCGCCGAGCCGGGCGCGACCGTCAACATCTATGATGGCGCCACGCAGATCGGCACCACCACCGCCGACCCCAGCGGCAACTGGAGCTTCACACCCAGCGCGCCGTTCACCGATGGGACGTACAGCATCTCAAGCAGCGTCACCGACGCCGCCGGAAATGAAGGGCCCATGTCCAACACGGTCGGCTTCACGGTCGACACCATCGTTCCGGCAGTGGCGCCGAGCATCGACGGCATCACCGACGACGTGGCACCGGTTGTTGGCAACATCACCTCGGGCAGCACAACCAACGACAACCTGCCTGCTCTCAGCGGGGCTGGTGCCGAACCCAATTCCACCGTCAACGTCTACGATAATGGCACGCTGATCGGCACGGCATCCGCCGACGCTACCGGCGCTTGGAGTTTCACACCCGGAACGCCCCTTCCCGACGGCACGCACGACCTGACCGTCAGCAACGTGGATGCGGCGGGCAATGAAGGCCCTTCATCCGCCCCCTATTCGATCATTGTCGACGCGGTTCCGCCGACGGCGCTGCCCGTGATTACCGAGGTCCAGGACGATATGGGCCCGACGACAGGCCTCGTCGCGCCGGGGGGCGTCACCAACGATCCGAACCCGAGTGTAAACGGAACACTGGATACGCCGATCGCCGCGAACGAAGCGTTGCATGTGTTCGACGCCGTCACCGGCGTGGATCTTGGCCTCGCAATCGTCACTGGCACGACCTGGACCTTCCAGGATCCCCGCACGGTCAATGACGGCGATGTTGTCCGCTACACCGCCCAGGTGATTGATGCCGCGGGCGGAACCGGCCCGGTCTCAAACGCCTATGAGATCAATATCGTCATCACGCCGCCGACCCAGGTGGCGACCCTTACCGCGATCACCGACGATACGGGCGCCGCCACCAACGACTTCATCACAAGCGATCAAACCCTCACCCTTTCAGGCACGCTGTCGGCGGCAATCGGCCCCGACAAGCTCCTCAAGGTCTTTGACGAAAACGGGGGCGAGCTTGGCACCGCCACTGTCACCGGGCTGAACTGGACGTTCGACGACAGTGGTCGCACGCAGACGGAAGGCAACCACAGCTATCAGCTTCGGGTCGACGACACGGCCGGCAATCAGGGGCCGGTCAACAACCAGGACATCACCATCGACCTCACCGCCCCGACCACGGCGGCGACAATCTCGAACGTCATCGACGATACGGGCGCGGTCACCGGCGTAATCGTAAGCGGCGGCACGACCGACGATACGAACCCGGTTGTACACGGAACAATCGCCGCGCCGCTGCAGGCCGGAGAAACGGTCCATCTCTATGACGGCGTGACGGACCTGGGGACAGCCACGGTCGTCGGCACGAACTGGACCTTTGCGGATGGACGCACGCTGACGGACGGCCAGACCGCAAGCTACATCGCGCATGTGGTCGATGCTGCGGGCAATGGCGGCCCCGCGTCCGCCGCTTATACCATCACCATCGATCTTTCGGCGCCCACAACGGCGCCCGCCATCGGCAGCATCACGGACGATGTAGCCCCGGTGATCGGCACTGTCGCCGACGGTGACACCACCAACGACGCCCGCCCGACACTCAATGGCACCGGTGCCGAGCCGGATAGCAGCGTCAATGTCTACGACAATGGCACGCCGATCGGGACCGCGGTCGCCGATGGCACGGGCGCGTGGTCGTTCACGCCCACCACCGATCTCGTCGATGGCCCGCACGCCTTCACAGTGAGTAGCGTTGATGCCGCTGGCAATGAAGGTCCGCAATCGGCGACCCCATTCGACATTATCGTCAGCACGGTGGCACCCGTTGGTGCACCCGTGATCGAGAGTGTCACCGACGATGCCGCGCCGGTGATCGGCACTGTCGCCAATGGCGGCTTCACCAACGACGCGACGCCGCTTATCGCTGGCAGCGGCGCCGATGCCAACGCCACCGTGAATGTCTATGACAATGGCACGCTGATCGGCACGACCACCGCCGACGGCACTGGCGCCTGGAGCTATTCCGCGACCGCGCTCACCACCGGTTCGCACAGTTTCACGGTGAGCAATGTCGACGGCGCAGGCAATGAGGGCCCGCAGTCGATTGGATACACGGTCATATTTGACGCGACCGCTCCGCTAACTGCACCGGCAATCACCGACGTGACCGACGACGCGGCCCCAATGACCGGCGTGGTCGCTAACGGTGGCACCACCAACGACACCCACCCCGCCATCTCGGGCACTGGTGCCGAGCCGAACAGCACGGTCAATGTCTACGACAATGGCACGCTAATCGGTTCCACCACCGCCAGCGGGACCGGCACCTGGAGCTTCACGCCCACAACCGGCCTTATCGATGGCGCACACGCCCTCACCGTTAGCAGCGTCGATGGCGCTGGCAATGAGGGCCCGCAGTCAGCGACGTCTTATGACGTGACCGTCGATACCGCTGTACCCACGGCCATACCCGTGATTGGCGGCGTGGCCGATGACGTGGCTCCGGTCACCGGGCCGGTCGCCGATGGCGGCACCACCAACGATGACCAGCCCACCATATCGGGCACCGGCGCCGAACCCGACGCCATGGTGAACATCTACGACAACGGCGTCGTGATCGGCACCATCGTCGCCGATGCCACCGGCGCCTGGAGCTTCACACCGACAACACCGCTGGCCAATGGCTCGCATAGCCTCACCACCAGCAGCGTCGATGCAGCGGGCAATGAAGGCCCGCAATCGGCCGCCTATGCAATCACGGTCGATACCGTCGCCCCCGTCACCGCCCCTGTCATCGACGGCATTCTCGACGACGTTGCACCTGTAACCGGCACAATCGCGGACGGCGGCACCACCAACGACGCCCGGCCCACGCTCCCCGGATCGGGCGCCGAGCCGAACGGCACAGTGAACATCTACGACAATGGCGTGCTGATCGGCACGACCGTCGCCGACGCCACCGGCGCCTGGAGCTTCACGCCCGCGACCGGCCTTACCGATGGCGCACACGCCTTCACCGTCAGCAGCGTCGATGCAGCGGGCAATGAAGGCCCGCAATCCGCAACGCCGTACGACATCATAATCGACACCGGCGTGCCCTCCACGCCATCCTTTGCCGAACTGACCGATGATGTCGGCACGATCACCGGCCCCATCGTCTCCGGCGACGTCACCGATGATACCCAGCCCACCTTCGCGGGCAGTGCAGAGCCCGATTCAACCGTCAATATTTACGACAATGGCACGCTGATCGCCTCGGTCAGCAGCGATGCGACGGGAGCTTGGAGCTTCATCCCCGCATCGGCGCTGACGCAAGGCGCGCACAGCTTCACCGCGACCGTCGTCGATGCGGCAGGGAACGAGAGCACGCCGACCACCGCGATCAACTTCACGCTCGACACCACCGCGCCGACAACAGTGCCCACCATCGGCAGTGTCACCGACGATGTAGCCCCGGCGATTGGCACCGTCGCCGACGGTGGCACCACCAACGACGCCCGCCCGACGCTCGATGGCACCGGCGCCGAGCCGAACAGCACGGTCAATGTCTACGACAACGGCACATTGCTTGGCAAAGCCACAGCCGACAACACCGGCGCATGGAGCTTCACGCCTGCGATCGTCCTGGCCGATGGCGCACACAGCTTTATCGTCAGCAGCGTCGATGCAGCAGGCAATGAAGGCCCGCAATCGGCCGCCTATGACATGACCGTCGATACCGCCGCTCCCGCTGCGGCGCCGTCGATCGACACTATCGACGACAATGTCGCCCCGGTTCTCGGCAATGTCTCCGACGGTGCGATCACCAACGACACCACACCGTCGCTCAGCGGAACGGGCGCCGAACCCGACGCCACGGTGAACGTCTACGACAATGGCGCACTGATCGGCACCACAGTCGCCGATAACACCGGCGTCTGGAGCTTCACGCCCGCAACCGGCCTTGCCGATGGCGCACACAGCTTCACCGTCAGCAGTCTCGATGCGGCAGGCAATGAAGGTCCGCAGTCGACCCCTTATGCGATCACGGTCGATACGCAGATTCCCGCCGGGCTCGTTGCGATAGATTCGATAGATAATGACACAGGGGCGGGCGGCGATTTCATCACCTCCGACACCACGCTGATGGCCTTCGGCCATCTGAGCGCTCCCCTCGCGGTCGGCGAGACGCTACAGGTTTCGATTGATAATGGCGCAAACTGGCTCGACGTCACGCCAACAGGCACAAATTGGAGCTATGCCGACGCCCGCACGCTCAGCGACGGCACCCATGACTATCAAGCCCGAATCCTGAGCGCTTCGGGAATCGGTGGAACGGTCACCACCCAGACCGTAACCGTCGACACCGCTGCACCCGCCACCATCGCGATCACATCCATCACCGACGACACGGGAACAGCGGGGGATTTCATTACCTCCGACACTGCGTTGACCGTGAACGGAACGCTGTCGGCCGCGCTTGATCCCGGTGAAAAGGCCCAGATTTCCATTGATGGCGGCACAACGTGGCTCGACCTGGCGCCGACCGGCACGAACTGGGGCTATGCCGATGGGCGCACGCTGGGCGACGGCACCTATGATTATCAGGTGCGTACCATCGACACGGCAGGCAATAGCACCGCAGTCGCAACACAAACGGTCACGGTGGACACCACCGCGCCCGGCATCATCGCAATCGACGCCATCTCGGCCGACACCGGCGACCTCAGCACCGACTTCCTGACCACTGACACAACGCTCACCCTCTCGGGCCATCTCGGTGCGGCGCTAGGGGCCGGAGAGACCGCGCAGATTTCGGTCGACAATGGCGCAAGCTGGATCGACCTCACCACAGTTGCTGGCACAAGCTGGAGCTACGTTGATGGCCGCACGCTGACCGACGACCTTTATAACTATCAGGTGCGGATCATCGACGCCGCCGGAAACGCAGGCCTTGTTGCGAGCCAAACGGTCACCGTCGATACCACGCTGCCGAACATGCTCACCGGCATCGAGATCGTCGACAGCATCGACCCGACGCGCGGCGACATTGCCGATGGCACTACCACCAACGATTCATCGCCCGAGATCCGCGGCACCGGTGCCGAGCCCAACTCTCTGGTCAACATCTACAACGGGGACGCAGGCAGCGAAGTGTTGATCGGCACAACCCGCGCGGATGGCGCAGGCAACTGGTCCTTCATTCCGTCCGCTCCACTCGCCGACAATCCTGTGGTGGGCGATCCCTATGCGTGGAGCGTCAGCAACGTCGACGCCGCTGGCATGGAAGGCCCTCTGAGCGCGCCGCTCCATTTCCGGGTCGACACCCAGAATCCGGCTGACAGTACGATTGACGCAATCGCCGTCGACACCGGTGCATCCACCACGGACTTCGTCACCAACGATTCCAACATCACGCTTTCCGGGCATTTCAACCAGGCCCTGACAGGGGCCGACACCGCCAGGATCTCCTTTGACGGTGGGGCCAACTGGGAGCTGGTGACCGTCGACGGCCCGGGCCTCACCTGGACCTACACGCCCTCGGCGCCGCTTGCCGACGGCACCTATTTCTACGAGGTGGTCGTCACCGACGCCGCCGACAATGTCGGTCAGAGCGACACACAGAAGATCGTAATCGACACGACCGCGCCGGACGCGATCTCTATCGGCGGCATTGATGTGGACAGCGGCGTTTCGTCGGTCGACTTCATCACCTCGGACAGTTCGATTGTCCTCAACGGCACGCTAGCCGCGCCGCTGGCGATTGATGAACATGCCGAGACCGCGCAGATTTCGCTCGACGGCGGCGCAACTTGGACCGATCTCGTCGTCACCGGTACGAGCTGGAGTTATGTCGATGCCCGGACGCTGGCGGACGGGCCAATCAATTATCAGGTGAGGATCGTCGATCTTGCCGGAAATATAAGCCCAATTGTCGTGCAGACCGTCATCATCGACACGGCTGCCCCGGCGGCGCCGACAATTACCGCCATCACGGATGATACCGGAATTTCGGGCGACTTCACCACCTCCGATACCACGCTCACCATCACCGGCACGCTTTCGGCAGTACTCGACGCGGGCGATCGGGCGCAAATCTCTATCGACGGCGGCGCGACCTGGACCGACGTCTCTGTCGTGGGCACCGACTGGAGCTATGTCGACGGGCGTACGCTCGCCGATGGCAGCTACAGCTATCAAATCCGCACAATCGACCTCGCCGGAAACATCCAGACCGGCGCGGCGCAGACCATCACGGTCGATACGACCGCACCGACCCAGTCGATCCTGATTGATTCAATCGCCACTGACACGGGTGCATCCGCAAGCGATTTCCTGACGTCCGACACCATGCCGACCGTCGCCGGCCATTTGAGCGCCGCGCTCGGAGCAGGCCAGGCTGCGGAAATATCGCTCGACGGCGGCGCGACCTGGGCCGCGCTGACGGTGGTCGGCACCGGCTGGAGCTATGCCATCGCGTCCCCGCTCGCCGAAGGGGACACCACCATCAGCGTCCGCGTGAGCGACCTGAGCGGCAATGCCGGTCCGGTCGACAGCCAGATCGTAACGGTTGATACCGCGGCGCCGACCGAAACCGCTTCAATCGTTACCTATACCGACAATGTCGGCGGCGGCACGGGCAATTTCGCCAGCGGTACCAGCACCGACGACACTTCGCCGGTGCTCAACGGCACGCTGAGCGGTCCGGCCGAAGTCGGCGATGTCGTCCATATCTATGCCGGTGCAACGCTGATCGGCACTGTCGCGCTCAATGCGGGCGATACGAGCTGGTCTTTCAGCGGCCTGACCGGTCTCACCGACGGCACCTATGACTACACCGCGCGTCTAGCCGACGCGGCGGGCAATGAGAGCGCTGCCGACGCGCCCTTCACGATCATCGTCGATGCGCTCCCGCCCGTGGTAACCTCTCTGGCGATCAGCAACATCGACACCGACACCTGGTATAACAGCGCGGTCTCCAACGTCGAGGACATCGACCTCAGGACACGCGACACGCATCTCACCGTCAGCGGCACCGCGAATATCAGTGCCGATGGCATCCTCCAGATCAGCAGCGACGGCGGCACGACCTGGAACAACGTCCCGGTAACCGGCACCAGCTGGACCTATATCGACCCAACCGAACGGACCAGCAACGTCACCTACCAGCTGCGCGTTGTCGACGCTTCAGGCAATGTTGCGTCAACCACGACATCGCGTCTCGTCATCATAGACGTGGCCGAGCCGGTAGCGGGTGTGCTGGCGCCGGTGCTCGTCGCCGCAGACGACACCGGCACGGTCGGCGACAACGTCACCACCGATCAGAACGTGGTCTTCTCCAGTGCGCAGAGCGGACTCAAAGAGGCAGGGGCCACGATCCAGCTGATCGAGGACGTCAACAACAACGGCATCTACGAACAGGGCATAGATCGCCTGCTTGGGAGCGATACTGGAGCGGGTACGGCATGGAGTATCTCAAGGGCGCTCGACCCAAACAGAACGATGCATATCGGCTTCGTCCAGTATGACACAGCGGGCAATTATTCGCGCCTTTCCCCCACCACCGCGATCAGCCACGTCAATGGCGACAGCTTTGCGGTAGGAGGCTTCAACGGGACCGGCGAAGTCGGTTCGGTCGTCAGCTATGCGAGCGGCATGAGCGTCGGCATCGATCAGACCGGCAGGCTCCAATTCACGTCGCGGGATAATGTGTTCACGCAGACCAGCCAGACCGCTGGTACTACTCAGAATCCCGCGACAGTCAGCGGCGAGGTCATCGCGAACAACACCTTCTTCGACTATAATCGCGACGGGAACATCGATTACGCTACCTCAAGCAATGACTTCGGCGCCAACGCGCAAACCATCTACACCGGCCAGGCCAATGGCACCCATGTCGGCTATCGTCAGAATATCGCCACCTCAGGTTACAGCTCGGCGCTTGGCGGTGTTGTCGCCTTCGACAAGGACGGCGACGGCTATCTCGATCTGATCTGGGGCGATTGGGGCGACGACAATCCCACCCTTTCCACTGTTGTGAACAACAGCGGCACTCTGGCAGCGGGCAACATCCTCGACGTCGGAATCGCAATCACGCCCGACAAGGAAGTGTCCGGCGTGGACATCGATAATGACGGCGACATCGATCTTGCGATGCATTCCTATCGCGTCAACGGCGTCACCAGCCCCTACGCCCTGACCATACTCGGAAACGACGGCTCGGGCGTCTATTCACTTACACAGTCGACCGCCGACGTCTTCAATAACATCAACGACGAATCCAGTTGGTCGGTGTCGATGACCTGGGCGGATTTCGACGGTGACGGCGATCTCGATCTGTATCTCAATCGGACCACCGGCTCCAATGTGAGCGGCATCTTCACCAATGATGGCGGCACGATTTCCGGAACCAAGATCGCGATCGGCGACACGGCTACGCCGCTTGATGGCGGAGCCTCCCTTGCGATCGACTGGAACCATGACGGCAAGATGGATGTCGTAGAGTTCGCCAACTCCGCCTCGAGCGGACCGATCCAGCTCTATCTCAACACGGGCGGCGGCGGCGCGATCAGCTTCGGTGGTGCACCCATTTCGCTCGCCACAGGCCAGGCGTATATCGGCGGCGTCAGCGCGGTCGACTATGACTGGGATGGTGATGTCGACATCGTCTACCAGACGGCGAACAACGGCACTATCAAGAGCATCGCCAACACCAACCAGGTGCAGGACGGAACCGCGCTCCATCTGCGGATCGTCGACCAGAACGGCGTCAATTCCTATTACGGAAACACAGTTCAGCTCTTCGACTCCGAAGGCAATCTGGTCGCAACGCAGGTCATCAACGCACAGTCGGGCATCGGCGCCAACGACAGCACCGGCATTCTTAATTTCTACGGCCTGTCGGCAACCGAAACCTATACCGCAGTGCTCATTCGTACCGTCAACGGTGTGTCACAGGATATTGGTGGCGTCAGCGGCCTGACAAATGGTGCTGCAACACTCTCGACGATCGAGAACGTCAACGCCAGTTGGACCGACCTCGCACCAGGCGCGTCCAACGGCGCCTACATTCTCTCGGGCGAGAGCGGCGTCGCGGTCAATGACGGCAGCTTCGCCGGTACGGGCTATAACGACACCTTCTTCGGCAGTGAAGGCGATGACAGTTTCGCAGGCGGCGGTGGCTGGTCGCTGGGCCTGACAAGCGCTTCGACCTGGAGTGCTACGGGTGGCATGGACGTAGTCGATTATGGTGCCTCTGCGGGCGGCATCACTGCCAATCTCGCGACCGGGACTGCGACCGGCCAGGGCAATGACAGCTTCTCGAACATCGAAGGCATCAGGGGTGGATCAGGGGCGGACTCGTTCACCGACAGCGCGGCCGACAATCTGTTCGAGGGGCGCGGCGGCAACGATACAATCACTCTGAACGCTGGCGGTCACGACGTGCTGGTCTACCGGATGCTCGACGCCAGCGACGCGACGGGTGGTAACGGAGCGGACACTATCGTCAGCTTCACGGCTGGTAAATTTGCCAGCACCGGCAGCGCCGATATTCTCGATATGCGCGACCTCCTGCGCAACTATACCGGCACCGCGAACATCTATATCGACGCAAGCACGGGCCAGAACGTGCTCGACTACGCATCGAGTGGCCTGAAGGATTATCTGCACGTAGAGATTTCCGGCGCCGACACGCTGATCCAGGTCGACATCAACGGCACGGGAACATTTACGACCATAGCCACGCTGTCCGGCGTGAACACAACACTGGCCGACCTGCTGGCGAACAACCAGCTCTGGGTCGCTTCGAACGACACGGGCGTCGCCAGCTACAACGTAGCGGTCACGCCCGAAACGACGGCCGACACGACCCCGATCATCACCGGCTCACTGCCGTTCGCGCTGGATAACGGCGCCGAACTGAAGGTGGTCGTCAACGGGGTGACCTACAGCAGCGCTAACCCGGATCAGGTAGTGGTCGATCCCCTCAACCACAGCTGGTATCTCCAGCTTCCGACCGCGCTTGCGGCCGGAACCTACAATGTCACCGCCGCCGTGTTCAACGGCAATGGCGCGATCGTGATGCAGGATGTCTCCACCAACGAGCTGGTCATCGCGCCGCCGCCAAGCGTTTCCTTCGGTGGAAGCGGTGGCGCTTCGAACAAGGCCACGGCCCTGACCATCGGCGAAGACGGCGCCTGGCGCATCTTCTCCAACGACACGGTCTATGACAGCAGCGGCACCAACAGCGCCACACTGGGCAATTACAGCGCGCAATCCATCACCGTCTCCGGCCAGAACACGCAGAACGCGACGTTCATGGACTATAACCGCGACGGCTATATCGACATCATGGGCATAGATCAGGACTACGCCGGTGGCCAGCAATCCTGGACCTTCAATGGCAGCAGCTATGCGCCCTTCCAGGTCAGTGGCAGTGGCGTAACCAGCGCGAATGTCTGGTCATGGTTTGGCGGTGTCATGGCCTATGACAAGGATGGCGATGGCTATGCCGACCTTGTCTATGGCGATAACACGCCGGACGATGCGGAGGCGCCGGGCGGTTACGACACAAGTTTCGTCGTCAACAATGCCGGTACCTTCATCAAGGACGGCAACTATGTGTTCTCCAACACCGGGACACCTGCACCTACCAGCATCAACAATGCCAGCCCCGACAAGGAACTCTCGGGCGTCGACCTCAACAATGACGGTGCGGTGGACGTGGTCTACCATGCCACAAACGACAGCAACACCACCGGCAGCACGACAAGCTCTAACCTGAGCCGCCTCGTGGTGGTCACCAACAGCGGCAACGCTGCGCTGACCAATACCCAAATTCTCGACAATATATTCGTCAACGAGGAATCGCTGACGAGCTATGTCCCGTCGATGACCTGGGCCGATTTCAATGGCGATGGCACTATGGACCTGTTCCTGGCGCGCGGCGCGACCAATGGCGCGGGCACGGTGACAACCTCCGAGATCAGCCGCATCTACTACAACGATGCCGGAACGCTGGTCTCTTCCACCAGTGGGACCTTTGCAACGAGCTACCTCGGCGACAGTCTGGCGGGCGGCACCTCCTTCGCGGTCGACTGGAACGCCGATGGACGGATGGATGCGATCGAACTGCCGCGCTACGACGTTGGCCCAGCAAGCCAGATCAATCTCTATACCAATGGCGGTGGCGGCGCGTTCGCCACGTCGTCACTGGCCACGCTCCCGACAAATGCGAATGTGACCGGCGGCGTAATGCTTGATCTCGACTGGGATGGAGATCGTGATCTGGTCTATTTCCGGGCCTCAGGCAGTACCGGCTATGTCCAGAATGATGCGGTGGTCGCGGACGGCACGAGCCTCCACCTGCGGATTCTCGATTCAAGTGGTATCAACGCACTGTTCGGCAATACCGTCCAGCTTTTCGATTCCGCGGGCAATCTGGTCGCGAGCCAGATCATCAATCCACAATCGGGCAACCAGACCAACGACAGCTCGGCGATTGTCGATTTCTTCGGCCTCGATCCCAACGACACCTATTCCGCGGTCCTGCTGCGCAATGTGGGCGGCCTCTCACAAGACGTTGGCGGTCTGGCAATGGCGGGCGCCAACGCGATTGAAAACGTCAACGCCGCCTGGAGTGGATTGACCCCGGCAGAGGCCGACCATGCCTATGTGCTGACCGCAGAAGCCGGAAACAACTTCGGCAGCGCCCCAGGCGTTGGGGTGGTCGGCACCGGCTATAACGACACCCTTTTCGCGACGATGGGTGATCACGTCTACAATGGCGGCGGTGGCACCCATGACGGAGCGTGGAGCAATACCGGCGGCGAGGATGTACTCGATTTCAAGCTGGCGCTCTCGGGCGTAACTGTCGATTTGGGTCTGACGACAGCCCAGAACACAGGCTGGGGAACGGTTACCCTTCACAATATCGAAGGAATTTCCGGCAGCCAGTATATCGACACGCTGACCGGAAACGGTGCCGACAATATGTTTGAAGGCCGCGGCGGCAACGATCTCATCCATCTCGAAAGCGGTGGCCGCGATACGATCCTGTTACAGCTGCTCGATGCAGCCGATGCCACCGGCGGCAACGGGATGGACACGGTCACCGGCTTCAAGATCGGCACCTATGAAGGCACGCCCGGCGCCGACCGCATTGACCTCAAGGACCTGTTGAGCGGCTATACCGGCGACAGCGATGGCGCAGCGCACTATGTGAACGGCGTCGCAACACTCGATGCGGGGGATGCAATCGGCGATTTCCTGAAGGTCACAACCAGCGGCAGCGACACGATCATCAGCATAGATCGCGATGGTCTGGGCGGAACATACGCCTTCACCGATGTCGTGACACTCAGTAATGTTCACACTGATTTGCAGACATTGCTCGCCAATCACCAGTTGGTCACGGCGTAATCCGCCGGATCGCAATCACGGAGAGGGATCGAACTTTGGGAGTGTTGCGTTGAGGGGGATAGCTCGCCGTGCGCACAGACGCGGCGTGGGTACACTACCTATCGGGATCGTCGCGCTCGCCATCATGGCGGGCGCGTGTGTTTGCGCGCAGGCGCAAACCGCCCCGCAAACCCCACCTTCGCCAGACGAGATGGAGCCGCTCGCCAGCCCCGCGATGAACGCGGAAATGGGCGCTCTGGCGCGCCAGCTCGTGCCAACAGGGGACCGGCTGGGAATTGCGGATGCGGTGGCAATCACCGTTGCGCGGCACCCCGACATCGCTCGCGCGCTGGCGGCGCGCGCACGCGGCAGCGCCGATGTTGCGAGCGCGCGCAGCGTGTGGCTGCCTTCCGTTTCCTATCAAGCCAGTCTCGGCCCCCACATGTTCTCGTCGCGGCCAGGGAGCGGGCTCAACGATAATATGCAAGGCCCCGGCGTGGCGCTGAACCAATTGATCTGGGATTTCGGTCGATCGGGTGGGCAGATCCGCGCGGCCTCCGCGATCGAGCGCCAGCGCGACTTCGAGCTTGAGGCGACCGCCGATCAACTCGCTGAGAAAGCGGCCCTTGCCTATCTCGATGTGGTCCGCGCGCAGATGGAGGTCAAGGAGGCGCAGCGCCAGCTCGTAGAACTTCACCGGTTGCGCACGTTGATTCAGTTGCGCACGACCGCGGGAATTTCCGACCGATCAGACCTGCTGCTCGCCGATGTCAGGATCGAAAGCGCAGCGGCCGATTCCATCCAGGCCGATACCGCCCTGACATCCGCACGGGCGGCGCTCGCCAACCTCACCGGCGTGATGCCCGCAACCTATGACGACCCGGCCCCAATTCTGGCGCACTTCCAGCCTCCCGCATCCCCTCCCGATTTCAAGTCGCTACCAACCGTGGCGGCGGCTTCGGAAAGTGAACGCGCCGCCGCCGCGCGCATCGGGCAGGCCAAAGCGGATCGCTGGCCCAGACTTGGCCTCCAGCTCGGCTATAATCGCAACAATTACACCTACGATTCCCGCGACAATGCCTTCACCGCAATGGTGACGGTTTCCGGAGATATGTTTCGCGCGGGAACGTCATACATGGTCGAGGCGGCCGAACAGGATCGCCGCGCCGCGCAAGCAACCAAAGACTCCGCGATCCTCGACATCCGTGGCCGTGCGCTGGTGGCGGGCGAAACAATCGTCGGCGGCCTCAAGCGCATTGAAGCCCATCGTCGGCAGGAACAACGGGCAATCTCCACCCGCGAGATTTTCATCGAAGAGTATAAGCTCGGCAAACGCAGCCTGTTCGATCTGCTGAATGCCGAGCTGGAAATCTATCGCGCGGCGAGCGCCCGCGTGATCGCCGAAAGCGATGTCATGCGCGCCCGCGTCCAGCGCGAAACCGTCTATGGCTCGCTGCGCCCCTCGCTCGGACTGGCCGCGCACCTCGAACAGGAGACACACAGTTGAGCCAGATGCCGGACAACCGCGTCCAATGGATCGCTGGAATCGTAGAGGCGGCGCGCGGCAAGGGCACGCATATCACGGCGCTGGAGATGGAGCGCCGTCTGTTGCAAAGCGCCATCGGCGCAGACTGGGTCGCCGCTATGGCCCATGTCGCGCCAGCGATGGGGCTTCGCCTCGAAATGATCCATCGCCCGATCATCGACGTGCCCACAATGCTGCTGCCCGCGCTGGTCGAACTGCGAAACGGCGATGTCGCGGTCGTGCGCCATCGCAGCGCCGACAAAGTCACCTGCTGGTTCGCGGGCACCGGGTCAATCGAAAGCGATGTGCCGCTCGCGTTCCTGCTTGAGCAGGCAAGCGGGCGCATCTGCTTGGTCGAGCCCCTCTCGACCCGCGACGTGGACGCCCGGCTGGATGAGTTCCTGCGCCCTCCAAAGAAGCGTTGGCTGCGCGATGTTCTGCTGCAAGACAAACTCGGCCATGGCGAGATTGTACTCGCCTCCCTGTTCGGCAATATCCTGACATTCGGCACCTCGCTGTTCGCGATGCAGGTCTGGGATCGTGTGATCCCCGCCCAGTCAATTCCGACACTCTGGGTACTGGCGTTGGGTGTGGTGATCGCACTGCTGTTCGATTTCGCGTTGCGCACCGCGCGCGTCACACTGGCCGACCATATCGGCAAAAAGGCCGATTTCACGATCTCCGCGCGGTTCTATGCGCGGGCGCTCGACATTCGCAACGATGCCCGGCCGCGATCGACCGGCTCCTTCATCGCCCAGTTGCGCGACATTGAGCAGTTGCGCGAATTACTGACATCAACCACCGTCGCAACGCTGATCGACCTGCCATTCGTGGTCCTGTTCCTGGGCCTGTTCGCCATGCTTGCCGGACCATTGATCTTCGTCGTGCTCGCGGCGCTGGTTCTCATCATCGTGCCGGGCCTGCTACTGCAATACCCACTGTCACGCCTTGCACGGGAAGGCATGCGCGAATCCGCCTTGCGCAATGCGATCCTGGTGGAATCGGTCGAAAGGATCGAGGAGATCAAGGCGCTACAGGCTGAATCCCGCTTCCAGGCGCAGTGGGAACGCCTCACCTTGACAGGGGCCGGCGTCAGCATCGCCCAACGCTCCTGGATGGCGCTCTACGTCAACTGGACACAGACACTTCAGCAACTTGCCTATACCGCTGTGCTGGTGGCGGGCGCCTTCAGGGTGCTCTCTGGCGACATGAGCATGGGCGCACTCATCGCCTGCTCAATTCTGACCAACCGTGCGATCGTGCTGTTCATGCCGATGGGCCAACTCTTCGCGCGCTGGCAAAGTGCGAAAGTGGCGATCGACAGCCTCAACGATCTGGTCTCCAAGCCCGTTGACCACGACCCGGAGCGGGGCCTGGTGCGGCGGACGACGCTACGCGGCGACTATCGGTTCGACGGCGTGCGCTATGCCTATGTTCCAGATGGTGTCGCCGCGCTACAGATTTCCGGACTGACAATCCGCCCTGGCGAGCGCATTGCGCTGCTGGGCCGGATCGGGGCAGGGAAGAGTACACTCCTGCGCCTGCTCTCGGGCATGGCCCTGCCCAACGAAGGCAAGCTGCTGCTCGACGGCACCGACATCAGCCTAATCAACCCCGCGGACATTCGGCGCGAGGTCGGCTATTTGAATCAGAGCGCCCAACTCTTCCTCGGTACCATCCGCGAAAATCTGCTGCTGGGCGCGCCCAACGCGACCGACGAGGAAATATTGGAGGTGTTGGCGATCACAGGCGGCCTCCCGTTGGTGCAGAGCCAATCACACGGATTGGACCTGATGCTTCAGGAGAACGGGATCGGCCTGTCGGGTGGGCAACGCCAGACGCTGTTGCTCGCGCGCACGCTGCTGCGGCGAAACAATGTTCTGCTGCTTGATGAACCGTCAGCACCGATGGACGAGGCAACCGAGCGCATGTTCGTCGACCGGCTCCGCCGCTGGAGCGGCGGACGCACGCTGATCGTCGCCACCAATCGGGCAGGGCTGCTCGATCTGGCCGATCGCATTATCGTGATCGACGCTGGCCGGATCGCGATGGACGGTCCCAAGGCTGAAATCATTGCCAAACTGTCGGCGTCATCTGTGCCGCCACCATCTTCACGGCCAGTCCAACCCACCGTGGTCAGGGAGACCGCGTGATGCTAACGCGAACTGGCTCGCTCGACTCCATTCCGGGACCGGACTTCTCCCGCCCCATCTGGCTACGCTTCGGCATTATTCCCCTGGTTTGCGCGCTCATCTTCACATTCTTTGTCTGGGCATTTTTCGCGAAGCTGGACGAGGTGGCGGTGGGGCCGGGCAAGGCTACACCCTCATCCAAATCGCAGATCATCCAGAGCCTGGAAGGCGGCATCGTCGACAGCATCTCGGTCCATGAGGGTGATGTCGTCAGCCCCGGCCAGAAGCTCGCCTCGCTCGATCGCGCCCGCTTCAAGTCGACCGTGGGCGAGACCGAGTCCAAAACACTTTCGCTGGAAGCAGCGGCGGCGCGCCTGCGCGCGGAAATCGAAGGGCACGCTCCGAAATTCAGCGCAGACGTCCGGGCGATGCCCGGCCTGGTCCCGCGTGAGATGGCGTTATATCACTCTCGCCGTCGCAACCTCGACGTCAATGCGGCCAGCCTGCGAGAGCAGTTGGCCCTTGTCCGCCGCGAGCTGACCCTGACAGAGCCGTTGGTCAAGCAGGGCGCTGCCAGCGATGTCGAGGTCATTCGGCTGCGGCGTCAGGTAAACGAGCTTACCGGCAAGCTCGATACGCTGCACAACCAATATGTCATCGACGCCAATTCAGACTACACCAAGACGATGGCCGATCTCGATATTGCCCGGCAGACCTTGGCCGGTCGCCAGGATCAGCTTGATCGGACAGAGCTGACCTCTCCCGTCCGTGGTGTTGTTAAAAACCTCGACATCACCACCATTGGCGGCGTCGTGCAGCCCGGCGGCGTGTTGATGGAGATCGTGCCAATCGAGGAGCAGTTGCTGATCGAGACGCGCATCAACCCGCGCGACATCGCCTTCATTCGCCCGGGCCTGCCGACCACCGTCAAGATCACCGCCTATGATCCATCCATCTATGGTACGCTCTCCGGCAGGGTCGACCGCATCTCGCCGGACACGATTCAGGATGAGGTGCGCAAGGATCAGGTTTATTATCGGGTCTATGTCCGCACCGATCATGCGAGCCTCAAGACGAAGGATGGCAAACTCCACCCCATCATGCCCGGCATGGTCGCCACCGTCGAAATCAAGACCGGCGCCAAAACCGTCTTCCAATATCTGATGAAGCCGATCAATAAGGCCAGTGAAGCACTGCGAGAGCGCTGAAACGCACACGCAGAGCGATTGCCGCAAAGCCTATGAAGTTTGCGACGCCCGCCTAGCCAAGGCTCTTGTCCGCCCTGATACATGTACAGCCAGTCGTTCTAGGGCCCAGCCGTTCCAGGGCAATGATCGCTTCATCAATGGTTATGTAAAAAGTCAAAAAAAGTTTATGTGCAAGCAACGGGAACTATATCAGGAAAAAATATTTGGATATATTTTAATCAAATCAATAAGGGGGGCCTGTGAACCACATCGCCGTAAACATGGAAAACGTAGGGTCCTATCTGAAGTCCCGGCCCTCTATCGGGACCCAAGAGTTTTCCGAAAATTCCCAAAAATTGTTTGGAGAATGCGCGCATGATTGGATCAGAATTGATGACGACATAATTCTACACATCGCGAATTTCACCGCACTGGAATATTTTAGATTGCGCAATGATCGGTTTGGTTTTCTGTGCTTTGAGATTGCGCTAAAAAACGAATATATCCGTAGAATTGAAGACAGGGAAAATAACGGAGAAGTTGGAACTGTATTAATCAGCAACTCAATTTCCGCAGAATATGAAATAGCTTCGGGAAGTCGCGCGCGAGGGATTATTGTTTATTGCGACCGCAAGCGCTTCATGGAAAAATTTCAACTCGATATTGCGCGGGTGCAGGAACGCTCAAGGCCCATATTTCTCAACGAATATGGTTCGTTTGGCACATTAAGAGTCCCTCTGTTCAGTTCCACGATGGCCGACGTGGATCAAATCCTGAATTGCAATTTCCAGAACCCTCTACGGCCGATTTTTCTGGCAGCCAAGGTCATGGAGATATTGTGTACCCTGGTCGCGCAAATCAATGAATACGGCGCTGGGCCCAGACCGTTCTCGACCAGAGGTCTCAAGGTCCGCACAATTGAGGCGGCGGCGGACATTTACAAACGCGAACTTCACAATCCGCCCACCATCGAAGAACTTGCCGAGCGCATCGGCAGCGACAAACGCGAACTCACCAAGGGCTTTCAAGAACTCTTTGGCAAAAGCCCCCATCGGTATCATCTGCAACAACGCATGGAACAGGCAGAATTACTTCTGAAAGAGGGGAAATCCCTCAGCGAGGTCGGTCGGCTTGTTGGCTATCAGGGCTATAGGACTTTTTCGCGCGCCTATCGGACCTATCATGGACGGCCATTGATCCCCAATTCACCCATAAAGAAATAGTGGCGCGAGCGCGGCACGCCCTTCAGGGCGTTGCCCGCGCTATCGACCGGCCTCATATTCAGCCTTCGCGTGCCCAAGCGATCCAGGTTGCAAACCCACCCGCCAAATTTATTTTCCGCCCCAACCTAAATTAGGAGGGGCCCGCTTGTCCTATTTTATGTAACCACCTCAACCCTCGGATGGCAGGGGGATGGCTCAAATAACTGATACCGACCGCACACGCCCTGATTTGCGCCGCCCGGAGGCCCCAATGACCGCTTCCGCGCTCGTGGATTGGTTTGTGCGCGAGGTTCTGCCGCTGGAGGCGGCGCTCATGCACTTCCTGCAACAGAACTGGCGCAATCCGCATGAAATCGCTGATCTGAAGCAGGATGTTTATGTGCAGGTGTATGACGCCGCCCGCAGACAAATCCCAGTCCATACCAAGGCTTTCGTCTTCCAAACCGCCCGAAATCTGCTCATCAACCGCGTACGGCACGATAATATCGTCTCCATCGAGACCGTGCCCGATCTCGAAGCGCTCGATGTTGCGGCGGATTCGCCAAGCCCTGAACATGCCACTATCGCGCGTGATGACCTGCGCCGTCTTCGCGCGGCGCTCGACAAGCTGCCCCCGCGTTGCCGCGAAGCGGTCATCCTGGGCAGGATCGAAGGGTTGCCGGGCCGCGCGATTGCCGTGCGCATGGGGGTCAGCGACGCAACCGTCTCCGAGCACCTCGCCAACGGCATCCGTGCGCTGGTCGACGAAATCTACGGCCCAGATCATAAACGCAAGAGCCAGCCATGAACGCGCCAGAACAGACCATGGCGCCCAGCAGCAAAGCCGGAGATGTCGAGACGCAAGCCGCCCTTTGGCTTCAGCGGCGCCAGTTCTGGGATTGGTCGCCCTCCGATCAGGCCGAGCTCGACACCTGGCTGGCGCAATCGACGGCGCATGAAGTGGCCTATATTCGCCTGATGGCAGGCTATAGCCGCACAGAGCGGCTGGTTGCATTACGTGCGCCACGCACGCCACGCGCGGAGCGCAGCATGTTGAGCCGCCTGCTGCACATCGCGGCCGCGGTGGTCGTGGTCGCGGCGGTGGGCGGCGCGGCGCTGATATATTCTGAACCCCAAGAGATCACCTACACCACGCCCGTCGGCGGGCGGCAAACAATCATGCTGACCGATGGGTCGCGCATCGACCTCAACACCGATTCCGTCCTGCACATCGGCAACGATGCGCGCCGCGTCACCCTCGACAGGGGCGAGGCCTATTTCCAGATCAAACATGACGCCGCACGGCCGTTCATTGTCACGGCAGGCGGTCATCGCGTCGTCGATCTTGGCACGAAATTCCTTGTCCGCAGCAAGCCGGATCACCTCAATGTCATGCTGGTGGAAGGGCGCGCGCGTGTCGATTCAGGCGATAGCAGCGCCCCCAATTCGGTCATGCTTTCGCCCGGTGATGAGGTCATCGCGACCGCGGGTGAAATCACCAAAGTCCGCAAGACACCACAGGCTTTGAGCGATCAGCTCGGCTGGCGGCGCGGCGTGATCGTGTTTCAGCACACCACGCTTGGCAATGCTGCAGCCGAATTCAATCGTTACAACCCAAACAAGCTCGTGATTGAGAGCGGCGCTGTCGCCGCCATGAAAATCGCCGGCACATTTCCGTCCGACGATCCAGAGTCTTTTGCTGAAATCGCACAATATCTTCTGCACCTGCGCATCGAACGGCGCGCGGGCGCCATCGTACTTACGAAGTGAACGGACGTATCAGTCGGAAATCCGGCTGACAGGGGAATTTCAAACGCGGCATGTCATGCGCCGCAAGAGGGGGAGTGATGGCCAGAACAGGTTTGATAAAAGCAGCGCTGATGGGCTCTGCATGTATATTTGTACTCGCAGGCGAGGCGTCGGCGCGTGATTTCGCCGTACCCGGCGGCAGTCTGGAATCCGCGCTGACAGCCTATTCGATGCAGACAGGCGTGGGCCTTATAGTGTCCGACGACGCCGTGAAAGGCATCAAAACCAAGGGCGCCACCGGCAATCTGTCCGATGATGCGGCGCTCTCGCGAATACTCTCCGGCACGGGCTTCGTTGTCCACCGTCACCCTTCCGGCAAACTCGGCATCGCGCGCGATGAGCAATCGTCAAATACCGTGCAGAGCGATTTCAAGCTGCAATTCGCCCAAGCCACCCCACCGCCGCGCACCAGCGTCGAAACCGTCACCGTCACCTCGTCAAAACTCGGCGGCGGAGACGTGCAAAGCATCCCGATTGCAATCACCGCGCTCAGCCAGGAACAACTCACCGCAACACAAACCGCAGGCGGCCCCGATCTGGTCAAACAGGTGCCCAACCTCACCTTCACCAAAACCAATTTCACCGGTTATTCCATCCAGATTCGCGGCATCGGCACCCAAGCCATTTCGGTCACCACCGATCCGGCGGTTGCTGTCGCCTTCAACGACATGCCCTTCATCCGCAATCACTTCTTCGAGCAGGAATTCTTCGACGTTTCCCAGGTGGAAGTGCTGCGCGGCCCGCAAGGTACGCTCTACGGCCGCAACGCAACCGCAGGTGTGGTCAACCTCGTGTCCGCCAAGCCCAGCGATCAGTTCGAAGCCAAACTTTCCGGCGACATCGGCAATTATAAAAACCGCCGCTTCGAAGGCATGGTCAATCTTCCCATCGTGGACGACCGCCTCGCCATCCGCATCGCGGGCGAATGGACCAAGCGCAGCGGCTACACCACCAACGGCATTACCGGCAATCAGGTCGATGGCCGCAATCTGTGGTCGAGCCGCGTCACCATCGGCTGGAAACCGCTGGAGAATGTGCAGGCCAATCTCGTCTGGGAACATTTCTCCGAAGACGATGACCGCATGCGCACTGCTAAACAGCTTTGCAAAACCGATCCCGGTGTGAAAACCGCCGCCGGTCTTACCGTGCCCGAAGTGCAGTTGGGCGGCGAACCCATCACCCAGGCCTTCAGGCTCACCAGCGCCTCTCTGAGCCAGGGTTGTCTGCCAGCCTCACTCTATGCCGACGAATCCTTCGGCGTACCCAACGGCTTCTCGCTGCCTTATGTGGTGGCGGGCTGGGTCAGCGGCGGCCTGGCGGTCAAAAACCCTTATGCCGATACGCGCCAGTCCACCGATCTGCGCATGATCGAAACCTCCATCGATCCGCGCTATCGCTCTAAGAACGATACCGTTCAGCTCAATGTCGATATTGCCGTCACGCCCGATCTCACTGTCACATCGCAGACCGGCTACAACCAGGACTTCCTCTGGTCCACCCAGGATTTCAATCGCTTCAACACCAACACCGGCATGTTCGGAGCGGGAAGCGTTCCGGGGACCTATCGCGAATTTTGCGACCCTCAGCTGGGGTGCAGCAGCCGGTTGATCGCCCAGGACATCTCACGCGAAAACGCCTGGCAGTTGAATCAGGAAATCCGTCTCGCCTCCAAATTTGCCGGTCCGCTGAACTTCAGCGCCGGCGGCAACTACATGCATTATGAGACCAAAGAAGACTATTTCGTCTTCGCCAACACGCTGACCATGCTGGCCAATCCAGCTATTGGCACTACGTATAGTGCGACCTGCACCTTACGCAGCGGCGGTTTCTATCCCCAATACAATAATCCGGCACAAGGCGCGGGGCAGCCCACGTCAGTTTGTTACTATAGCGATCCGAATCCACTCAGCAGCGTCAATGCCAAGGGGCACAACTACTTTCTCAGCCAGAATCCTTATTCGCTGAACTCCTACGCCGTTTTTGGCGAGGCCTATTACCAGCTCGCCCAAGACATCAAGCTGACCGGCGGCCTGCGCTGGACTGACGACCAGAAGCATTTCACCTTGATCCCCAGCGAGCTTCTCGCCAACGGGTATGGCTATGCCTCGACGGGCGTGGTCGATCAGGAGTGGAAAAAATTCACCGGTCGTTTCGCTGTCAATTGGACACCCAAACTCGATTTCACCGATCAAACTTTGGTCTATGCATCTTACGCGCGTGGCTATAAAGCGGGCGGCGCCAACCCGCCAGGTGCGGTGCTTTATTCTTACGGCAGCACCACGCAATCAGGCGTGCCGGTGCATCCGCTCACCTTCGCGCCGGAATATGTCCATGCCTTTGAATTGGGCACCAAGAACACGCTGCTCGATGGCGCCATCACCTTCAACGGCAACGTCTTTTATTACGATTACAAGGGCTATCAGATTTCCGAGATCGTGGACCGCACCTCAATCAACCTGAACTTCGATGCCAAGGTCAGAGGTGCCGAAGTAGAAGCAACCTATGAACCGGTGCCGGGCCTGCGCTTTCGCTTCGCGGGCGGCTATGAACACACCCGCATCAACGATAATGCGCGATCGGTCGATCTGATGGATCGCACGGCTGGCCATAGTGATTGGCTGCTGTTCAAGCCCTTCGTCACCCTGCCGTCCAACTGCATTCTGCCGGCAGAAGTGGTGCGCGCGATGATCCTCTATTACGCCTCATACACGCAGGGTAATCCTGCGGTTTCTGCTTGCGGCAATGCCTATTCCGATAACAAGGATCCCATAACGCTAGCGCCCTATAGCCCGGGCACCAACATCACTTTGTCCGATGGCTCGCATTATTACGGCTTTGATCCGTCCACCGCACGCAATGGCGGCGCGGGCTTTGCCAAAGACCTTGGCGGCAACGAACTGCCCAATGCTCCGCCGCTGACAGCATCGTTCTCCGCCGAATACAGTGTGCCCCTGACGGAGAATTGGGCCGGTACGCTGCGCGGCGATTATTATTGGCAGGATTATTCCTGGGCGCGCGTCTTCAACGACAGGCCGTATGATCGCATCCGCGGCTACACCAATCTCAACCTGGCGCTGATTCTCACCAGCCAGGATGGCTGGCAGGTGATGGGCTACATGAAGAACGTGCTGGACACGACCGCTATCACCGGTGCGTTCCTGAACTCGGACGACACGGGCCTCACCACCAACGTCTTCCTCACCGATCCACGCCTGTTTGGCGTGCGCATCACGAAAAACTGGTGAGCGCGATGAACACCACGCTCATCCAACTTCACCTGTCATTCCCGGCGAGCGTAGCGAGGGAAGGGAACCCAGGTGGCAAACACCAAACGCACTCTCACATCTGGATTCCCTTCCCCTCGCGATGCGCACGCATCACTCGGCCGGGAATGACAAACATGCATAAGGGGGGAAACCAATAATGAGCGAACTGATCACAAACCAAACGCACAGCCATATCACCAGGCAATTGCTGGCCACAGCATCGGCGTTGGCGCTTGCGGCCTATATGGCGTCAGCCACCGTCGCGCGGGCAGAGGATGCGAGCCGCCCCACCGTTTGGGTCGAGTTCGGCGGCCAGATGGATTATCTGCAAGGCACGGGCAACCATTTCACCGCGCCCTTCATGTCGCTCACGCCGGTACCTTCGCCGGAGGGCGCCAATTACAATGTGCCGCCGGGCGCCTACGATCCCGCATTGTTCGCCCAGAACCAGCGGCTCGCACGCCGGGCTTTCGGCCTGGAAGGCAAGCTGCTCTTCCAACCCGAAGCATCGGATTGGACCTTCAGCGCCGCCGTCCGTTACGGCCGCGCCAACACCAACCAGCATGCCCATGAACAGGGCCCTAGCCCCTATAAATATTTCACCTTCGGCCCGAACAAGTTGAAGCTACCGCTCTACGCCGCTGAGTTTGCCGATTCGGAAACAAGGGCTTCCGAAAGCCACATGCTGCTCGATTTCCAGGCGGGCAAGGATGTCGGCCTCGGCGTGTTCGGCCGCAACGGCACATCCAACATCGGCTTGGGCGTGCGCTTCGCACAAATCTCCGCCGCCTCGAATTCCACGGCGGAGGCGCGGCCCAAGGTTGCACATGTGATGCAATACGCGACCTTCTATCAGTACAAGATGATCGCCGAGCAGCAGCGCAGCTTTCACGGCATCGGCCCCTCCCTGTCGTGGAATGCCTCGGCAGCTCTGTTGGGCGACAAGGACGATGCCGAACTATCCCTCGATTGGGGGCTCAACGGCGCGGTGCTGTTCGGCCGCCAGAAAGCCCGTGCATCTCAACTCATCAGCGGCGTTCACATCACGCATCAGAGTACCTATGGGTCGGTCCTTGGGCATTTCGCCTATAACCCGCTCTATACGCCGCGAAACGTCAAAACCGCGCGCGCCCGTTCGGTCGTTGTCCCCAACCTCGGCGCCTTCGCAGGCCTGTCAGTACGCTATCCCAACGCCAAAGTGAGCTTCGGCTATCGCGCCGATTTTCTCTTCGGCGCCATGGATGTCGGCATCGACAGCCGCAAAACCACCACCACCGGCTTCCACGGCCCCTTCGCCAAAATCAGCATCGGCCTCGGCGGATAGCAGACGCACATAACCAAAAGGCCCGGTTTCAACCGGGCCTTTTTCGTTTCAAACCTGGTTCGTCGCCGATCTAATTATCCGCGTTGGACCGTTGTGACGTCGGCACCCATGATGCTGCACGCTCCCGCGCATCGTTCATGGTTTGCGCGGTCAGCGTGTCGTCCAGCCGGGCCCGCAAATCCTTGGCGATGCCCGGCAGGCCAAGCACCATGCGCGTGCCGTTCTCCTGATAGAGCAGGGCCCATTTGGCGGCCTCTACAGGGTCCTTGTCCACGCCGCTGCCATCCAGATAAACCGCCACAAGGCTCGATTGCGCCTTCGGCAATCCCTCATTGGCTGCCTTGAGAATCCAGCCCGCGCCTTCTTGCTCAAATGCGTGCGCACGCTGCGCATTCGCCTCACCCTTGCCAAGGTCAATCAGGCACTGGCCGAGATTATATTGTGCAATCGGCTCGCTCCCCGCCAGGCGGCGCAAAATCGGAACAGCCTCGTCGCATTTGCCCGCCAGCCGCAGATCTTCGGCCCGACCTTCCGGGTTGGGCGGCAATTGCACCTGATTTTCCGACGGATCGTGATCGCCCGAAGGATCAATGCTTCCCACCCCGTCGGGGCGGCGCATCTGCGCGTGCAGCGGCAATGCCACACACATCGCCCCACACACTATCGCCCAGCCTAGTTTCCGCATTTGGAAGGTTTCCTTCAAAGCATCGCAGGGATCACGCGATCCGGCGGCTTGTGCCCATCGGCGAAGGTTTTGATATTGATGATGACCTTCTCACCCATATCAATACGCCCCTCAAGCGTCGCAGAACCCATATGCGGCAACAGAAGAACATTCTTCAGCTTCAGCAATTTCGGATTCACCGCGGGCTCATGCTCAAACACGTCCAGCCCCGCACCCGCCAGCAGCCCACCTTCCAGCATCCGCGCCAGCGTATTCTCGTCAATCACCTCGCCGCGCGAGGTGTTGACGATATAAGCGCTCGGCTTCATCAGCTTCAAACGCCGCGCCGACAAAAGATGATAGGTCGCCGGCGTATGCGGACAATTGATGGACACAATGTCCATCCGCGCCAGCATCTGGTCCAGGCTCTCCCAATAGGTCGCTTCCAGATCGTTCTCGATATCGGCGTGCACCGGCTTGCGATTGTGATAGTGGATCTGCAAGCCAAACGCTTTGGCGCGCCGCGCCACCGCCTGCCCAATGCGCCCCATGCCCACAATGCCGAGCCGCTTGCCCCAGATGCGGTGTCCCAGCATCCACGAAGGCGACCAGCCGCGAAAATTCTCGTTTTCGAGTTCCTTCACGCCTTCGACCAGCCGCCGCGGCACCGCCAAGATCAGCGCCATGGTCATGTCGGCGGTGTCTTCGGTCAGAACGCCGGGCGTATTGGTGACGGCGATGCCGCGCTCCAGCGCGGTCTTCACGTCCACATTGTCCACCCCGGTCCCAAAATTGGCGATCAGCTTGAGGTTCGGCCCCGCCCGCACAATCACCTTGGAATCAATCCGGTCCGTCACGGTCGGCACCAGCACATCGGCCTTCTGCACCGCCTCAATCAGCTC
>Ga0164241_10000847_pt1 | contig 45065 bp, 35 predicted proteins | sample OricomyardsoilBY_FD_108780 | JGI IMG/M metagenome (GOLD analysis project Ga0164241, IMG submission 108780) | Backyard soil microbial communities from Emeryville, California, USA - Original compost - Back yard soil (BY) | ecosystem: Environmental > Terrestrial > Soil > Unclassified | place: USA... | reverse complement strand
ATCTTCTCCATCAACCAGTTGTTAAGTAGTTTGGGCCAAAGCTTTCTCAAAGTGTATTTTAAACGTCTCCAAGTCCGTAAATTTAAAATCAGGATTTGTATCGAACCCATCGGCTACAGTTTTAATATGAGAAAATCCTACAAAACCCTCTTCTATCTGAACACAATAAAATTCCTTATTATGCCAAATGTCTATCATTTTGCAGCCGGATGGAAACTCGTGAATCTCATGCTTTATCCCCTCACTCATTAAGAAAGAAATTATGTAATCGTTAATATCCTGGCGGAACATGGATCAATTAATATTTAATACGGATAATACCGTTCTTCCTCCTGCCCCAACTTGCGCCTCAAAAAAAATAGTATACCACTACCAATCAACGTACAAATTATGCTTGCTACCCAAAGCCAGTAGCCCGACCGATAATCGGTAATGTAGGAGAGTTTGCCGGGTCTTTGATCGGCAATTTCGGTGCAAAACAAAAAGGAGAGGGATAAAACAGTGGCGGCAATGCTAAAGTAAAATGCCTTTTTTGCATCTTTCTTTAAAAACCACCAGGCCGCCCACAGCAACGGGTTAGCATACCAAACCATTCCGGCAATGCTTAAAATACCGCCTATGGCGCCCAGTGCTACCAGGGCCAGGCCGTTCCAGTTGCCACCGCAGTTGGCTATAGTGCAAAAGCCTTCTTGTGTTAATGCTATTAAATAGAATAGAACGCTTATAGCATAGACTATTTTGAGCGCGATATTGTAAGGTTTATTTTGCATTTACAAGCTGTAAAGCTAAATAAAATATACGCTGTAAGGAAAATATACACGGCGATTTTAATCACCCAGACGACACTAAAAAACGATATTTTGACTTTTGTGGTTTATCCCAACCCTCTTTCCCGCTTGCGGAAGAGGGGGTCGACCAGCGAAGCGAGGTCGGGGTGAGTAAAACATGCCAAATTACTATTTACCACCATTCAACTCCGGTTTCATTTCATAAATAGCGCCTTCCTCTCCAAAATCATAAAGCTTTAGCAGTTTCCGCCTTTGCATAACATGTTCAAGATTAATCAGCTCCGGATTTTCCAGTTGTTCAAACCATATGAGATAATAATGTGGCACCTTATAAAACTCGGCTATTTTATTAGGGAAGAAACGGTGCGGTAGGTTTTTACAGCGTATGCCCGAGGTAAAGTAGGCCGCTTCGTTGGCGTCAGAATAGATCGGGATGCCGGGTTTGTAGATGTGTTTATTGTTCTCTAAAAAAACAACAAATTTTGATTTGTTCCAGGTATCATCAGTATAGCCGGGGTTACCATAATCTTTCTGATCATGATGGCGGTCCCAATCGGCATAAGCTTCATTCGCTATAAAAACCAGCATTATAAGGCTAAATGCCCAGTTAATGAGTTGGCGTTTTTGTTGATCAAACCTAACGTTCTTAAATGCTGTAAGTATCCAACCGGTGAGGCTCCATATCAGCGGAATGACCATAGGCGACAGCAGGCGGGGATTAATACGCTCATACCGCGAAAAGGTAGAGGATATAATAATAAACAACCCATAGATCAGGGCAAAAGAGAGCGCGATATTTTCATAAGCCGACATTTTGCCCTTTATAAGTTGATATACTAACATGCCTATAAGCGCCAGCAAAACAATCCATGCAAGAGCTGAAGAAACCGCAGGGTAAAGGTTTGGCGAGAAGTGCAGCCACTCTGCCATTACAGTGCCAAAATAATATACGTTTTCACTAAATGGTGTTAACGACGGTTCGCGCGGGCCTGTCATGGTTTTGGTGAGCAGCGCATTGCGCATAAGGTTTAACAACAGCAGCGAACAGGCTACCAGGCCGTAGTTTAAAATATGAATGATCTTTTTTTTGATATCCAGGTTACGGTCGAACAATAAAATAAAGCCGCCTGTACCTATTATAGTAACCCCCGCGTAGCGCGTTATGGTGCTTATTGCTGCTATACATGCTGCAATTAAAAGCCAGGTAATGCTTCGCGTTACCATGTATTTACGGAACGCTATTATAAATACAACGCTTAGTAGTATAAACAAAGTCTCAGACCATAAATAAGTATATATCTGCAGCAGGGCAGGGCTTAATATTATGGCTACCAGTACCAGGCATTTATATAAGTGCGATGTTGAAGTAAATCGCTGCATTATCCATCCGCATAAATAAAGCAGCGAGCCGAACATTATGCCATTCAAAACCGGGCCGTAAGTAAAGGGATCAACACCGGTAATAAACATAACCGCCGCTAAAAAGCTGGGATAAAATACAGGAAAATCAACCAGCGGCAAGCCATTAAAGGTGATCAGCGCGCCCTCATCAGCCAAACTGCGTGCCGCGCTGGCATACATAATAGAATCGGGCGAAACACCGATTCCGCTGTATGCGGTATAAAGTTGTATGATAAAAAAGCCTGCGATTGCAGCTATGAAGGAGTCGATATTTTTAAAGGAGCGGGACTTCGGCATAAATTATTAAAAACGTTTTAAGCCTCGCCAAATTCCTCTCCGGGAGTTTAGAGGGGCTTTAATCTATCAGATCCAAAACAGTACTTATAGGCTGATCGCTGTCAATCAATATGCCTTTAACGCCTGCAGCAGTACCTGCCACAACATCGCGTTCGCGGTCGCCAATAAAGTAAGAACGTGCGGGGTCTATGTTATATTTTTCAATCCCTTTAACCAATAAACCGGGTTTAGGTTTTCGGCAATCGCAATCCCCTGTAAAATCAGGGTGATGCGGGCAGTAAAAAAAGTCGGTAAACTGCACACCATGAGCGTTATAGTCGTCTCTTAATTTTTGATGCATTTTTGCCAACTCATCTTCGCTATACCAACCTTTTGCCAAACCGCCCTGGTTAGTAGCTACAATAAGCAGGTAGCCTCTGTCCTGTAATTCTTTCAGCGCGGCAAAATTGTCTAATACATCAAAATCTTCAATCCGGCGTATATAATCGCCCATTTCACGGTTCAACACGCCGTCGCGATCTAAAAAAACAGCTTTATTCTTTTGGGGCATTTTATGATTTTTTGCAAAGTTAGCAAATATTGCATGGCGGCCTATCCAAACATTGCAATCGAACCCAAAACATAAAAAGTAAGGCTTAATTGGTTTTTTCGGCTTTATTTTATTAATTTAGGATAGGTTTAACCCTCATATTAACTGAATACCTACAATTTTAGTACAGAAATTGTTTTTAATTATTTATAATAATATTAACAGTTTATTAAAAATATAGTAATTATAGAGCTTATAGATACAATATTATTTAACATTATTTAAAAAGTTTAGTAATGTTTTAAATTGCCTGTTTAAATCTGTATTTTCGTAATTACACCATATACCATTTTTTTAACGGTTTAATTTTTGAGATGAATCAAACTGATTGCGACCAGGGCCTGTATAGACCAGAATTTGAACACGACTCGTGCGGTACGGGATTTATAACCAATATTGACGGACATAAAACCAACCAGATAATTGATGACGCGCTTACCATGCTGGAGAACATGGAGCATCGTGGCGCCTGCGGATGTGACCCTGACTCGGGCGACGGTGCAGGTATCTTAATGCAGATACCCCATGAATTTTTTATGGAAGAATGCTCAGACCTTGAGATCAGTTTGCCGCAACCCGGCGAATATGGCGTAGGGATGCTTTTCTTACCAAAAGATTCGGTGCTGAAAAAAGCTTGCCGCACTATTGTTGACAACGCTATTGATAAATTAGGCTTGCATAAGTTAGGTTGCCGTAAGCCCCCTGTAGACTCATCTGTAATTGGGGTAACGGCACGCAGTGCTGAACCTGATGTTGAGCAGATATTTGTTGCAAGGCCGCACTCCATCACTAATGTTGACGATTTTGAGCGTAAACTTTATGTTTTACGTCGCTATATAAATAAGATCGTTACCGAAACGCTTCCGGGTGCACGCAACAGCTTTTATTTCCCTTCATTCTCTTGTAAGGTTATTATATATAAGGGCCAGTTAACTACATACCAGGTACGTCAGTATTATGCTGATCTGCGCGATCCGCGGATGGCATCAGGATTAGCTGTGGTTCACTCACGCTTTTCAACCAATACTTTTCCTTCCTGGAAATTGGCTCAGCCGTTCCGCTTAATTGCGCATAACGGAGAGATCAATACATTAACGGGCAACCTTAACTGGTTCTATTCAGGATTAAAGTCATACGCTTCTAACTATTTTAGTGCAGAAGAGATGGAGATGCTGCTGCCGGTTATTGACAATAACCAGTCGGATTCTGCTTGTTTGGATAACATTATCGAGATATTACAACATACAGGCCGTTCATTGCCGCATGTTATGATGATGCTGATACCCGAAGCATGGGATGGCAACGAGCAAATGGACCCTATCAAAAAGGCATTCTATGAGTTCCATGCTACATTGATGGAACCATGGGATGGCCCGGCCGCTATCAGCTTTACAGATGGTAAACTGGTTGGCGCGGTATTGGATCGTAATGGTCTTCGTCCGTTGCGTTATACAATAACCAGCGATGGCCGCGTAATTGCAGCTTCAGAGACCGGCGCTATTAAGATAGACCCTAAGATCATTATCAAGAACGGTCGTTTACAGCCCGGCAAAATGTTATTGATCGATACCGAAAAAGGTATGATCATTACCGACGAAGAAATTAAACAGCAAATAGCTTCGCGCCAGCCTTATGGCCGCTGGCTGGAGAATTATAAGATTAAACTGGAAGACCTTGCCGAGCCACGTATAGCGTTCAGCAGCCTGAGCGCTGATGCGATCTTCAAGTACCAGCAGGTTTTTGGCTACACCCGCGAGGATATTGAAACCATTATTAAGCCAATGGCGCTTGATGGTAAGGAGCCTATCGGTTCTATGGGTACTGATGTTCCGTTGGCTATTTTGTCGGACAAACCTCAGCACCTGTCAAGTTATTTTAAACAGTTCTTCGCGCAGGTTACCAACCCGCCTATCGACCCGATACGCGAGCGTTTGGTAATGAGCCTGTCTACCTTTATAGGTAACAACGGTAACCTGTTGGATGAAGATAAAATGCATTGCCATTGCGTAACGCTTAAGCACCCGATACTTAAAAATCATCAGCTGGAAAAAGTGCGCAGTATAGATACCGGCATGTTCCATGCTAAAACGCTGCAAACTTATTTTAATGCAGACGGTAACCCGGGTTCATTGCAAAAAGGTATAGAACGCGTTTGCCGTTATGCCGAGGATGCTGTTGCTGATGGATTTGAGGTATTGATCTTATCTGATCGCGCGCTTGACTCAGAGCACGCGCCAATACCATCTCTTTTAGCTGTCTCCGCAGTACATCACCACCTTATTAAAAAAGGTTTACGCGGAGCAGTAGGTATTATTGCAGAAGCCGGTGACGTTTGGGAAGTACACCATTTTGCCTGTTTACTGGCATTTGGCGCTACTGCCATTAACCCGTACATGGCGCAGGCTACTATTGAAAATTTAAAAGATACCGGTGCGCTCGACACCAAACTGGATAAAAACTACCTGTTAAAGAACTACGTTAAGTCTGTAAATGATGGATTGTTAAAGATATTCTCAAAAATGGGTATATCTACATTGCAATCATACCACGGTTCGCAGGTTTTTGAAATATTAGGTTTAAACAAGGATGTAGTTAACAAATACTTCTGCGGCGCGGTTACACGCATTGGCGGCCTTGGTTTAGACGAAATTGCACGCGAAGCCCTTTGCAAACACCGCTTTGGCTTTACCAAACAAACCGAAAGCAAGTTACTGCCCGAGGGTGGTATCTACCAATGGAAACGTCGTGGCGAAGAGCACTTGTTCAATCCAACTACGGTACACTTGCTGCAACATGCAACACGCAGCGGCGATTACAATGTGTATAAAAACTACGCAAAAGCTGTTAACGAGCAAAGCGACAAACATTACACCATCCGTGGCCTGCTTGATTTTGTTCATCACCGCGAATCTATTTCAATTGATGAGGTAGAACCGGCTGAAAGCATAATGAAGCGTTTTGCTACAGGCGCTATGTCGTTCGGCTCAATATCGCACGAGGCGCACAGCACACTGGCTATTGCCATGAACCGTATTGGCGGTAAAAGCAATACCGGCGAGGGTGGGGAAGACGAGATGCGTTACCAGGTAATGGAAAACGGCGACTCCATGCGTTCAGCTATTAAGCAGGTAGCATCAGGCCGTTTTGGGGTAACATCAAACTACCTTACCAATGCTGATGAGTTACAGATAAAAATGGCGCAGGGGGCAAAACCCGGCGAGGGTGGCCAGTTACCGGGCCATAAGGTTGATGACTGGATAGCTAAAACCCGTCACTCAACTCCGGGTGTTGGTTTGATATCGCCGCCACCGCACCACGATATTTATTCTATTGAGGATTTGGCGCAGCTGATCTTCGACCTTAAAAATGCAAATCGCCAGGCACGTATCAATGTTAAACTGGTATCAAAAGCAGGTGTGGGTACAATTGCTGCAGGTGTGGCAAAAGCGCACGCTGATGTTATTTTGATAGCCGGGTATGACGGTGGTACAGGCGCATCGCCAATAAGCTCTATAAAACATGCCGGCTTGCCTTGGGAACTTGGTTTAGCCGAAGCGCACCAAACACTGGTTAAAAATAAACTGCGTAGCCGCGTTGTGTTGCAAACAGATGGTCAGTTAAAAACCGGCCGCGACTTGGCAATAGCTTGTTTAATAGGTGCCGAAGAGTGGGGTGTTGCTACTGCGGCTCTCGTAGCGGGTGGCTGTATAATGATGCGTAAATGTCATTTAAACACTTGTCCTGTTGGTGTTGCAACCCAGGACCCTGAATTGCGCAAGCTATTCTCGGGCAAACCTGAGCACGTGGTTAACCTGTTCAAGTTTATGGCAGAGGAAATGCGCGAGATCATGGCTGAATTAGGCTTCCGTACCATTAACGAAATGGTGGGCCGTATTCAGTTCCTGAAAGTGAAAGATGGTATTAAGAGCTGGAAAGCCGGTAAAATTGATCTGTCGGGCATATTGCACCCGGTTACTTTCGATAAAAACTCAACCCTTTATAACAGCGAGCAGCAGGATCATGGCATGGCCAATATCATCGACTGGAAACTGTGGGAAGATGCAAAACCTGCGTTAGCTGATAAAACGCCTGTATTTGGCACTTATGATGTGAAAAATACAGATCGTACCATTGGCGCGTTACTATCAAACGAGATATCAAAAATTTATGGTTCAGCTGCATTGCCGGATAATACCATCAATTATAAATTCAAAGGATCTGCCGGTCAAAGCTTTGGCGCATTCTCAACCAAGGGTGTTTCCTTTGAGTTGGAAGGCGAAGCTAATGACTATGTAGGCAAGGGCCTTTCAGGAGCGCAGTTAGCTATCTATCCTGATGCTACGGCTACTTTCGTACCTGAGGACAACATCATCATTGGTAACGTAGCGCTTTACGGTGCAACATCAGGCGAGTTGTTTGTAAGAGGTATGGCAGGCGAACGTTTCGCTGTGCGTAACTCAGGCGCAACAACGGTTGTTGAAGGTGTAGGCGATCATGGTTGCGAGTACATGACAGGTGGTATCGCGCTTATATTAGGTAAAACGGGCCGCAACTTTGCAGCCGGTATGAGTGGTGGTATAGCATGGGTGTATGATGTTGATGGTACTTTTGCCGAAAACTGCAATACCGAGATGGTTGACCTTGACCCGCTGAGCGCTAAAGATGAAGAGCAGATAGGTGCATTGCTGCGTAAACATGTTAGCTTAACCGGCAGTAAACTGGCACAGGATATCCTTAAAAACTGGAGCGTTGTTTCTGAACGTTTCATCAAGGTGTTCCCGAGAGAGTATAAAAAAGTTATTGAAAAATTAGAATTACAATCAGTTAATTAATAGATGGGAAAAGTTACAGGTTTTCAGGAGTATGACAGGAAACTGCCTGCCAAATTACCACCTGCGGAACGCATTAAGAATTATAACGAATTTGAAAGTTTATATTCTGACGAGGAATTAAACAAACAATCGGCCCGTTGCATGAACTGCGGCATTCCTTTTTGCCATAGTGGTTGCCCGCTGGGTAACATCATTCCGGAGTTTAACGATGCGGTTTACAATAAGGATTGGGAAGAAGCGTATCAGATATTATCATCAACCAATAACTTCCCTGAGTTTACCGGCCGTATATGCCCTGCTCCTTGTGAGTCGGCTTGCGTGTTGGGTATAAACAAACCGCCGGTTGCTATTGAAGAGATTGAAAAGCACATCATTGAGATAGCCTATGAAAAAGGGATGGTTAAACCAACCGCTCCGCTTATTAAAACGGGTAAAAAGGTATCGGTTGTAGGTTCTGGTCCTGCGGGACTTGCCGCTGCAGCACAGTTAGCTAAAGCCGGACACGAAGTAACCGTTTATGAGCGCGACGACAAAATTGGCGGCTTATTACGTTATGGTATCCCTGATTTTAAACTGGAAAAGAATGTGATTGACCGCCGCGTGGAGGTTATGGAGAAAGACGGTGTTGTATTTAAAAATAATATTGAGGTAGGTAAAGATCTATCTGCCGAAGAACTGGTGCGCAACAGCGACGCTGTGGTTTTGGCCGGAGGCTCTACTATACCACGTAACCTGCCTGTTCCGGGACGCGAGTTAAAAGGTGTTTATTTTGCTATGGAGTTTTTAAAACAGCAAAACAAACGCGTAGGTAACTCGCCTATAACTGCCGAAGATATTTTAGCCACAGGTAAGGATGTTGTTGTAATTGGTGGTGGTGACACGGGCTCTGACTGTGTTGGCACATCTAATCGCCAGGGTGCTAAGTCAGTTAAGCAATTTGAAGTGATGGTACAGCCACCTGCAGAACGCACGCCGAACATGCCATGGCCAACTTACCCGATGGTGTTAAAGACCACCACATCGCACGAGGAAGGTGTTGAGCGTTTCTGGGGTGTTAACACCAAAGAGTTTTTAGGCGATGAAAATGACGAGCTAAGAGCTTTAAAAGTAGCCGATGTGAGCTGGGAATTGGACTTTTTGGGCCGCCCGGTTAAATTTGCCGAAGTAGAAGGCTCTGAACGCGAGATTCCTTGCCAAAGAGTATTGCTGGCGATGGGTTTCCTTAATCCGCAATTTGAAGGCCTGCTGGACAATCTGGGTGTTGAACTTGACGCCCGTAAAAATGTTAATGCTAAAGAAGGCGTTTACCGTACCAATGTAAGCAAAGTGTTTACGGCAGGCGATATGCGCCGCGGACAATCGCTTGTTGTTTGGGCAATATCCGAAGGCAGAGAATGCGCGCGTAAAGTTGATGAATTTTTAATGGGCCACTCGGTATTAGAGAGCAAAGACTCGGTTAATCAATTCGACCAGGTTTTTAATTCATAACGAATCCCGGAAATCCTAGGGTACTATAAATAATGAATCCTCTTTCGTTTAAGGCGAAAGAGGATTTTTTTTGTGCCCCACCCGGCCTCCCCTGAAGGGGAGGAGACCAAATGGAATACTATTTCTCCAACACTTCCCGCTTCGTCCAGCACTCATCTAACGCTCCGCCGGTTGATTTTTCGCCGCGGTGGCGCCAGTCGCCATCAACAAATGAATATTGAAAGGCCAGTGATTTACCCACACTTTCAGGCGTTTTAGTGAAGAATTCTATTTGCTCTGTATACTTGCCGTCTTTGGCGGTATACGCGCCGCCACCGGCGTTAATAAACTGTTTAGCCTCAACATTGTAAGCTATCCATTGGAAGCGGCCGCCTGCTATTACTTTCATTGTTCTGCGGGGTACAAATGGGCTTGGGCGCTTGGTTACCTTATCATTCACATAATTTCCGGTAATTACCCAGGCACCGGTAAGGTCGTCGGTTTTGCCGTCGTCAACTTTCATCCAGTTTTCTTTGGATACGGCTGTAGTTAGCTTCTTGCCTGATAGGGTAATATCAGTGGTTAATTCCTTGCCTACCTGTTGCGTATCAAGGTTGTTCCATTCTGTTTTCTGGATCAATTTATTGCCCTCAACGCGCCAAGTGCCACCGTAGGAGCTGATGAATTTCTTCCCAGGCAGATCATAGACAGCTACAGAGAATACTTTATCGGTATTGATCATCACGGTGCGTTTTTCGGCAGGTCCGTATTCCCACGCGCCTTTAAGGTCTTTTGTATCAACAACAGAGTTTTGAATCGAAGTAAATGCTGTAATTACAGCAAACGCTAACAAAGCGGTTGCGTAAATTTTGAATTTTGCTTTCATAAAACGTAGGTTATGCCCCCTAACCCTCCATAGGAGACCATTGGACCTTAAAGGGGGGAACGATTGGTTGGATTAAAGATAGGGAAAAAATAAAGCAACAAAAATTTCTTATTTAGTAGATTAAGTAGCTGATAAGATACGATCAAAGTTCCCCCTTTGGGGGCGGGGGCCTTACCTCCAGGCCCCCAAAATAGCTCCCATAATAGTAAGCGACACAATAGAATAAAGCCCGTTAATGAAGATATGCTTCCAGCTTCGCAGCTCAAACAAACTGTGAATAGCTATGGCTGAAAAACCCCAAATGCCGGCCAGAAAGCCTGCTGTAGCACCCCACGAAACATCTGTTGTTGGCTCTGCAAGGAACGCTGCCAGGTTAGCTGCCATAATAAGTGAGAAAAGCCCTGTAAAGCCAAATATTTTGCCCTGACTGGCGGCTTTAAGCTCTTCCTCCTTTAGTTTGCTTTCTTTCATCCAGGTATTGCCAAATACTTTGGGGTTGTACCATATGCCGCCAACCATAAATGATGATAGTGCCGCCACTAAAACGGCCGGCCAGTTAATTAATGATGGATCCATAATTGCTGAGGGTTAAGCCCCCTAACCCCCTGAAGTGGGAAAGAAAGCGGTTTATATATCTTAAAGATATATATAATTTGATTTCCAACAAAAAACGCCCTGAAATTCAGAGCGTTTTGTATTTTACTTCCCCCTTTAGGGGGTTAGGGGGCTAAATATATTTAGTGCCAAACTGCTGTTTTACATCAGCAACTACTTTTTTAACATTTTGTTCCTGGTCGCGTGGGCAGATCAGGAGGGTATTGTTTGATTCTACCACAATAAAATCATGCAGCCCCTGTAATATAACCAGTTTATCTTCGGGTACGTTAACCATGCAGTTTGATGAATCGTACATGATCACCTTTTCTGAAGGAATAACAGCGTTGCCTACATAGTCTTTTTCTGACAGGTCGTAAATTGATGCCCATGTACCCAGGTCAGACCATCCAAACTCTGATGGCAGCACATACACATTATCCGCTTTTTCCATAATACCATAGTCAATAGAAATATTGGTACACTGCATATACGCCTGGTTAACATGATTGCGCTCGTTATCAGTATTGTAATAAGGGCGCGCATCGGCAAAAATATCGTTCATGTCTGGTAAATATTGACCAAACGCCTTAACTATTGCTTTAGCCGACCAAACAAATATCCCTGCGTTCCAAAGAAAGTCGCCACTCTGTAAAAACGTCTTCGCAATATCCAATGTCGGTTTTTCAGTGAACGTTTTTACCTTATGAAAGTCTTCGCCTATGGTGGTGCTGGTATACTGAATGTATCCGTAGCCGGTATCCGGGCGCGAAGGTTTTATGCCCAGGGTAATGAGGCAATCTTTCTCTTGCGCTATCTTTAATGATTTTTCAATAGTATTAACAAATGCCTGCTCATCCAGTATCAAATGGTCTGATGGTGCTACTACAATACAAGCATCCGGATTAAGGCTTTCAATTTTAAAACACCCGTAAGCTACGCAAGGCGCGGTATTACGCATTACAGGCTCGGTCAAGATCTGGTTATCAGCCATGCCAGGCAATTGTGCCTTTACCAACGATGTGTAATTTTCGTTAGTTACCACGTAAATATTCTCTTTGGGGCAAACTTTTAAAAAACGGTCGTAGGTATTCTGTATCAGTGTTTTACCTGTACCTAATATGTCTATAAATTGTTTTGGATGTGAGGTTCTGCTGATGGGCCAGAAGCGGCTTCCGATACCGCCTGCCATTATTATGGCGTAATAATTTTTATTCATTTTTTTTGTGGAGATCGTTTAGCATTAAGCTGCAAATGTGGAAATAATAATTTAAAGCAATATTAAAAAAAATAGCACTTTAATTGCCGCTGATAAAAGAAATAAATAAACGAATTGTTTTTGATTACGGCAACCGTTTTTAGTTTTAATAAAATTGTTACCGGCTTGTTTATTAGGGTAAAATAACGGCGAAAAGTTTTACTTTATTCATTTTATTGTCATTAGCATAATTATGTCATAAATAATCATTTTAGTATAAAATTTATAAGCAAAAGTGTCGTTTATTGATAAAATTTTGTTACTTTAAACTTTTATATTTAATACAGAATATCATAATGATAGAGACCAAAAAGTCGCTTTTTGATAATCTTCAAAACTTTTTTGGGTTTGATAATTTCAAAGGAGAACAAGAAGCGATCATTACCAATATATTAGCCGGTAACGACACTTTTGTCATCATGCCTACCGGCGGCGGCAAATCAATGTGTTATCAGTTACCGGCTTTGATGAGTGAGGGTACGGCTATTGTAATATCGCCACTGATAGCATTGATGAAAAACCAGGTAGACCAGTTACGTGCATTTGGCGGATCAGACAGCATAGCACATTTTCTAAATTCATCGCTTACAAAATCAGATATAGTACGTGTTAAAGAGGACGTGCTGAGCGGCAAAACAAAGTTGCTGTATGTTGCGCCCGAATCGCTTACCAAACAAGAAAACGTTGATTTCCTTCGCCTTAACCAGGTATCATTTGTAGCGGTTGATGAAGCACATTGTATATCTGAATGGGGACATGATTTCAGGCCCGAGTATCGTAAAATACGCCAGGTTATCAGTAATATAGGTGATGATATTCCAATTATTGCCTTAACAGCTACAGCCACACCAAAAGTTCAGCAGGATATACAAAAGAACCTGCAAATGAACAATGCGACGGTATACAAATCATCTTTTAACCGGTCGAACTTGTTTTATGAAGTGCGCGCAAAACGCAACGTAAATAAAGAGATAGTTAAATACGTTAAGCAGAATGCCGGCAAATCGGGCATTATATACTGCCTTAGCCGTAAAAAGGTTGAAGAAGTTGCCGAAGTGCTTGCATTAAACGGTATAAAAGCGTTGCCTTATCATGCAGGCCTTGATGCCAAAGTGCGTGCTGATACGCAGGATAAATTCCTGATGGAAGATGTCGATGTTATTGTTGCTACTATTGCCTTCGGTATGGGTATTGACAAACCCGATGTGCGTTATGTGATACACCATGATGTGCCTAAAAGCATGGAAGGCTATTACCAGGAAACCGGTCGTGCAGGGCGCGACGGGGGCGAAGGTGTTTGCGTGGCCTTTTATTCGCAAAAGGATATTGATAAACTGCAAAAGTTTATGAAAGATAAGCCTGTTGCTGAACGTGAGATCGGCACGCAGATTTTGAAAGAAGTTATTGATTACGCTGAGTCTTCAGTTTGCAGACGCAAACAATTACTCCATTACTTCGGCGAAAACTTTAACGAAGCAGGCTGCAACAATATGTGCGACAATTGCTGCGCGCCTAAACAACACTTTGATGGCGAGGAGCAGCTGCATAAAGCACTTAGCATTATAAAGCAAACCGGCGAGAAATTTGATGATCATCATATATTTAATATTTTGATGGGTATTGATGGGCCGCAGATACATAATTACGAACACCATTTGCTTGATCTGTTTGGATCGGGTAAAGCGGATGGAGAATTGCTTTGGCACTCGTTATTGCGCCAGGCTTTGCTGAACAACTATCTGTCAAAAGATATTGACCAATACGGCCTGTTGCGCCTAACCAGGCAAGGGCATTCCTTTTTAGAAAATCCGCACAGCATACGCTTTGTTATGAACCGCGTTATTGAACCGGCGGATGACGACGATAGCGAGGAAGGGCCAAAGCAAGGTGGAGGGGCGCTTGATTCTCAGCTGTTGCAAATGCTGAAGGACCTGCGCAAAAAAATGGCTAAACAAAAAAATCTGCCTCCGTTTGTGCTGTTTCAGGATCCATCGCTTGAGGAAATGTGCACGCATTATCCAATAAGCCAGGACGAGCTACGCCAGATATCAGGTGTAGGAGCGGGCAAGGCCATGAAATTTGGCGGGCCGTTTATTGACCTTATAAAGAAATATGTTGAGGATAATGATATTGACCGCCCCGTTGATATGGTGATAAAAAGCGCTGCCAATAAATCGGCGCTTAAAGTATTCATTATTCAAAATATCGACCGTCATCTGAATTTGGAAGACATTGCAGCATCAAAAGGTCTTACTTACGAAGAGGTTTTAAAAGAGGTTGAAACCATTGTTAACTCGGGTACCAAACTCAACCTTAATTATTATATTGATGAGGTTATAGATGAGGATAAGCAGGAAGAAGTATTTGATTATTTTCGCACTGCCGAGATTGATTCTATTGACGATGCCCTTGTTGAGCTGGGATCTGATGATTATACCCGCGAAGAAGTGCAATTGATGCGGATTAAATTCATGTCGGAGTTGGGGAATTAATTTTTTAGATTTCACTGATTTATTAAATGATTACACCGATTATCAGTGTAATCATTTAATAAATCAGTGAAATCATCAATTAATCCCGCATATTTATATACTGCAATGGCTGTCCAAAGTCATCCTTTCTGCATAAAGCAATAACTGCTTGCAGGTCATCTATTTTTTTAGCTTGCACCCGCACCTGATCTTCCATAATAGAGGCCTGAACTTTTAAACCGCTGTCTTTTATTTTTTTAACGATCTTTTTAGCGGCTTCTTTATCAATGCCCTCCTTTATTTGTATCTCTTTGCGGATCATATTGCCAGATGCATAATGCTCCTTGCCAAAATCAAGTGCTTTGGGGTCAAGTTGTTGTTTAACCATACGACTGATGATAGCATCCTGAATGGCTTTGATACGCATATCATTTTCGGTAACAATAGTTACCACGTTGGTTTTTTTATCCAGCTCGATAGAACTCTGCGATCCGTTAAAATCATAACGGTTCAGTATTTCTTTTTTAGCAGTATTAATGGCGTTATCTAACGTCTGTCCGTCAATTTTGCTTACAATGTCAAATGTTGGCATGTTTGGTTATTTTAAGAATTGCAAAGGTAATGTATATAAGCGTTTAAATGTTGAAAATTAATGGGGTGTATATTAAACAAAACAATCAACATGCCAATCTCTTAATATTAAGTTAACAAATAAATAAGCAGCTTTGCATTTAATGCCCGCTGGCAGATGATGATTCTATGGATATTAAAAATATACCTTTAGTTAACAGGGAAATAAGTTGGTTGTTTTTTAACGAGCGTGTTCTGCAGGAGGCTGCCGACCCGACCGTGCCGCTTATTGAAAGAATTAAATTCCTGGCGATATTTTCATCTAATCTCGACGAGTTTTACCGCGTAAGGGTAGCAACCTTGAGCAGACTTACCAATCTTAATATAAAAGCTAAAGAGATATTAGGCTATAATCCCAAAAAGCTGCTTAGTCAGATAAAAAACGTTGTGGTGAAGCAGGAGCGGAAGTTCCATAATCTTTATGAGAATATAATTGTAAAGGAGCTCGCTGAGGAAAGGATCTTCCTGTTAAATGATAAGCAGCTGAATGTTGCCCGCGGTACATTTGTTAAGAATTACTTCCGCGAAAAGCTGTTGGCTACGCTTGTACCTGTTATGTTGGATAGCAGCAAGCCATTGCCAGAGCTGCGTGACCGCGCCATTTACTTTTTTGTTAAACTGACCCGCGCCAGCAAGGTTAATTATGCCCTGATTGAGATTCCCGATAACCTTTCAAGGTTTATAGTTTTGCCCGATACCAACAATCTAAAATTCATTATCCTGCTGGACGATGTGATCAGATATAGTTTAGAGGATATCTTTTTCATTTTCGAACATGATTCCATAGAGGCGTATTCCATTCAGCTTACGCGCGATGCAGAGCTTGACCTTGATAAAGTAGTTAGCGAGAAGTTTATTGACGCCTTATCTAAAAGCCTGGATAAACGGAAAAAGGGCAAGCCCATGCGTTTGCTGTATGATGCGGAAATGCCTTTAGAAATGCTGAAACACCTGGTAGGCAAAATGGGTGTACATGGCGAAAGCCTTATACCGGGTAACCGTTATCATAATTTCAAAGATTTTATAGCTTTCCCCAATGTAGGCAGGCCCGAACTGGAATATGTAAAATATCCGCCGCTGCCTGTGGATGGGTTAACGTTTGACAGAAGTCTGATTGCAATGATTGCTAAGCGCGATTATTTGATCAACACACCTTACCAAACGTATGACTATGTGATACATTTTCTGCGGGAAGCCGCTATAGATCCCAAGGTTAAGGAAATCAACATAGCGGTATATCGCCTTGCCGAAAACTCGAGGATAATGCACGCTCTGATTAACGCGGCTAAAAACGGCAAAAAAGTAAATTGTCTGGTTGAACTTCGCGCCCGTTTTGATGAGCAGAATAACATAGCCTGGAGCCGTAAATTGGAAGAAGAAGGCGTTAACGTTATCTATGGCATTGATGGTTATAAAGTGCATTCGAAAATATGTTTAGTGAGCCGAACAGAAAAAGATAAGACAGTGTATTACGGCTGTCTCTCAACCGGCAACTATAATGAAAAAACCGCCCGCATTTACGCTGACCATACCTTGCTTACAGCCAACAAAAAAATAACTGCAGATATGGTGAATGTTTTTAAAGCGCTTAATAAAGGCGTTTTACCCAAGGGTTTAAAACATTTAATAGTATCGCCAATTGATTCAAGGCCGACAATCCATAAGCTTATTGACAACGAGATAAAGCACGCTAAAGCCAAAAAGCAGGCATACATGATATTGAAAATGAACAGTCTTGCTGATGAGCAATTGATAACCAGACTATATCAGGCAAGTAACGCGGGGGTTAAAATCAAAATGATTGTGCGTGGCATGTGTTGTTTAGTACCCGGTGTAAAAGGCTATAGCGAGAACATTGAGGTGGTAAGCATTGTTGATAAATATCTGGAACATGCGCGCGTGCATATTTTCTGCAACGGGGGAGATGAGCTCATCTACCTTACCTCGGCCGATTTTATGAGCAGAAACATTGACAGCCGGGTTGAGGTGGGTTTTCCGTTATATGATAAAGCCATTAAAAAAGAGATACGCGATATAATTGATATTCAGTTGGCCGATAATACCAAGGCACGCGAAATTAACAGTCACAATAGTAATAAGTATCATAAAACCCGGTCAGAAATTCCGTGCCGGGCGCAGATAGACATCTACAATTATTTAAAATTTAAAAACACAGCAAGTTGAAATACGCAGCAATAGATATTGGGTCGAACGCAGTAAGAATGCTTATAGCGGATATTATTGAAAATAGTGGAGAAATTTCCTTCAAAAAAAATACATTTATCCGTGTGCCGCTGCGTTTGGGTGATGATGCGTTTTTAAACAAGCACCTATCTGATAAAAAAGCCAACGATCTTGTAAAAACTATGCATGCCTTCCGCATCCTTATGGACGTATATAAAGTTGTAGATTATCGTGCTTGTGCAACTTCAGCCATGCGCGAGGCAAAAAATGGAGCCGAGGTAGTCAAGCGCATTAAGGAAGAGGCGGATGTAGACCTTGAAATAATTCACGGCGAGGTAGAGGCTAAAATAATTTACGCCAGCCACGCCGAGCAAGAGATAGATAAAACTAAGAACTACCTGTATATTGATGTGGGTGGCGGAAGTACAGAATTGTCGCTATTTTCTGCAGGCACGCTGGTGGCATCGCAATCTTTTAATATCGGTACCATCCGGATATTGGACAACCAGGATACCGAAGAAACCTGGAACGACATGCGCGAGTTTTTACGCGAACATACCCGCCATCATAAATCGATATCAGGCATCGGCACTGGCGGTAACATTAACAAGCTTTACCGTTTATCCGACGAAAAAGATAAACAACCACTCAGCTTTGCAAAATTAAAGGCACTTTATAATTATCTGGAGTCATTTTCACTTAAGGATCGCATCAATGTTTTGGGCCTCAACCAGGATAGGGCAGACGTTATTATTCCGGCAAGCGAGATATACCTTGCTGTTATGAAATGGGGTGGCATAAAGCATATTTATGTTCCCAGCGTTGGTATGGTTGATGGTATAATACAGACACTTATAGATAAAAACCTATCAGAGCGTTAAATTAATTTAAAATAATTATTAAAAACTAAACAAAACTCTTATTATATTTGTGGTGCCCTTCTAAAGGGCATGTTTTTCATAGGTAGATGTGGGGTCGGATACTTGTTATTCGACCCTTTTTTATGCCCCTAACTTTCACCATCTTTGCCTCCATATTCTTTACAGACTATGAAAAAAAAGCTTGTCGTGGCCGTCACAGGCGCAAGTGGTTCTGTTTATGCTGATCTGCTTTTTAAAAAACTTGCACAACTAACTGAACAGATACAAGAAGTGGCTGTAGTAATGAGCGACAACGCTAAACAGGTGTGGCGCTTTGAGCTTGATAACGATAGCTATGAAAATCTGCCCTATAAATTTTATGCCAAGAGCGATTTTATGGCGCCTTTCGCATCGGGCTCGGCAAAGTTTGATACCATGATCATCATTCCATGTTCTATGGGGACCCTCGGTCGCATAGCAGCGGGAACGTCGGATGATTTGATAGCTCGCGCCGCTGATGTTATACTGAAGGAAAGAAGAAAGCTGATTTTAGTTGCCCGCGATACGCCTTTAAATCTTATTCATTTAAAAAATATGGTTACAATCACGGAGGCAGGAGGCATTATTTGTCCGGCCATGCCATCGTTTTACAGTAAACCACAAACAATTGCCGAAGTTGCCGCAACAGTAGTAGACCGGGTAATAGACCTTGCCGGCTTACAGAACGAGAGCTACCGCTGGGGTGAGTAATAAGCGTGCGACGCGGCCTTTCAATCTTTAACTATAAAAGTTATCTTTGCAGATTGAAAATGAACAAGAAAGTTGCTTTTTATACACTGGGCTGTAAGCTCAATTATTCCGAGACATCAACCATTGGCCGCCTTTTTAACCAGGCTGGTTTTGATACGGTTGACTTTACTGATAGGCCGGATGTATATGTGATCAACACCTGCTCGGTAACTGACAATGCCGATAAAAAATGCAAGAAGATTGTTAAAGAAGCGCTTAAAATATCGCCTAACGCGTACGTTACCATAGTAGGCTGCTACGCGCAGTTAAAACCAAAAGAAATTGCCGAAATACCCGGCGTTGATATGGTTTTGGGCGCAGCGGAAAAGTTTCAGATCGTTGACCACATTACTGATCTGACCAAGAAAGAAAAAGCTTTAGTGCTTAATCAACCTGTATCAGAAGCTAACGAGTTTGTTTCCGCTTTTTCCATAGGCGACCGCACCCGTACTTTTTTGAAAGTGCAGGATGGCTGTGATTATTCGTGCACTTTCTGCACTATACCCCTGGCTCGCGGAGCCAGCCGCAGCGATACCATTGAAAGTGTATTACAACAGGCTGAGAAAATTGCCGCTTCTGGTGTTCGCGAGATCGTACTCACGGGCGTTAACTTGGGCGATTTCGGTATAATTAATGGCCAGCGCGAAAATAAATTCTTTGACCTGGTGCAGGCTTTGGACGAGGTAGAAGGTATTGACCGTATACGTATCTCATCAATAGAGCCTAACTTACTTACCGACGAGATAATAGAGTTTGTAGCAACGTCAAAAAAGTTTGTACCACATTTTCATATTCCGCTGCAATCAGGCTCTAATAAAATATTAGGTTTAATGCGCCGCAGATATAAGCGCGAGCTATATGTGGATAGGGTAGAGAAGATAAAGCAAATAATGCCAGATTGCTGCATAGGGGTTGATGTAATTGTAGGTTTTCCCGGCGAAACACGCGAGGATTTTATTGATACCTATAATTTCCTTAACGAGCTCGCTATATCGTATCTGCATGTCTTCACCTATTCGGAGCGCGAAAATACCCTTGCCGCTGAAATGGGAGGCGTTGTTCCCGGCTCAACCCGGTCTGATAGGAGCAAAATGCTGCATATCCTTTCTGATAAAAAGCGCCGTGCTTTTTACGAAAGTCAATTAGGCAAAACCGCTGAAGCTTTATTTGAGGGCGACGTTAAGGACGGGTTTATGCACGGCTTTACCCGCAACTATGTAAAGGTGAAAACAAAGTTCGACCCGGTGCTGGTTAACGAATTAAAAACCATACAATTAACAAAAATTTCACCGGATGGTGACGTTGAAATAACCGAAAGCGAAGAAATTTTAGTGCATTAAGCCTATATTCGCTTCAAATATAAGTCTATGTTCCCAAGCCTGAGTTCGCTTATTGAATACCTTTTTGGTTGGAATGTTCCCCTGCCTATACAAACATTTGGCTTCTTTGTGGCCCTCGCTTTTTTAGCAGGTTATTGGGCTTTCTCGTCTGAATTCAAGCGAAAGGAAAAACTTGGAATAGTTCATCCTTTTGAAAAAGAGGTAACCATAGGGGCACCCGTATCTACGCTTGAACTGGCGGGTAACGCCGTTTTTGGCTTTATATTCGGTTTTAAGGTAGTTGATATGATATTTAACTACCATGCCTTTGTTGACGACACGCAGGGTTTTATCATATCAGGTCGGGGTAACTGGCTGGGCGGAATTGTAACTGCAGCATTATTTGTTTACTGGGCTTACGCTGAAAATAAAAAACAGGTTTTAGCGAAACCCATAACAAAAAAAGTTAAGGTGCATCCTTATGAGTTAATGGGCAACCTTTTACTTTGGGCGGCGGTTTTTGGTTTTGCAGGCGCTAAAATATTCAATGCCCTGGAAAACTGGAATGCTTTTATGGAAGACCCGGTAGGTATGCTTATAGGATTTGAGGGGCTTACTTTTTACGGAGGGTTAATATGCGGAGGAGCTGCTGTACTATATGTGGCCCGTAAACACGGTATACACTGGCGCACCATGTTGGATATTGGCGGGCCGGGGATGATGCTGGCTTATGCAGTTGGACGCATTGGCTGCCAAATGGCAGGAGATGGTGATTGGGGAATTTCAAACACTGCTCCAAAGCCGGGTTGGTTAAGTTGGGCGCCGGATTGGATGTGGGCATTTAAATATCCTCATAACGTAAGCCACATGGATTATGACAATCCAATTCCGGGTTGCGTCGGCAAATTCTGTAACGAGTTAAAACTGCCTGCTTACCCCACGCCATTTTATGAATGTGTAGTATGCTTAATTTTATTTGCTTTTTTATGGAGCATACGTCACCGCATAAAGTTGCCGGGCGTTATGTTCGGTATCTACTTAATATTAAATGGCGTTGAGCGCTTTTTAATAGAATTGATACGGGTAAACACAAAATACAACCTGTTTGGAATACCTTTTACCCAGGCCGAGTTAATATCCCTTTGTTTAATTATTGGCGGCATTGCACTTATCGTAACCGCAAAAAAACATAAATCATTACCCGCAGTTAAGCATGGCTAATGAAGTTGCAGCGCATAAATTGCTAAAGAACCAGGTAGTAAGGTTTATACTCTCTGCGGGGGCTGGTTTTTTGGTTGATATCTGTGCATTCTATCTGCTATATCACAACTTTTTTGAAAGGCCTGTTTACACCTTTTTCGGATACGGATTTAATAACTATAAACTCTCATTAGGCGTTTCATTTTTAATGGGCGTAATAGTTAATTTTTTAATTACGCGGTATTTCGTATTTAATGAATCTGCATCTACCCCGGTAAAGCAATTTATACGTTTCTCAGCTGTGGCCATAATTGGTTTTTTTGCCAACCTTGCCCTGCTTGATTTTTTTGTACAAAATGTACAAATGTATCCCCCTGTAGCGCGTATCACAGCGGCGTTAAGCTTGTTCTTTGCAAGCTTTTTTGTACATAAAGTTTTCTCATTTAGTCTATCACTACGGCACCATGCATCTGGAAGAAATAACAGCAAAAGTAATTGAGGTTTCAAAACAGGCCGGAACATTTATACGACAGGAACGCAAAACTTTTGCTGCTGATAAAATAGAATATAAGGGCCTTAATGACCTGGTATCGTACGTGGATAAAACAGCCGAAGAGATAATTGTAAGAGGCCTTGAAAGTATATTACCCGAAGCCGGTTTCATCACTGAGGAGCAAACCACCACAAAATTGGGCGTGCGTTACAACTGGATAATTGATCCGTTGGATGGCACCACTAATTTTATTCACGGCCTGCCCGTGTTTTCTGTAAGCATTGCGCTTAAAGAATATGATGAGTTAGTAGTAGGGGTAGTTTATGAGGTAAATCTTGACGAATGCTTTTACGCATGGAAAGGTGCTCCGGCTTACTTAAACGGTAAAGAAATTAACGTGAGCATTGCACCAACAATTGGCGACAGTCTGCTGGCTACCGGTTTCCCTTACTACGATTTTAACAAGCAGGCACAATATATAGCCTTATTTACGCATTTAATGAAAAGCTGTCATGGTTTACGCAGGTTAGGCTCGGCAGCAGTGGATCTGGCTTATACCGCTTGCGGTAGATTTGATGCCTATTATGAGTATAATTTGAATCCCTGGGATGTAGCTGCCGGGATAGTAATTGTGCGACAGGCAGGCGGTCACGTAGTAAACTTTAGCGGCGGGGATGAAATTTTAGATTCGCGCGAACTGCTGGCCACTAATGGGAAGCTGACAGACGAGATGCTGGAAGCTATAAAAGAGTATTTTAAGTGAGAATGATTACACCGATTTTTTAGGATTACACCGATAATCAGTGTAATCAAAAATAATCGGTGTAATCCTAAATTATAAAGCCTCTGATACTACCTCAGTAACCTCAGGTACCATACGTTTAAGCAAATTCTCAATACCTGCTTTTAGCGTAATAGTCGATGACGGGCAGCCGCTGCATGATCCGCGAAGCTCAACAGTAACAACCCCTTCGTTAAACGAGCGGTACGAGATAGCGCCGCCATCCTGCTCAACAGCCGGGCGAACGTAATCGTTTAATATCTGTTGTATTTTTATTTCCGTATCTGTGCCTTCAAAAGCAACTTCTTCCTGCTCTTCTAACTGAACTTTGTATTCAGATTCTACCGCGCCTTTTACAAATTCTTTAAGTATCGGCTCAATATCGTTCCACTCAGCATCTTCAGTTTTGGTAACCGTAACAAAGTTGCTTGCAAAGAATACACCGTTAACAAACGAGAATTTGTACAACTCCTTAGCAAACGGCGATTTCTCAGCGCTCTCTTTGGTTGGATAGTCAACACTGCCGTTTATCAGCAATTTGTTTACTATAAACTTCATGGTTGCCGGGTTCGGGGTGCTTTCGGTATATACGTTGATGGTCATTTTAATTCTTATTTAAATTGAATAAACAAAGTTAAACAGGTTTTTCAATTAAAACACCATGTTAACTGCTTTTGACTGATAGATGACTTGTGGGTGTGCAAATGAGTAAAAGTGCAGATTAGATTGCAAATAATAATCTGCACATCATCACACTCCCGTATAATTAGCCGGATTTATTCTCTTAATTTCTGCCTTAATATCACCACCAACTTGCAACGTTTCCACAAACTCAGCGATGGTTTGCGCGTTAACATGAGTGTTGGTGCGGGTGAGTTCTTTTAATGCCTCGTATGGGTTAGGGTAACCTTCCCTGCGTAAAATGGTTTGAATTGCTTCGGCAACTACGGCCCAGTTAGCGTCAAGGTGGCTGTTTATTACAGCCTCGTTAAGCAGTAATTTATTTAAGCCTTTTATAGTTGATTTAATAGCGATAAGCGTATGCGCCACAGGTACACCAACGTTTCTTAAAACGGTTGAATCGGTAAGGTCGCGCTGTAAACGGGAAATAGGCAACTTGGCAGCCAAATGTTCAAATATCGCATTAGCAATCCCTAAATTACCTTCCGAGTTTTCAAAATCAATCGGATTCACCTTATGCGGCATGGCGGATGATCCAATCTCGCCTGCTTTTATCTTCTGCTTAAAGTAATTCATTGAGATATAGGTCCATATATCCCTGTTCAGGTCTATCAGTATATTATTAATACGTTTTAAAGCATCGCACTGCGCTGCAAAATTATCATAATGCTCTATCTGTGTGGTAGCCTGAGAACGACTAAGGCCCAACCTGTCATTTACGAAGCTGTTGCCAAAATCAACCCAGTTAATAGCAGGGTAGGCTATAGCGTGTGCATTAAAATTACCGGTAGCTCCGCCAAATTTGGCCGCATGGGGTACTTGCTTTAATTGTGCAAGTTGTTTCTCTATACGCTCAACAAAAACCTGTATCTCTTTACCCAAACGGGTAGGCGAGGCGGGCTGCCCGTGCGTATGCGCCAGCATGGGGATATTGGCCCAATCAGCAGCATAGTTTTTAAGGATGGTTATCAATTCACCAAGTGCCGGATAGTAAACTTCGCCAAGCGCCAGTTTAAATGTATAGGGGATAGCTGTGTTATTTATGTCCTGCGATGTTAAGCCAAAGTGGATAAACTCTTTATAAGCCTGCAGACCAAGTTCATCAAACTTTTGTTTGATGAAATATTCAACCGCTTTAACATCATGGTTAGTGATCTTCTCGATATCCTTAATGCTCTGGGCATCACTTTCAGTAAAGTTTTGATAAATGCTGCGTAACTTATCGGGCGCATTTTTATCCAAACTCTGCAGTTGTGGTATCGGGTGTTGATATAAAGCTATAAAGTATTCAATTTCAACAAATACACGGTATTTAATAAGGGCATATTCCGAAAAATAAGCGGCCAATGATGCGGTTGTGTTCCGGTAACGTCCGTCAATAGGTGATATAGCTGAAAGTGCGGTAAGATCCATTTAGTTGTAGTCTGAAATTTTCTGCAAAGGTAATCATTTTCGAGCTGAGATTTGCTTTTTGACCGACAGTTGACATAAGTGGATAATAATTTCATTTTGGAAACTTTAAAATCTAAAAATGTTTCCATAGTTTTGACCAATTAATTCAATGGTTCAAATAGAAAGAATAATACAAGGCGGCGAGGACCTGTTTTTAAAGGCAGGGATAAAGAGCGTAACGATGGATGATATAGCCAAACACGTGGGTATGTCAAAAAAAACCATCTACCTGTTTTTTAAGGATAAGAATGAGCTGGTAATAGCTTTGGTAAGGAAAAAACTACAGGAGGATGAAAAACGGATAAAGCAGATAATTGGGCAGAGTACTAATGTTATTGACGAAATGATCAATATGATGAAATGCTCGGAAGATGTTTTTTCGCGGATCAATCCGATTGTTATACACGATATGCAAAAATATCATCCTGAAGCCTGGGAAATTTTTCAAAATTTTAAAGCAGATGTGATAATACATACCCTGGAAGAATTACTGATTAAAGGAATAAATCAAGGCTATATACGGCCGGAAATTGATGTAAAGATAATGGCCCGAATGCGGGTTAACCAGGTAGAAATGGGCTTTAATACCAAGCTGTTCCCATTAGCGGAGTTCAATCCGTGGAAGGTGCAGAGTCAGTTTTTAGAGCATTTTAATTATGGTATTTGTACTCTTAAAGGGTATAAACTATTAAATCAGTATAAAAATATTAATGACGAATAAACACTGCTGACATAGGGCTGTCATTCAGCCGCTTTACTTTGTAAACAAAAACCAACACACAATATATATACATGAAACATATCTTATTAATTACATCGTTCGTCTGCACCCTAGCCCTCACGGGATTTGCGCAGCAGGCTCCCGCGTCGCACAGCTTTTCGCTGGCGGATTGCATCAGATACGCTTATGAGCACCAGGACTCGGTAAAAAACGCCGCCCTTGACGTGCAGAGTGCAGATTATAAAATAAAAGAAACCATAGGCACAGGTTTGCCACAGGTAAATGGATCGATAACCTTCCAGGATTACGTTAAACCTCCGGTATCGGTAGGTCCTAACTTTTTAAGCGGCGGGCCAATTGATCCCAAAGCCCGATTAGTTACCTTCCCATTCGGACCGATAAAGTATAACAACACTTATAGCTTACAAGCTACCCAGTTGCTGTTTAGCGGAACGTTTATTGTTGGTTTGCAAGCGGTTAAAACATTCAAGGAACTTTCACAACGCAGTTTATTGAGGTCAAAAATTGAGACCAATGCAAATGTTACCAAGGCTTACTATCAGGTTTTGGTTAGTGGCGAACAGGTGAAATTGTTGGATGCCAACATCGCCCAATTAAAACAACAGTTTGATCAAACCATACAGCGCAACAAGCAAGGTTTTGTTGAAAAAATTGATGTAGATCGTTTGGACGTGCAATACAACAACCTGGTAACCAACCGCGAGAACGTGGTAAGATCATTAACCCTATATAGCCAAATGTTGAAGTTTCAGATGGGTATGCCGGTGGAAGAAGAATTGGTGCTTACGGATAAACTGGCTGACATTAAAATTGATGAACAGGTTGGTCAAAATACCGTTGACACCTCTTTTTATCGTAATAGAATAGAGTATAAATTATTAGAGACCAATATAACACTAAACGAACTGGATGTTAAAAGCAGAAAAGCTGAGTTTTTACCCACACTTGCTTTTAACGCTGGTATTGGAGGTGTTTTTCAGGAAAACCAAGCTAAATATTTGTATGATAACATATATTATAATAGCTATATAGGCCTAAGTTTGAACATTCCGATATTTAGCGGAGGACAACGTATGGCCCGGTTAAGGCAAACGCAAATAAATGTTTTAAAAGCAAAAAACGATTTAAACAATGCTCAAAATGGTTTCAAACTACAAGCCAATGTTGCTAATATAACCTACCTCAACAGTCTGCAATCACTCAACAACCAAAAACGCAGCAGGGCTCTGGCTCAGGAGGTTTTGCGGGTGGCGAAAATTAAATACGAACAGGGCGTTGGCTCAAGCGTAGAAGTCACCCAGGCGCAAACTGAATTGGAAAACGCAGATAACCAATATATACAGGCTTTGTATACAGTATTAATCAGCAAGGTTGATGCGGATAAAGCTTATGCACGTCTTAATTAAACTAAACTCACACCATACATATAAAAAAATGAAAAAACTAATATACATACCCGCCTTATTGCTTTTAGCTGCATGCTCAAAGCCTAAAGATAAAAAAGCTGAGTTAGCCGAGCTTAAAAAGCAGCAGTCTGAACTTAACAATAAAATAGCCAAGCTACAATCAGAGATCGGCACAACCGACTCTGTAAAGACATTGGATGTGTCAGTATACAAAATAGAGACCGGCAGTTTTAGCAATTATGTTGAAGTGCAGGGTAAAATTGATGCTGAAGAAAATGTTACCGCTTACCCACAAGCGCAAGGTACAATTACTGCTATTTACGTAAAACCCGGGCAGCGTGTTAGCAAGGGCCAAACACTTGTCCAGTTAGATAAAAGCGTTTTACAACAACAACTGGCACAGGCCGAAGCTCAGGTTGATCTGATGAGCACGCTTTATGATCGTCAGAAAAATTTGTGGGATCAGAAAATTGGTACCGAAGTGCAATTTTTGCAGGCTAAAACCAATTTACAGACCACGCAAAAACAACTGGATGCTATTAAACAGCAGGCTGTGCTTTATAGCATTAAGTCGCCTATTAACGGCACTGTCGAGAGTATGGATCTTAAACTCGGCCAGGTTGCCATGCCTGGAATGACCGGAATAAACATTGTAAACGACAACAGCCTTAAAATAAAAGCAAACGTTCCCGAATCATATGCTGGAAGCGTGCGTGTTGGCAATAAGGTTAAGGTGGTAGTACCTGATGCTAAAGACTCAGTTATGGCTACGATAAATTTTGCTGCCAAAGCTATTGATCCGGTTTCAAGGAGTTTCCCTGTTGAGGTTAAATTGCCATCAAGGGCATCACTACGTCCTAACATGACGGCTGTGCTTAGAATCGCGGACTATACGAATAAAAATGCTGTTACGGTACCTGTAAAAGCGGTTCGGCAGTCAGAATCAGGTGATTATGTGTATGTTAACCTGAATGGCATCGCAAAACGCGCGGCAATAAAAGAAGGGGCGATATCCGGCGGTTTAGTTGAGGTGGTTTCAGGATTAAAAGCCGGCGACGAGGTAATTGTAGACGGCGTTGCTGATGTGGATGAGGGTGATAAAGTGCGCGTATTGCAAGGAGTTAAATAAATCGCAATTTAAACTGATCACTATATATGAAAGATCTGCAAAAAGAATTTGGACCATCAAGTTGGGCCATAGATAATAAAACGGCTATATATGCACTTGTTGTGCTGCTTACCATACTAGGGTTGGTAAGTTACAACAACCTGCCAAAGGAAAACTTTCCGGATATAGCGCAGTCTAAAGTGTTTGTTACTACCCAATATTTGGGGCAATCGCCTCAAAATATTGAGATATTGGTTACCCGGCAATTAGAAAAGAGGTTAAAATCTCTGAAGGGCTTAAAAAAGGTAACATCAAACTCTTATGATAACATATCAATTATCACCGCTGAGTTTAATGGTAATATTTTGATAAAAGATGCCAAAGACGATGTTAAAGAGGCGGTAGAAAAAGCTAAACCCGATCTGCCCCAAAACGATAATAACTTAAAGGAACCGGTTGTATCTGATATAAATGTGGCCGACCTGCCAATACTTTATGTTAATATATCCGGTAATTATGACCTGAAAAAACTGAAGGAATACGCGGATAATCTGAAGGATGCTATTGAAAGCATGAAAGAGATATCCAAGGTAGACATGGTTGGCGCGCTAAAACCTGAGATACAAATCAACGTTGACCTCAATAAAATGGGCGCGGCGCAGGTTAGCTATACAGATATAATTAATGCTGTGGGGTCTGAAAACATCATTATGTCTGCAGGTGGTTTGCGGGTAGATGGTGTTCGCCGGAGTGTTGATATTCGTCAGGATTTTAAAAGCGCAGAGGAAGTAGCTGCGATGGTTATACGTAACCCAAGTGGCAAAGCTGTTTATCTGCGTGATATTGCTGAAGTAAACGATGGTTTTCATGAACAGGAGAGCTACGCGCGTATGAAGACCAAGGATGATAAAGATTTTAAAAATGTTATCACCCTTAACGTAAGTAAGCGTACCGGCGAGAACCTTATCGGCGCATCAGATAAGATATTCGCGTTGATTAAAGCCAAGCAAGCTAACGAGTTTCCAAAAGGATTAGATGTTACCGTTACGGGCGACCAAAGCGATAAGACTCGTACTACTGTTGATGACCTTGTGAACACCATTATCATCGGTTTCGTATTGGTAACAATTATCCTGATGTTCTTTATGGGTACAACAAACGCGTTGTTTGTGGCTATGTCGGTACCATTATCGTGCTTTATAGCGTTTTTGGTGATGCCCGCTATCGGCTTCACGCTTAATATGATCGTGCTATTTTCATTCCTGCTGGCGCTCGGCATTGTGGTGGATGATGCCATCGTGGTAATTGAAAACACGCATCGAATATTTGATAATGGAAAGGTACCCATTAAGCAAGCTGCTAAAATAGCTGCAGGCGAAGTGTTCCTACCTGTATTATCGGGTACCTTAACAACCCTTGCACCATTTGTGCCATTAGCGTTTTGGAACAGCCTGATCGGTAAGTTCATGTTCTTCCTGCCAATAACATTGATTATTACTTTATTGGCATCATTAGTGGTGGCATATATATTTAATCCCGTTTTCGCGGTTGATTTTATGAAACCGCACATCAAGGGCGAGCATGACAATCCTAAATTTGATAAAACCACTAAACGGGTAATGTTATGGTTTGCGGTTATTGCCGTTATAGCGTACCTTATCAATTTTGGTGTAGGTAACTTTGTTGTATTCGCGGCAGTAATGTATCTGCTTAACCATTTTATATTTATTAAATGGATAGACGCTTTTCAAAATAAAGCATGGCCTAAAATACAGACCACTTATGCCAATCTGCTTGAAAAAGCGGTTAAGGTGCCGGGATGGATACTATTGGGTACTATTGCTTTATTTATTTTCAGTATCTTTTTTATGGTGGTCCGTAGCCCTAAGGTTGAATTCTTTCCGCAGGCCGACCCTAACTTTGCGTTTGTGTATATAACACTGCCAAAGGGTACTGATCAGGCCCGCACGAACGAGGTTACAAAAATTCTCGAAAAGCGTGTGGCCAATGCTGTTGAGCCTGACAAGGATGTCGTTTCATCTATTATATCTAACGTAACGGTGAGCGTTACCGACCCACAGGATGAAGATCAGGGTAATTACCCTAACAAAGCCAAAATAGCTGTAGCGTTTGTTAAGTTTGGTGAGCGTAATGGTAAGAATACCAGGGATATTATGCTGAAAATCCGTAAAGCGGTAATAGGCGTTATACCGGGTGTTAAAATTTCAGTTGACCAGGAAAGTGGCGGCCCGCCAACGCAAAAGGATATCAGTATTGAAATAGCTGGCGACAACCTTGATTCGTTGGTTAAAACCGCTAACAGTCTGAAAAAGTTTATTGACAAGCAAAATATTGGAGGTATTGAAGAGTTAACTGCAGATGTGCAGGACGACAAACCGCAAATAGTTTTTGATATTGACAGGGAGCGTGCTAACCGTGAAGGTGTAAGCAGTGCACAAATAAGCCAGGCGCTGGCAACCACACTTTATGGTTGGAAAGCCGCCGATTTCAGGAACACTACCGAGGAGGACTACGAGATAAACGTACGCGGAAAAGAAGATCAGCGTTATGATCTGGATGCGATACGTAATCTTAAGATCACTTATCGCGATATGGCCACCGGTGGCACGGTAAGACAGGTACCTATATCTGCTTTCAGCGATATCAGGTATGCTAACACTTACAGTAACATCAAGCACAAACAACAGATACGCGTAATTACCTTAGGATCAAACGTGTTAAAAACGGGTGGTTTTAATGCAAATGATGTAAACGCTCAAATAGCGCAGGTGCTAACTGATTTTAAAACTCCAGCAGGTATAACCTTGCGCATGGGTGGTGGTCAGGAAGATCAAACAGAAGCGGCCGTGTTTCTTTTATCTGCTTTAGGTGTATCATTTATGCTGATCCTGATCATCCTGATGATGCAGTTTAACTCTATAGGTAAAACGTTTATCATCATAAGCGAGATATTGTTTAGTATTATTGGTGTATTGTTAGGTGTGAGTGCCTTCGGTATGACTTTCTCTGTATTAATGACTGGAATTGGTATTGTGGCACTAGCCGGTGTAGTTGTTCGTAACGGTATTTTGCTGGTTGAATTTACTGATTTGCTCATGTCGCAGGGACAGAATCTGCATGATGCTGTAGTTGAAGCGGGCCGCACGCGGATGACGCCGGTATTGCTTACCGCTACTGCTGCTATATTGGGACTGATCCCATTGGCAATAGGTTTTAACATTGATTTTGCAGGACTGTTTAGTCATTTCAAACCGCATATCCATTTTGGTGGTGATAACACCGCTTTCTGGGGACCGTTATCATGGACAATGATTTTTGGTTTGGGTTTTGCAACCCTTATAACGTTAATAGTGGTACCTTGTATGTATATCATTCACTACAACTTAAAGCAACGTTTATTTGGTAAAAAGAACGCAGAGAAAGCCGAGTTAAAGGCTGTTTAGTATAGTTTATATTTCAGGAAGCCGTCTCATAAGTTAATTATGAGGCGGCTTCTTTGTTTTGGGAATGATTCTTGCAACCTTAACGGCAAAGCATATATCATGACGACACAAAAAGCAGCGCCATTCAAACAGGTTATCGGAATGGGGATATTAACAGGTATGCGGTCGGCGGCGGCTCCGGCTATTGCAGCTCATATTTTAAACAATAATGTAAAATCACAGGTATATCACAGTCCAATCGGTTTTATACCAACAAGCGCCATCGCCGATGTTTTGAAATGGATGGCCCTTGCTGAATTTTTAGGAGATAAACTTCCGCTGGCGCCAAATCGTACCCAACCATTGTCAATAGCCATACGATGTTTTGCCGGAGGGCTTGTCGGCGCAGGTATTTTTAATGCCGCCGGAAAAAAGGCTGTTACGGGTGCTGTCTTGGGTTGTTTAATTGCAGGGGCGTCAACTTACAGCAGCTTTTATTTGCGTAAAAAACTATCGCGAACAGGGTTAGGAAATTTTCTGTCGGGTATTATGGAAGATGCTTTTGTAGTAGGTGCGGGAATCAAACTGGCGCAAACAGTATAATTTAAACGTAACATTTATAAGTTGGTAGCTATAAACAAAGGAAAACATAGAATTTTTGATACTTTTGTTAAAAAAGTCAGTTTTATTAAAATTATTTCATGAGTTCAGGTATTGATCAGCAGGATATAAAGAAGGAAAAGATATTAGAGGCGGCTTATCAACGGTTTTTGCATTACGGCTATTCAAAAACAACCATGAACGAAATAGCCAGCGATCTGTCTTTTTCAAAGGCGCTGCTTTATTATTATTTTCCTGATAAAAGTCAGCTTTACATAGCAGTGATGCGAAAACTGGCAAATGAGTATTTAAATAAATTAAGTAAGGAAGTTGCGCAGTTTGACAATCTGAAAAGCGCGTTTATTTTCCAGATCAATACCCAACACGATTTTATAGTAGAAAATTATAACTTTTTTGATTTTTTCAGACTGAATGAGCAAAATCTTCCGGAAAGCATTTGGGAAATAATAGGGGAGATACACGAAACCGAAACAGCTCTGCTAACATCAGCAATTAAAAGCGAAGTTGACAGGGGCGGAATAAAACCAGTAGTAAATCCGGAAGAGATAATAGATCTGTTGCTCGACGCATTACATGGGGTAAGAGTGAGGTCAGTATCCTATAAAAAGGCTATGTTTCCCAAAAAAGAACATCTGGAAGAAATTAGAGGAAAGAGACTGCTTCTTGCCGAAATATTTATCAGGGGACTTAATTGAAGCCATTTCAATCTGTCAGCTTTCAGTCAAAAAAACTCAAATGATGTTTAAACACACAGATGGTAAGTATATTTGTGGGTGAATACAATGCTGAAGATATTATCATCGGCACTATTTAAAAATACTTCTAAAGTTAAGAGGTGATTGTTTTAGAGTGATTAGCAGGTTAGCCATATGGCTGGCCTGCTTTTTTGTTTAAAATATGCTCAGATCAATAACCGACCAGTTTTTTTGCTTGTCAGGCTGGCCACCTTTATACAGTAACTTTATTTTAAATTCCGTTGTTGTTCCTTCGCTCTCTACTGTTGATTTTATAACGTAAACTGAATCAGAGGTTTTGGCAAATTGGTAACCATCCTCGGCAAAACTTACGCTTGAAGATTTTAACGTCGGCCTTACATACTCCTTCGCAATTTCGTAAGCATCTTCGTTACTGGGCAGGCCCGTAAAAAAATTGGGTTTTAATGATCCCGTTAATGATATTTTTACCACCATAGCAATTATAATTGCACAGAAAAATAATAAAACCCATACAGCTTTATTAGCAGATTTCTTCTTTACAGATTTTTCTTTTAAGAACTTATTTTCGGTCATTGGTTTTTAGGAGAAAATTTCGTTAAAATTAAAATTAATTCTCAACAATGCAAGGTGGCCACGCAATTAAATAGGTGTTTGTTACGCAAAAAATAGGTAGGAAATAAGTATCGCCGTTATAATTCCAAATACATCTGCAATAAGCATGGCAGGGATGGCGTATCGTGTTTTTTTAACATTTACAGCGCCAAAATAAAGCGCGACGATATAAAATGTGGTATCGGCTGTGCCATATAAAACGCTTGATAAATGGCCAATAAAGCTATCCACGCCAAAGGTTTTTAAATTGTCAAGCATAAGTGCCCGCGCACCCGAACCACTTAACGGGCGAAGGAATGCGATAGGTAATACATCCGTAAACCGGGTATCCATATTAAAATGACTGAAAATCCATTTAAAAGCATCGCCTAAATACGTTAGCGCACCACAAGTTCTGAACAAACTTACAGCCGCGAGCAAGCCAACCAGGTAGGGTATAATTTTAACTGATACCTCGAAGCCTTCTTTTGCACCATCAATAAAAGCTTCAAAAACGTTTATTTTTTTTCGTAACCCTCCTAAAATGAATATTACTGGGATTGATAATAAAACCACATTGCTGAATACTTTTGAAAAATCAGATATCTCTGTTTTATTTAAAAATACCGTAAGGTACCAAACCAAACCCGCTACAACTGCAGTTATACCACCCAGCCAGGTTATAACAACTTTGTCAAAAAGATTAATGCCCTGCTTTATACTGACGATAATAAGCGCAGCGAGTGTAGCGACATAAGAGGCAACTATACATGGTATAAAAACGTCAGTCGGGTCAGCCGAATTATATATAGCACGTTGAGCAATAATAGCGATAGGCAGCAAGGTTAACCCTGATGCATGCAGCGTAAGGAACATGATCTGCGCGTTTGAAGCAGTATCGCGGTCTTTGCCATGTTCGTCTTTATTAAGCTCTTGTAACCCTCCCATGGCTTTTAAACCAAATGGTGTAGCGGCATTATCCAGGCCCAGCAGATTGGCCGAAAAGTTCATCATCATCTGGCCCGTAGCGGGGTGGTCTTTCGGAACTTCGGGAAACAAACGGTTAAAAAAAGGCCCTACAATGCGCGAAAGGAAATTGATGGCACCGGCTTTTTCGCCTATTTTCATAATGCCCAACCAAAGCGACATTATGCCCACCAACGGCAGGGCGATATCCATTACCGCAGCCTTTGTAGTGTCAAAAGTACCTTCGGCCATTAATTTGAATATCTCGGTATCTCCAAAAAAAATCAACTTAATAAGCCCTATAACAAAGGCTATTATAAAAAAAGATACCCAGATATAGTTTAATGCCATGTTGGTTTGCTGAAGTGAAAGTAAGTAATGATTTTCAATTTTTAATTCAGCATTGAAGAGTGATAAGTTTAACCTTTTTTAAATCTTTCAGCCAATTGCTTTAACATATCTTCATCAACTGGTTTTGCAGGTTCTTCCTTTTTCTTAAAAGGCTGGCTATAAGCAGGGCGTTGGTTGTCTGGTCTTTTAGCGGTTTGCACCGGCGCATGTTGTGTATTGTTGTCGGGGTGCGCCGTAGCCGGCTCAACAGGTTTGCTTTGCGCAGCTTTTTGCTGCCGCTCTGCCTGTTTTTTGGCATTCATGCGGGCATATATTCCCTCCAGTTTTCGCTTGGTGTAAAGCGGAAAGTCACCCTGCATCATCCATGAATAATAGCTTGGTTCGAGGTTGAAAACATCCTCTACCTTTTTTCCTTTATGCTTACCAAAGTTGAAAATCTCTTCGCCAGCATCGTTAAAAGCTAAGCGGCCCGCAAAATCAACCGGGCGATGGAGATTGGTAAATTTGTGCAATGCGGCCACATCATTAACCACAGGAACACTTTTGTTACCCTTTTTATCTTCCCATTCCACATCTGCATAACGGTCTAACTGGGCAAGTAAAACTTCCATTGTTGCGCGGGTATCTGCTTCGGCCGAGTGGGCGTTAATAATGTCCTTATCGCAATAAAAGCGATAAGCCGCTTTCAGGGTACGTTGCTCCATTTGATGGAAGATGTTTTGCACATCAATAAAATGCCTGTTATCCAGATCAAATGACACTCCACCACGTAAAAATTCTTCCATCAACATCGGGATGTCAAATTTATTTGAATTAAATCCTGCCAGATCACTTTCGCCAATAAACGCCGCAATATCAGCAGCCAGTGCCTCAAATAAAGGTTCGTCCTTAATATCGTGGTCGTAAATTCCGTGTATCATTGATACCTCGGCAGGAATGGGTATACCTGGATTAATACGCCAGGTTTTTGCCTCTTCGCTGCCATCAGGATGCAGTTTTATTACTGATATTTCCACAATACGGTCAATACCAATATTTATTCCGGTTGCTTCCAGATCAAAGAAGGCAAGGGGGCGTGTTAGGTTTAATTTCATAAGTTGATGTGCGGCAGTGCCGAACTGCAAAAATCAAAAAAAAACGGCAAAATAAGTCATGCTGTTTATATTATTATGTTAAAAAGATTTATCTTAACCACACTTAAATATACATATCACAATATGAAGTTCCCTTTTTTAATTATAATAACACTTTTTTCGTTAACCTATAGTGCCGGTGCTCAGGATTTTGCGTTTGGGAACATTACGCAGGACGAGATAACTATGAAAAGTTATGAGAAAGACCCATCAGCTCACGCGGTGGTATTGAATGAGCGTGGCGACGCCCGTATTACCATGACCAATAATGATGAAGTAAGGCTTATTTATAAGTACCATGTTAAGATAAAGATATTTGACAGTGAGGCTTTTAAAAAAGGAACAGTTGAAGTGCCATTATACATTGGAAAAGAGCGTGAGGAAGAAATAGATGATATTGAAGGTGTTGCTGTTAGCCCGGATGCAAGCATTGGAGTAAGACGTGAGGAGTTACAGAGATCGCAGATATTTAATGTCGACGTAAATAAAACCCATAGGTTAATTAAGTTTGCCATGCCCGGTTTAAAAAACGGTTGCGTAATAGAATACAAATACACCGTTACCACGCCTTATTTTGAGGACTTTCATGATTGGCAGTTCCAGAGCGACATTCCTAAAATAAAGTCAGAATTTGAAGCCCATATTCCCGGGTTTTGGCAATATAATGCTGTAAAAAGGGGCGACCTTGAACTAACTAAAAATGTATCCGAGTTGGAGACGGACTGTTTTGAAACCCATGGTGCTAAGTCAGATTGCGCACATTTTGTGTATGGTATGAATAATATTCCCGCGTTTGTGGAAGAGGATTACATGACTGCGCCAAGAAATTTTATCTCAGCTATTTACTTTGAATTATTTGAATATACCAATCCCTACAGCGGTGTAAAAACAAGGTTAGCCAAGGAGTGGAGGGATGTTGATTCACAGCTTAAACGTGATGATTATTTTGGTGCGCAAATAAAAAAACGCGATCAGTTTAAAGATAAGATAGCACCTGTTATTGCCGGAAAAACAGACGAACTGCAAAAGGCAAAAGCCGTATACGCTTTTATTCAAAAGAATATGAAGTGGAATGAATTTATCGCCTTTGGAAGTGAAAATGTGCGTAAAGCCTTTGAAAGCCATACCGGAACTTCGGGAGATATCAATCTTGCATTAGTTGCTGCGCTTTCGTCTGCAGGCATCAACGTAGAAGCGGTTTTGATATCAACGCGAAGCCACGGTGTGGTTAACAAGTTGTACCCTGTTATTACCGAGTTTAACTATGTATTGGCCAAGGCTAATATTGCTGGTAAAAGCTACTTGCTGGATGCTACAGATCCACTGCTTTCATTTGGCATGCTGCCAATGCGTTGTCTTAATGATCAGGGCCGGGTAATGAGTCTGGATAAACCATCCTATTGGATAGATATTGCAACCCCCGCAGCACAAAACACCACACGCGTACTTGACCTGACTTTAACAAGTGAGGGGAAACTGGTTGGTAAAATGACCAATTATTCAAGAGGCTATTCCGGCTATCAAAAACGACAGGCTATAAAAAAATTTAATTCAATTGACGAATACGTTGAAAATTTGGACGAAAGACTGAGCAAAACAAAAATAAAAAAGTTTGAAATAAACGGCATTGACAGTCTTGACGGTACCATTACCGAAGTTTACGAAGTTGAAATGGACGGATATGAAGGAATGAATCATGATAAATTGAGCTTTAATCCATTTATTTTTAATCAGATAACAACCAATCCTTTTAAGCTCAACTCGCGAAGTTATCCTGTTGACTGGGGGATGCCATCGGAGGAGCGTTTTATATTAAACATGAAATTACCCGAAGGCTACATGATTGAAAATTCACCACAAAATACAACTGCTGCGCTGCCCAACCAGGGCGGGATGTTTATTGTTGCTTATAATGAATCAGGTAACTCGTTTTCTTTGTCGCACGTTACACAATTCAAAAAATCAATTTATGGTCCCGGGGAGTACCCTTATTTGAAGGAACTTTACAACAAGATCATCCTGTCGGAAAAAAGCGAGATGGTATTTAAAAAGAAGATATGAGGTCATTTTTTTGGATATCACTTATTGCCATTGCTTCTTTAAACGCCGAGGCGCAAAGCGTTTACACAGCTGCATCTATTCCTAAAGACCTTATGCCGTATGCAAGCGCTGTGGTAAGGAGCGACCTGGTTTCTACGGAAGTTAAATCGGTTGATAATGTTGTGTACCATGTTAAACGCGTTATAACTATCCTTAATAAGAATGGCGATGACGAGGCTGAAATAAATGTATTTTATGATAAAGCTAACGCCATAAGGGATCTACGCGGAGCGGTTTATGACGAATTTGGCAAGCAGGTAAGCAAATTTACCGCCGGTAATTTTCAAGATCAAAGCGCCGTGTCCGACTTTTCTCTATTTGAAGAGTCAAGGGTTAAGCATTATCAGCCCCAGTCTGTCTCATACCCTTACACCATAGAATATGAATATGAGATCAGGTCAAAACAGTCACTCAACTTTCACGACTGGCATCCGATGAGGTCAGCCGGTGTAGCGGTGGAGAAAAGCACGCTTATTTTTGTTACCAGGCAAGGCTTTAACATCCGCTATAAAGAAATAAACACCCCCGTTGGAGCAGCTATAAGCAACGGAGAGGATGGAGGCAAGGTTTATACCTGGAAGGCCGATAATGTAAAGGCAATGAGGTATGAGCCTTATAGTCCCGAACCGGATATGTACAGGATAAGTGTAAAGATAGCGCCTGAGAAATTTTCCTACGGCGGCATTACCGGAACATATGCCAACTGGAACGACTTAGGTAAATGGGTATTTGACAAGCTTTTGCAGGGCCGTCAGAACCTGCCGGCTGAAACGGTTAACTTTATGAAACAACTTACCGCTGATGTAAAGGATCCAAAAGAGAAAGCGCGGAAGATATACGAGTATATGCAGAAAAAGACGCATTACATAAGCGTTCAGATAGGTATTGGTGGGTATCAGCCCTTCCTGGCAACGGAAGTAGATAGGCTGAATTATGGCGATTGCAAGGCCCTGGTTAACTATATGCAGGCGCTGTTAGCTACAGTAAACATCAACTCGTGGTATTGCGCGGTGGCAGCAGGGGTTGATTATAAGACAAGCCTGATGCCAGATTTTGCAAGCATGGGGCAGGCTAACCATGTTATTTTATGTATTCCATTTGCTAGTGATACTACCTGGTTGGAGTGTACCAGCCAGAAAATCCCTTTTGGGTTTTTAAGCAATTTTACTGATGACCGCAATGTACTGGCCTGTACGCCCAGCGGCGGTAAATTGCTGCGCACGCCTAAATATGCCAGCAATAATAATTTACAGGTGCGTAAAGCCACTTTTAACATCAGCGACAAAGGCGAACTATCCGGCGAGATTGAAACCCGTTTTAGCGGAACGCAGTATGAGAACCGGGAAGAACTGGTAGATAAATCCGAAGCGGAAAAGCTAAAAACAGTTGCCAGGATATACACTATTAATAACCTTGATATAACACAATACGGACTTACACAAAACAAATTTAACGAGCCACTTACCACCGAGACGCTGAAATTTTCTGCGCCGTCCTACGCTTCTGTATCAGATAATAAAATGTATTTTTTATTGAATGCAGCCAACCGCAGCAACAGAACGCCTGCCGAGTTGCGAAGCAGAAGTACTGATGTTTATATAAATGATGGATATGCTGATGAAGACGAGATTATTTATACGCTTCCTTCTGATAATTATCGCGCGGAAAAAATACCCCTGAATATTGCAATAAGCAAACCTTTTGGCAGCTACAGCGCTACTATGCAGTTAAGAGGTAACCAGTTAATTTACAGGCGAAAAATACAGTTGATGGCCGGAACATACGATAAGACGCTTTATGCAGACCTGGTTGAATTTTACAGGAAGGTTGGAGATGCCGACGCGTATAGCGTGGCATTAGTTAAGAAATGATCAGCTAAAAATCCAAATACCCAGCAAAATACCCACTATCATTATTACATATAACAATATTTCGTTTGCTGCAAAGCGTTTGTATTTTGTCCAAAAGGAGTAATCATGTTTAGCCATAGTGCAAAATTAACCTATATTTAGCTATGAATGTTGAAGAAACTGAAGAAATAAAAAGAGAGTTTCAACTGGAGCGCATGATACTCTTCAGCGATGCGGTATTTGCAATTATTATTACCATAATGGTGCTGGAAATGCGCGTGCCCGAAGGCATTAAACACGCCGATAGTGAGCATTTACATGAAATGATAATAGATCTGGCGCGCAAGTTCGGAGGCTACATTATTTCATACTTTATTGTGGGCGCGTTTTGGATCAAGCACTTGCGATTGTTTAGTTATTTGAAGGATTACACTTTTAAATTAATAGTATACAATCTGGCTTTCTTGTTTTTTATATCATTGTTTCCGTTTGCTGCGGCCCTACTTACCGAGACCTTTTCTCCCAGAAACCTCAATGGTTTGTATTTCTATTTTTCTATTGTAATGCTAGCGCTGTTTACCCAAACTAGTTTGACGGGTTATTTGGTGAGTAACGCTAAACAATTGTGTATCAATCATGCAAACTTTGCAATTGCGCTGGAATGGAAAGCCCAGCGGCTTAATTATTTTGCGCTTCCGGCGATGGTTGTTTTTATGTTAGTTGCTTTTTTAACAGACCTGCCCCAGCAAACCGTAACCTATGTTTTTATTGCGTGGATATGTCTATTAGGATTTATACGCAAAAAGTTTTACCCTGCGCCGCAAGACTTAAATAGTGGGCCCTTTATTGCCGGCTTGTTTAAAAGAAAAAGAAAGAAGTAGGTATTTGTGATTTTTATGTGGCGTATTTCAGCTCAATGATCTGGTCTAAATGATGGCGCATGTGATCAACATAGTCAGCTGCCAAAAACTCAACAGTTTCGTTATTACACATGGCGTCCAGACGGTGAGGAGGGTAATTGTTCAATATCATTATAATTTGATTGTTAAGTAATTGCCATAAGGAAAGCAGTTGGGTTATATCTGCATCTTGATAATGTTGTGCGGCAACCCATTCATCCTGTGCGTACGTGAGCGTAAAACCACTTTCGTAGGTGCAACGAACGAACCTGTGCAGGTTTACAAGTGCGCTGTCAGTCAAGTGTCCCAGTATCTCTATTGCTGCCCATTTTTCTAAAGCAGGTCGCTGCGTCCAGTTAATTTGTGATGAATGCTGAACAATAAAGTTGTTAACTGTATTTGATAAATCGGCTGCGGTATTATTCATTTAGTTTTTATCCGGCTGTGAAGCGATAGTTTGATTAATGACGGTCCCACCCCGCGAAAAATATTTGTAAATGCCATTATCGCGCAGGCGCGCTACCATAACCCCTTTGCGGGTGCTGGCGTGTACAAACCAGCCGTTTTGCAGGTATACGCCAACGTGGCTGAACTGCTTACCGTCGAAATCAAAAAACACAAGGTCGCCCTCTTTTAACTCATCTTCATATTTACGTTTTATAACATTGATCTGTTGCGATGTCATACGCGGAACCTTAACCCCATAAACTTCCTGTTGCAGCAGTTGAGTTAAACCCGAACAATCAACGCCATCCTTGTTTTGTCCGCCAAATTTGTATGGCGTGCTTGTCCATTGCTCAATAAAAGCATAAAGCCTTCCGTTTTGGATATCGCGCTCTTTAACACCCATTATTTCCGAGTACTTTTCGGCAATGCTGGCCTGGGGCTTTACCATTTCGCCAGGCTCGCCCTTCATGGCAGCCTTGCGGGTATGGCATGCAGATAGAACAAAAACACCGGTAAATAATATCAAAGTATATTTAAGGTAGCGATGTAGGGCCATTCTGTAAAAATAGTGGCTGAGCGCTAAACATGTGGGCGGATGTTTTTAACATATTAACACCCCTTCCAAAAAATAAATCCGAAATCGAACATCCGAAATCCGAAATCAAAATCAGCTTTTAATCAGCCTATGTATCTCATCCAACTTCATCAAGGCTTCAACAGGGGTGAGGGTATTAACATCAAGGTTATTAAGTGTATCGCGGATCTTAACCAAAACCGGATCATCAATACTGAACATTTGCATTTGAACGGCCTGCTTCTGCACTTTGCGGATGCTTTCCTTAATATGCTCCCCGCCGGTGCGTTCATGTTCCAGCTTTTTCAATATCTCGTTAGCGCGACTCAAAACTTTCGGAGGCATACCCGCCAGTTTGGCTACGTGAATACCAAAACTGTGTTCGCTTCCACCGGGTACCAGTTTGCGCAGGAAAATGATCTGGTGACCAATTTCCTTAACCGTAACATTATAGTTCTTTATGCGGTTAAAGCTGTTGCTTAATTCGTTCAACTCGTGGTAATGCGTGGCAAATAAGGTTTTTGCTTTTGCTGTAGGATGATTATGCAGGTATTCGGCTATTGACCATGCTATGGAAATACCATCATAAGTTGAGGTACCCCGACCGATCTCATCTAATAAAATCAAGCTTCGGTCAGATATATTATTCAGGATGCTGGCTGTCTCGTTCATTTCCACCATAAAGGTTGATTCACCTGAAGACAGGTTATCCGACGCACCGACACGGGTAAATATCTTGTCAATAATACCCAGCGACGCAGATTTAGCAGGCACAAAGCAACCCATCTGCGCCATCAGCACTATCAAGCCTGTTTGACGCAGCAAGGCAGATTTACCCGCCATGTTAGGGCCGGTTATGATGATGATCTGCTGGCTTTCCGAATCCAGAAAGACATCGTTGGTAATATAGTCCTCGCCAACAGGCAAGGTTTTTTCAATAACAGGGTGACGCCCGCCTTTAATATCTATTACCCGGCTCTCGTTCAATTCAGGCTTTACGTAATAGTTTTTTATGGAGATATCGGCAAAGTTGAGCAGCACATCCAGGTGCGCTATCAACTGCGCGTTTAGCTGCACAGGTTTAATAAACTCGGCAACGGCGTACAGCAGTTCGTTATATAGGCGGGTTTCAAGTGCCAGTATCTTTTCCTCGGCACCTAATATTTGCTCTTCGTATTCCTTTAGCTCGGGGGTTATGTACCGCTCGGCGTTTACCAGCGTTTGCTTGCGGATCCAGTCAGTAGGCACTTTGTCGCGGTGGGAGTGGGTTACTTCCAGGTAGTAGCCGAATACATTATTAAACGACACTTTAAGCGATGGTATGCCCGTGCTTTCCGCTTCGCGTTTTTGGATTTCCAACAAATAACCCTTTCCGCCAAAAGCTATTTTACGTAAGCGGTCCAGTTCTTCATCCACGCCATCGTTCATCACCGATCCCTTTACCAGCATTACCGGAGGTTCCGGATGCAGTTCCTTTGCTATCTTCTCGCAGATTATACCGCAGGGATTTAGTTGTTCGCCAATGGCCCTTAAGGGCAGGCTTTCAGATGTTTCGCAGATCTTCTTGATATCAGAGATGGCAGTTAAAGCTTTCTTAAGCTGGCAAACCTCACGTGGATTAGCTTTTTGCAGACCGATCTTTGATATAAGCCTCTCCAGATCACCAATTTGCCTTATGTGCTGCTGTAAGGTTTCGCGCAGCTCTTCCTGACTAATAAGGTATTCAACCACACCAAGCCGATCGTTAATAGGTTTTAGCTCTTTAAGCGGCATCACTATCCACCTACGCAGCAGGCGGGCACCCATGGGCGAGCAGGTATGGTCCAACACCTCTACCAGTGTATGTGCGTTCTCGTTGGCCGAACCTATCAGCTCCAGGTTGCGTACGCTGAAGCGATCTAGCCATAGGTAGCGGTCCTCCTCAATGCGACTGATAGACGATATATGCTGCAGGTTTCTGTGCTCTGTCTCATTCAGATAATGCAGTGCCACACCGGCAGCCACAATGCCCAAATTAAGCTTATCAATACCGAAACCTTTTAATGATTTTACACCGAAGTGCTTCAATAGGGTCTCGTAGGCGTAATCGCCGCTGTAGGGCCAGTCATCCAGGGTATAGGTATAGTAGCGGTCGCCGTAGCTTTCTTTAAAATCGGTTTGGCGGGTTTTCTGGTAAATTATCTCGCTGGGGTTAAAGCCCTGTAAAAGTTTGTCAATGTAATCACTGCTGCCCTGCGCGGTTAAAAATTCACCTGTTGAAATATCAATAAAAGCCGCGCCGATACTATTTTTTTCAAAATATAGCGAGGCTAAGTAGTTATTACTTTTTTGCTGAAGGATATTGTCATTGGTAGAAACCCCCGGGGTAACCAGCTCGGTAACGCCGCGTTTTACTATGGTTTTTGTGGTTTTCGGGTCTTCCAGCTGATCGCAGATGGCCACTCGCTGACCTGCACGCACCAGTTTAGGCAGGTAAGTATCCAAAGAGTGATGCGGAAAACCGGCCAGTTCTATATGTGTAGCTGCGCCGTTGGCCCGGCGGGTGAGGGTGATGCCTAAAATGCCTGCGGCTTTAATGGCATCCTCGCCAAAGGTCTCGTAAAAATCACCTACACGAAAAAGCAGCAACGCGCCGGGGTATTTGATCTTAATGGCATTGTATTGCTGCATTAAGGGCGTTTCTTTAGTTGCGTCTTTGGCCAAGCGGTTTACTCCTTTTTAACTGAAAGGGTAAAGTTAATGCATTGCCGCTGCTTTAGGGGGATTGTTGAAAAGTTGGCGGTTTGTGGAATGTTATGCACGTTGCGGCATTAAAAAGCGGTGTTAGCGTTTCACAAAAATATATGAAACAAATGAAACGCTTGAAACGCTTTTTCTTGTTAGTATTTGATTTTCAGTAAGTTAATTTTTGAGGTGAAACAAAATGAAACTACTTATTCGTCAGGAAATTTAGCTGTAAAATAGTTTTAATTAGTTGTTTTACAGGTGGTTGTGAAAATGGGCGTTTTTGTTTCATTGTGAAACACCTAAAACACGGTAGTCAGAGACTACCGGCATAGTCGTCCGTAGTTGGAAACTACCTTTAGATTAGCAATTCAATAAAAACGAGTTGTTATTGTTATTGAAGTTTTCTTTTTGCTTCTTTT
>Ga0164241_10000846_pt1 | contig 45166 bp, 33 predicted proteins | sample OricomyardsoilBY_FD_108780 | JGI IMG/M metagenome (GOLD analysis project Ga0164241, IMG submission 108780) | Backyard soil microbial communities from Emeryville, California, USA - Original compost - Back yard soil (BY) | ecosystem: Environmental > Terrestrial > Soil > Unclassified | place: USA... | reverse complement strand
TCACTGGACACCCCGCTCGCGTCGCACGCGTGCCCGCCGCTCGCAATCCCCGCTGCAAGCACGTCCGATTTTCAGCCGCAATGCCCTAGGCCGACGCCTGCCGCGGATGGCTTACGTCGCTGACGAGTCAAACACCGAAAGCCCCGTCGCCTTCACCGGCGATGGGGCCTCGGCCTACGACAGCGCGCTTCACGTCACCGCGGCTAACTGAGCGTTGGAGCAGACGGCGGCGCGGCTGCGCTCTGCACGGCGCGGCCCGCGTGGGCCCCTCGCTCCCACGCGAGCCTCAGGACACCGCTCAGCACTTCGCGATGAAGCGCGCCGGTACGGCATCCGCGAGCCAAACCTTGTCGTTCCCCGAATAGAAAACGACCCCGTTCGCATGCGCTGCGGCGGCGTCGATCTTCAAAATGATCGGAGCCCCGCTCTTCCTGTGTCCCACTGCTACCGCTGTCTCTTCGTCCACCGACAAATGCACGTACTGCCTTCCCATCGGCTTCAGACCTTCACGCAGGATGACTTCAGCTACCTGGGGCGAAGTCCCATGTAACAGCACTGTGGGTGGCGTGGCTGCCTCGCGCCTCAATTTCCCTGGGACCGAGTGCCCGTACAGCGCGCGAATTCGATCCCCGGCCATCTCGTACCGTTGCTTGTCGGACTTTGCAATCACTTCGGCGATGGTCGATCGCGACACGTCGGCCCATTCCGGTGCTGCTTGCCGTAGCGCTGCGACCAATGCCTCCACAGATGTCCAGCCATCATCGTCGAGCTCGAGCTCGTACAGCCACGGCTCGTGGCGAAGCGCGTGCGAAATCGCTCGGCTCAACTTCATCTGATCCATCTTCATTCGAAGATGATCATGTCCTCAACCGCCGCGCGAAACCAATCCCAGAAAGAATCGAAATCCCGCCGCCGTTCGTAACCCTCACCGGCAAAATCATGGACGATCACCACGTGCCCCGGTCGCTCGGGGTCAATGCACGCGATGTCATCGTTGTCCTGCCTCCGAGCGAAAGGCACGTACTTCACTCTGTACCGCTCTCGCAGCCCACGCAGCCGCTGCTTCGCTGCCTCTCGGTCCATCATGTGCCACGGCGTAAGGTCAACCAGCCCCTGCTGGAGCACGCGCTCAAGCCCATCGGGGTACACCATCTGCACGTCCACGTCTTCTGCGCGCAGCAGCTCAATCGCCTTCATGGTGTCACCCCGATAAACCACGAGCCCAGTGGGTTCGCTGCACGGTACGCCGCATTCTGACCCGCAATGCGCGCCGTCACAGCTTCGCCCCACGTCGTTGCAGCGCCGAAACGGCCCGCCATTGACGCCGGAAGGGCCTCGCCTGCTCCGCGGACCACCGCTTGGACCGGCGTACCGCTGAGCTGCGCCGCCAGCAACCGCGTGTTGTCGACCGTGATCAATCGCCCCTCGATCGAAACGACATCGATTGGAGCACCAACCCATCCGCTGGCTCTCATGCTGTTCGTGATGGCCTCCGCACCGTTCACTGAGCTCTGGCTAAACCGTATCGCCGACGACTCAAGCGTCGTTACCCCCCTTGCGGCTGCGGTCGCGGCCGACCTCAGTGCCTGCTTGACAGCCCCGATGAACTCGCCGCCCGCCCACATGAGATAGGCTGTTCCAGCGAGGTAGACCTCTTGAGCTCCCTCGTCGCCCGCGCATGTCTCGCAAAGGCCTCCGGGAATGCCCTGGCTGTTCCCGGTGCCATCGGTCCGGATGGCGTCTGGCGATTCGATGTTGAGAATTGCCGCGAGAATTAAGGCTTCTTGGTAAGGCGATCTAGGACCTACAGCGGGGGTGGGGTTGGACCCTCCGCCGTTGCTCGAGCCACCTCCCACAGCACCAGAATTTCCTTTGGGACTGCTGGTCCCTTGGCCAGGACTGTCGGCGCTCGGACGGCCACCCTCGTAGGACTTGTCTTCCCCTCCACTTGTTGGGTTGCTCGATGGGCTCTCTGCCGAGTAGGTACTACTCCAAACCGCGGAAGCGTAGTCAGCCGCGTCCTGATCGGGTTGCGCCACAAATCCGTTACCCGTGTTAACGTAGACCTGACCGTCGTGCGTGTATCGAAATTGTTCGCCGACTCGGGCGTTGACAACACCTCCACCCACAACGGCTTGATTAGGCGTCAGCCCGCCGCTGGACCCCGTTGAGGTACCACCAGAGGTACCGCCTCCGCTGTCCTCGCCAGCAAACCCAGACGGGTCGACGAATCGAAGGGGGTTGTTGAAAACGTATGCGTAGCGGTTGAGGCTCTGGCTGAACGATGCCCGCTGAACGATCGGGTCGGGCTGCAAGAAAAGTCCGATCCGAGGATCGTACTCTCGCCCCTGCATATTGACGAGACCGAGCTCCGTCTCGTCTTCGTGCCCAGTGAAGCCGATGGTAACCGAGCGTGTAAACGAGGCAGGTTCCGGCGCAGACCACGAGAGCGCATTCCGCGATGCGCCGAATGCTGCGAAGCTTCGTTGGTCAACGATTACGGCTGACCCGTCCGTTACGACCTGGGTCGAGCCTAAGTGGTCATCGTGCAGGTAACGCACACCAGCCGACTGGCCCGTCTTGAGCGTGATTTGTGTAACCACGCGCATGCCGTTGCCAATCAGATAGACGTGCTCTGGAGTGCCTCCGCCCGGCGGGGTTCGACGTTCATATATACCTTGAACATAAATGGTGGTTCCCTCCGCTGATTGCTTGCGTACTCGTCGTTTGCTTGCGTCGTAGTCAAATCTGACGAGGTCGAGCTTTTCGTCTGGACTCGAACCAGTTCGCCAGGACGTTTCGAGCGCGTTGAGAGGAGTATAGGAATACTTGCGGGTTCCTTCGTCAGTGGCTTCTGAGAGGCGGTTGCCGTTGGCATCGTATTCATAGCTAGTTCCCCCAGAAGAAGAGCCAACGAAGGAAGGCGAGTGCCGGACTGTAGCCTCGTAGGTATAGGCCCCGGCAGGACTTTGCGTTAGCCGGCCCAGGGCATCATGGCCGTAGGTGACCAGCTGCGTGGCTCCCGAAGGCTGCTGGCAGAAAGGACCGAAAGTGCCTGGAGTCGACCCGACCCCGATGGCGGAGCACCGCAGCCGGTTCAGGTGATCGTGACTGAACGCCTCCCACTGTTGGTGAACGAGGTCGGTGCGTGACAGGATATTGCCCGCAAGATCGACTGTGTACGCCAGATTCTGAATGGATTCGGCGGATGGCCCAATAGTGGAGATCGAGCGAATGCGACCAGCCGGCGCGTACTCACGCGTGGTGATGACGCCGTTGCCGAAATGCTCCTTGCGCAGCTGCTCGAAGTCGTCGGTTGGTTGAGCAAGATCGAGACTCCAGAATGAGCCACCACCAAACTGCTGTCCCGGTTCCCGCAGCTCAATTAGGTGGCCGTGCGTGTCGTACACTCGGTCGACGTCGACAGCCGGCAAACCCGGCGCGCGCGGGTACTTGATCCGCGCAACCCGTCCGAAATCATCGTAGGTCGTTGCAGTCGAGAACGATTCAACGCCGACCGATGTGTCAACGGCCAGAAGACGACCGTTGTCTTGGTCGTAGTGCGTGGTGGTCGTCGTCAGGTCCGGCGTTTGCGTCCGGGTCAGGGTTCCAACTAGGGCGTCGGCTACGTCCGTTCCAGTTCCATCCCAAAAGAACCGCGTAGTCTGTGCAGGTTGACCAGCACCCGCGAACACGATGCGATCGGTCAGTCTGCCAAGTAAGTCATGATGCAACGTAAACTCGTTGCCCGCTGCGTCCGCGCTCCCAATCAAGTCGTCGAATCCGTCGTACAGGTAGGTACTAGATCCCAGATCCGGATCGTGCAGGGCCCTCCGTCTTCCATAAGAGTCCGTCTCGATCGACCTGACGCCGCCTGATACGTCCTCAATGAATCGTGTTTGGCCGAAGGCACCATACGTGTACTTCGTTGCTAGGAGCGCCGGCGCGGCGTTGAGAGTGTCGACGCAGGAGTTGTTGGGGCTAGCGGACGGGTCGAGGGCGCGCACGAGGCGACCTTGCGCATCCTCGACTCGGCAACTCGTGTATCCCCGCGGGCTGCGTTCGCACGAAACTTGGCCGTCATAGCAGTGGTCCCCGACGCCACCGTCCGGGTACGTTATCAATGCGGGTCGACCCAAATTGTCGTAGGTTGCGTCAATTCTTTCGAGGACTTGGGCACCAACACGATGTGGGCGTTCGATGCTTGTGGGCAGGCCCCTTGCGTCGTAGTCGACGGATTGTTCGAACGAGCCGCCGATTCCAGTACGGGTGGCATGGATCGCTCGGCCCAGCACGTCGTACTCGCGGATCGAGTCTTCTCCACCTTGCCGGCTGCTACTCACTCGAAGCGGGAGAGACGAGCTACCCAATTGGTAGAAAACTGCGGCACTGATGCCGCCCGCATCGACGACCTTCTTCTCGCGCCCAAAATCGTCAAACCAGGTATCGACGACTAGCCCGTTGGCGTCCATTGCACGTGTGACGGCGCCAAAACGTGCATCGACGTAGACTTGAGTCTGCTGCTCAAGTGCATTCGTTATCAGAGTCGGAGCGAATCCGACGTCGTCGTACTCCGTAGCGTTGGCTCGGGTGTCGCCTAGTAAATTTACTTGCGTAGTAGTTAAGACGTTGCCGTAGAGGTCCCGTGTGTAGCTCGTAGTTCGCCTCAGGTCTTGTCCCCCGAAGGGCTCGCGCGTCGCCCTGTGCTGCAAGCCGTTGCTGAAGTATTGGTAGAAAACAGTGCGTGTCTTGAACGAGGCGGGGTCATCGCCTAACGCGGGCACGGAGCTTGTTTCTGTCACGGTCGACGGCAAGTTGATCTGCCAAGTGTCGATGCGACCCGGGTTGATTTCATGCTCGAAAGTCGCCTCAGTCGTTCGAATCTCCGAGATGGCGCCGTTGCCCTCGCGAATCGTGGTCGTCGCGCGTTTTGGATTGCCGAATGCATCGAGCGAGTCAATCGTGATCAGCCGACTGGACAGAAGATGGCGATCGAAGAAGCCGCTGCGCTCTGCCACTTCTTCTGTCGTCTGGGACATATAGGGCAAAAACGACTTTCCATTGTTGAGTGTGGCGAAGATCGAAGTCGATGTTGACTCGCGGAAGCGACCATTCGGAAGGACGACTGCTCGTGACGTAAACCTAGGAAATTGTGCGTAGGGGAAGACGCGGTGCGCATCGTCATATGTCTTATTGTCGGTAAGCACGGCCGTGGCAGCCGTTTGGACCATTGTCCCGTTTTCGCCGATGGCGGCCCACTCGCCGATATCGCGGCGCCCGTATCCGAGCCAGGTTCGTCGTCGAAGGTCGATTCGCGCGTCCTCGTAGTGATAGCGGACCTCACGCGCTGGCAGCGGCGACTCGGCCACCGGTGCGTCCCAAATGCGCAGCATGGAAGCGACCCGGCGCGGGGCGACTCGAACGCAGCGTTGGGGGTAAGGACAAGAGGCGCCCGAGCTATATGCCGCCGCGTTCATCAGCGACGTGTGGACGACCTCACTATGGGCTCCTAAAGAGTCTGTTACCCCACTCAGCTCACTCCGCGCCGGGCCTTTGAACAAGACTCGTTGCCAGAGTGCGGGGTACGAGCTTTGGTCGAAGTTCGGCGTCAGCACATCGGACACGCCGTCACCATCCAAGTCGAGCACTATCGGGTTGGTGCTAAAGAGATTGCCTGGAACCGGTATGGGTTGGGGAAAGTGTTCGGGTACGAAGCCGATGCCGGTGGACCGGAGCCAAGCCCACGTCGACTTGCCAGCGACCATGATGTCTTGTAAGCCGTCGCCGTTCACATCGATGGCGACGGAGTTGACTGCTACGGCGAAAGAATTTCCCCCAGGATCGAAGCCCAGGTCAGGAACGGGGGTCACTTGACTTGAGAATTGGCCGTTGCCTTGGTTTACCGACAGAACGAGCCCGCCGGGTCCCAAGTGGTAGAAGTCTGCAAGACCATCTCCATTCGCGTCGATTGATTTCTCGCTCGCTGCCGCGAAGGAACTCTGATTGTCGCTGAGCCGAGGAATATTGGTTGGTGTCAGTTGAACGGATTTGTCCGCGTCGATGCGCAAGATACGCTGGGGGAACTGCTCACCACCGCTTGGCAGTGATCTTAATATCAGCTCATCACGTCCGTCCCCGTCTACGTCAGCAACCGTGTGCGCCGTGTTATCACTCGGGCGGCAGGAGTTCGGAATCTCAATACGCTGCCCAGATGCGAATGGCCCACCAGGATTCGCAGGTGATTGCGCACGATACAGGGTCCAGTCTGGATGCAAAGACTGCCCAGGAGTCGAATGGCATTCCAGGATATCCTTGAGGCCGTCTCCATCGACGTCCAATGCATACGCCGCCGTCAACGGCGAAGTGTTGTCGATGTCGAAGATGCCGCCGCCTATGGATTGGGTACCCGTGGTTCCACGGGGACCGTAAGGGATCTGAGGAAGTTCCTTGCGTACAACCTGTCCGTTCTCGAAGGTAATTACGGTGTAGTTAGTCTGCGCTTTGCCGTCGTCGTCGCAGTCGGTCTCCAGAAGGTCGTCGGCCCCGTCGTTGTTGTAGTCGATGACGTAACCATGGGCCTGACAGACACGCTCCCACATGTATGGGCCAAAAGTCTGACCGTTTGGATCATCTGCGCTAATGTCGCTGTGCCGACGCGTGCGAGTGATGGGAATCTTCGTCTCAAATCCGGAATAGGATCCATCCGGCTGGCTAAGCAAGACGTACCATTGAACGAAACATCGGCCCAGAATAGGGGCTGGATTCGGTGGGCTAGCAATGAAGTTGCAGTCGTAGTCGTTAACGCCAACGCGTCCGATTGGCACCAACAGATCTCCGCGACCATCGCCGTTAATATCCAGCGCAATCCTTTTGACGGGTATTGGCCTTCCGCGTGTGTATCCGAATGGCAGGTTCAATCCGTCAAATGGCCCCGTGGGCATTGGAAGAGGGCCGGCGTTTGCGGGGCCGCTACTACGGCTGTAGTCAAAATGAATGGGCTTTTTACACACCGCGCTCGCGAATTCTTGCGGGCTCTGTAGGCTGGGGGCCCTTGCACATTCCGTTACATCCGTTAGAACACTACGGCCCCGGACGGTGCCAGAACCGTCGGCCTCGCCATCAACTCGATACGTGAGTCGATACTGACGAAAGGCGCCGCTGCCGATCGACATCGTTACAGACTCTAGGAGGTGATTTTGCTGGACCTCGACGCCATTCTTCCAGCTTGAGAGGGCGTCGTCTCGCGTGTGGTAGCCGAAGGTTACCAGCGCCGGTGCCGAGGCAACTTGCTCCGACTCATGCCAACCGTAGGCGATAGCTGAAACAAAATACTCGCGGACCGAGCCAAGCGAGACGTTGGTTTGCCTTTCATAAGAGACTCGAATTGTGTTGCCAGCGCGGTCCCGGACACGATTCAACGCCCAGGTCTGCGCTTGAGGGGGACTTTGCGCCGTCCCCAGATTCAACGACAGGCCTTCGATGTAGCTATCTGGCGTATTGCCATACTCGAAGGTTGAACCATCTTTGGATTCGAACCGAAAGCTCTGTGGTCCCAACAATGCACCGCTCGCGTGACGCGCGAAGGCGCCCGTGATGCGCGCCATCGTGTCGACTTCGAGTCGATATACGCGTGATGGCGTTGCGGATTGCGTGAGGTCTTCAACGATGACGAGGCGTTGCCCGTTCAAGCAGAGCGCATCGCGTTCGCTAAAGTCGGGAGCGCTAGCGATGCCGTCTTGGGCAACAGTCTTGTTGCAACGGGTGATTGCGGACAAGCCGTCGAGAGCCCAGCCGAGGCCCAAGGATCCGTTCGTCGCCGAACTTCCATACGTCAGCGCGAGAGATGGTTGGAGTCCACCTCTGCCCGGAGGGACCACTAGAGGTACGCGATACGTGGAGTCGCCGCTGGCGCTAATTCCGAGGGTGCCATCAATACTTCCGGCCGTTATGTTGTTACTGTCGTGGTCCGTCTCCGGACGGTCTATGCCCGCCCGCGGTAACGGTCCCGTTACGACGCCGGAGTCCACGACCGGAGCTAAGCATTGACCGGCGAAGCACTGCGCGCCCGCTCGGCATGCGCAAGTGCCCCCGCAGCCATCCCCGCCGCACGACGTGCCGTCGCAGTGCGGAACGCAGATTGGGCATATGCCGCAGGCGGTTGGCTTGCCGGAATTTTCGGGCAACATGCATGGGTTTTTTGCCGCGTCGAGTGACCTGCAGCCATTGTCCACACAACTGCCCACAGCATTGCAAGTCTGCCCAGCTTCGCAGTCCAGGCCGGATGTGCATTGTCGGCCCGGGGCACGGCACTCGTGATTTTGCGTGCAAAGGCGACCACCTCCGCAGTCCGCGGCGGTGCGACACTCTCCAGATTCGTCGCAAGGGCAGAACGAGCCGCAAGTGGTTTCCGTTGCGCAAAATTCTTCTGGTTCGAAGACTTGGTGATGGATGGTCGTGTATTGATGCACGACGATTTCACGAGCAAACACGCTGACGGCATATCCGGATGCGCCCGCGGTCGGCAGTGAGACGCTAGACCACGGAGCCACGAGTATGCCCCGAAAGGGACTCTGTATACTTACACCATCGGCACCGGCAATGCCGAACAGGACATTCGCCTTACTTTGATTTGCAACCGTCTGCGTGCCGCCGAACGCAAAATTACCGCGGACGTAGATGTAGACTGGTCCGTCCGCGTTGTTAATATCCAGGATGGAGTCGGGTTCGAAACTTAGGTTGTCAAAGTAGTATTTCCCTGGTCCGAGCGTGAGTCGCGAACGTGACTTTAAGGCAATGGTTCCGTACGTTCCGACAGCAAGCGACTGCGCTTGTGTAGGCTCGAGCGTGCAACTTCCTTGCGTTGCGCCACTGAACACGACATCCCAGGTTACCCTTTCGGTCGGGAGCAGTGAGGGCGAGAACATTGCCGCGTCGGCACCGATGGTCGCGCCTGCGTAGAGGTCAATGTCGGCCGAAGTAACGGCGCTGCCATGCACCTTCGCTCGATTGCGAACGGTGATGCCTCGACCCTGCGACAGATAGTCGCCGACTGCCCCCTCCACGCCCAGCATTGATCTCGCCGTTGCTCCGACGCTGGTCACTCGCGCGTAACCGCCACCTTCCTCCACGACGCTGACGCCGTCGTTTAGCGTCAGGCTACCCCGAGCGGCACCGAGCGCGACGTCTTGACGCTTGGAACCAGCTGGCAGTTCGATGAAGAACTGCTGTGTCAAAGAGGTCGCGGGCGTTCCGGGCGCGAACTGGCATGGGCCAGTTGTTGTGGTCCCGCCCGACGGTACTGCTCCAGCGCCTCCGTTCGCCACCGCGCCGCCAAAGCCGACTCCGCCGCCACCAGCGCCCGCTCCGCCCGTCCCCATTCCGCCGCTCGATATGCCTCCACCAGCGCCGGAGCCGCCCGCTCCATCGCCTGCGCTGCCGAACTTCAGGCCATCCAGATATGCCGGCTGTGTGTTCACGGGAAGCGTGAACGTGATTGCTATCGTTAGATCATTGTAGGTCTGCGTGGACAGTGCCTGAACGGTCCCCGCGTCGAGCGGCACATCGACGTGAAAGAACTGTCCGGCCGGTTTATTGAGGAAGGTGACCGGCCCTAAATAGCGGTTGTAAATTCCCGCTTGAGGCGTGTTGAGGACGAGTCCGACTTGTCCTTGCCACGAGCCAGTTGGCGTATTGGCAGGCAGCCAAACCTCGAGTCCCAGAGGCGACGTGATTGGGCCCAAGCTGGAGAGAGGCGCGCTGGTCAGCGTGGGGTTCGAGGCATTCAGGATCTTGATCGATTGGCTGCCTTCGACCTTTGGGTTCGTGCTGATGGCGATTGAACCCGAGCTTGTCGACCAATCAACCGCTGGACCAAAACTTCCTTCGAAGCCAAGAATCCGTTGATTCGAGGACAAGGCCTGCGCGAGCGAGCCGGAAGGGTCTTCGTGATCTGGCGAATCGCCTTGCCCACAGGCCGCGGCCACGGCCGCGAAAAAGACACTCACCACCGTCACCCACGACCGATGCCCTCGATTCATTGCTGCCTCCGCCCATTGAAGAGTTACTTCAGTGAGCGGAGATAGCGCCATCGGCGCCCCCGCGGCAACGAGATTTGGATTGCCGAGTCCTAAACGCGATTTATTACTAGAACGGGTACGTGAAGCGCACGCGCGCGGCGCGCATGGTGTTGGTGGGCAGTGCCTTGGCCATGCCCATGCCCGTCGTGGTTTGGATGTCCCAAGTGGCCTGGCTGACGACGAGCTTGACCGCGGCGTCATTGAAGCCGAGCGGAAAGAGCGCGTAGGCAGCGCCTTGATAGTGCTGATCGAAGTTGTCGACCTGGTCCAAAACCTCGGTGCGGTTCAAGCCGAAGCCCAAGATCAAGCTGCGATCGATGGCCAGCGAGCCTACGTCGAGCTCGGCGTAGCCACCCAAGCTGGTGCGGGTGTTGGACGCGTCGGTGTCGAGCACGCCCGTCGTGTTGTTGTACCGGGTCTCTTTCCCTTGGGCGTAGTTCACGCCAACGGCCACCGGCTTGATGGTTAGCTCGAGACCGCCGCCGAAGCCGATGTTGTTGGACACGTTTCCGCACTTGGGGCACGACGCGTCGGGCTCCCTGGGCGGGCGGGTTCCGCGGTATTCGATCGCGGCCGAGCCGCGCACGTAGGGAAAGTGGACCAGCGCTGCGGCGCGAGCGCCCAGCTGATTGGGACCGTCGGCGTTGCCCATGAGGCCGAGCACCTCGATGCCGGCCCAAGGCGTGGGGTAAATGTGAACGGCCGCCTTGCCTGCCGCCTCGCGGTAGTAGTTGAAGTTGACCTCGTACGTGTGAGGTCCAAAAATGCCCGACTCGAGCGAGCAGCTGGTGGACAAGCTGCCGCACGCGCCCTGATCTTCGATGGTGTAAAGGTCGAAGCCGGCGCCTTTGTGGTACACGCGCCACGCCTGAAAGCGGCCAACTTTCAGATCAAACAGGCCTTTCTTGCCGACCTGACCGTACACGTCGTCCGCGTTGATCTGGTAGCTGCCGCGCTCGCGCACCCAAGCGACCATTTCGCCGCGCGCCGCGACGAACCAGGTACCGTCCGCTCCGAAGCGATGCTGCAGCGTGGGCCCGACCACGAAGCGGCCGCGCATGTCGTAGTAGCCAAGAGGGTTGTCGACGCCTCCGTTGGAGTAGCCCGCGTAGGTGGCGTCGGTCTCGAGGCCACCGTGCCATTGCATGGTGCTCTTCGACTCGGCCGGGACGAAGCCGTTCGGCTGCTCGCTCTGGTTGTCGGCTTGCACCACCGCTGCGCCGTCGTTCGCCGCGGGGGTGGCCACGGCGTCCACCTTGGCCTCGCCTTTGGCTTCGGGGGCTGGAGTGTCTTGCGGCTTGTCAGCCGCGGGTGCGTCTTCTTCCTCTTCCTCTTCCTCTTCGTCGTCCGCGGCCGGCTTGGCCCCGGCCGCGTCGCCCTGGGCCAGGGCCTGTCGCGAAGGCGCCACGAGCGCAAGAAACGAGAGCAATCCCAACCCAGACACACCGATGCGATGAAACACCGAAGAGCGCGCTTTCATGAATCCTTGAACGTCAGTTGATGGTGAAGGACGTCGTCTTGAGAGTTGCCGGATCCGCGCTGGGGCCGATCAGCACGTTGTGCATGCCCGACTCGACCTTCCAGCCATCCTTGCTCCAGTAGGCCATGTCGCGCGCCGGTACGCTGAACTGTACCGGCTTGGTCTCACCGGGGGCGAGGGTCACGCGCGTGAACGCTTTCAGCTCCTTGGCGGGGCGGCGCTGCTGCGTCATCGGGTAGCCGATGTACAGCTGCACGATCTCGTCGCCAGCCATCATGCCGGCGTTGGTGACGGGAATTTCGACGTTGAGGGCGCCTTCGGCGCTGATGCCGGAGCTGCACAGCACTTTGGGCTCGCCATAAGTGAACGTGGTGTAGCTCATGCCGTAGCCGAACCAGAAGCGCGGCGTCTTGGCGTCTTTCTCGATCTTCCGGTAGCCGTGGAAGTAGTCGATGGTGGCGTCGCCGCCGCTCTTGTTCTGGAAGGGCGGGTAGTCGTCGGGGGATTTGGCGACGGTGAACGGCAGCTTGCCGGAGAAGTTCTGCTCACCGAAGAGCAGCGACGCGAAGGCGTTGCCGCCTTCTTGACCGGGATAGAACGTCTGAACGATGGCTTTCGCGCCCGCGTACCAGTCTTCCATCACGATGGCGCTGCCGACGGCGAGCACCACGATCACGTTGGGGTTGGCGGCGACGGCCTGCTGAATGAACATGCTCGGCTTCGTCGACCAATGCTTGGGGTGCTGGCCGCCCAACGTGAGGTCGGCGCGGTCTTGCCCGACGCCGTAGCCTTCGCCTTCGTCTTCCCAGGCCATGGTAACCGGGATGATGGCGACGTCGGCGTTCTTGGCGTCGGCGGCGTTGGCGCTCGAGGTCACGGTGAGGCCCGCGGCCGACGGTGAGTTCTTGATGCCATCGAAGAACGAGATCGCGTAGGGCGGCACGGTGCCGCTGCTGCCGCGATCGCCGAGGCCGGAGGGGTTACCGTCCGCGTCCGCCACTTTTTGCGGCTTATTGGCGTCCGGGCCCAGCACGATGATGCTCTTTGCGTCGGCCTTGCCCATGCCGACCGTGGTGGCCTTGGCGCCGAGGGGCAGCAGATTGTCGTTCTTGAGCAAGACGGCGCCCTTCAGAGCCGTCTCTTTGGCCAAATCTTTGTGGGCCTGCGTACCGGCGATGGCCTTGTTGGCGGCCGTCGTCTTGTACGCCTCGGTGTCGTGACCGAATTTCACGCGGACGTTGACGATGCGGCTAGCCGCTTCGTCGACACGGGTCTGCGGCACCGTGCTGTCGATGGCCTTGAACGCGTTGTTGTCCGGCATCTCCAGATCGAGGCCGGCGTTGATCGACGTGTTGCCCTGTTGGGCCACGGTGGCCCACCAGTCGGAGATCATCATGCCCGTCCACTTCCACTCTTTGCGCACCACGTCTTGCATCAGCGTGGGGTTCTGCGTGCAGCGCAGGCCGTTGACGCGGTTGTACGCGGCCATCATGCAGCCCGGGTCGGACTTTTCGACCACGATCTGGAAGTTGCGCAGGTAGTTTTCGTGCAACGTTTGGTCGTCGAGCACCATGTTGACGTTCGGCTCGTCGGCGCCGTCACCGCGGTTGTCTTCGGTGTTGTTGACGGCAAAGTGCTTGGGGCACGCGATCATCTTGTTGTCTTGCATGCCGCGCACGAAGGCAGCGGCCATGTTACCGACCAGCACCGGATCTTCGCCGTACGTCTCTTGCGCGCGGCCCCAGCCCGGGTGGCGCAGCACGTTCATGGTCGGGGCGAGGCTGACGTCGTACTTCAGCGCCTTCATTTCCGCCGCCATCACCGCGCCGACCTTGTACTCGAGGTCGACGTCGAAGGCGGCTGCGCGCGCTTCGGCTACGGCAAACGTCGTCGTCTCTTCGTTGTTCAGCGAATGCACGCCGCGCGGACCATCGCGCATCGGCATGTCCTTCAAGCCGACGCTCGTGGCGCCGGTGGCGTCGAAGTCAATCGTCCACCACTCGGGAGAGAGGCGCTCTCCGCCGTTCAGCATCTTCAATTTGTCGTCGCGGCTCAGCTGGCCCACGATGGTGGCCACCTTGGGATCGACCGGCGAGAGGTAGTTGGCGCGCACCAGCGGCGAGCTCTGGCAGCTGGGTGCGTCTTCGGCGATGGGCGTGGTGCCGGCGGTGCCGCTGCCCAGAGTGCCCCCGACACCGACGCCCGTGCCGCCCGTGGTCGCGCCCATGCCGCCGCTGCTCGACGCGCCAGTTCCGTTGACCGTGCCGTTTCCGCTCGTGCCCGTATTGTTGGTGGAGCCCGTGGTCGTTTCCGAGGGCGTCACCTGGAGGCCGGTGGGCTTGTTGGAACAGGCTGAATAGAGCAACCCGACGACGATCAAACTCGAGCCGAAGTGGAAGGCGGAGAGCAGGTTTTTTCGCATAGGGAGGTATCTCGGACGCTGGACCGGGGACCGGCTGCGCAGGTAACCGGTCTGGAATCGATACCAGCGGCGGCTGCAACCGGTTCCAGAGCGGACTTTGGTTGCTATAGCACTTCTGCTCCGGACGGCAGTCGCACTTTATGGTTTTTCAGCCGCACTCGCCGGCTCGAACTTCAGCGCTATCGAAGGAAGTCAGCGCTGCCGCAAATTCGCGCGTTCGTGCCCGCCATTGGCAGATCTAGCTCAGGCCGCTCTTCTCTATCGCGGGGGTCGCCGACGAGACTGGAACTTTTTGGTGAGCCCGCTGGAGCCACAGCGCCGGGCGCGACGGCGGTCGTCAACAGAGCGAGCCCGCGCTGTACGTCAGCTCTAGAAGTCGATCTGCTCGGCGCCGTACCAAAAGCCGCCCGTCACCGAGAAGGGCTTGGTTGCCAGCTCCAGCATGCGCAGCGCGCCGTCGGCAGGCTCGCCCGGCGCGTTGGGCCCGCCCAAATCGGTCTTGAGCCAACCTGGATCGAGCGAGTTGACGGCCACTTGGCCCTTCAAGTCACCCGCGTACGAAATGGTCAGGCCGTTGAGCAAGAGCTTGCTCAGCCGGTAGGCTGGCATATTTGGCTCGGCCCGTAGGGCTTCGAGCTTACCGGCGCCCGAGCTGACATTGATGATGCGCGGCTCGCGGCCCTGCTTCAGCAACGGCAAGAGCGCGTGGATGAGCCAATGGGCGCTGAGCACGTTGGTCTGGACGTTGCGTTCGAGCGCGTCGAGCGGCTCGGCGTGAAAGCCGGCGTTGTATTCTTGGATCGCGGCGTTGTTGAGCAGAAGATCGAGCGCGCCCCAGCGCTTGCTCACGACGCTGGCCAGCCGCGCGCCCAGGTTGCGGTCGGTGATGTCCCCTTCGATGCCCTGAAAGCCGGGGTACTCGCGAGCCAGCGCCTGGAGCCGCGCGGCGTCGCGGGCAACACCGATGATTTCGGCGCCCTCGCGGCTGAAGAGCTCGACGGTTTCGCGCCCCACGCCACGCGACGCACCGGTGAGCAGAACGCGACGACCTTGCAAACGAGTCATGACGCCCGCGTAGCACGTGGCGGCGCGCGTGTGCCTGGAAAGGCTGCCGAAACAAGGGGACAAATAAGCTGCCCAAATTGAAAGACCCTTGCCCTTTCGCGGGTTTCTGGCGAGCGTGAGCGCGTGGACGAAGAAGACCAGCTAATCCAAGTCTCGCCGCGCCACGCGGTCCGCGTCGGCGCCGAGTACGCGGTCTGGATCAAGAAAGCGCCACGCCAAGACTTCGTGGTGCGCACGATCATGAAGCGCGAGGCCAACGGCATGCCGCTCATGTCGGCCGACATCGTGATCGCGGGCGAAGAGACGCGCAGCAGCTTTCCGCTGGCCGCCAGCTACCCGCTACATTTTCGTAAGACTTACTACCCCGGCCGGCTGCACGGCGACCCGCGCGAAGAGCGAGATCGGCAGAACGAAGCGGCCGAGATTCTGGGTATTCCGCCGGCCATTGGCGCCACCCATCAGGTCTTCCGCAGCTGCTTTTTGCCCGGTAGCCCCTATCACCGCTTGTCGCCGTTCGGCGCCGAGCCCGAAGAAGCGAACCTGCCCATCGCACGCAAGCTGCACGTTGCGCACGCGGCCGGCCTGTGGCGCCTGCTCGAGGACGCGTTCGACTCGCTCACGCGGCTGCAGCAAGCTGGCATCGCCCACGGCGATCTCGAGCTGCACAACTTGGTGGTGTGCGCTTCGCCGCTAGAGATGATCTTGATCGATTTCGAAGCCACCGTGCGAAAAGACGCAGTCGACGCCGCGGCCTGGGAAAAGCGTTGCCAAGACGACTTCTTGCCCATGCTCAAGGAAGCCGTGCTCTTACAATGCGCGCTCGGCGCCCAAACCGGGCCGCTCGCCGACATGGCGCGCCAACAAATCGAAAAGCTCTTCAAACGCCCCGACCGCTTCCTCGACGAAATCAGCCAACAATCGAAAATCGCTTAACGGCTCCCAGAATTTCACAGGAAGTTTGGAAGGACGAAAGGCGAGAGGAAGGGTTGGCGGCGCCGCATTGGTTCGGCGCTCGCGTCCCGCTCGGAGCGAATCCACTTCGTTCGAGGCGATGCAAGCGGCGTTGCGAGATGGCACCCAACCAACCTTCCGAACCTCCGAGCTTCCTGTGAAAAAATCTGGGTCCGTTCGGGTCCGTTCCAAGCACAAAAAGCGAACGCCCCTCACGTTGCCGTGAAGGGCGCTGGCGTTTGGCTGCTAGCCGCGGGTCAGCGGATGAACAGCATCTCTTGGTAGGTGGGCAGCGGCCAGAGGTCGTCGGAGACGAGCGACTCGAGGGCGTCGGCTGCGCTGCGCACGCTGAGCATGAGCGGCAGCACGTCGTCCTTCAGGTGCTTGGCTTCGGCTTCGACGCCGGAGGCTTCGTGGGCGAGCGCCTTCTCTAGGCTGAGCAGGCTCGAGTCGAGCTTGTCGGCGAGACCCGACACCTCGCCCAAGAGCCGCTTGGCCGGAGCCGAGACGGCCGCCGCCGCGCTGAGGTCGGCCTGGTACTTGATGACCGCGGGCAAAATCGTGGTCTTGCCGATCTTGACGACCAACTTGGCCTCGACGAGCACCGTCTTGACGTACGTCTCGAGGTAGATCTCGTAGCGGCTCTTCAGCTCACGCGGGGTGAGCACGTTGTACTTGTCGAACAGCTTGATCGTCTCGGGGGTGTTCAGCTGCGGCAGCGCGTCGACCGTGGTCTTCAGGTTCAACAGGCCGCGCTTCTCGGCCTCGCGGTGCCACTCTTCCGAGTAGCCGTTGCCGTTGAATACGACGGCGGCGTTCTCGTTGGCCAGCTCGGTGAGCAGCATCTGGATGGACATGTTCAGCGTCTTGCCCGAGCCGATGGACGCTTCCAGCTTGCCTGCGATGTAGTCGAGCGACTCGGCGATCGCCGTCTGCAGGGCGATCAGCGGGCCGGCGATGGACTGACCACCACCGACGGCGCGGAACTCGAAGCGGTTGCCGGTGAAGGCGAACGGGCTCGTGCGGTTACGGTCGCCCGCGTCCTTGGGCAGCTTGGGCAGCGTGTCGACGCCGATTTCCATCACGCCCTTGGCCTTGGACGACTTGGCGCCGCCGGCCTTCAGCTGGTCGAACACGTCCGCCAGCTGCTCGCCCAGGAACACCGAGATGATGGCGGGCGGAGCTTCGTTCGCGCCCAAGCGATGATCGTTCTGGGCGGAAGCGATGGCCGCGCGCAGCAGGCCGCCGTGCTTGTGGACGGCGCGGATCACGCCGGCCGTGAAGACCAAGAACTGCGCGTTCTCGTGCGGGGTGTCCCCCGGGTCGAGCAGGTTGCCTTGGGTCGCGTTGCCGAAGGAGAAGTTGACGTGCTTGCCGGAGCCGTTGACGCCCGCGAAGGGCTTCTCGTGCGTCAGACACTCGAAGCCGTGGCGGATGGCCAGCTTGCGCATGACCGCCATCGAGATCTGCTGGTGGTCGGCGGCCATGTTGGCGCTCTCGAACACCGGCGCGATCTCGAACTGGCCGGGAGCCACCTCGTTGTGCCGAGTCTTGGCGGGGATGCCCAGCTTGAGCAGCTCGCGCTCGAGCTCGACCATGTACGCGAAGACGCGCTCGGGGATGGCGCCGAAGTACAGATCCTCGAACTCCTGCCCGCGGGGCGGCTTGGTGCCGAACAGCGTGCGACCGGCGTTCAGCAAATCGGGGCGCGACATGAAGAAGCGACGATCGACCAGGAAGTACTCCTGCTCGGGACCGGCGTACGCCACCACGTTGGCGATGTTTTCGTGGCCGAACAGCTTCAGAATGCGGGTGGCCTGGCGGTTGAGCGCCTGCTGCGAGCGCAGCAGCGGCGTCTTCTTGTCGAGGGCCTCGCCCGTCCACGACACGAAAGCGGTCGGAATGTACAAGGTCGAGTCGATGACGAACGCGGGGCTCGTCACGTCCCAAGCCGTGTAGCCGCGGGCCTCGGACGTCTGGCGGATGCCGCCGTTCGGGAAGCTCGAGGCATCCGGCTCGCCCTGAACGAGCAGCTTGCCCTGAAACTCACTCATGGCTCCGCCCTCGCCGTCAGGCGAAATGAAGGAGTCATGCTTCTCGGCCATGGCGCCGGTCAGCGGGAAGAAGAGGTGGGCGTAGTGCGTGGCGCCCTTGGACATCGCCCACTCGCGCATGGCCGAAGCGACGACGTCGGCGACCGCGGCGTTCAGCGGCTCGCCCTTGTCGATCGTCTTCTTCAATGACTTGAAGACGTCCTTGGGCAGCTTCGCCTTCATCGCAGCGAGGCCGAAGACGTTGGTGCCGAAGAGCGCGTCGGGCGACTCTTCGATGGTGGCGAAAGGGGCAACGGCCTGGCTCGCGATGGCGGCGACGGCTTGCTTGCGAACGCTGATTCCGGTCATGACTGTGGGTTCCTCTTCTTATTTCTTGGGGTGCAAAAAAGCTTCTTGGGGTGCCGACGGCAGAGGGAGTCGGAGGTGCTGAGTGGGACTCCGGTCCGCGCGGCCGAACAGGCGTAACCGGGGATTTTTTTCGGCAATGTTTCCGAAAAGCGTCGAAAGCTCTTAGACCACGGCCGCGTCGCTAAATATACGGAACCGTAAAAGAATTTTGCATGGACGAAACCTCCCGGATCGCTCGCCCGCGCTAGACCGGGGAGATTTGACGCCTCGCTAACCCGCGCGGCAGGGTCAAAAGCGTCTCGCCCGCAAGGTGACGAGGCCCCGCTCGCGGCAGACCTTGCGCTACCGTTGCGGGTTATGTCGAGCGTGGGGTCACGGATACTTGGTTGGTTGTCGGTCGTGAGCTTGCTCGGTTGTGCGGGCGGCGCCGCGCCTCGCGCCAAAGTAGCGTTGGGCGGAGCAGCGGCGCCGGCGCCAATGGCGAGAGTGCCAGGCGAAAGGCCGCCGCTGACTCCGGCCCCCGCGGCCACGCCCGAGGTGCTCATGCAGCTCGACTTCGCGCGGCTGCTCGCCGAGCTCACCGCCGGCACGAGCGCGCAGCTGGATTCGGGGATCGTGGCGCGCGCCTGGCAAGTACCGGCTATGGATGCCGAGCGCCCCGTCGCGCTCGCAAAAGGCGGGTCGGCGTCGGCGCCCACGTTGTTTGCCACGGCCGCGCTCGCGGGCGCTGCTTACGAGCTGGCGCCGCCCGACGCCGAGCTCTCGGCGCGCGGGCTGAAGTTGCTCGAAGGTGGCAGCTGCGCCGTGCGGGAGGGGAGCGGGGGCGCCACCATTTTGTGTGGAGAGCGCGCGCCGCTGCTGGCGTTCGGGGAGACGCTGGCGCCGAGCGCAGGGCCGCTCCCGGGCGGCGCGCTTTTGCAGGCCAGCTTCGGGCTGGAGCGGTCGCTCGCGGGGGAGGTGTACGAATGGCGAGAGAGCGTGCCGCGCAGGATCGATCCGTTGTTTCCCGCGGGCTCGCCCCTCGAGCAGACGCCGGGGCTGCACTTGGCCGCGCTCGACGTTGGTTTCGAGGTCGCGCACCGGCTCGTCGAGGCTTACGAGGCGATCGGCGCGGTACAGCTCAGCGCGGGGCGCGCTCGCGCCGGCAAGCTCGCCGTCACCGCGACGCTCACGCCCGCGGCCGGCAGCATCGTTGCTCGCGGCATCGAAGCGGCGCTGCCGGCGCGCGTGCCCGCGGCCTTTTGGGAGCTCTCGGCGAGTACTGACTCTGCGCTGTTCTTCGACGCGGGCCTGCTCAGGCCCCTGCTCGAGCCGAGCCCGCGTGCGCTCGGGCTCCTTGCCCAAGCGGGAGGCTCCGTGCTCGCGGCCGAGCTGGGCGCGCTCGCTTCGGCGTGCGCGCAGCCGGGGCAAGCCATCGCGCTCGCCACGGGCCGCAAGGCCGCAGCGGCGGCACCCGTGGCCAAGCCCTGGCCGCCGGAGGTTCCAGGCTCGGGCGCGCCGGCCCCGCCCGCTTCACCGACCTTCACGCTGCTCGGGTTGGAAGACGCCAAGCGCGCGTGCGCTAAAGCCGTGACGACGGCGCTCGACGACTACGAGCGCCTGGCCACGGTCGCGGAGCGAGCCGGCGCCAAGCGCTACCTGCGCAGCCTGGTCGCCGAAAAGCCGTTAGCAAAGGGTGTGCGGCTCGTGCAGTTGGGCGGCGACAACGAGCCTCGCTACATCGGCATCGCCGAGCGTCACGGGGCGCTCTGGCTCGGGCAATCGGACGATTTAGCGCTGCTCAGAGACACCTTGAGCGAGCTGCTCACCCCAGGGCTCGCGCGCCGGAGCCTCAGAGCGCGTCCCGAGCTGCTCGGCTTGGCCAAGACACCTACGCTGCTGAATGGCTTCGTGCGCGAGGACATTTTGCCTTTTTCGAGCGCCCGGCAAGCAGCGCAGGGGGCGCGCGCGGCGTCAGGATCGCCGGGTGACGAGAAGAAAGACGTGGCGCGGGTGCCGTTCGCGATCGTGCGCGAGGGTGCGTCCTTGCGCATCAGCGCAGACGTCGACGTTGGCGCTGCGCGCGGCAGCTTTGCTCGGCTCATGGCCGCCGGGTGGGGTACCCCTGAGCTTGCGAAGCTGAGCGGCACGCGTCGAGACAGCGGAATGCAGCTACTCGACGCGGCCTGCAAGCTAGGTGAGGGCAGCGCGTGTAACTGGCTCGGCGTCACCTACGGCGATGGTCGAGGCGTGGCCAGAGACGTCGAGCGCGCCTTGCCGCTCTTGGAGCGCGGCTGCGAGCTGGGCTTCGGCATGGCGTGCGCCAACGTGGCTTTCTACCGCAAGCCGGGCCCGGCCGAGGAGCTGCGCTTGTTTCAGCGCTCGTGTGAGCTGAACGCTCCGTTGGGCTGCGCGTGGTGGGGCGTCCGCTTACTGCAGCAGAACGAGCCAGGGAATCAGCGAAAAGCGTTCGAACAATTGCAGATCGGCTGCGATACGTTCGTCGGCTGGGCGTGCGCGCGCATCGGCGCGCACTACCGCGCGGGCATCGGCCTACCTCGGAACGACGAGCGGAGCGCCGACTTCCAAGGGCGCGCCTGCGAGCTATCCTTCGGCTCGGGTTGCGCCGAGCTCGCCGCGGCTTTCATCGACGGAAGAGGTCGTCGCCAAGATACGCGGCTCGGCATGCAGCTGCTCGAGAAGGCTTGCCGGATCGATCAGGCGGAAGGCTGCTACGCGCTCGGCCGCGCCTACCTCGAAGGCCACGGTACGCCGAAAGACGAGGCCGCGGCCCGCGAGCATCTGAACACTGCCTGCGACGCCGAGCACGCCGAGGCCTGCCGCGCGTTGGGCGAGCTGGCAGGTGAGCCGTGAGCGAGCGACGGCGGCTCACGGCGCTCTTCCTGGCGCTCACTTTCGGGCTCGCGGCGTGCGCGGTCGCACCCCCGCCTCCGGCTGCACCGGCCGCTCGCGCCGGCGCGCCGCTGACGACCCAGGTGTGCGCTGAATTCTTGCTCGGCAAGAGCGGCGCGCGCTGCGTGCGCCCGCTCTCGGCCGAAGAGCAGACGCACCGCGCCCTAGCGTTTCGACTCGAATTGGAGGATGGGCGGGCGCGCCGGCTAGAGCGCGTCAACGGGCGCGGTTTTCCCGAGGTAGACGACGACGGCTGCGCCGAGTACCGCTACCGCTTCGAAGGTCAGGAGCTCGTCGAGGTCACCGGCTACCAGCCCGACGGCGAGGTGTGTAGTCGCACGCTGTTCACCGAGCACGTGCGCCGGGCGTCTTTCGTGGACGCTTGGGGACGTCCCAATTTCGCAGACGACCGCCTGCACACCGGCACGCTCGACGAACGCGACGCGCAGGGCTTGGTCGTCAGCATGCGCCCGCTGGCCAGCGACGGCTCGCCAAGCTCGCTTCAAGGGGCCAGTGAGGTGCGCTACGAACGCGGCCCGCAGGGCTTGGTGACCCGGACTTGCTACTTCGACCCGCAAGGCAAGCCCATGAAGAACGACTCGGGCGTGCATTGCTGGAGCTACCAGCGCGACGAGTTCGGAAACGCGCTCGACCAATACGCTTGGGACGAGCAACAGCGGCCCGCCACGACCGCCAACGGGGCTCACCACGTGGCGTGGAAGTACGATCGCTACGGCAACCTGGAGCGCCAAAGCCTGTTCGACGTCGAGGATCGGCCCTTGACCATCGAGCGTTCGTGGTGCCCAGTGCTCGCGTACCACCGCGACGCTCACGGCTTTGCCGTCGGCAAAGACTGCCTCGACGGGGCCGGAAAGCCGAGCCGCTACGACGAGGGCAACAGCATGTGGCGCGCCACGCCCGACGAGCGCGGGCGCACCCGCGAAGTGCGCTACTTCGACACGAACGGCAACCCCTTCGAGCCGTCGTTCGGCTACGCGCGCTACGAGACCGACCACGACCTCGAAGGCCACGTGACCGCGCGGCGATACTTTCGGCTGAGCGGCGAGCCGGGACAAAAAGACGGGCCTGCCAGCGTACGCTACGAATTCAACGCGCAGCATCTCGAGGTCGAGCGCGTCAATTTCGACGGCCGGGGCGCGCGGCGAGCTCAGCGCGGCTGCGTTTCGGTCGGCTCCGAGTACGACGCATTTCGGCAGCTCGTGCGGCAGACGTGCCGCGGAGCTACCGGCCAGCCCACGCTCTCGAGCGATGACGTCAGCATCACCGTGTGGCGCTACGACGCCCGCGGGCGCTTGCTCGAGACCTCGTTCGCGAACGTAGCAGGCAAGCCTACCAACGCGCGCTCGGGCTACGCGCGCACGCTGTTCAGCTACGACGCGCAGGGCGTGGACAGCCACGCCCGACACTTCAAAGCCGACGGTGCGGAGCTGCACCTGCGGCGTTTTTCCGTGCTTTCGGTCAAGCCGCCGCGCGCCGGTGGCTTCTGGCCAGCCCCGTCGCGCGCGCTAGCGCTGGCCAAGGTCGAGCGCGCACGGCGCGAGCTGCTGGCCGGCAAGCGCTGGGCCGCTGCGCTGAAGGCCTTCGCCGACGGCAAGATCTCGGGCAAGAGCCCGGGCGACATCGGTTACCTCAATTTCCAGAGCATTTATCCAGCGGCTCGCGCCGTGCTCGAGCCGCTGGAAGTAGGGCAATACTCGGAAATCGCGGAGCTGCCCTACGCGTTCACGATCTACCTGCGCACTGAGTGATTCACCGCTCCGCTTCGTCTTCTTCTTCGTCGCTCTCTGCCCCGTCGGCGCCGCTGCTTGGCGCCGGGCGTTGCAGCGCGTCTTTCAAGGCTTGGTCGAGGTTGGCGGCGTAGGTGCAGGCGTTGGCGAGCCCCAGCTTGCAGGCCCGTTGCAACAACGCCAGCCCCTCGCGCGCCTTCGGCAGGTCCGAGCCTGTGCCGTAAGCCATGGCCGCGCCGAGCGAAAAGCAGCCGAACGCTTCGTCGTGCTCGCACGAAAGGCGTGCCCAGCGCGTGCCCTCGGCGTATTCGCTCGGGTTCTGGGCGTCGTCCAGCAAGTCGTAGCCGAGCGCGGCGCAGCCGGCGAACACCTGCTGGTCGCAAGCGAAGCGAAACAACTCGCGCGAGCGGCGCGGGTCCTTGCTCGTGCCTTCGCCGCGTCGGAGCATCCAGCCCTCATTGAGGCAGCCCAAAGCCCGGCCCAGCTTGCAGGCCTTCTCGTACGCGGTGTGGGCCCGGCCCAGCGAGCCCTTTTGGCCGAGGCCCTCGGCGTCGTACAGCGCGTTTCCCAGCTCGTCACAGCCGTAGGGGTCGGCTTGGTCGCAAGCCTGCGACAAGAGCTCGATCGCGCGCGCGCGCGTCGCCTCGGTGGGCTGGCCCCAGAGCAGCTCACTCCCCAAGTTGGCGCAGCCCCGAGCCAGGCCCAAGCGGCACGAGCGCTCTAGTAGCGGCAACGAATGCTCGACGTCGGTACCGAACATGATGGCCAAATCGTTGCAGCCCAAGGCAGAGCCGAGGTCGCAAGAACGCTGATAGAGCGCGCGCTTTCCGTGCTTGCCGAGAGAGCGCGAGGCGGCGGGGCCCGAGGCGGCCGCAGCGGGCCCTGGCGACAACGGGGGCGCTGGCGCCGCTCGAGCGCGCGCCGCGGCGGGCTGTTCAGCCGGACGCGACAACGGCGCCGTGCTGGGTGCGACATGCCCGCACGCGCTGAGCCCCGTCAGCATCCACACCACCCGAGCGTTGCTTCTCTCCAGCACCGACCCCTACCCATACCTCAAGCGTTTCCGCTCGCCCACTCCCAAACCTCGTGCTGACCGTAGTCTCGCGCCATCAGCCACGGCTCGTTGCGCACGAGCCACGGGCGTTGGGGGCGCGCGTTAGGGGGTCTAGGCGCGCGCCGCCGGTTGCGCGGCGAGCACGGGTTGTACGCGGCTCTGCAAGAAGGCGATGACTTGCTCTTTGCTGCGGATGGGGGCGCCTTCCAGCTGCACGAATTTGTCGGCCAGGAAGTGCCAGCGCCCGAGCATCATGTTCAGCCAAATTTGGAAATAATCGACGCCGTCGAAGACGATGGCGTCGTGCGCCGCGTATTCGGGCAGCGCTTTTTCGAATTCGAGCGGGTGCTCGGTCCAGTGCGCGCGTGGTTTGATGTGGTGAAGGATGTGATAGCCGTCGTTGAAGCAGCGACGGTTGTACCTGGTGTTGATGCAGGTAATGCTCGACTGAAACGGATCCTCCGGGTGCTCTTGGCTGATGAAGCTGTGCTGCGTCCAGTTGCCCATCATCATCAACGTGCGGATCAGCACCAGCGGAATCACCAGCACCACCAGGGTAGCTTGCGGGCGCAGCCACAACCCCAGGCCCACCACCGACCAATACGCGCCTTCACCGACGAGCACGCTCCGGAACAGCTTCCAGTTCTTGCGCTTGTAGAAATACAAGAACAGCTCGGGCAAGCCGATGAACAAGAAGCGGAGGTAGTAGCGGAGCCAGTGCGTGATGCGATTTCGCGTGAAATGCATCGTCGAGCTCAGATCGGCGGGCAGGTTCTCTTCGCGGTGATGCATGCCCATGTGGTGGGCAAAGTACGTGTTGGGGGTCTGCCCGAAAAAGGGACCCAAAAGCCATGGAATCACCTGGTTCAGGCTCTTGTAGTCCTTGTTGAACAGCTGCCGATGCGACGTGAAGTGCAGCATCAGGGTGAAGCGGTCCATCACCGCGCCCATCACCAGCGCCCAGTACAGCGGCGCCACGTACCAAACCGAAATGCCGGCCGCGTACGGCCAAAAAAACAACGACACCCCGATCCCCGCGACGAGCGCGCACTGCAGCATCAACCAAACGACGGAGACGTCGCGCGCGTCGTTGAGCATCCGCGCCGTGCCAGTCAAGAAGGCGGGCGCGGATGCCGTGCGGGGATCGGTCAGGTTCATCGGAGCCGTTACTTATTGGTCAGCGCAGCCACGCCGGGAAGTACTTTGCCTTCCAAAAACTCGAGCGAGGCGCCGCCCCCGGTGGAAACGTGGCTAACCTTGTTGGCCACGCCAGCTTTTTTCACGGCCGAAGCGCTGTCGCCTCCGCCGATTACGGTCGTCGCCCCGGCTTCGGTCGCCTTGGCCAGGGCCGCGGCGATGGCCAAGGTGCCCTTGGCGGTCGCGTCGATCTCGAACACGCCCACCGGGCCGTTCCAAACCACCGTCTTGGCCTTGAGCAAGATCTCCTCGAACTTGGCGATGGTCTTGGGGCCGATGTCGACGCCTTCCCAACCGGCCGGAATTTCGTTCACGCCCACCGTCTTCAGCTCACCCACGGTGCGCGCCTTGAAGTCGAGCTTGTTCGTGACCACGAAGTCGTCGCCCAACACTAGCTTGTCCCCGGCTTCGGCCAAGAGCTTCTTGGCGAACTCGACCTTGTCGTTTTCGCACAAGCTGCTGCCGATCTCTTTGCCCTGAGCCTTCAGGAACGTGTAGGTCATGCCGCCGCCCAGAAGCAGGTAGTCGACGCGCGGCAGAAGGCTTTGAATGACGTCGATCTTCGACGACACCTTGGAGCCGCCGATGATCGAAACGAACGGGCGCTTGGGGTCGCTCAGCGCCGAGCCCAGGTAATCCAGCTCCTTCTTCATCAGGTAGCCAGAGGCCGCCTGCGACACGAACTTCACGATACCTTCGGTCGAAGCGTGGGCGCGGTGAGCGCTGCCGAACGCGTCATTGACGTACACGTCGCACAGCTCGGCCAGTTGCTTGGCGAACGCCGGATCGTTGGCTTCTTCGGCGGCGTGGAAGCGCAGGTTCTCGAGCAGCAGCACCTCGCCACCGGCGAGCGCGGCGACGGCCTTCTTGGCCGGCGCGCCCACGCAGTCTTCGGCGAACTTCACGTCCGTGCCCAAGAGCGCGCCGAGCGCCTTCGCCACGGGGGCGAGGCTCTGGTCGGGTACGCGCTTGCCGTCGGGACGGCCCAAATGGCTCATCAGGATGGTCTTGGCGCCTTTTTCGCGCAGGTATTTGATGGTCGGCAGCGACTCTTTCAAACGCTTGTCGCTTTCAACCACGCCGTCTTTGAGCGGCACGTTGAAGTCGACGCGCACGATGACGCGCTTGCCCGAGAGGTTGAGGTCTTCGACGAACAGTTTGTTTTGAGTGCTCACGAGGAGCGCGGTAGCAATTCTTCCCCCAGGGATCCACGAGCCGCCTCGAGAAGATCCATTCCAACGTTGGTAACATCATGATATTATTGAAAAATGTGCCGACTCGGGTCGCCCTGGTCCTGGCCCTGCTGGGGGTGACAAGCAGCGCGGGTTGTGAGCGGGAGGCCCGCCCTGGCGCTGGGTGCAAGCCCGCGGCCGCGGTGGCTTCTGCGGCCGCGCCCGACGCCACTGTCGAGGGCGAGCAGCCGGGAAGGCGGGAAGCTGGGAACGGTTCGGGGGCCGAGCATGAGAGCGAGAGAAAGAGCGAGAGTGAGCGGGCAAGTGGTGGGCTCGTGCCGGCGACGGCGGCCGAGCTGCTGGCAGCCATCAAAACCAGTGGCAAGCGCGGAACGCTCGTGAACGCCTGGGCGTCCTGGTGCGGGCCTTGTCGGCGTGAGGTGCCGATGCTGCAGGCGCTGGCGGCAAACCTGAAGCCTCAGGGCGTCGAGATCGTGCTCGTCTCGGTAGACGAGCCGAAGGACGAAGCAAAGGCGCAGTCGTTCCTGAAGGACAACGGCATCACGCTGAAGAGCTACCTCGTCGAGGGCAGCGTGGCGGACTTCAAAGCCGCCATCAACCCCAACTGGCCCGGCATGCTGCCTGCTTCGTTCCTGTTCGACCGCACGGCAACGCTCGTCCACTTCTGGGGCGGCGAGGCCTTCGAGAACGAAATCGTGCCGGTGGTCGAGGCGTTCGTGGCGGGCCGCGCCATCGACGCCGAAACACGCTACGGCCTCGCGCCGGGCAAGGTGGAGTGAACGCGCGACGAGGTGGGCGCTTCTCGTACCGGATTGCAGATTCGCAAGGTCATATCCAGGGCTTCTCAGCGTGGGACACGCAGCGACCCCTGGTGCCTCGAAATGATGCAACGCGCGCAGCTAAGTAGCTGAATCCGCGGTCTCGGCGCTTGGCCCGACACTTGCGAAGCGCGGGGTATGTCGCGTGACTCGCTCGTCGGTATTGCCCCCAAGTCTTGGTCTTTCGAACCCACCGGCCGTCTCGTCCACCTGCGCTGGGCTATCGCGGAAATAGGCATCAACATCGAGACCCCCAGCGCGGGCTTGGACGCCGCTGAGCGGGCGCTACGCATCTTCAGCCAGCGCGCGGGCGAGCTGATCGATGCCACGGATTCCGACAGCGACCACTTGGCAGACGCTTGCTACACGGCGGAGCTGGGCATCGCGGACGCGCGCAGCTCGCTCTTGCAAGGCCAGCAGCTGCGCGCCGAGCGCGCTCGGTCGCTACACGAAGCGCGTCGTAAGCTGCACCGCGCGTTGATCGTAGTGGCGGAGGCCATGGCGCGCGAGGGCGCGTCTCGCCACTCCGGGATTCCGGGCGTTGGCGGGCCCCAGCTGGCGACACTGTTGACCTTGCGCCAGATGCTCAGCGCGTTCCGCGGCGGGCTCATCTCGTCGGGAGAGCAGCGCGCGCGCTTGAGCTGGGCCCTCGAGGTGGCGGGGGCCGAGCTGTCCGTGCTCTTGGCCAACCCAGTGCTGAACGACTTGCCGCTGCATTCGCAGGCGGTGATTCGAGATTTGTCGCGGCGCGTGACCGCTTGGGGCCTGCGGCAGCCTGACTTGATGCTGGGCCGCGCCCTGTATCGCGAGACCTCGACGGTGCCGGCGGTCGCCGATCACCTGTCGGGGCACCCGCTGCTGGTCGAGCACGACGAGCAAGCGCTCTCGGAGCTCTCGGTTCTGCTGGCTAACGAGCCTGCCGGCGGCCTGCTCGAAAGCCGAGTGCTTGGCCACCTATCCAGCTTGCGCGGCCTGGATTTGGAGCTCGACCGGCTCGAGCTAGCGTTGATCTACGGCGCGTCGGGCGTGCTCGGCACACTCAGCCTGCGAGTGGCGGACCTGCGAGCTCGCTTGTCACATCCGGCGCGCGCCGCCGCTTCCTGGTCGTGAGCTAGCGCGCGGCTCTAGGTGAGGGGGCCCGTCCACTCGAACCTGCGCTCGTGGGCGGCGGGCAGGCCTTGTGCCAGGCGATCCATCGCCTCGTTGCCCAGGCGATCGACGTGCTCGTTGCCGACGTGACCCGAGTGCCCGGCGACCCACTTGAACTCGACGTCGCGCGGAGTGAGCAGGGCGTCCAGCTTCTGGAGCAAATCGAGGTTCTTGAGCGGGTCCCCCTTGCGCTTCCAGCCGTTCTTCTTCCAGCCCGCCATCCACTGCGTGCAGCAGCCGATCAGGTACTTGCTGTCGCTCACGATCAAGATTTTGGTGTCGAGCTTCTTGATGGCCTCGAGCGCCGCGATGGCCGCGCCCATCTCCATGCGGTTGTTGGTGGTCAGCGTCTCACCCCCCGCGCACTCCAGGGCCTTGCGCGTGTCGAGATCTACCAGCACGAAGGCCCATGCCCCTACACCCGGGTTGCCTCGGCAACCGCCGTCGGTGAACGCCACGACTCTCGACATGCGCGCCGGAGCGTCCCGTATGATGTGGCGTCGCGCAACCGGCCCTCGGGAAGGGCAGAAATGGGCTATGAATTGGGCTGACCTTCGTGACCCAGTAACCGTTGGTCGAACCCGAGGAGCCCGCCATGACCGACTTCGATCCCGAGTACGTCTTCTCTCATCACTCGGCGACGCCCGAGAAGCTGAAGGCCTACGAAGCCATCCACGCCGCGGCCAAGCAGTTCGCGCAGGTGATCTTGAAGTGTGTGCCCGACTCGAGCGACCGCGATGAAGCGCTGCACCTGTTGCGCGAATCCTCGATGCTGGCTTGCTCGGCCATCTCGCTCGACGGCCGCTTGAAATAGCGCAGAGCCCAGGCGCCGCAGCCGCTGGCGGCGGCGCCTGAAGGCGCGCGACTCAAGGCTGCGGCAACGAGTGGTAGAGCGGCAGACCTTCTGGAGCGGGGAAGAACGCGAACGGCAGCAGGGAGGTGATGCCCTCGTTGTCGAGGATCAAGTCGGGGGTGACGTTCACGCCGCTGCTACCGAGCTGCTCGGGGCTGAAGCGGCCGAATTTTCCGTTGCTCAACCCCAGCCACAGGCCGTTGCCGTCGTCGAAGGCCGGCTGGCTCAGCAGCGCCAGCACGCCCAGAGTGATTGAAACGTCGGCGTCCACCGTTTTCACGCCGCTTTGGCCCAGCGTGGACTCGGCGACCTCGAACAGCACGTTGCCCAAGAAGTCGGTCGCCCACAGGTTACCGGCCTTGTCGAAGGCCAGGTTATTGCCGGTGAGCCCGGTCAGGTCATCTTTCACGGTTAGCTCGAGATCTGCCGGTTCGGCCGTGGAATCGTCGAGGCGCGCGGCGTCGAACCGGCGCAGCGCCGGGCCGCCCCCAAGCCACAGATTGCCGTCGCGATCGAAGGCGAGACCTTCGACATTTCCGACGCCGTTTTCGTCGAACAAGGCCGTGATGGCGACGTCCGCTGTCTTGGGCCCCGAGCTGGTCAGGTCGGCGGCCGGCAGACGAAACACCTCCGCCCCGCAGGTGCTGCTCACCCACAGGTTGCCGCTCGGATCGAAGGCAATGCTCGAATGGGCGACGATGCAGTCGACCTCGCTCAGATCGATCTCGATGTCGGGGACGCGCGTGCCGGTCGAGCCCAGGTCTTTGGCCTTGAAGCGAACCAGCGCGTGGTCACCGGCGCCGAGCGCCCACAAATTGCCGTCGTGATCGAACGCCAGACTCTGGGTGCCGGGCCCGTGAATGCCCACCGTGGCGTCTACGGTTCCGTCGGCCGCAATGTCGGCTGACCCGAACGCGACCAGCTCCGGATCGAGCCCGGTGGGCATCCACAGCTTGTTGCTGGAGGGGATGGCCGTGTATTCCACGTTGATGACGTGGCTGTCGCCGTCGTTCAAACAAAACGAAGACGTGGTGACGGTCGCGTCGTAGACCGTCCGCACCGTATCGTCGGCGTCGAATACGCGATTGCCCGTCACCGTGTAGGTACCGGCCGCGACGCCCTCCAGAGGCCCCAGCTCGGTGGCGTTCAGGCTGTCGGGCCCTTCGATGGAAATATCGGGGGCCACGTCTTCGGGCAAGCCCGTGACCTCGATGACCAAGGTGCCCGTGCCCTCCGCCACGCACGCGGCGCCGCCTTCGCCCCCGGCACCGGCCGCGCCGCCCAGCCCGGGCGTGACGCCCTCAGCGCCGCCCGCGCCCGCGCCGCCTTCGCCGTCGCTGGTCGAATCGTCAGTGGTGCACGCGGCGGCGGCGAACGAAGAAAGCAAACCCAAAAACGGAACGAGATAGCGCAAGCGCATCATGCTCAAGGTCCTCCAAGTGCGGTTCTAAGGAGCCCGCGTGGCGGAAGCAATACCGGTGTCTCCGCGAGACTTAATGCGACACGACCCGCCGGCACACACGGGCAATCCTGGTTCGACGCGGCGAGCAGGGCGTTGCTTCAAATGCGACGCGCGGGCGCTGAGCTTACCAGCGGCCCTGGACATTCCCCATGAAGGCATAGGGATAGCCAAGCTCGAGCGCTCCGGCGTCGTCCAGGCGTTTCAGCTGTTCCGGGCTGAGTGAAAGCTCGCTGGCTTTGACGTTGCTCTCGAGCTGAGCCACGTCGCGCGCGCCGAAGATGGCCGAGGTCACCTGCGGCTTGTGCAGCAGCCAGGCGAGGGACACGGCGGAGGGTGTCGAAGAGAGCTCGGCCGCGACGGCCTTGACGGCGTCCAGCACGCGCCAGCTGCGCTCGTTGTCGAAGCGCGCAAAGCGCTCTTTCTTCTCACCCAGCCGCGTGCCGGCCGGCACCGGCGCCGCACGCTGGTACTTGCCGCTCAAGAAGCCGCCCGCCAACGGCGACCAAGGCAAAATACCCAGCCCCGCCTCGCGGCAGAGCGGAACGTGCTCCCGCTCGAGCTCCCGCACCACCAAGCTGTACTCGGCCTGCAGGGTCACGAAGCTGGCCAGGTGCTCGGTCTTGCTCGTCCACAGCGAGCTCATCAGACGGTAGGCCGCGTAGTTCGAGCAGCCGATGTACAGCACCTTCCCTTGACGCACGAGATCGTCGAGCGCGCGCAGCGTCTCTTCCTCGGGCGTTTCGATGTCTTGCATGTGAATCTGGTACAGGTCGATGCGATCGGTCTTCAGCCGCTTCAAGCTCGCTTCCACGCAGCGCATGATGCGGTAGCGTGAAGCGCCGCTGCGGTTCGGCCCCTCACCCATGGTGAAGCGGAACTTGGTCGCCAAGACTACTTCGTTGCGGTGGTGCTCGCGCTCGAACCAGTTGCCGATGACGCGCTCGCTCAAACCGTCTTGGCCGTACACGTCCGCGGTGTCGATGAAGTTGATGCCCAGCTCCAAGGCTCGGTTCAGCACCCGCGCCGCGGTCGGCTCGTCGCTGCCGAGCTTGTGCATGAACGAATTTTGGTCGGCCTCCCCGAAGGTCATGCCGCCCAAGCACAGCTCCGAAACCTTCACGCCGGCACGACCGAGCCGCTTGTATTTCATGGCCGGTGTTCTAGCGGATCCACGCGGGCGTCGCCCACGCCGTTGTGGCGGCCCGCGCCGCGCCGTGCGACCGTGGGGCGAGCTTGACGAATTTCGCATCACTAGGCCTGTCCGACGCCCTGCTGCGCGCGCTGGACGACTCGCGCTTTTCGCAGCCAACGCCCGCGCAAGTTTCGGCAATTCCTCACATTTTGGCGGGGGCAGACGTCTGGGTGCAGGCCAAGACCGGCTCCGGTAAGACGGCCGCTTTCGCGCTCCCCATCTTGCAGCGGCTGGCGACGCGCAGCGAATGCCCACGCCCCATCCCCGTTTCGACCCTCGTGCTGGTGCCAACGCGCGAGCTGGCCGCGCAGACGGCCGAGGTGCTGGCGAGCTTGGGCGCGCACCTGCCGACGCGCGTGAAGACCTGCCTCGCCGTCGGGGGTGTCTCGATCAACCCGCAAATGCTCGCACTGCGTGGCGGCGCCGACATCGTCGTGGCAACGCCGGGGCGGCTGCTGGATCTCCTGGACAAGAACGCGCTCCGCCTGTCGGCCGTTCACACGTGGGTGCTCGACGAAGCCGATCGCCTGCTTTCACTCGGCTTTGCCGACGAGCTGTCGCGGATACGCGCGCAGCTGCCGCCGCGCGGCCAGAGCCTGCTATTTAGCGCCACCTTTCCGCCCGCGGTGCGCGAGCTCGTCGCGCGCCTGCTCCACGAGCCCGTGGGCATCGACGTGGATCAGGGCGCGATGCCGGATGCGAGCGCGATCGCCCAGCGGGCGATTGAGGTCGACGAGCGCCGCCGCGCCGAGCTCTTGCGTCACCTGTTGAAAGCGCACGGCTGGTCGCGCGTCTTGGTGTTCGTCGCAACCAAGTACGCCACCGAGCATTTGACCGACAAGCTGCGGCGTCACGGCGTCGCCGCCGCGCCCCTGCACGGTGAGCTGAGCCAGGGCGCGCGCGCCCGAGCGCTCGAAGACTTCAAAGCTAGCCGCCTGCAAGTGTTGGTCGCGACCGACCTGGCGGGCCGCGGCCTGGACATCGCGGAGCTGCCCGCGGTGCTGAACTTCGACCTGCCGCGCTCTGCCGTCGACTACGTGCATCGCATCGGCCGAACGGGGCGAGCGGGCGACGCGGGCGTCGCCGTTAGCTTCGTCACGGCGCAAAACAGCGCGCACTTTGCCCTGATCGAGCGGCGTCATCGCCTGCAGGTCACGCGCGAGGTCATCGTCGGCTTCGAGCCGAGCGACGTAGCGGTGGCGGCCAGCGGCAACGGCGGCGTCAAGGGCAAGCGCAAGAGCAAGAAAGACAAGCTGCGCGAAGCGGTCGCGCGCGCGGCGCAGCGCTAACGCGCCGCCGCCAGGCGCTCACCATCACGGTTTGGGTGGGCCGAGGTAGCAGCGCGGCTCGCGGGCTACGCACGGTCGGCCGCCGCGCTCGCGAAATCCGTGCTCGGCCAAGAAATTTCGCGAGCGGGGCCCACAGATCCCGTGAGCACTCGAAAGCCATGAAGCCCCGCACGCTTCGCGTCCCCGTCAACCTCCCTGTCGTCATCGAGCACGCGGGCGCGCGTTTGCACGCCGTGGCCGCCAACCTCGGCATCGGCGGGGTGTTCGTGCAGGGCATTGCCAGCCTCGCGTACGGGGAGCAGCTTTACCTGGTCGTCGAGCTGCCCGGGCTGGCGGGGCCGTCACGCTTGCCGGGCGTGGTGCGCTGGAGCGACGCTGGCGGCTTCGGCGTGCAGTTTCAGCAGTTGGGCGCCCGCGAAACGCATGCCATCGGCGCCCTGGTGGCAGCCTACCGCGCGGCTGAGCTCGCGGCGGGCGAGAGCCAGCTGCGCGTGTCGCCCCGCAGCGCGCCTCCATGAGCAAATACGCTTTCGCCGCTGCAGGAGGGCCGGCGAGAGCTAACGGGGTCGGTGTCCGCGGCGCCGTCGATCCACTCGTGCAAGGCGCGCTCGTCGAGCTGTTCGCAGCGCACGACGTGCCCGTGGCTCCGTCGCCGCGCTCGCCCGCTCAGCTCCGGTCGGCGGTACCCGAGGTGTCGGTCATGGTCGCCTTCAGCCCCACCATCGGCGGTGAGCTTTCAGGCAAGCTGACGCTCTCTCTCTCGAGCGCGCTGCTCGAGCTCATGTTGGCTCGGAGCTCGCAGGATACGTCGGTCAAGCTGGATTGGGCGCGGGAGCTGGCCAGCCAACTCATGGGCCGCATCAAGAACCGCTTCTTGCCGTTCGGCGTTCGGCTGGGCATTGGCCGGTTGCTCTTGGTCGATTCGCAGCAGCTCGAAGCGTCGCTCAAGGCCGCTTCGAACGTGCGCGTGTACATCGGCCGCAGCCTCCGCGGCGAAGTGTTGGTGACGCTGCAAGGTACGCCCGAAGAGCACACGCTCACCTACGTTGGTATGCCGCCCGCGCTGGAGGGCAGCGCGATCTGGTTTTGAGCCGCGTTGTGCTCGCGCCGGCGTCTCGCGGCCTCGGGTCTGGTCGCTTACACGCGCTGTGCGAGTGAGACGAGGTAGCAGCGCCAACGCACGAGCGACGCCGCTTTTCCGGACGACGCTGCTTTTCTATCCAGCGCCGAGGCCGTAGTCTGGAGGATCGCCGCGCCAACCAAAAAGCGCGGCGCCAAGAGGCACCCACCACCATGCGAATCGTTCTCCGAAGCACCGCTACCGCCCTTGCTTTCATCGCGTTCGGTTGTGCCGGCGCGAGCCCCCCGCCCAGCGCGACAGCGTCGTCCGAGTCAGCGCCAGCGCACGCGGCTCCTGCCGCAGAGCCCAAGGCGCAGGCGAGCGCGCCCGTCGTCGAGTCGCCCTCCGCCGAAGCCAGCGCCAAACCCGTGGAGGAGCCGCGCGACGGCCTGCGAAAGGCCAGCCGGCCTCCGCTCGAGCTACTCACGGGAAACAACGTGGTGTACGTGCTGAATTTCCCCGCCTCGCAAGTGGGCGAGTCGGCCAAGCAGCGCTGCGAAAGCGAGCATTCAGGCGATCCGGGAGCAACGCGCGAGTGCCTGACGAAAGAGCGCGACAAGGTGGCGGTCGAGTCGATCCGTTTCGTGAAGGATGGCTCGGGGCAGTACTGGTGGGTCACCTACAACCGCTACAAGGGCAACCTGCTGAAGTGGCATCGCATCCAATTTTTGCCCGGCAAGGGTGACGACGATTCGGTCACCCTCAACCTGACGGGCAAGGACAAAGGCATCGCGCCCATGCCCAGGGTGCCGACGTTTCTGAACGTCGAGCTGCCGAACGACTACAGCATCGTCGTCAAGGACCCGCAGTATGGCGCCATGATGTATGACGCCAAGATCGGCATGATGGAGCAAGAGTAGCTAGAACGATGCACGAGGCGGGCCGAGCCCCGGCGCTCATGCCGCCGGGGCGTGCTGAATCGAGTTCTCAATCCACTCCGCGACCACCGCGCTGCCCAGCGCCGGAATGCGGCTCTTCAGCTTGCGCTTGGTGCGGGCCTCGAGCTGCCGCGCGCGCTCCCGCGAAACCCCCAGGCTGCGCCCAATTTCGGCCAGCGAGAGCTCTTCGGCCGGGTCGGCCATCAAGCGGTGCTCTGCAATGTAACGCTCGCGCGGATCCAGCTCGGAGACCGCGCGCGCTACTGCGCTCTTCATGCTGCCGCCGACCTGATGCTCGAACAAGCTCCGCTCCTGATCATCGGGCGCGGGCAGTAAGTCGACGAGCCGAACGGGCGAATCGTCGATCACCTTCACGTCGAGCGAGACGTCGCGCGCCTCGAGGCGCTGCACCAGCTTGCGCAGCTCGTCCGGCGTCACGCCCACGCGCTCGGCCACCATCTTGTCGGCGGCTTCGCCTTCGCCCATCAGGTTCACCGCGCGCACCCGCTCGCGGCGCAGCTTGAAGAACAGCCGAGAGCGGAGCGGACCCGAGCCGCCTCCGACCATGCTCCACGACTTGATCACGTGATCCAGAATGTAAGCGCGCACCCAGTGGGCGGCGTACGTCACGAAGCGGATGCCTCGCTCGGGCTCGAACTTGCCGAGCGCGTGCACCACACCGAAATTGCCTTCGGCGATCAGCTCGCTCACCGGTACGCCGTAGCGCCGGTACTTCATGGCCACGGCCACTACGTGCCGCAGGTTGGCCCGAGCCAACGCGTCGCCAGCCGAGCGGTCACCCTCTTTCCAGCGCTGGGCGAGGGCCATTTCTTCGTCTTTTTCCAGGCGCGGCGCGCGCTTGGATTCGGCGATGTAAAACGCCACGTCGTTGTTCGTGGAAGTCATGAGAATTACCTGCGCTCCGGCCCCTCGGCGGAGCTTTGTGAGTCTATTGGCAAAGTCCGTGCCCTCAGCGTTGAGGGCCGTTCAAGACGTCGTCGATTTTGCGGAGCGCCTCATCCAATGCGACGCGAATGGCGCGCATGGTGCTCGGCGACATGCGACCGCGGTGAGCGCCCTTGCGGAACGTCATCATCAGCTTGCCGACGCGCTTCATCAGCTCCGCGAAGTCTTCTGCGTACGCTTCCCAAGGTTGATCCTCGGTGAATCGGGCATAAAACTCGTCCACACTGTTACGGTTCGTCTCGAGCTCCGTTCGGCCCGCGTCGGTGATGGCATAGACCTTTCGTCCGTCTTGCTCCACCACCCGCGCCTGCTCCAGCTCCTCGAGCATTTGCAGCGTCGGATAGATGACGCCGGGACTAGGGCGGTAAGAGCCGGCCGCGCGTTGCTCGATGTGTTGAATGATTTCGTAGCCATGGCGGGGTTGCTCGGCGATGGCCTCCAGCACGAGGAAGCGCACGCCACCGCGCTCGGCCCGCGGCGGGGGCTCGCCCATAGCGTCGGCCCACCAAGGCTTGCCGCCGCGAGGGCCAAACCCGCGCCCGCCGGGCCCGCCGGGGCCAGCACCCCAACCCCGGCCCATCCACCAAAGCTGTTCTGGTCCGCAGGCCTGATCTCGATACATCGTCATCTTCTCCAATTAAATCCGCTCGTTGCAGCAACAACGAGGCTTTCGATATGTCTCGCGATATGTCGTTAGACATAGCTATAGATATATCTGGCATATCGTCAAGCGCAGCGGGATGAAGTTTTGTGAGGCGGCGGCGTGAGTCGAGATGAGTGGGTCGAAAGCGCGCCGGTGGGGCGGCCTGGCGGGTCGAGGTTCATCCGCCGAGCGCGGCATTTCCGTCGAGAGGTCCAGCCCGTGCGGACATTCGTCCGGACATTCGTCCGCCGGCGCGGCCCAGGCGTCCGCTGCGCCCCTTAGATTTTGCAGAGAGCGCCGGACCCCAACCCGAGCTCGTTTGCTTGCAGCGCGATGGAAGCGGAGGTGCCCAGGGCGAGCGTTACTGGCTCGACTCGTTGCGCGGGGCAGGAGGGGGAGCGTCGTTGCCTTTGAGCTTCTTGCCCGCCTTCTCGAAGGCCTCGCCGGTCTTTTCCGCGGCGGTCCCGAGAGCGTTGCCCGTCTTCTCTGCCGCGCGATCGACGTGCTTACCGGCGCGCTCCATGGGGCCTTCGGCGTGCTTGCCGTGGTGACAGCCGACGACCAGGGCCAACAACGCGGTGGTGAGGAGCAGGGCGTGCTTCACGGCGCCAATCATAAGGCGAGCGTCTATTTTCGCCAACGGCGTCGGGCGCGTGAAAGCGCGCCCGGGTCTTGAAAACCTGCTGCAGCACGCGCGCCACTTTGCCGGCGAGGCGCCGCTCGCCGAGCCGCGAGTCTCTCCGCAGGCGGCCCCGCTCGCCGGGCTCGCCCTTTGTTCGTCGTCGCGGCAGCGCGGAGCGCTGGTTAGACGAGTGCGCGGAGTTGGTGGAGGGCGCGCCTCGCCGGCACCGTGGCCGAGCTGTGCGTGGGCGAGCTCGAGCAACGTTTCTGGACTACCAATCAGGCCGCACGGGTGAGATCACCCGCACGGCCCAGGTAGGCTGAGCGCTAGCGGCTCTTGCCGTCGACGTGCTTGGTTTGCACGCCTTGCAAGTCCACGTCGTCCAAACAGCGCACGTTGATGGCGCGCGTCTCGAGGCCGTCTTTACCCACGCCGCTGGCGAACGACTTGATGCCGCACACCGAGCAGAAGAGGTGGTTGATGACCTTCGAGTTGAAGCGATAGTCGGTCAACACCTCGCTGCCGGACAGCAGCTTGAACGATGCTGCGGGCACGAAGCGCAGCATGGTGCCGCTGCGCCCGCACATCGAGCAGTTACAAGTGATGGCAGGCTCGGCGAGGTCGAGCGTGACCTCATACCGAACCTTGCCGCAGTGACAACCGCCTGAATACGTCTTTGCTTCCGCCATGGGGCGAAAGCTTATTCGACGCTGAAGCGATGCACCATCACGTGCTTGTAGGTTTGACCGGGCTTCAAGATCACCTGATCTTTCCAGGCCGGAACGTTGATGGCGTTGGGGTACTTTTGCGTCTCGAGGCAGAAGCCGTCGTACTGGTTGTACGTCGAGCCCTTGCCCTTGTTGGTGCCGTCCAAGAACTTACCCGAGTAAAACTGCAGGCCCGGTTGATCGGCGTCGAGGGTCAGCACGCGACCCGACTTCGGATCTTTGACCTTGGCGTTGGGGCGCAGCTTGTTCAAATCGCCGTTGATGATCCAGTTGTGGTCGAAGCCAATCGGCTTGCCGCCCACGGCTTCCAAGTCTTTGCCGATCGTCTTCGGCTTCGTGAAGTCGTAGGGCGTGCCTTTGACGGGCTTGACCGAGCCGTCGGGCACCGGATCACCATTCGCGACGGGCGCGCTGGGCGTGAACTGATCCGCAAAGATGGTGAGCTCGTGATCCTTGATGCTGCCGGAGCCTTGACCGCCGAGGTTCCAGTACGTGTGGTGCGCCATGTTCACGATCGTCGGCTTGTCGGTCGTGGCCTGCATGGTCACGACCAGCTCGTTCTTGTTGTTGAGCGCGTACACCACGCTGGCCTGCACCGTGCCGGGAAAGCCTTCTTCTCCGTCCTTCGACGTGTACTTGAAGTGGATTTCGGGGCCGTCGGGCGTCTCGCTCGTTTCGGCGTCCCAAATGACTTTGTCCCAGCCCTTCTTGCCGCCGTGCAAGTTGTGCGGGCCGTTGTTGGCCGCAAGCTTGTAGGTCTTGCCGTCGAGCTTGAACTCGGCACCTTTGATACGATTGGCGATGCGACCGACGGTCGCTCCGAAGTACGGAGTCGCCTTCACGTACTCGTCGACCGTGTTGTAACCGAGCACGATGTCCGCGAGCTTGCCGGCCCTGTCGGGCACGTGCAGCTCGGTGATGATCGTTCCGTAGTTGCTGACCTTCATTTGAAGGCCGTTCTTGTTCGTCAGAGTGTAAAGCTGCACGGTCTTACCATCCACGGTGCCCCAGTCCGCCTTGGTGACGGCTGCGGGCGGCTTGGGCTCGGGTGCAGCTGCGCTGGGTGCAGCAGCAACACCGGGAGCGGCGACGGGCGCGGTAGCGGAAGGCGTCGGCGACGTTGGCTCGACGGGCGGCGCTTGGTTGCCAGCGCAAGCTGGTAAAACTGCCAGAAGGAGTCCGAGATAGAAACTACCGCCACACGTAAGCCTGATTTTCATGGTTGCGCCTGTCCCAAGAGTCATTGTGATGCTCGAGGTGGGCGCCAGAAGCGCACCGCCGCGAGCGGCTTACTCGCCCCTCTAGCACGCGGTCGCGTGCTAGAGTATCGCTAAATGTCGGGGAAACTCGTTGAACCCCTGCCGAGCGGTGGCGCGCTGGCCTTCCGCGCGCCTGTCGAGCAGGCCTCGTTCGTGAGCGCCGCAACGCTGTTCGGCAGCGAGTCGGCGGCTCGGTAGCGCATGTACGAAAGCATTTTTTCCGGAACGCCCGATCTGATCAGCGTCTTCGACCTCGAGCATCGGTTCGTCTACGCCAACCCGGCGTTGCTCGATGCCTGGAACGTCCAGCTGCCCAACGTGCTCGGCAAGACGTGCCTCGATGTTGGCTACCCCGACTGGCGCGCGGCCATGCACGACTCGGAGCTCGATCAAGTCATCGCTTCGAAGCAGAGCGTTCGCGGCGAGGTACCGTTCAATGGTCGGCAGGGTGAGCGGGTCCACGACTACGTCTTCGTTCCCGTGCTCGGCGCCGAGGGCGAAGTGGAGGCCATCATCTGCACGACGCGTGACATCACCCTGCTCAAGCGCTCCGAGCATCTGATGGCCGGGCAGGCTCAGGCCCTCGAGCTGGTAGTGAGGGGCACGCCCTTGCCCGAGGTGCTCGAAGCCCTGTGTGACGTGGTAGAGCGGCAGGCTACCTCGCGCGTCTTCGCCAACGTCTTGTTGCTGCAAGACGACGGGCTGCACCTGCGCCCCGCCGCGGGAAGTCACGTGCCCAGCGCGTGGTCTCGCGCCGTCGATCCGTGGCCCGTCGGGCCCGACAGCGGAGGCTGCGGGGCCGCGGCGTATCGACGCGAGAGCGTGGTGTCGCCGGATATCACGCTCGATCCGCTGTGGGCGGGGCGGCGCGAGCTGGCCACCCGCCACGGCTTCCGCGCGTGCTGGTCGACGCCCATCTTTTCGTCCGGGGGCTCGGTGCTGGGCACACTGGCGCTCTATTACCCCAGCGTTCACGAGCCCGACGCCGCCGAGCGCCGCGTGGTCGAAGCCATCGCGCGCACCGCCGGCGTTGCCATCGAGCGCAAGCGCGGCGAAGAAGGCACCAAGGCCCACAGCGAACGCTTGCGGCTGCTGTGGGAGACGGCGTCCGTGCTGATGACGGCGGAAGATCCGGAACAGCTGGTGCGCGTGATGTTCGGGCGGATAGCGCCGCACCTCAAAATCGACGTGGTCCTCAACTACGTCATGGCCGGCGACAACCTCGAGCTCTCTTACTCCGATGGCATCTCGGCGGAGCAAGCTCGAGAATTCTCCGTGGTGTCGCCTGATTCTCCGCTCGGCTGCGACGTGACGCGCAGCGGCGAGCCGCAGTCGGTGTCGTACATTCAGCGCTCCGACGACGCGCCGAGCGCCCCCATGAAGGCCATGGGCCTGCGGGCTTACGCTTGTTTTCCGCTCAACGCCGACGAGCGGGTGCTCGGTCTGCTGGCCGTCGGCAGCCGCGTTCGCGACGATTTCGAAGTCGACGAGCTCGAGTTCTTGCGCACGGTGACGCGCTACATGACCGTCGCGTACGAGCGGCTGCGGCTGGTGCGCGAGCTGCGTGAAGCCGATCGCAAGAAGGACGACTTCATCGCGCTCTTGGCCCACGAGCTGCGCAACCCGCTGGCCCCGCTGCGCAGCGGGCTCCACGTGATGCGGCTCGCGGCACACGACTCGGCCGCCGTAGCGCGCGCGCGCACGATCATGGAGCGTCAGCTCTCGCACATGGTGCGGTTGATCGACGACCTGCTGGACGTCTCGCGGATCAGCTTGAACAAGCTGCAGCTCCGGCGCTCGCGCGTCACCTTGGCCGAGGTCGTCTCCCACGCCGTGGAGACCGCGCGCCCGGTGATCGACCGCGCCGAGCATCACCTCGAGGTCGTGCTGCCGCCCGAGCCCGTGATGCTGGACGCGGACTTGACCCGCCTCGCCCAGGTTCTGGGTAACTTGCTGACGAACGCGGGCAAGTTCACGCCCAAGCGCGGGCGCATCTTGCTCACGGCCGAAGTAGAGGGCGACACCGTGCTGATCGCGGTGGAGGACGACGGCATTGGTCTCCGTCCGGAGTCCTTGAGCGCCATTTTCGACATGTTTTCGCAGGTGGACCACAGCGTGGAGCGCAGCACCGGGGGCCTGGGTATCGGGCTCGCGCTAGTTCGAGGCCTGACCGAGATGCACGGCGGCAGCGTGCGGGCCGAGAGCGCAGGCATGGGCCGCGGTAGTCGCTTCAGCGTGCGCTTGCCCTTGCTCGTCACCTCGGACGACGAACGCGAAAAGGGCCCCACGCCGCTCGCGCAGGACGCGCCGCGCCGGCGCATTCTGGTCGCCGACGACAATCACGACGCGGTGGAGTCGCTGTCGACCATGCTGCGTCTGTCAGGCAACGAGGTGCACACCGCCTCGGACGGCCTGGAAGCCGTGGGGCTCGCCGAGCAGCTGCTGCCCGACGTCGTGCTGATGGACATCGGCATGCCCCACCTCAACGGGCGCGAAGCGACGCGGCGCATTCGCGATCAAGCCTGGGGGAAAGCCATGGTCGTGATCGCGCTCACCGGTTGGGGGCAAGAGTCCGATCGCCAGCTCTCGCGCGAAGCTGGCTGTGACGAGCACCTGGTCAAGCCCGTGGACTTCGCGGAGCTTCAGCGCTTGATGACCGAGCTTTGCAGCAGAGCCGCCGAAGCGACGGCAAAGCCCTCGGCCTAGACCGCGCAGGCGAGGGCGGCCGCGGGGCGCACCGCAGAGCAGCGACAGCGAGCTGACTGGAGGCTTTGCTCCAGCCACGGGGCCGATCTAGTCACGCGCGCGCAACCTTTGCTCCAGAGGCGCGCAACGGCGACGGCCGTCAACACCATGATTGTTGGGGAGCCTTGAAAATAATCGTACGTGAGCCGTGATCGGACTTAACTGGAACTACTCCCATCCGTGATGAGTGTTGCTTGTCATGTTGCAAGTTTGCCACGCTGCGAAGCTTGACCACCGGGCCGGCATCTCCTAGCTTTGTGGATTAATTCGAAGGTCGATGCTCGCTTGGAGTGAAAGCTTGTCCCCGCGGAATCCAGATACGCCCGAACGATTTGCCCTAGACGAGCATCACATTGCTGCAGCCGCCTTCAACATGGTCTTCGTGTATTGGGCGAAGGAAACGCAGCTGGCGGCGTTCAAGCGGGTTTGTGACACTTTGGCTCGCCTTGCCATCGCCCATCCGGAAGGAGTGGGGGTCTGCCAAGTGGTTGGCCTTCAAGCAATTCCGCCGGGTAGCGACGTGCGCACCGAAATGACTCGGTTGATGACGGAGCGGGCCGGTGGTCGCCTGATGCACTACTCGATCGTGCACGAGGGCAACGGGTTCAAGGCCGCCTCTGTGCGCGCAATCGTGTCGGCCTCCCACATGCTCGCACGTAGCAAGGCCAACCTCGCCGTGTTCAGCTCGGTCGGAGATGCAGCGGCGTGGCATGCAGCTCAGCAGCAAGTGCTGAAACGTAAAGAGTCGGCAGCGCTGATCACCGGCATCATTCGCGACTTGCAAGACGAGCACCAGAAATACGCTCGGCGTGCGTCCGAGAGTACGTTACGCAGATAGCTTGCTCGCTGCGGCGTTGCGCCCTACCTTCTACTGCACCCCGTCGCGCTGGGTGCAGTAACCGAGTCGAGAGCCAGTTGGCCGAGGACCGAATGAACCAGACGCTCGAGAACGAGCCAGGCGAGAGCGTGAAGGCCCTGCTTGCCTACAACACTGCCATGCTCGAGCAGCACAAGCAGCTACGGTGCTTTCAGTTCTTCAGCGATGGCACGCTCGACGATCCCGCGAAGCGCGAGGTGTTTTTGGCCTGTTTGCAGGCCCTTGCCCGGCACTTCCAGATCGTGATGTTCACCCGCCAGGCCCACTGCGCCGATGAGCGCTTTGCTGCATTGTTCATGCGTCACCTGCGCGAAGAGATCGGGCACGACGAGGTGCTACGGCAAGATCGTGGTCGCTCCGACGACATTTGGGATCCCGTGATCGAGGCCGTCGGCGCGTGGTTCGCTTCGCGCATGTCCACGCTCGACAACTTGGAAAAGATGGTCGTCGTGCACCTGGTGCTGGAGACCAGCGGCGCGCACATGGGGGAGCTGTCCAGAAAGACCATGCCTCGCTACGGCAGCGCCAAGTACTTCCAGCTTCACGACGAGGTGGACGACAGCCACGTGTCGCTCGCCATCGAGCCGCTGCAAAATCTACCGCCCGAGATGCTCGCTCGCTTGCGGTTGGTCATCGGCCAAGCCTGGCAGATGATGAACACCTGGGGAGATCGCGTCGCGTCGGTGGTGCTAGGAACGGTGCCGACGCTTCGCTGAAGTCGTTCGGCCGAGCGAAACATGTCCGGCGATTTTACCGAGAATTTAGGGCTCGACAGCTATCGATACAGCTCGCACCGAATGCCGGTCATGGCGCGGCGCGGTGTGGTCGCCACCGGCGAGCCGCTCGCGGCGCAGGCCGGCTTGCGCGTGCTCCAAGACGGCGGCAACGCGGTCGACGCCGCCGTCGCCGCCGCCATCGCGCTGACCGTCACCGAGCCCGTCTCGAACGGGCTCGGCTCCGACGCTTTTGCCCTGGTGTGGGACGGCGCGAAGCTCCACGGGCTCAACGGTTCGGGGCGAGCCTGCGCGGCACACACGCCCGAGTTTTTCCAGCAGCTCGGCGTCAGCGAAATTCCGATGTGCGGCTGGCCCGCGGTGACGGTTCCGGGCGCTGTCGCGGCCTGGCAAGACTTACACGCGCGCTTCGGTCGCCTGCCGCTCGGCGCGCTGTTCCGACCCGCTATCGAGTACGCGGAGCAGGGCTTTCCCGTCAGTCCGTTGACGGCCGCGCGCTGGGCATCGTCGGTCCGCAACTATCCGCTCGTTTCGGGCGTGACCGAGCTGAAGGGTTGGTGGGACACGTTTACGCGCGGCGGTAAATCGCCCGCCGCCGGCGAGCTGTGGTCGTCTCCCGACACGGCGCGCACCCTGCGCACGCTGAGCGAAGCCGGCGCCGACGCGTTCTATCGCGGTGAGCTGGCGCGAAAGCTCGTCGAGTTCGCCGAGCGCACCGGAGGTCGGATAACGCTGGCCGACCTGGCTGCGCATACCAGCACTTGGGTCGACCCTATCTCGGTGGCCTATCACGGGCACGAGATCTGGGAGCTACCGCCGAACTCCAACGGGATCGTGGCCCTGTCGGCGCTTGCCATCCTCGACGGCCTCGACGTCGCGAGATACCCGCGCGAGTCCGCCGACGCTTATCACCTGCAGATCGAGGCCATGAAGCTGGCGTTCGCCGACGCGCAAGGTGTCGTGGCGGACCCGCAGCACGTGCCCGTATCCATTGAGGCGTTACTCGAAGCAGAGCACGTTAGCGCACGCCGCGCGCAGATCGGAGATCGCGCGGCCATTCCCCGCGCGGCCGCGCCGTCGCGCGGGGGCACCGTCTACGTTTGCGCGGCCGACGCCGACGGCATGATGGTCTCTTTCATCCAGTCGAACTACTCGGGCCCGCTGTTGGGGTTCGGGTCGGGGGTCGTCGTACCGGGCACCGGCATCGCGGTCGCGACCGAGCCGGCGACTTTCGCCGCCTGCATCACGCCACCTTCTTGATCTGGAGACCGGACAGATACGCTTTCGGGTCGGCCGGATCGAAGACCTTGCCGTCGAAGAACGTCTCCTTGCCGCGCGATGTGCCGACCGG
>Ga0164241_10000845_pt1 | contig 45180 bp, 36 predicted proteins | sample OricomyardsoilBY_FD_108780 | JGI IMG/M metagenome (GOLD analysis project Ga0164241, IMG submission 108780) | Backyard soil microbial communities from Emeryville, California, USA - Original compost - Back yard soil (BY) | ecosystem: Environmental > Terrestrial > Soil > Unclassified | place: USA... | reverse complement strand
TCGCGGTCACCGTGAAGGTCGCCGCGCTGTTCGGGCACGGGTTCTGGCTGACCGGCTGCGCCGTGATGTTGGCCGACTCGGTCACCAGCAGGCGCGAGCCCTGCAGGCCGACGTCGGTTGAATCGACGTTGCCGCAGGTATCGGTGATCACCACGCGATAGAAGCCGGTGTCGCTGATCTGCGCGGCATAGATGAAGTAGACGCTGTCGGTCGCGCCGAGGATCGGATTGCCGTTGCGCTTCCACTGATAGCGGACGCCGGTGCCGTTGACGCGGATGCGGAACGAGACGGTGTCGCGCGCGCAGACGGTGCGGCTGATCGGCAGGGTGTTCTGGAAGCTCTGGCGCTGGACGACCGTGAAGAGACTGTCGCCAACATCCTGAAGCTGCGGGTTATCGCGGTCGGCGATCTTGATGCGGTAGTTGGTGCCAGGGCTCACCGTGGTATACCACGGATAGACACCGGGCTCCGCGGGCGTTCCTCCCACCAGCATGGTCGGGTAGGTGAGTCCGCCATCGCTCGACAGAAACACATCGATGTTGTCGACGTTCGAGCTGGTGAACGTGATCGGGTTGACCACGTTCGGGCACCAGCGGACGCGGCGCATGAACTCGGTCAGGTCGAGACGGCGGATCTGCAGGTGCGTCATGAATCCGTCGTAGCTGCCGTTATGGGTCTGATCGTAGGAGCCGCTGGTGGTCGGATAGCCGGACGAGGAGGTGCCGCCGGCGATATAGATGTTGTCGCTGTCGTTCATCGCGATGGCGTTCGCCCATTCGTCGCCGCTCCCGCCGATGACCGTCGAGTATGCAAGCGGCATCTCGCCGACGCGGATCTTCGAGATGAATACGTCGCCGTTGCCATTGTTCGTCCGATCGTATGCATCGGTCGTCGTCGGGAAGTCGGTCGAGCTGGTATACCCGGCGATATAGATGTTGTTCATCTCATCGAGCGTGATGTCGTATCCCTCGTCACCGCTGCTTCCGCCGACATAGGTCGAGTAGCTGATGCTGCTTCCACCGGCGTTGAGACGGGTGATGAACGCATCGCCGCCGCCGTTGTACTGGCGGTCGTGCGCACCCTCGCTGGTCGGGAAGTTCGACGACGACGTGGAGCCCGCCACATAGGCGTTGAGGCCGGCATCGAGGACGATGCTGTAGCTGGTCTCGTAGTCGCTGCCGCCAAGATAGGTCGAGTAGAGGAGCGCGCCGCCGGTCGGGGTGAGCTTCGCCACGAACACGTCGCCGTTGTTTGCATAGACCCTGTTGTAGGCCGTGGCCGAGGTCGGGAAGTTCGACGACAGAGTGCTGCCGGTCACATAGGCGCTGCCGTTGCGATCGATCGCGATGGCATTGACCCCGTCGTTCTCGCTGCCGCCAAGATAGGTGGCATAGCCGAGCGAGCCATCGGCCGCGAACTTCGCTACGAACCCATCCTGGGCATTGTTGTAGGTGGCGTCGTATGCGCCGGCCGAGGTCGGCAGATTGCTCGATGCGGTTACGCCGGCGATATAGATCTCGCCGGCCGGGCCCACCGCCACATCGCTTGCTCCGTCGTAGTTGTTGCCGCCGAAGTAGCTTCCGTACACAAGTCCGTTCCCCATCGGGTTGAGCTTTGCCACGAACGCATCCCTCGTTCCCGTGGTGAGCGTCCGGTCGTATCCGTTGAGCGAGGTCGGGAAGTCGGTCGAGAAGGTGCGTCCGGCGATCACCGCGCTTCCGTCGGCCGCCAGCGCGATGCTGGTCGCCTCGTCATCGCCCGATCCGCCGATGATGGTCGAATAGAGGAGGTTGTGGCCGGTGCTGTCGAGCTTGCTCACAAAGACATCCATGCCACCGTTCTGCGTGACATCGTAGGCGCCCGGGGTGGTCGGGAACACCGCCGTCGAGCAGGTGCCGGTCACATACATACTGTTCATGGCGTCGATCGCCATATCCTCGATGATATCCCTGCCGGTGCTGCCGAGGAACGACGAATAGCTGAGGGTCGAGAGGACCGGGTCGATCACCAGCGGCTTGCTGGCGTCGTAGGCGCCGACGTTGAAGCCGACGGTCCCATCCTTCTTGACATTGAAGGCGCATGCGATCTGCTTGCGCTGGCCGTCCACCATCTGATAGGCGAACAGGCCGCTCTGGTTCACTTCGCCGATGCTGGTGGCGATCGCCAGCTCACCCTGCTTGGTCAGGCGGACCCCCTTGGCCCCATCGTACTTAATGGTGATGGCCGACGCGCTGGCGCCCGGCTCAAGCACCAGATCGTAGCGCGGACGGCCGTTGTCGTAGTAGAGAACCGCGTCGACGCCCTTGTAGAGCTTCTCGATGCGGGCCTGCTCATAGACCGGAACGTTCGTGATCGATCGATTGCCGTAGATATAGTTGAAATAGCCCGGCTTCTGGCTGTAGCCACGCGCCGACGTCTCGTTCGAGGAGCCGATGAACTGCATGCGGACCACATGGCCGACGCGGTGCGTCTCGGTGGCCGCGGCTGTGCGCTTGGCCTTCGCGGCGGAGCCGACGTCGGTACGATAGAGATCGTAGACGACCGAGCTGTTGGTCACCCACATGTCGACTCCCTCGCTATGCGAGAGAAGTTTCACCTGCGAGGGCCACTGGCCGCGGTTTTCGACGAAGGTCTGCTGGCGCTGATTCGAGGCCATGCTGGCCCTGGCCTGGTCGGCCTGGGGGGGCCCCTGAAGCTTGTTGCCCTGCGCATGAAGCACTGTGGTCGAGGCAGTCAGTGCGGCGCAGAGCGAGAGTAGGAGAGTGGTCCTGGATCTCATAGGTATTAATCCATGGTTTGTGTAGTTCTGTACCCGTAACGAAGGTCACATACACGTTACGGCGGTAACAGATTATATAAAATGCGAAGAAGCCGCTACCTGTACAAGGCAGATAGCAGGCGCCGCGGAGCATTCGGCGGGCCTGGTGGAGCCGGTGGAAAAGGAAGGAGAACGACGGCGGGAACGAGAAAAGGCCGGGAGAGTATCCCGGCCCTTTATGCTCGTAATCAACGGCTGATCGGCATGCCTCAGGAGCTCATAGCCTTCAGGAACTCGCGGTTGTGGCGGGTTCCCTGCATACGATCGAGCAGGAACTCCATCGCTTCGAGCGGCGTCATATCGCCGATCACCTTGCGGAGGATCCAGATCCGGTTGAGGTCGCCCGCCTCGGTCAGCAGCTCCTCCTTACGGGTGCCGGAACGGATGATATCGAACGCCGGGAAGATGCGACGATCGGCCAGACGGCGATCGAGGATGATCTCCATGTTGCCGGTTCCCTTGAACTCCTCGAAGATCACCTCATCCATGCGCGATCCGGTATCGATGAGCGCGGTCGCCATGATCGTCAGCGAGCCCCCTTCCTCGATATTGCGGGCGGCGCCGAAGAAGCGCTTCGGCTTGTGCAGCGCGTTGGCGTCGACACCGCCGGAGAGGATCTTGCCGGAGTGCGGCACGACGGTGTTGTGGGCGCGTGCAAGACGGGTGATCGAGTCGAGCAGGATCACGACGTCGTATTTCGCCTCCACCAGACGCTTTGCCTTCTCCAGCACCATGTCGGCGACCTGGACGTGCCTCTCGGGGGGCTCGTCGAAGGTCGAGGAGATCACCTCGGCCTGCACCGAGCGCTCCATGTCGGTGACTTCCTCCGGGCGCTCGTCGATCAGCAGAACGATGAGCTTCACCTCGGGATGATTCCGGCTGATCGCGTTTGCCAGCTTCTGCAGCAGCACCGTCTTTCCCGACTTGGGAGGGGAGACGATAAGGCCGCGCTGCCCCTTGCCGATCGGCGACAGCAGATCCATGATGCGCATCGAGTACTCGCCGGGAATCGTCTCCAGGCCCAGCTTCTCGTTGGCATACAGCGGCGTCAGGTTGTCGAAAATCGTCCGGTCGCGCATCAGATCGGGCGACTGGTAGTTGACCTGGTCGACCTTAAGAAGCGCGAAGAATCGCTCTCCCTCCTTCGGCGAGCGCACCTGTCCGCTGACGGTGTCTCCGGTGCGCAGCCCGAACTTCTTGATCTGCGATGGCGAAACGTAGATATCGTCGGGGGAGGGGAGGTAGTTATAATCTGAAGAGCGGAGAAAGCCGTAGCCGTCGGAGAGCACTTCGAGAACACCTTGCGAGAAGTTGATCCCGTTGTCGCGCCCTTCCTGGCGCTGCATCTGCGACTGCGCTTCCAGGATCTTGAAAATCAGCTCTTGCTTACGGTAATCGCTGTAGCCCGGTACGTTCAGGGTCTTGGCGATCTCGGTCAGCTCCGCGATCCTCTTCGCCTTGAGTTCGGCGATGTCGAGCATCGGGTTGACCGCTTCATCTAATGTGGGCATGCTTAGTTGATCCTCGTTAGGAAAACAATGGCGTGATCGTGAGCCGTGATTATGTTGATGTGCAAATAGTATACCTGTTGGCGCTCGCCGCAACTCCACACATCCCCCCGCTGCGCGCGGCCAGTGACCGCCCTCGTTGGGGAAAGCTCGATGGAACGTGATCTACTGGAATGAGAAGTGTCGGAGATGCAATACGTATTCCAGGGACGTTAGGTGGCTGAAGGTAGGGGGGCGAACGTAGCCAACGTCTCCTGAAGATACTGAGAGGATTGCCGACGAGACTTACGAGTCGCGCGACGCTACCTGTAGGAGCTGAGGAATACAGGTATCCACGACGGCAAGCAACGATAGCGAACTATCTGTGAAAGGAGCGAATCGTAAATTCTCACAAGGACCCTCATGTCCGAGGGCGTATTTCAGAGATCAAAAAGGAGAGTGATCCAGTGGATGTTGAGCTCAAGTGCAAATATCACGATGGATTTGCTGCTAGTCAAGAAATTTCTGCGCCCCCCTTCCCCCGTTACAGAAATTTATCTGCCGTTCGGTTCGCTGAACAGGGGGGCCGCCGGCCGCTCGATACGGGACGCACGGCATGGCCGTACGGGACTTTGTTCGGTTTGTTGCACCCCCTCCCGAGCCGCCTCGATCCTACTGCTGCTGCGCCACCGGCTGCGCGTAGCTGAATGCCGCAAGGCGCGCGGCGATCTTATCCTGCACGGCCCGGTAGGCGCCGTGGTTGCCGCCGTTCATCAGCATCGAGAAGCAGAGCAGCTCGCCGTCGCGCGTGGTGACGTAGCCGGTGAGCGCCGAGACGTTGTTGAGCGTCCCGGTCTTCCCATGCACGTTCCCCGCCGCAAAGGTGCCCTTCATCCGCTTGCGCAGCGTTCCGTCCACCCCCGCCACCGACATCACCGTGTAGAAGGGGGAGAAGAGCTTCCTGTCGTTGTGCGCCGCCTCGAGGATGCCGGTCAGCGTCCGCGCCGACAGGCAGTTGGCGCGCGAGAGCCCGGAGCCGTCGTTGATGATGCAGGTGCTGAACGGAATCCGGTTGAGCGACATCCGCTGCTCGATCCGCTCCACGCTCTTCTGCGCCGTCTCCTGCTGGCCGCCGGCCGCCGCGCCGATCATCTTGAACACGCACTCCGCCAGGAAGTTGTTGCTGTTCTTCATCACGTAGTGCAGGATCTCGATCAGCGGCCTTCCGGCCTCGGCGATCACCCGGCTCTTCGGCGGTGCCTGTCCCGATACCACCCGGCCGGTGATCGTGATCCCGTGCGAGCGGAGCCTGTCGTACAGCATGCCGGCGATGACCAGCGGCGGGTTCTTCATCTGATAGCGGTAGCTGACCGTCCTGTTGGCCGGCAGTGTGCCGTTGACGGTGATGACCTGGCGCCCCTCATCGTTGGTGGCGAGCGATACCTTCAGTCCGCCACGGCTTGCCACGACCGGGGCGCTGGCCACCTTCTTCGATGGTGCCGGTGCCTTCTTCGCCACTGCCTTGACCGGAGCGCTCTTGGAGCTTTTGCTCCCCTTGACGGGGGCTTTGGCCGCCTGTGCCTTCCCCTTGGCTGTCTTGGCCGGTGCCTGCTTCTTCGCGGTTGCGGCCCCCTTCTTCGCCGTCGTCTTGGCCGCCGCCGCCGGTGCCGCTTTTTTCGCGGGCTTCCGCTGGGCTATCGGCGCGCTGTCGGCGAGCGGCCAGGCGTCGCCATAGCGCTGCGGTTCCTCGAGCCCCTCAAGGCCGGGTCCCGCGTCGGATCTCTTTTTGCCGCGGCTCGACCCGCCGGCCGACGTGGCGGTGTTGATGATCTCGAATCCCGCCGAGTGAGGGAACGTCTGGACGTTGCACGGCTCTCCGGGAGTTCTGGGGGAGGAGATCACCACGGTGAAGACCCCCCGCTCGATCGTCAGCGCCTGGATCGGGGGGAGCGCCTCGACCTGATCGGCGTCGCCGCTGTACTGCGTGCGCTCGGTCTTGTTGTCGAAGAACGTGCCGTCTCCCACCAGGTTCCCCTCGATCTGCCTGATCCCGGCGTTGACGATCTGATCGGTCAGCTGATCGATCTCGCTGATCGACAGGAACGGATCGCCGAATCCCTTGACGTAGAGATTTCCCTTGAGTGTTCCCCCCTGAGGCGGGGCGTCCGCGGCGGCGATGGTCTTGACAAGGTAGTTGGGGCCGAGATCGCAGAGCGCGGTAAAGGCCGTCACGACCTTCGTGTTCGATGCCGGGGTGAGCGGCTTGTCGGGGTTCATCGCATAGATCACCTTGCTGCTGGCAAGCGACCGCACCTCGATGCCGACCTTTCCCGCCTTGACCTCGGCCGGAAGATTGACGAGCGCCGAGATATCGGCCGCCAGCTTCTCGAGCGATTTCAGCGAGTCGAGCACGGTCAGCCCGCCGCGTCGCGTGCTGTCGGCACGCGGGTCGAGCGGCTGCGCGCTGCTCGAGTAGATTGAGGTGCCCGCCGCTCCGATAAGCGTCAGGATGAGAGCCAGACCCGCTACAATACGCCGCATCGTTATTCCCCGTGGAGCAGTTGTTCGACAGACTCGCAAATGATATGGCCCAGTGTGATATGCGCCTCCTGAATGCGCTGGGTGTTCTCCGATGGCACCACGATGGCGACATCGGCGGCATCCTTCAGATCGCCCCCCGAGCCCCCCAGCAGGCAGATCGTCTTCAGCCCCTTGCGTTGCGCCATCTCCACGGCCAGCACCACGTTGCGCGAGCGTCCGCTGGTGGAGATCCCGACCAGCACATCCCCCTCGGAGCCGAGCCCCTCCACGTTGCGCGCGAACAGCCGCTCGAAGCCGAGGTCGTTGCCGCACGCGGTCATGTTCGACGGGTCGGTGCAGAGCGAGATCGCTCCGAGCGCCGGACGCTGGATGTCGTGGTTGAGGCGGATCATCAGTTCGGTCGCCAGGTGCTGGCAATCGGCGGCGCTCCCGCCGTTTCCGCAGAAGAGAACCTTCTTGCCGTTGCGGTATGCGTCTGTTATGATATCGATCGCCCGCAGCACATCCTCGCGGCATGCGTCGAGCGTTCGTTCCTTTACCTGCGCGCTCTCGCGCAGCGACTGGGTGTAGAATTCAGAGATATTCATTGAACCGCGAAGATAACCAGAACGGTGAGAATAGAGGGGCCGAATCGGGAAATAGAAGGTTGCAGAGCCACCGCGGCCCGCGCCGTCGGAGCTACGATGGAATTTCCCCGGCAGGGTTTATACGCGGTGCCGTTGCGCCTTACGACGACCGGCGCCGCGGAAGCGTATAGGGGAGGATGATCGTCCGCTTCAGGTTGGCAATATAGTTACGGAGATGATCGCGATCCAGCTCATGGAGATTTCTCCGCTGCCAGTACATTTCGCCGACCAGCCCCGCCAGGAACAGCCCCCCCAGCAGCGCCGCCACATACGCCAGATATTCCTGGTCCCGCAGCGCGAGCCAGCGGTTCAGCAGCCCGCCGGCCGAGATCACGACGATAAAGACGAGGAAGAGGATCGATTCGAACGTATCGGCAAGGACGCGCTGGCGGCTGCTGATGCTGGCCGAGCGCCGCCGCTCGCGCAGCTGCGTCAGCTGGAAGTTCATGCCGAAGGTGACCGCCGCCAGGATCAGCGCCATCCACCAGCGGTAGAGGTCGTGGAAGGCCAGCAGGAAGAACAGGTGCATCGTCGTCAGCAGGCCGTACTCCACGGTGCGCTGCAGTCGCTTCAGACGGAGATCGCGTACAAGCTCGGTTGTATCCGTTGGCTTCTGATCGTTCATTGCCATTCTCCAGTACTATTCGGTGCGAAGCTCCCGCCACCCGGACGGGCGTTGTTGCGCCCGGCTCAGGCGTCGGCCATCGCGGCGGCCGCCGAGGTCTGGCGCGCGCGGAGCGCCTCCGGAACGAAGCTCCGGAGCAGAGTGATATTCTCGAGATCCTCCCGCAGATCCTTTCCCTTCGGCGTCTCGATCACTTTCGGTATGGTCATCATGCGCGGGTCGGCCATCAGCGCGCGGAACCCTTCCTCGCCGATCTTTCCCTTGCCGATATGCTCATGGCGATCGACCCGCGAGCCGAAGTCGGCCTTCGAGTCGTTCAGGTGGAGCAGCACAAGCCGGTCGATGCCGATCAGCGCGTCGAACTCCGCCATGGCTTCCTCGTAGCCCCGCGCGGTACGTATATCGTAGCCCCCGGCAAAGATGTGGCAGGTATCGATGCAGACGGCGACGCGTCGCTGATCGTCCACGTCACGGATGATCCGGGCGACCTCATCGAAGCGATGGCCGAGGGTGCTCCCCTGGCCCGCCGTGGTCTCGATCACCGAGATCGTGTCGAGGTCGGCGGTCGCCTCGTGCGCCATGTTCATCCGTTCGGCCACCAGCGCGACGGCATCCTCCCGGTCGCGTCCGCATGCGGCCCCCGGATGAAAGTTCAGCAGCCTGATCCCGAGCGCTGCGGCCCGCCGGTGCTCGTCGATGAACGCGTCGAGCGATCGGGCGAAGGTGACCGGATCGGGGGAGCAGAGGTTGATCAGATAGGAGTCGTGGATCGCCACAGCCTCGAGCGGGAACTCCCGTGCCGCGTCGTGCCAGGCGGCGATGTCGGCCTCCGAGAGGGGGGGCGCCTGCCAGCGGTTGTTGTTCTTCGAGAAAATCTGGAGCGCGGTCCCGTTGAAGGTTCGTGAGCGGGTGATCGCGTTATGGAGTCCCCCGGCGACGGAGGTGTGGGCGCCTATCTTCATGAAGATAACATACCGAGCCTGGGCGGCTCATGCAATGGAAGTATCGTCGAGCGTACGGATTATCCTGATTGACGGCGCTGCGCCCGCGCTGATTATATGCGGGGCATGGCCGGCGCAACTTTTTCCGCCGCTGCCACTTCATACTGTTCCCGGCGATGCCGGCGAATGGGGGATATCTCCGCGTACCGTTCAGCGCCCGGGGGAGCGCGGCATCGTGATACAACGAAGCCGAGGGGCCGACGGCGGGGTGAACCGTCGGCCACCTCGGCCTACATTATCTTACGGGTCCCGTGTTGGAACCGGCTGGGCTAACTACTACTATACGATCATTGACGATCGAATCGGGGACGTGGGTGTAAACGCTCGGTGAACCGCCGGACACGTCATCCACGAAGCGTTGACGTACTAACGTTCCCACCGGGAAAAAAGTTAGAGCATAAAGCCAATTATGAATAAAAATAGTGCCAGTATCGGTTCGGCTCCGGCAACGGCCGACCCGATCGCTCCACGGCGGCAGATAGATCTGGCGATCGAGGGGATGACCTGCGCAAGCTGTGTTGCCCGCGTTGAGAAGGCCCTGCGCAAAGTCGAGGGTGTCGAGGAGGTGGCCGTCAACCTTGCCACCAACCGCGCGCGCCTCAAGACGCTGCCGGATGTCGACGTCGCGGCACTGCAGGATCGTGTCGATCGTGCCGGCTATGCCGCACGGCTGGTGGAGCGCGAGGATGCCGGCCAGGCCGAGCGCGAGCAGAGGGAGCATACCGATCAGGCGCGCCGCCGCTTCCTTGTCGCCGCCCCGTTCGCCGCGCTGGTCATGCTGCTGTCGATGCTTCCGATGGTGATCCCGTCGCTGGAGCCGCTGGCGATGAGCCATATGCGCGCGCTCAACTACCTGCAGTTCGTGCTGACATCGGTGGTGATGTTCTACTCCGGCCGGGAGTTCTTCCGGATCGCCTTCCGCAACCTTCGCCATGCCACCGCCGACATGAACACGCTCGTGGCGGTCGGCACCGGTGCCGCCTATCTGTTCAGCGGTATCGTCGTGGCGTTTCCGGGGGCGCTTCCCGGCGTGGGCGGCCATGAGATCTACTTCGATACCGCGGCGGTGGTGATAGCGCTGGTGCTGCTGGGGCGCTGGCTGGAGGCACGCGCGAAGTCGCATACCTCCGACGCCATCTCGGAGCTGATCGCGCTTCTGCCGAAGATCGCGCACCGGATATCCCCCACCGATCGCTCCATCATCGTCGATGTGGAGGCCGACTATCTCAAGCCGGGGGACCTGCTGCTGGTCAGGCCGGGGGAGAACATCCCGGTCGATGGAGTTATCATCGAGGGGGGGAGCGCCATCGATGAATCGATGATGACCGGGGAGTCGCTCCCCGTCGAGAAGGCCGTCGGCGGATCGGTGCTGGGCGGGACGCTCAACACCACCCGCTCGTTCGCCATGCGGGTCGGGAGCGTCGGTGACGACACGGCGCTCGCCTCGATCATCCGCGCCGTCCGCGACGCGCAGGCATCGAAGGCGCCGATTCAGCGGCTCGCCGACAGAATCGCCGCGGTCTTCGTCCCGGTCGTGCTGCTCCTTGCGCTCCTTACGTTTCTCGGCTGGCTGCTGATTGGCGGTGCCGATGTGGCGCACGCGCTGATCAACGCCGTGGCGGTGCTGGTGATCGCCTGTCCGTGCGCCATGGGGCTTGCCGTTCCCACCGCCGTGATCGCCGGGACCGGCAACGGAGCGGGTCGCGGCATCCTGATCAAGAACGCCGAGGCGCTTGAGCGGGCCGGGACGATCGATGTCGTCGCGTTCGATAAGACCGGCACCCTCACCAATGGGCGTCCCGAGGTGGTCGATCTCCATATCTTCCCGGGGTTCGAGCGCGATGCGGTGCTCCGGCTCGCCGCGTCGGTCGAGGAGCATTCGGAGCATCCGATGGCCCGCGCGGTGGTGCGTCACGCCGAGAGCCTCGGGCTGGGACGCTCCCCGGTGACGGGCTTCGAGTCGCGGGCCGGGGTCGGCATCGAGGGGGTGGTCGATGGCCGCGCCGTGGCCGTTGGCCGCGATGACGACGGAACCCCGGTGGCGGGTGGCTATACCGTCCCGGCCGGATCGAGCGGCGTGCGCGTCGAGATCGATGGGGTCGCGGCCGGGGTGATCGCCGTGGCAGATACGGTGAAAGAGGCATCGCGCGAGACCATCGCACGGCTGACGGCGATGGGGATCGAGACGGTGATGATCACGGGAGATTCCGAGGCTGTTGCCCGGAGCGTCGCATCGGAGCTGGGGATTGCGCGGGTGATGGCGCGGGTGCTGCCGGAGGAGAAGGGGGAGCGGGTGAAGGATCTTCAGAGCGGCGGGCGAAGCGTGGCGATGGTGGGGGATGGGGTGAACGATGCTCCGGCACTCGCCGCCGCCGATCTCGGCATCGCGATGTCAACCGGCACCGATGTGGCAATGGCGACCGCCGACGTCACGATCGTGGGGGGGGAGATCGCCCGCGTCCCGGAGTCGATAGCGCTCTCGCGCCGGGTGATGCGGATCATCAAACAGAATCTTTTCTGGGCGTTTGTCTATAACATCATCGGCATACCGCTGGCGGCGTTCGGCCTGCTCGACCCGATGATCGCCGGCGCCGCGATGGCGATGAGCTCCGTCAGCGTCGTCACGAACTCCCTCAGGCTGCGCAGCTAGCATCCGGAGGCCCTTCTTCATGGATATCATCTCTCATCATTCATGTCAGATTCACTGCTCGACGCCTATCGCCGGAAATCCTCGCGGCTGGTCGCCGGCGTCATGTCGGGAACATCGCTCGATGGGATCGATATAGCGTTCGTCGAAATCGAGGGGAGCGGCGCGGGGCTGCGCCAGCGGCTCCGTGGCTATCATGAGGCCCCGATCGCGCCGGAGATGAAGCGTCGTCTGCTCGATGCCTCGGCGGGGAGCCTCCCGATGCGCGAGCTCTTCGAGCTGGATATCGACCTCGGCCTTCTCTACGCCGATGCGATCGCCGATGCCGCGCATATCTGTGGGATCGATCCGGCGGAACTCGACGCGGTGGGGCTTCACGGGCAGACGGTGTATCATGCGCCGCGCCGGGTTCCATCGGGCGTTACCGTGCAGATCGGCTCGGCGCCGGTCGTGGTGGAGCGGCTTCGGACGATCGTGGTGCATGACTTCCGCACCGCCGATGTCGCCGCCGGGGGCGAGGGGGCGCCGCTGGTCCCGTACTGCGACTACGTTCTTCTCCGATCCGGGGAGATCAACCGGGTCGCGCTGAACATCGGCGGGATCGCCAATATCACATGGCTTCCGCGCGATGCGTCGCGCGACGAGCTGATCGCCTTCGATACCGGTCCGGGGAACATGCTGATCGATGCGGCGATGCGCGAGCTGTACGGTCTCGATTACGATGACGACGGAGCGCATGCCTCGGCCGGAACGCCCGACGAGCGCTGGCTGGAGGAGCTTCTCGAGGATGAATACTATCGCTGGTCGCCGCCGAAATCGGCCGGCCGCGAGCGGTTCGGTGAGGACCTGGGGCGGCGTCTGGCGCGCGAGGCGCGGGGGCGCGGGCTTGCGCTGGATGACATCATCGCGACACTGACGCTGCTGACGGCGCGGACCATCGCGCGGGGTGTGCGCCGGTTCGCCGCGCATGAATTGCCTGTCAATGAGGTGATCGTCGGCGGGGGAGGGAGCCGTAACCGCGCGATGATGGCGATGCTCGCGGGGGAGTTCCCCGAGGGAAGGATCATCCCCTCCGACGAGGCCGGGATTCCCGCGGCGGCCAAGGAGGCGCTCTGTTTCGCGATCCTCGCCAACGAGACGCTTCTGGAGGAGCGGGCGAACCTGACGAGCGTCACCGGAGCCGGGCGGGGGACGATCTGCGGCGCCATCAGACTGCCGTAGGGCTGCCGGGCGCGCCCATCATCAGAGCAAGTCCCTCCAATTGCCACGCGCGTGGTCCGGGCGATTTCGCCGATCCGTTCACGCACCCATTGTTCACTACGGAGCGATATCGAATGAGCAATCCGCTGTACGCGATCGACAGCACGGCGTTCAGGTTCATCAACGGCGAGCTCGCCAACCCGGTACTCGACGCCGTGATGCCGTTCGTCACCGACGTCCATAATTTCTATATCCCGTACGCTCTGCTCTTCATCCTGCTGCTCTGGAAGGGGAAGGCGCGCGGCCGGTGGTGCGCGCTGTTGCTGGCGGTCACGGTGCTGGCGACCGATCCGATCAGCAGTCGCGTGATCAAGGAGCTGGTGATGCGGGTGCGTCCCTGCTCGGCGCTCGATGCGGTGCGGCTGCTGGCCCCGTGCGGCGGAGGAAAATCGTTTCCATCGTCGCATGCGGTGAACAACTTTGCGGCGGCCGTGGTGATCGGCTATTTCTACCGCAGAGCGTTCCCCTGGGCTCTTGCAGTTGCCGCCGTTATTGCATTGTCGCGAGTCTACATCGGCGTCCATTATCCCGGCGATATCCTGGGAGGCGCGGCGATCGGGACGGGAATGGCGCTGCTGGTGATCTGGTGCTGGAAGAGGTTGCGGGATGCATGGGGGAGAAGGTGGGGCGCCAGGCGCGATGATTCCGGGGGTGCCGGGGAGTGGCCTGAAGGGGCAGCCGGGGCGGAGTCCCCGAAGCGATGAAAAAGGCAATCGGTTCTGCGGTGGCTCGGAGCAGGTACGGCGGCGGTCGTGTCTCAGATTGTCGGGTGCTGATACGCCGGATCGGAGTTGAACTCCGTCCCGGCATTCCACTAACCTGAGAGGCTGCCACGGCAGCGGCGGGACGCTGCGGGCTACGCGCCGTGCGGCGGCGGGATTTCTCGGCCGGACCGGGATGGGCTGCCGATCCTCCCGGAAACAACAGTGCCCGAAGGCTAGGGTGTAGTCTTCGGGCATCCATTGCATGAAAAGCCTAAGGGGTGACAGGCTGTTCATCTTCCCCGAGCAGCCGAATCTCGATTTTCGCCTGCTCACCAGTAAGACGGCGGGGCCGGACGAAACATCACACGATTTCTCATCGCTCGACAACTTTTTTTCTATCCCATCGCGTTGGGCCATCTTCCTGCGGAGGAAACGGAAATGGGCCCACCGAATCCCCCGATCGGTGAGCCCTTCCCATGCGCTGTGACCGCCGCGTAGTTCCGTTGCGGTTCGGCGCCATCTCTGTATGTGTCCCTTCCCTCCCCAGCGTTGTCCAGCGGTAAAGTCGCTCCCTGCCGGGCATCTCCGGATCGTTGTCCGCCGCCCCGCTCCGGGTGCATTCGGCCAATCTCTCCGCCCCGGCCATCCTGCAGCGCATGTCGCCGCCGGTTCGCGACGGCGGGGAGAGGAGTAGGAACGCGGCAAATATGCGATGGGGAGGTATCGAAAATGTGCTCAGGACGAGCTGGCGGGGAGGCGATCCGAAAAAAAATCTTTCCTCTCCCGGCCGAACGCGCGACGCGTTGTGATGTCCGGCCGTGCCATGTGAATCCGCGGCCCTATATTGCCCGCCATGCCATCGGTCCATGGTCGCGAGGAAGATAGGAGGGAGAGACATGGGGAAAGTGAAGTACGATTGTCTGAACTGTGTCGGCTACTGCTGCGCCATCTACGAGCGCGTGCAGGTGGCCCCGGAGGATCTCACCAGGCTTGCCGCATACTTCGGCGTGAGCGAGCGCCTTGCGCGCCGCCGCTATACCACCCGGCACAGTTCGGGGGAGCGGGTGCTGCGCCGGACTCCCGACCCGATCTTCGGCGAGTCGTGCATGTTCCAGGATCCGGTCAAAAGGGTCTGCTCCATCTACGAGGGGCGCCCCGATGTCTGCCGCGCATGGCCCTCGCACGGCGGAGGACGCTGCGTCTACTACGATACGCTGCAGTTCGAGCGTCGCCAGCAGGGGAATCCGCACGTCGTTCCACTGATTCAGATCACTTTTTTCGACCCCGAAGGGGAGCCCGACTGAGGCTTTCCCGGACGCCGACCATTCATGGCATACAGATCTTCCTCCGACCCTCTTCCCGTCACGATCCTCACCGGCTATCTGGGGGCCGGCAAGACCACGCTTCTCAACGAGATCCTCACCGGCGACCACGGCAGGCGCATCGCCGTGATCCAGAACGAGTTCGGCGAGATCGGCATCGACCATGATCTTGTGGTCAACATCGAGGAGAACGTCTATACGATGACCAATGGCTGCATCTGCTGCACCGTCCGCGACGATATGGTCGAGGTGCTGGAGGAGCTCCTCGAGCGGGGCGGGGGGCTCGACCATATCGTGATCGAGACCACGGGGATCGCCGAGCCGGGAGGGGTGGTGATGACCTTCCTGACGCATCCCGATGCGGGGGAGGCATTCCTGCTCGACGGCGTCGTCACGGTGGTCGACGCTGTGAACCTTCCCCGGCAGCTCGATCATGGCTCCGAGGCGCGCGCGCAGATAGCCTATGCCGACGCCATCCTTCTCAACAAGACAGATCTTGTCGATGCCGTGGCGCTCGACGCCGTCGAAGCGCTCGTCGGCTCCATCAACCCGACCGCGGCGATCAGCCGCACGACCTTCGCGCGCTCCGATATCTACGCTCTTCTCGATATCGGCGGCTTCGATCCGGCGCGGATAACGCTCGGCCCGTCGCTTTCCGGCCGGGATCATCATCATCATGCGCACGCCGATGCCATCGGCTCGATATCGCTTCGCGCCGATGCGCCGCTCGACTTCGATCGGTTCGAGCGCTGGACGGCGGGGCTGATCGAGGAGCGGCACGCCGATATCTACAGGATGAAGGGGATTCTGAACGTGGCCGGGAGCGACCGCCGGCTGATCTTCCATGCGGTGCATGCGCTGTCGAGCTGGCAGTATGGCCGCCCGTGGGAGGCGGAGCGCCGGGAGAGCCGACTGGTGATCATCGGGCGGGGGCTCGACGGTGAGGCGCTCGAGCGTGGATTCGCCGGATGTCGGGCCTCATCGGACGGGGGCTGAGAGGGGGTGCGATGGCGTCCGGCAACAATCCCCGCACTATCGAAACGTCACTTTTCGGGTCTGTGCCAGGGAAAGCCGGGGATCGATCGGGGGAGTTTGAGGGGAGCGGCGAGGGGTGGAATCGGCTGGCACGGGAATCTTTCGTAATTTCGCACGGTATCAAGTACGTCAGATCATAGGAACTATCAATGTACGGAAATCTGTCTGTCATCGACGCGCAGCCGCAGGACCCTCGGCACGAGGACGATCCGGAGCTTCTCGCGGAGTTCGAGGCGCGCATCGATCGTGGAGAGAAGATCGAGCCGCACGACTGGATGCCGCGTGAATACCGCCGCCAGTTGATTCGGATGATCGAGCAGCATGCTCACTCGGAGATCATCGGAGCCCTTCCGGAGGGAACCTGGATCACCCGCGCCCCCGGCTTCAAACGGAAGCTCGCGCTGATGGCGAAGGTGCAGGATGAGGTCGGGCACGCACAGCTCCTCTACAGCGCCGCCGAAACGCTCGGCAAGTCGCGCGAGGATATGATCAACGACCTGATCAGCGGCAAATCGAAATATTCCAACGTCTTCAACTATCCGGCGCTGACCTGGGCCGATACCGCGGTGATCGCGTGGCTGATCGATGCCGGCGCCATCGTCAACCAGGTCGCCAACTCGAAGGGCTCCTACGGTCCATACTGCCGCGCGCTGGAGCGCATCTGCCAGGAGGAGTCGTTCCACCTGAAGTACGGCTACGACAATGTGGTGACGCTCGCCACCGGCACGCCGACGCAGCAGGCGATGGTCCAGGAGGCGCTGAACCGCTGGTGGAAGCCGATCATGCATTTCCACGGCCCTCCCGATACCGTATCGGTGCATACCGAGAAGCTGACCCGCTGGAAGGTGAAGATGGCGACCAACGACGAGATGCGCCAGGAATTCCTCAACGGCTATGTGCCGAAGATCTGGGATCTCGGGCTGACCGTCCCCGATCCGAACCTGCGCAAGGACCCGGAGACAGGCATGTGGGAGTTCAGCGATCCCGACTGGAGCGAGTTCAAGCGCGTCATCAACGGCGACGGCCCGTGCAACAAGGAGCGTCTGGCGGTCCGCCGGATGGCCGAGGAGCAGGGAGCATGGGTGCGCCGCGCGCTGGCGAAGCCGTCGGCGAAGTACGTGGCTCCGCTCGCCTAGAAGTCCGCGTGATCCCCCGGCCGGCCTCCGGCTGCAGCGGGGGGCGATACTCGGGAAGGATCTCTCCGGGAATGCCGGCGGGATCCTTCCATCTCCTTTCCCGCCACGGATGAATACTCGTGGCGCGATGCCAACCAGAATCATACAGCAGCAAGGAACGCAGAGATACATGACGATACAGTCGCTCGATCCCCGCATCCAACGCGCGGAGATCCCGCAGGATGAGGAGTCCCCGATGAATCCGCTGCCGCCACTCGACCAGCATGAGACCTACGAAGTGTTCCATATGGACAAGCGCGGGGAGCAGCCGGTGCGTGTCGGATCGCTCCATGCTCCGAATCCGGAGATCGCCCTGCTGTTCGCCAAGGAGCAGTATGGCCGGCGGTCCCGCACGGTCAGCCTCTGGGTGGTGCGCACGGCCGACATCTATATGATCGGCGTCGAGGATGCCGATATCTTCGCGACGACGCCGGAGAAGGATTACCGGGAGGCGAAGGGGTATCGCGTGGGGGGAAAGATCACAGCATTCAAACGCAGAAACACGGTGGACAATGGCTGAGCAGAGCGCACTGAAGGATCTTCTGTTTCGGATGGCCGACGATGAGCTTATCATCGCCCATCGCAACTCCGAGTGGACCGGCCTGGGACCGATCCTCGAGGAGGATATCGCGTTCTCCTCGATCGCGCAGGATAAGCTCGGCCAGAGCTATGCGCTCTACCGTATCCTCGAGACGCTCGGCGAGGCCCCGGCCGATACCATCGCCTTTACGCGCGACGAGTCGGCGTTCCGCTGCTGCCAACTGGTCGAGTATCCGATCGGCGGCTACGATTTCAGCCTGATGCGCCACTTCCTGTTCGATACGGCCGAGGTGCTCCGCTACGAGATGCTGGAGCGCTCCAGCGTCGAGATGCTCGCCAGGCTTGCCACGAAGGTTCGGGGAGAGATCAAGTACCACGTGTTCCACGCGCACACCTGGATCGTGCAGCTGGGCTCCAGCGGGAGCGAGGAGAGCCACGCCAGGATGCAGTCGGCGCTGAACGAGGTGTATCCGCTCGCCTTCTCGATCTTCGAGCCGTCTGCGTTCGAGGAGGAGCTGATCGCCGAGGGGATCTTTGCGGGTGAGAACGCTCTGCGCGATCGCTGGGTCGAGGCCCTGGCTCCCGTGCTCGAAAAGGCGGGGCTGAAGGTTCCCGAGGTCTCCGATATTACCGCTCATTATGGCGGACGCAGAGGCTACCATACCGAATATCTTCAGCCGCTTCTCAACGAGATGACCGAAGTGTTCCGTATCGATCCATCGGCGGAGTGGTGAGATGACTACTCCCGAGGAGATATGGGAGGCGCTCAGGGATGTCAAGGATCCCGAGATACCCACGATCTCTCTGGTCGATCTCGGGGTGGTGACCGATGTATGGGTATCCGATGACAACATCGCGCATGTGACCATGACGCCGACGTTCGTCGGGTGCCCGGCGATCGACTACATGAAGGAGGATGTCCGCCGCCGCCTGCTCGATATGCCGCTCGCCGATGTGGATGTGCAGGTCAACTTCGATATGCAGTGGAACAGCAATCGGGTCACCGAGGAGGGGAAGAAGCGGCTGCTGGAGCATGGTCTGGCGCCCCCGCCGGCGTACGAGGGGATACTCGAGCTGACCGTGCTCAACAACATGGAGTGCCCCTACTGCGGCAGTCGCAACACGGTGATGCGCTCCCCGTTCGGCCCCACGCTCTGCCGGTCGCTTCATTACTGCCATAACTGCAGCCAGGCGTTCGAGGGCTTCAAGCCGCTCTGATCCGCATCTGCTTCCTGTTCCGGCCTCGCTTCCGATCCAGCCACCTTCTCCGTATCCCATCGTATGGTCGTGTCTCACGTTGATTGTCGAGTGCTGCCGGGCTGGGCCTGAGTTGAACTCCGGCGCAACATTCCAGCACACTGAGCCACCGCCATCTTATCGTCTCCGCATTCAGGATCCTCTCCGCAAATAGAGGCATCCTCCGGCCATGATCAGGGATATTACTCTCCACGATCGTGACGCCGCGATTCTCATCTCCATGATCCCGTCCCGCTAATTTCATCCCGATTACCCCAGCCTGCGATCTCCATCCCGGGAGCTTGCTCCGCGGGCGTTACTTCCATGAATTTCATCCTGAGCGACGCCGAAGGGGCGCGGCCGATCGGCGGAATACCGCTGCCCGACGGGATACGACGGAGCCGGCAGTCGGGGGAAATATATCTCCCGTCCGCTTCCCGTAACGCCTTGATACATGGTGCGTGTACGATTCCAGACTGCGCGGTCTGAGCCGATGACGAGGATAAATTCCATGAGCGATCATGCGGACATATCCTCGGAGAATATCCCGGAATATTCCGGCGATATCCATTATTCCTGATTATCGATATTCCATTCTCAAGGGAGTGCTCTGCCATGTATAGGAAAAATCGTGCGGTCATCGATATCGTTTGCTGCGGAATCGCGACGCTTGTTCTTGCCGGTTGCGGTGCGCGGTATAGTGAAGAACGAAAAGCTGCTCACTCGGACAATGCGGCTCCTGCGCCATCATCGCAGGCCAATGTTGATCCGGTCGAGCGTGATTATGCCGGTACTGGTACCGGATATTCTCCGGCGATCGGCGATACGTTCGTTGAAAATCCCGCCGCGCGGAGCGATGAGAAGTATGGCCGGATTTACGAGAACGATTATTTCAACGCCCGCACAAATCCCCTCTCCACATTTTCCATCGATGCCGACGGTGCGTCATACGCCAATGTGCGCCGGTTTATCAGCCGGGGAGAAATGCCTCCCCCCGATGCGGTTCGCATCGAGGAGCTGATCAATTATTTCTCCTATGATTATCCCGAGCCTCGCGATGGTCATCCTCTTTCGGTTGTGAGCGAGGTGGCCGCGTGCCCATGGAATGAGGCGCATCGTCTGGTAAGAATAGGGATCGGCGCGGCGAATCTTCTCTCGCAGTTCGACGCACCGAATAATATCGTCTTTCTGATCGATGTCTCGGGGTCGATGTCCGATCCGGCTAAGCTCCCGCTGTTGAAAAATGGATTGAATATGCTGGTGGAAGAGCTCGGGAGCAATGACAGGGTGGCGATCGTGACCTATGCCGGATCGGCATCGGTGGCGCTGGCATCGACGCCGGGAAATAACAGGCGGGAAATACTTTCGGCGATTCGGAATCTGGAGGCGGGAGGATCGACGGCCGGGGAGGCGGGAATTAATCTCGCCTATGATATCGCCTCGCGGAATTTTATCAGTGACGGAAAAAATCATGTGATCCTCGCCACCGACGGAGATTTCAATGCGGGCGCGTCATCGGCCAACGAGCTTAGACGGCTGATCGAGGTGAAGCGCAGCTCCGGGATTTCTCTGAGCGTGATCGGCCTGGGAGAGGGGGATATCAACGATGAGACGATGGAGCAGATGGCCGATAATGGAAACGGCACGTATTATTACATCGACAGCCGCGACGAAGCCGAGCGGGTGATGCGCCATAACATACCTGCCGGCATCAACGTCGCCGCCCGGGATGTGAAAATCCAGGTGGAGTTCAATCCGGCAACGGTGAAGGAGTATCGTCTGATCGGTTATGAAAATCGGGCGCTCGCCGCACGGGATTTCAACGACGACGTCAAGGATGGAGGGGAGATCGCCTCGGGGCAGGATGTGACGGCGCTGTACGAGATTGTTCCGGCCACATCCGCATCGGCGCGTCCGAAGGTCGATCGGCTCAAATACCAGCCGTCGGTGAGCGCCGAGCCCGGTCGGCCGCGTCCGGCCGCAAGCAGCGAGCTGATGACCGTCAAGGTGCGCTACAAGCGCAATCTGAACGACACCAGCACCTCCATCATCCAGCCGGTCATCGATCGCGGAAATTCCTATACGACTGCATCGGGCTCGATGAAGCTCGCGGCGGCCGTCGCGGAGTGGGGGCTTCTGCTGCGCGACTCGAAGTACAAGGGAAATGCGACGCTCGCCCAGGTGCTCGCGCTGGCCGAGTCGGGGCTGGGGAACGATGCCGACGGCAGCCGGGGCCGGTTTATCGCGCTGGTCCGAAACAGCATGGGTCTTCTGGATCGCAGGCCCATATAGTTGGGAAAAATCGATGGAGCATGGGCGGCCGTGTGTGGCTCTCGACGTGCGTGCCGCCCGCTATCGATGCTCGCATTCCGGAACGGGGTGGAGAGCCGTGCAGCAGTCTCCGGGCCGGTCGATGGGGGTGATGCGGAGCGGAGAACATCTGATCATCCACCGGCTTCTGGCTCATTCCCTGTTCGGCAGCTCGATCGTCAGCAGCCCCGCAACGATCAGCGCGCCGCCGGCGATCGCGACGGGTCCGAGATGCTCGTTGAGCGCCAGCACGGCGAAGATCGCCGCGAAGACCGACTCCATCGTATAGATCGCCGCGGCGCGGGTCGGCGTGGTGTCGCGCTGATAGCGGGTCTGGGCATAGGTCGAGAATACCGTTGCGAAGATCGCGAGGAACAGAAACTGCACCCAGCTTATCGCCGTCGCCGGCGATCGCCAGGGCTCGGTCAACAGGGTATGCGCCAGGGAGAGCATCGTGACGATGGAGAGCTGGATGGCAGTCAGGGGGAAGATTGCGCCGTCGCGGGCGACGCGGTCGAGCACCAGGATATAGACCGCGAATATCACCGCGCAGCCGAGCGTCAGCAGATCTCCCACCCCGAACCCCCCGTCGCGCCATGGCTCGATCAGGCCGCTGAGCTCCCCCCCGGGAGCGGTCAGCCCCCACAGACCGAGCAGCACCACGATCACCCCCACGGCCACATGGGGTCGGGGGAGCCGCCGGGTGAGGGCGATCTGCAGCAGCGGCGTGATGGCAACATAGAGCGCGGTGATGAACCCCGACCGGCTGCTCGAGGTCTTGTCCAGACCGAGCGTCTGCAGTGCATAGCTGATATAGAGCAGCACCCCGAGGAGGGTCCCATGCAGAAGAGTGCGCCGCGCGAATATTCCCGCCAGCCGCCGATGGAAGACGGCAAGAAAGATCACCGCTGCCAGACCGAATCGCCACGTCAGCAACCCCATCGGGGGGAACGTCTCCAGCAGCATCTTCATGATGCCGAAGGTGGTCCCCCAGACGAGCGTGACCATAAGGAGAATTCTCTCGGCCTTTCTGCTGATGGCGGTTCGGTTCGTGTTCTCGATCTTCTTCTCCAAATGCCGAGGGCTCCGGGCTAGTGCGTTCGTGCGTGAGGGATCGTCGATGGCTGATCGCTACCGGCTCAGCGCCAGTAGCGCGAGTGGGGCTCGAACGGCGGGAGATCCTGCAGTGCCACCTCGAATGCTCCCGGCGGGTAGCTCCGCATGATATGCTCGGCGACGGCCGTCAGCGGCGAGCGACCTTCCGGCTGGCGCCGGACTGAGAGGACCACCGTTCCATGATCGACGAGGCACTCGATGCGCAGGATCAGGTCGGGGTCCTCGGCGAATTTCACCATGAAGACGATCGTTGTGGATGACTGCCGGAAGAAGGGATCGAGAAAATAGAATTCGACGGCATGGACGAACGCCCTGGATTTCAGGCGCGTGGAGATATCATCGGTCAGGGCGTCGCTGACGCTTCCGGCCGCATGCCAGAAAAGCCTGTGGGCGTTGATATGGCGCGCCTGGTGCGATTCGGCCGAGGCTGCGATCGGCGCCAGTGCCGCCGAGAGATGCCCGAGTGTGGTGTAGATGCTCATGATCGGTTCGGTTGCTGTGTGAACGCCGGGCGTCGGGGGCATGCGTTCGGAGAATCATGCCGCTCTGGGTGCCTGCTTCCGCAGGTGGGGACGCGGGCGGCAATATCGATAAAAGGTTGCTCTACTCCTTGTCATATTCATGCGAATAACTGTATATCGATGCGCTTCCAGATGTTATGAAATTGTGAGCCGCCGTCAAGGAAGCCCGGCATATCTACCGCAAATCGCGTCGATTCGTTATGTTCGCACCGCCAATGGGGATCCGGCACTCATGGCTATAGATAGTGGGCCATTATGCATTCAAATCCCGATTCAACGCGGCGCTTCTCCGATCGCGTCGACAACTACATCCGCTTTCGTCCCCGCTATCCGGCGCGTATGCTGGAGTTCATGCGGGATGAACTCGGACTCGATCAGTCCCATGTGATCGCCGATATCGGCTCCGGGACCGGATTCCTCACCGAGGCGTTCCTTCGCAACGGCAACATGGTCTATGGCGTGGAGCCGAACCGGGAGATGCGCGAGGCGGGGGAGAATCTGCTGCGCGCCTACCCCAATTTCCAGAGCGTCGAGGCAACCGCCGAGACCACCACACTCGATGACCGCAGCATCGATTTCATCACGGCCGGGCAGGCGTTCCACTGGTTCGATCCCGTGGCCGCCAGGACGGAGTTCCGCCGTATCCTGAAGCCGGAGGGCTATGCGGTCATCATCTGGAACACCAGGAAGCTCGACGCATCCCCCTTCCTTGTCGCGTACGAGGATCTGCTCCGCCGTTATGGCACCGATTACGAAACGGTGTCGATGCGGACCGTCTCCTCGGCGGGGGGATCGGTGATCGAGGAGTTCTTCGCGCCGTTCGGCCATCAGCGCCATGTCTTCGCCGACCACAACCAGTACTTCGATTTCGAGGGGCTGCGCGGAAGGCTCCTCTCCTCCTCCTATACTCCCACCGCCGCCGACACCGGCTACGAGCCGATGCTGCGGGAGCTTCAGGAGATCTTCGATCGCTATCAGGAGGGGGGGACCGTGAAGTTCGAGTACGAGACCGAGCTGTACTACGGGCGGCTGCATATGGTCCGATAACATTTGCAATAGCTCGATCGGGGGCTCCGGCGTAAGTTCATGGGGCCTGGCCCGATGCCCCTGCTCCGGCGCATCGGCCATCTCTCCAATCCGTCCGCTCCTGTCGCTTCTATGTCCTTCCGAACGCTCCATACCGCCGAGATGCTTCTGCCGATGGGGGGCGCCGGGCCGCTGGCCGATGCCGCCGTCGTCGTCGACGATCGGGGCGTTGTGCTCGAGGTCGCGGAGCTGCGGATGCTGCGCTCGCCGTACGACCGGCGGTGCGACCACCAGATCGTGATGCCGGGCGTCGTCAACTGTCATACGCATCTGACCGACGCGCGCCGGACCGAGCCGGTTCCCGGTGGGGAGGGGTTCATCCGCTGGGCGAGCGGACTTCTGAGCGGCCGTGACGCCGAGACGGCCGATCTCTCCTCTGCGGTCGCCGATCTTCTCGGCCGGATGCATGCGCTCGGCACCGTCGCCGTCGGCGAGGTCGCCAACAACTTCGACACGCTCGAAGGGATAGCGCGCTCCGGGATGCGCTGCCGCTTCATTCATGAGCTGATCGGGCTCCGCCGCGACCGCGCCGAGCCGATCATGGCCCATGCGCTCGAAGCGGAGCAGGGGGTCACATGGCCGGAGAACGTCTCCTATGCCCTCGGCGCGCATGCCCCGTATTCGGTCTCGCCGGAGCTTATGCTGCTGATCGCGGAACGAAGCCGCCGGCGCGGGATGTTCTTCTATGAGCATCTGGCCGAGGACCCAGATGAGCGCACGTTCTATACGACCGGCGGCGGGCCATGGCCCGAGTTTCTGCGGAAGGTGGGATCGTGGGAGCCATCGTGGAGCGCGCCGGGGATATCGCCGATCGAGTTTTACGATACGCTCGGCCTGCTCGACGAGCATTTCGTGGCGGTGCATCTGACCGATGCCGGCGACGATGAGCTGGCGCTGCTTGCCGCCCGCCGCGCGAGCGCGATTCTGTCGCCGTCGTCGAACCTGCATATCACCGGCCGTCTGCCACGGTTCCGGGAGATCGCCGGAAGCGGCATGCGGTTCGCCTTCGGCACCGACGGACGAGGCTCCAACAGAAGCATCGATGTCTTCGACGAGGCGCGGATCATGCTGCATGCGGCCGACGATCTGCCGCCCGGCATCATCCTTGAAGCGCTTACATCATCGGGCGCGGCGATCCTCGGGTTCGATGATCTCGGGGCGATCCGTCCCGGCGCACGTCCCGGATTGATCGCGGTGGAGATCGATGGGGCCGGGGACGATCTGAGAGGGATGGAGCGGAGCATCATCTCCTCACCGATCAGCCGCACACTTATCAGTCAACATCCGGAGTGACCTATGTATGGCAATGCGCGACGCGGTATCATCTTCACCAGCATTCTCATGGCGCTGATGATGACCCATGCCGAGGCGAAACTGCAGGGGCGTAACGTGGAGTACACGCAGGGGGGGAAGACCTTCGAGGGATATCTCGTCTACGACGATGCGATCCAAGGCCCACGTCCGGGGGTGCTGGTGGTTCATGAATGGATGGGGCTGAACGATTATGCCAAGAGCCGGGCCGATCAGCTCGCGTCGCTCGGCTACGTGGCGTTCGCCGTCGATCTCTACGGCAAGGGAGTCCGCCCGACCACGCCCGAGGAGGCGGGGAAGATTTCAGGGGCGGTGAAGGGAGATCGTCCGCTGATGCGGGCGCGGATGAACGCGGGGCTCGACGTTCTGAAACGGCAGGAACTGGTGGACCGGAACCGGATCGCGGCGATCGGTTACTGCTTCGGCGGCACGGCCGTGCTGGAGCTGGCGCGGAGCGGCGCCGAGGTCGTCGGGGTGGTGAGCTTCCATGGGGGGCTCGACTCGCCGACGCCGAAGGACGCGGCACAGATCAAGGGGAAGGTGCTGGTGCTTCATGGCGCCGACGATCCCAATGTTCCGCCGGTGCAGGTGGCGGCGTTCCAGGAAGAGATGCGCAACGCGAAGGTCGACTGGCAGATGGTCTACTACGCCAATGCAGTCCACGCCTTCACCAACCCAAGCGCCGGGAACGATCCCAAGCGCGGCGCGGCCTACAACGAGAAGGCCGATAAGCGCTCATGGGAGGCGATGCGGGTCTTCTTCAACGAAATCTTCAACTCCCGCTGATCGTCGTTCTCGCGGAACGATCGGCCAACTTCGCGGCGTATGTCCAGCTCAACCTCACTCTTGCAGCGCACGGCCACCTTCGGCCGGATGATCAAGTTCACCCATAGCGTCTTCGCGCTCCCGTTCGCGTTCGCTTCGGGGCTGATCGCCTATACCACCGAACAGGTGACGCTCACCTGGATCGATGTGCTGCTGCTGCTGATCTGCATGGTGAGCGCACGCACCGCGGCGATGGGGTTCAACCGGATCGCCGATCGCGATATCGACGCCATCAACCCCCGCACGAAGAACCGGGAGATCCCGGCAGGCGCCGTGGGGATCGGCGAGGCGCGCCTGTTCACCGCCGCCGCATGCGCGGTGTTCATCGCCGCCTCGTTCGCCGTCAACACTCTCTGCGGCGCTCTGTCAATTCCGTTGCTGGGGCTTTTGCTCGGCTATTCGCTGACCAAGCGCTACACGGTGGCGGCGCACTTCGTGCTGGGGCTCTGCCTCGGGGCGGCTCCCGTCGGCGTCTGGTTCGCTCTGACCGGGGCCTTCTCCTGGGCGCCGATCGTCCTCTGTTTCGGGGTGACGCTCTGGACCGCCGGGTTCGATATCTACTACTCATGCCAGGATGAGCAGTTCGACCGCAGCCAGGGGCTGAAGTCGGTCCCGGCGCGGCTCGGGGCGCTCCGCTCGATCAGGCTCGTCAGGCCGATCCATGCGCTGGCCGTCGTCTGCTACGTCCTGTTCGGCGTCTTCGCCGGGCTCGGCCCGATCTTCTACGTGGGGGTGGGGGCCGTCGCCTCCATTCTCGTCTACGAGGGATGGATTCTCCGCAGGGGGGATCTCTCCCGCATCGACCTCGCCTTTTTCAACCTGAACGGCTATGTGAGCGTGCTCTTCGCGATCGCGACGGCGGTCGACGTGGTGCTGCGGGGAGTCTGAACGTTGCCGCCGGCAGGGAACAAACCGATCTGATGAAAGCAATCCTATTCAGCGCCGAGGCGACGCCGCTCCAGATAGCGGCCGTCAAGCGCGCATTGATGAACGATGGTGCCGCCGGCATCTCCACGCTCGATGGCGATCGCATCGCCTTCGCCATAAGCGATCCGGCCGATGAGATCCGCCTCGACGACTATCGCGCGCTCCCCGGCGTGGTCGGGGTGATGCAGCAGGAGGACAAGAACCTCCATGTGGCGCACGACCTGCCGAAGATCGATCTGCAGTCGGGGATCGAGGGGCTGACGATGATCGCCGGTCCGTGCGGCATCGAGAGCGAGGAGCAGGTGGCGACGATCTACGAGTATCTGGCCGGCGCCGGTCTGCGGTTCGTCCGTGGCGGCGCGTATAAGCCGCGTACCTCGCCGCACGACTTCCAGGGCTCCGGCAAATCGGGCCTGGTGATGTCGAGCCAGATCGCCCGCGACTACGGGCTGCAGCTGGTCAGCGAGCTCGTCGACCCGCGTGATGTGGAGTTCGCCGCGCAGCATATCGCGATGATTCAGATCGGCACCAGGTCGATGCAGAACTTCCCGCTGCTGAAGGAGGCGGGGATGAGCGGCCTGCCGATACTGCTGAAGCGCGGGATGTCGGCGACGGTGGAGGAGTGGATCGGGGCGGCCGAGCATGCGCTGGTGGCCGGCGCGGCCACGGTGGTCTTCTGCGAGCGGGGGATCAGGACGTTCGAGTCGATCACCCGCAACACGCTCGACGTGCTCGGGGCGGCGGCGCTGAAGGAGAGGACCCGCATGCCGGTGATCATCGATCCGTCGCATGCGGCCGGCCGCCGGAGCCTTGTGCTGCAGGGGGCGCTGGCCGGGATCGCCGCGGGGCTCGACGGCGTTATCGTCGAGGTGCATCACGATCCCCCCTCGGCCCGAAGCGATGCTGCTCAGGCGCTTCCGCTGGCCGAGTTCTCGCGGCTGATGGCGCTGGCACGCAATGTTCATGCGGCACTTCAGGAGACGGTGGGCCGTATCTGACCCGCATTATCGCACACAACAGCAATGAGATCCACAATTATCTCCATCGGCGATGAGCTCCTGGTGGGGCAGGTCGTCAATACCAACGCCTCCTGGCTCGGCGATCAGCTCACCAGGATCGGCTGCCGCGTCCTCCGGGTCGATGCCATCGGCGACGAGCGCGGGCTGATCCGGCGCGAGATCGAGGAGGCCGCCCGGCGCTCCGATATCGTGATCGTCAGCGGCGGGCTGGGCCCCACCCACGACGACGTCACGCGCGAGGCGATCTGCGATATGCTCGGCTGCGACCTCCGGATCGACGAGGAGCAGCTGCGGCGCATCGAGAAGCGTTTCGCCGAGCGTGGCATCGAGCTGAACGAGCGGAGCCGTCGCCAGGCGCTGGCCCCGTCGGGGTGCCGCACCCTGCCGAACGATTACGGGAGCGCACCGGGGCTGGCCTTCGGTGTGGGGGAAGCGAACGTCTTCGCGCTTCCGGGGGTGCCGAGCGAGATGAAGGGGATCTTCACCGATCAGATCCTTCCCGATCTGGCCGCCGCTGCCGGCGATATCGAGCAGAAGACCTATCTCACGTTCGGCATCACCGAGTCGGCACTGGCCGATCTGCTGGCCGATACCATCCCGCTGCTCGGCCCCGATGTGACGCTCGCGTATCTTCCATCCCCCGGAGGAATCCGTCTGCGGGCGATGCGCCTCGGCTCCGCGTCCGACGCGCACGAGCGTTACCGGCGCCTTCTGCAGACGATCACGACGGCCGCCGCCGCATGGATCATCACCGATCGCGACGAGCCGGTGGCGGCTCTGCTGGGACGGATGCTGACCGAGCGCGGGCTTACCCTCGCCACCGCCGAATCGTGCACCGGCGGGCTGATAGGTGCCGCGCTGACCGATATCCCCGGCAGCAGCGCCTATTATCTGGGGGGGACCGTCACCTATGCCGATGGCGCGAAGGTACAGTTCCTCGATGTGGAGGAGGATCTGCTCCGTCTCCATGGCGCGGTGAGCGAGGAGGTTGCCCGGGCGATGGCACTTGGCATCAGAAGAAAGACCGGCGCCGATATCGCCGTCTCGGTGACGGGGATCGCCGGACCCGGCGGAGGGAGCACGGAGAAGCCTGTCGGCACGGTCTGGATCGGCGTGGCTTCGTCGCGCGGAGTGGAGGCGCGGCGCTATCTGTTCGGCCGCGAGCGCGAGTATGTGCGGCAGCGGGCCGTCAGCCAGGCGCTTGCGCTGGTCAGGGAGGAGGTCCTGGCGGTCGATCGTATCGCCGGGCACGAGGGAGCCATCTGATCGGCGATCAGCTCGTGTTCAGGCCCCTTTGGCCGGGCGGTCGACCGGGGATCGGAAGAGATCGCGGGAGGGCCGAGACGTAACGAGGGATGACAGAGGAGTGCAGGTTTAGCGGGAGAGGGGTGTTCTCGAATATCTTAGGGCCGGTGAGTGGAAGGTGCATCGCGCCGTGAGCCTTCCCGCCACCACATCCAGAACCTATCGTGTAGTACTTCGGACAGACGTATGAACATTATTCTATTCGGGGCGCCCGGCGTCGGCAAGGGAACACAGGCGGCAATCCTCGCCGAGAGGCTCGGGGTTCCCCACATCTCCACCGGTGCGATCTTCCGCGCCGCCGTCGCCGCCGGCAAGGAGCTCGGGCTGCAGGTCAAGCGCTATATGGATGACGGGCTCCTGGTCCCCGACGAGCTTACCACGCAGATCGCGCTGGAGGCGCTCGATGAGCCGGCATGCGCCAATGGCTTCATCCTCGACGGCTATCCCCGCAACGCCGATCAGGCCCAGGCGCTCACCGATGCGCTCACGGCGAAGGGCTCGGCGATCGACAAGGTGGTCTATCTCACCGCTCCGGTCGATGAGCTGATCGAGCGGATGCTCAAGCGTGGACGTCCCGACGATACCGCCGATGTGATCCGCACCCGCTTCGAGGTCTATCAGCGCGAGACATCGCCGGTGCTTGATTATTTCAGGGCGGTCGATCATGTCACCGAAGTCAACGGGGTGGGGGAGATCGAGGATGTGCAGACGCGTATCCTCGCCGCGTTGAACGGCACTGCCGTCGACCAGAAGTAGCCTCGGCGCGGATGTCGCGGTTTCCGCGCCGCCGGGTATATGAATATGAACAAGGCTGGCCGGCGCCCTCATCAACGAGCGCTTCGGCCAGCCTTTGTTATGACCGCCATCGGGGGCGTGCCCCCGGGATCAGGGCTCGTCCCTGTCGTCGTCGAGATCGGCATTCGGATGGAGATCGCGCTGAAGCTCGTCGAACGCCTCCTGGTCGAATCGATTGCGGATGGTCTTGGCCTGCGTGAAGAAGATCACATCCTCGGCGATGTTCGTCGCATGGTCGGCCAGCCGCTCCATATTCCGCAGCTGGACGATCAGCATCGCCCCCGCCTCGATGAACTCCGGGTCCTGCTTCATCATATCGACCACCATCCTGCCGATCCGCTGCTCATACTGGTCGACGCGGATATCGCTCTTCATGATCGTGATCGCCAGCTCCGGATCGTTGTTGACGAAGCTGTCGATCGTATGCCGCACCATCATATGCACCGCGTCGGTCATCTGCGTCAGGTCGAGCGCCTCGAGATACTGCCGGTGGGGCATCAGCGACTCGACCGAGCGCGCCACGTTGAACGCGAGGTCACCCATCCGCTCGAGGTTGCTGTTGATCTGCAGCGCCGCCATGATCAGCCGGAGATCGCGCGCCACCGGCTGCTGCAGGGCGAATATCCGCTGGCACTGCTTCTCGATCTTCACGTCGAGCTTGTCGACCTTCGCGTCGCGGTCCATCACAAGACTTGCCATCGCCGTGTTCCACTCGTTCAGCGCGCGAAACGCGTACTCCACCTGCTCGTCGACCAGGCTTCCCATCTTGATGATCCGTGTGCGCAGCTTGTCGAGCTCTGCTTCGAATACTCTATTCATGGATGTTGATAGTCAGTAGTTAATAGTCCGTGATCAGCAGCGCATGTCTCCTGTTCGGTGCCGTGATGCGGCCTCCGTTGCCGGAGCCCTATCCGAATCGTCCGGTGATATAATCCTCGGTCTGCTTCTTCTCGGGCTTGGTGAAGATACGGCGGGTCAGATCGTACTCGATCAGCTCTCCCAGATAGAAGAACGCCGTGTAGTCGCTTACGCGCGCGGCCTGCTGCATGTTGTGCGTCACGATGACGATCGTATAGCTGCTCTTCAGATCGCAGATCAGCTCCTCGATCTTCGTCGTGGAGATCGGGTCGAGCGCCGAGCATGGCTCGTCCATCAGGAGGATCTCCGGGTTGACGGCGATGGCGCGCGCGATGCAGAGGCGCTGCTGCTGGCCGCCGGAGAGGGCCAGCGCCGAGCCCTGCAGGCGGTCCTTCACCTCGTTCCAGAGCGCCGCCCCCTTCAGGCTGGTCTCGACGATCTCATCGAGCTCGGCCTTCTTGGTGACGCCGTTGATCTTCGATCCGTAGGCGATATTGTCGTAGATCGATTTCGGGAAGGGGTTCGATTTCTGAAACACCATCCCGACCCGTTTCCGCAGATTGACCACGTTGATGCCGGGGCCGTAGATGTCGATGCCGTCGATGAACGTCTCGCCGGTGATCTTCACGCCGGGGATCAGATCGTTCATCCGGTTGAGCGTCCGCAGGAACGTGCTTTTGCCGCAGCCGGAGGGACCGATGAACGCCGTCACCTTGTTGGCGAACATATCGAGCTCGATATTCCGGAGCGCCTGCTTCTCCCCGTAGTAGAGGGAAAGGTTCTGGCTATGAATTTTCGTGTGCAGTTCTTCTTTTGCCATGAAGATCTCTATGCTGAGTTAGGCCGCCTGTTTCCGGCGAATGTACGAGCGCAGTAAGATCGCCATCAGGTTGAGCGCGAGCGTCAGCCCCAGCAGCACCAGCGTCGTGGCGTACTGCAGCGGACGGGTCGCGTCGACATCGGGCGACTGTGTTGAGAGAATGTAGAGATGGTAGCCCAGGTGCATGAACTGATCGGTCAGCGCCGTGGGCCCTTCCTGGGCCGAGTAGACCACGCCGGTGAAGAGGATCGGGGCCACCTCCCCCGCGCCTCGCCCGATCGCCAGGATCGAGCCGGTCAGAATGCCGGTCAGCGAGTTCGGGATCACCACCTTGCGGATCGTCTCCCATTTGGTTGCCCCGAGCGCAAGGCTCGCCTCCCGTATATCGCGCGGCACCGTCCGGAGCGATTCCTCCACCGAGACGATCACCACCGGAAGCGTCAGCAGCGCAAGCGTCAGCGCCGCCCATATCAGGCTCGGCTTTCCCCAGTTCAGCTCGACGCTGCTGGCGATATAGCGCTTGGCGATATCGTCGTTGATGCGGGCGGTGGTGCCGCGCGGAAACGCGCTGAACTTGGTCGCCTGCTCGCTCCAGTCGTCGTCGGGGATGCTGGTGAGATACGTCTGCACCTCGGCCACCGTCGCGATCTTGCCGTGCGCCAGCGGCGATCCGTTGGCCTGAATCGTCTGCTCGAACACTTCCATCCGTTTGTTCCAGCGTGCCTCGTCGATCTGCCCGCCGATCGTCTGGATGAAGAAGCCGAGGCCGAACAGCCCGAACACAACAGACGGAACACCGGCAAGGGTATTGACGGCGAAGCGGATCGTGCGGGCGAACCAGGAGTTCTGCCGCGCGTATTCGGTCAGGTAGATCGCCGTGATCGTCCCCACCGGCACCGCCGCGAGCGTCATCAGCAGCACCAGTGCCGCCGTGCCGATGATTGCCGGATAGATGCCCCCCTCGGTGTTGGCGTTGGTCGGCGCGGCCGTGAAGAACTCCCAGCTCAGATAAGGGGCGCCGGTGATCACGAAGTTGCCCACGATCGCGAAGATCGTCAGCAGGATGATCACCGTGGCGATCAGCGGCAGGCGCAGTGCCATAAAGCCGATGGCGGTTTTGCGATGCTCTTTCATTCGCTCCCCCTGAATCGTTTGATCAGACGCTGCTTGACGTAGAACTCGGTGACCAGGTTGATCGCGAACGAGAAGACGAACAGCAGCACGCCGAGCATGAACAGCAGCTGATAATGGGGGGAGCCATGCTGCACCTCACCCATCTCGGCGCCGATCGTGGCGGCGAAGGTTCGTACCGGATCGAAGAAGCTCCAGCTCACCGTGCCGGCGTTGCCGGTTGCCATCAGCGCGATCATCGTCTCGCCGAACGCGCGTCCCAGTCCGAGCAGGATGGCGGCGAAGATGCCGGGGGTGGCCGCAGGAAGCATCACCTGGTAAGCCGCCTGCCATTCGCTTGCTCCCACCGCCAGGGCGGCCTCGCGCAGCGATCCCGGCACGGAGCGGAGGGAGTCGTCGGTGATCGTGTAGATGATCGGGATCACCGCCAGCGCCAGGCCGATGCCGCCGACGAAGGCGTTCATCCGGCTGTCGATCCCGAACACCGTCTGCACCACCGTTGCCACGGTCATCAGGCAGAAGAACCCGAGGACGACCGACGGGAACCCCGCCAGCAGCTCGATGATCGGCTTGAGGATCTCCCGCAGGCGCTTCGGCGCGAAGAACGCCGTGTAGAGCGCCGCCAGGATCGAGAGCGGGGTGGCGATCAGCAGCGCGATCAGCGTGGTTTTCAGCGTGCCGATCAGGATCGAGTAGATGCCGTAGCGCGGATGCTCCGAGTTCGGCTGCCAGGTCTTGTATGCCAGGTAGCTCAGCTTGACGGGGGACTCATGGGTCAGGATCGGATAGTCGTTCCCGACGATAGCGCGCGCCGCGTCCATATCGGTCTGCGCCGATTCCGGCGTCGACACCGGTATCGATCCGCTCTCGGGGTTGTAGACCTCGACGTCGCCTCCGGCCGCCGGCGTCGTTGCGGCCGAGTCGGTGGCAGTGCCTCCGGCGGTGGCGCTATCACCTCTGGCGGCGGCGCTATCGCTCCGAACTCCGGGGGCGCTGCCGCTCTCGGGGTTGTACACCTCCTGTTCGCTGCTCGAGGATGTGGCGGTCGCGGCCGGTTCGGGCTCGCCGGGAAGTTTATAGTCGTCGAAGACCGCTGCCTGTGTCTCCTCCTTCTCGGAGCCGAAGAAGATCGGGGCCGCCTCACGGAAGGTGAAGAAGAAGATCAGGAAGATGAAGACGATCGAGAGCGCCGCGATCGAGAAGATCCCTCCCTCGATGATCCGCTCGCCGATTCGTCTGTTGCGCTCGGTGAGCGACGGACGAATTTCCAGCCGCGAGAGGTGCGCCGCCGTCCGGTCGGGGGATGGGCGCTCCTGCATCGGCGGAAGATCAGGATGCTGAGACTGTTGATCCTGCATGGATGAGGATTGATCGTGAAGATGTTGAGTGACGGGCCGCCGGAAGCCTGTGCTGCCGCATGGCGCGGCGCCCTGGTTGCCCGGCTATCGTCGCACGAAGCGACTCGATTGATAGGATATGATGATCACGTCGTCTGCAAGAGCCGCTCCCCCGGCCGCCGGATCGCCGGCTACGCCACACGCTCATGGCGTGCCAGAGAATTCCGGGAGGGATATCCCGAAAGGGATAGTTCATAAAATACAACACGGCTCGAGATGCCCCGAGCCGTGTAGCGAATAATTGCCAGGGGGATGATACGGCCTCCGAGATGGTCTTAGCGGATCGAGAAATACCCGACCTTCTTGACCAGCTGCTGCCCCTCATCCGAGAGAATCCAGTCGATGTAGCTCTTCAGCTCGCCGCTCGGGCGATTGCGGAGATAGATATAGAGGAAGCGGCTGATCGGATAGCTGCCGTTGCGCACGGTCTGCTCCGACGGCGTGATCGCGGCGCCGCCATCGGTGGCGCTGATGCCGAGGACATGGATTCCCTTCGAGTAGCCGTAGCCGCCGTAGCCGATGCCGTTCTGATCCTTGAGCACCGCGTTGACGATCGCCGCGGTTCCGGGGAGCGTGGCGGTGGACGCGGCGAAGTCCTGGTTCTTCAGCACATGCTCCTTGAAGAACGTATAGGTGCCGGAGCTGTTCTCGCGGCCATAGAGGATGATCCTGGCGTTCTTGCCGCCGACCTCGCTCCAGTTGGTGATCTGGCCGGTGAAGATCCCCTTGAGCTGGCTCATCGAGAGCTGCTTGACCGGGTTCGACGGGCTGGTGTAGATCGTGATGCCATCGAGCGCCGCGCGAACCTCGACGCCGGGGGAGCCGAAGCGCTGCTTGAGCTGGTTCTTCTCGGACGAGGTCATCGGCCGCGACGCGTTGCAGATATCGGTGGTGCCGTTGATCAGCGCCGAGATGCCGGTTCCGGAGCCGCCGCCGGTGACGCTGATGCGCACCCCGGCATGCTTGGACTGGTATGTCTCGGCCCAGCGCTGGGCGAGGATCACCATCGTATCGGAGCCTTTCATCGTGATCGTCTCGAGCGACATGAAGCCATAGACGCCGATCACCGTGACGAGGGCCAGAAGGGAGAGGAGAAGTTTCTTATACATAAGTGTTGAACGTGATATGCTGCTGTTGATCGTTACCGGCCGGGATGTGAGATCCGTTCGGCGCACCGTGCGCGTCGGGTTGTGTCCGGCCATGGCCGGAGCGCATTCGGCGCTCCGCCCCCGTGATCCCCCGGCCGGGCTCCGGGGGAGCCGGTGCGGGGGATGGATCGAATGATGGCGATCAGAACTTGTACTGGAAGCGGATGGTCGTCTTGTTGTCCTTCAGATCGGCGTCACGGAAGGCGTCGCTCGGCTTCTTGGTGACCGGATCGTTCTGGATATTCTCGTTCTGGGCGAAGCTCGGGATCTCGTACAGTGCCGAGATGCGCATGTTGCCGACGAAGAAGTTGACTCCTAAGCCCATCACCGTCGTCGCCGCGTCGCTGGTGCTGGTCACCTGCGTTCCGGCCAGATCGGTGTTGCGGTCGTACATATCCATCTTGAAAACCAGCTGCATAAGCGAGCTGATGTTCTGGATGAAGTAGAAGTAGTATCCCCCCTGGTTGCGGATCTGCAGCGGTTGGGCCGCCGTTCCCGGGGTGATCTTCACCACATCCTTGCCGGTGCTGTCCTTCGTCGTCCCGACCGTCGCGGCAGTGGCCGCGGTCCCGGCCGTTGGGCGCGATCCCATCATATACTCACCCTTGAGGATGGTGCCGCCGAACGGAAGGAGGTCGAGGAAGATCTGCGCCTCGACGTTGAAGTTGTTCTTGTTCCCCATGCCGGCCATGCTGCCGGTGGCGTCGTTGCCCACCACGACGTTCGTCTCGCCGACGGTCTTGCGGATCGAGTCGCCGGTCTGCGGGATGCCGCCATAATAATAGGAGACGCCGAGGTCGGCCTGCACCGGCGATTCGCTGCCGAGCGGGACGGGGAAGGTGAGGCGGCCGATGATATCCTTATAGGAATCGGTCTCGACGACCGGGCCTGGTCCGTTGAAGATGCCGAGCTGGAGCTTCGGATCGAATCCCTCGAACAGCTCGTACTTCGAGCTGAGCATGATCCCCAGATCGTACTCGCTCGGGTAGAACGCCTTGGTGATCTGCGAGCGCTCGAGCGCTTCGAGGTTCGACGACGAGACCTCGACCTCGTAGTTCGGCCTGTTCTGCGAGCCGGCGATGATCGACAGCACCGGGCTGGAGAACGGCAGCACCTCGACGTAGGCCTCGCGCAGAGAGAGTCCGCTCTCGGTGATATCGGGCTGCAGCACCGCGTTCATCCAGTCCCCCAGCTTATGCTGAAACTTGATCCGTCCGCGGCGCACGGTGAACAGATCCTTGCGCGCCTCGAAGTATCCCGGCACGGCGCGGCCGGCGTTGGTCGTCTGATCGAAGTGCTGCCAGTCGAGCTGCACGTAGCCGGAGATCTTCAGGTTCTTCAGCGTGGCGACGTCGTTTTCCACGAGCGTGATCCGCTCGCCGAGACCGTCCACATTTTCCTTGAGCTCCTCGGGGGTGGGAAGGGTATTCTGTTCGGTTGCCCCCTCGGAGTCCTGCGCCAAAGCAATGCTGCCGCTGATGATAAACGTAGCCAGTACAACCATAGCCAAGCGGTTCATACGTTCCTTTGTAATATCCGTGTGAGAGAAAGTGCTGTCCATATGCAAGTGAAGTGCGAGTGTGATGCGTATGCTCCAGGGGGTGATACCGGACGGGCATCCGGTCCAGCAGGGAGATACGTTCGTTTCAGCATGAGCAAAACTACCGGGGCAATGTTATGGCTATGTTATCCCAGCATTACCAAATCGTAAAGCGGCGGGCTCAGGTATGAATTCCATGTTACGTGGCACGCCGTTGTATGGGTCCGCTGCTCTTTTGAGCCTGGACGATATTCACGATGATGGCAAAATTTTTAAAATTTCCGATGATCGGCCTTGGCGCGGCGAGGGGATGAGAGGGGGGGGTGGGAACGCAACGCTCTGTAACGGTGCGGCGGGGGGATGGGTGTGTAACGAAGCCGGCGGAGCCCCCGCTTATCGGGGGCCCGCCGGATGGGATGCATCGAGTTCCGTTATACGTGCGTTAGAGCATCGCAGCATTGAGCCGATGTGGCTGGGCCGGAGTTTCACCCCGGCCTTCCGCCTCTAGGACGACCAGCGTACCAGATTCATCTCGAACGGATCGGCCAGATCCTCGTGCCAGGGGAGCGCGCGGACGGCAAGCCCCATATGGCCGGTGCGCCCAAGCTCCACCGTCCCTGTATAGACCGCCAGATCGTTCTCCATGCCGCTGAACTGCAGCGGGCTGCCGCTTCCGGCCCCTACAAGCCCCTCGGTGGTGATCTCGCCGATGTAGCCCTCCACGCGCAGATCGTTCGGCGTAAGCCCTCCGAGCGAAAGCTTTGCGGTCACCGGGACCTTCTGCATAAGCTGCATCGCCGTTCCCGCGTCGGCGTGGACGTCGCCGAACCCGACGCCGTTCCACCGCTCGATGATATATCGCTTCCAGCCGATAAGTCCCCGGACTTTGCTTCCTCCGTCGGCGCGGAGCTTCCGGTAGCGATCGGAGCAGGGGAAGTAGAACCGTGTGGCGTATTCCTCCACCATCCGGTGCGCGCTGAACGTTCCGCCGAGCGTCTGGAGCGCGCGCTTCTGCATCGCCACCCATTCCTTCGGTATCTCTCCGTCGCCCCGGGCATAGAACATCGGGATCACCAGCTCCTCCAGCGTCCGGTAGAGCTTGCGCGACTCGAACTCATCCTGATGCTCGGTGTCGGAGAACTCTTCCCCCTGGCCGATGGCGAAGCCGTTCGTCCCGTCGTATCCCTCGGGGTACCAGCCGTCGAGAATTGAGAGGTTGAGCGTGCCGTTGATCGCGGCCTTCATCCCGCTGGTGCCCGATGCCTCGAGCGGCCGTCGCGGCGTGTTGAGCCAGACATCGCATCCCTGCGTCATCCGGCGTCCGACCGCCATATCGTAATCCTCGACATAGACCACACGGCTCTGCAGGTTGTTCTCGCGGATGAAATCGATCACCTTTTTGATGAACTCCTTGCCGGGGATATCCTTCGGGTGGGCCTTGCCGGCGATCACAAGCTGGATGGGACGTTCAGGATCACCGAACAGCCGCATCACCCGCTCCGGATCGCGGAACAGGAGGGTGGCGCGCTTATAGGTGGCGAAGCGCCGCGCGAAGCCGATCGTCAGGATCTCCGGGTCGAGGATGCCCCCCACGTTGCGTCCCGTCTCGGTGCGGGAGTACCACTCGGCCTGCTGCTCGTCGAGCCGCATATGGACGTAGTTGACCAGGTCGGCCCGCATCCTCTGCTTGACGCGCCACAGATCGGCGTCCGGGATCGTCGCCGCCCGGTCCCAGGTCGCCGGGCTGCTGATGGCCGAGCGCCACTGGCTTCCCAGATGATGATCGAACAGATCGCGCATCGGATCGGCCAGCCATGTCTCGGTATGCACGCCGTTGGTGATGGCGCTGATCGGCGTCTCGGCGGCCGGCACGTTCGACCAAATCTTGCTCCACATCTCCTGCGAAACCTTTCCATGGAGCTGGCTTACGCCGTTTCGCTTCGAGGTAAGCTTGAGCGCCAGCACCGTCATCGAGAAGAGCTCGCTCTGGTCGGCCGGGTCCATCCGTCCGAGCGAGAGGAACTCCTCGCGGCTGAGCCCGAGCTGCGGCCAGTACCCCCCGAAGTAGCGCTCCATCATCTCGACGGGGAAGGCGTCGTTCCCCGCCGGAACCGGCGTGTGGGTGGTGAACACCGACCCGGCCGCGGCAAGCTCCGATGCCTCCAGGAAGTTCATTCCGAGCTCCGCCATCAGCATGCGCGCGCGCTCCAGCATCAGGAACGCGCTGTGCCCCTCGTTCGAGTGGGTGACCGTCGGATCGATCCCCATCGCCCGGAGCGCGCGAAGCCCTCCGATGCCGAGCAGGATCTCCTGCATGATGCGCGTCTCCTGATCGCCGCCGTAGAGATAATCGGCCACGTCGCGGTACTCGGGGATGGTGTTCTCCGAGAGGTTCGTGTCGAGCAGGAACAGGGGGATACGGCCGACGTCGAGACGCCAGACGCGCGCCTGCACCGGGCCGCGCGGGAACTCCACGACGATCCGCAGGGGCTGTCCGCCTGCGTCGAGTACTTCAACCAACGGTAGAAGTGAGGGATCGTTGAGATCGTAGCTTTCGAGCTGCGCGCCGTCGAGCGTCAGACGCTGGCGGAAATATCCCATCTGGTACATCAGCCCGACGCAGACCATCGGCAGCCCGAGATCGCTCGCCGATTTCGTATGGTCGCCGGAGAGGACGCCAAGTCCGCCGGAGTAGAGCGGAACCGACTCATGGATGCCGAACTCGGCCGACAGATAGGCGATCGTCTCCTGTTCTCCCTCGCGCTGCGCTCGATACCAGTGGGTGCCTCCGGTATAGGCGTCGAGCGCCGCCAGCGCGTTCTGGTACATCTCCATGAAGGCCGGGTCCTCGGCCAGCTTTTCGATCCGCTCCGCGGGGAGCTTCCGCAGCATCAGCAGGGGATGATGGTTCGTGGCGTGCCAGAGATCCGGGTCGAGCGCGCGGAGGCATTCGCGAATGGTGGGACTCCAGGACCAGAACAGATTATTATAGAGATCGGGAAGGCGCTTCAGCTTCTCGGGAAGAGGAGCCGCCACGGTGAAGGTTACGATCGGACGCATAGAGGATAGAGAAGACGTTGGAAAACGAGCCGCTCGATGCAGCCCGGATGCGAGAAGCGGTCAAGATACAAAACCCGGGCCCGGAGCGCGCGCGCCCGGAACTTTCGCCGGGGAGATGCTGTTGGGCTCTGCGTGGCACGGGAATCGTTTACCTGAACCACGCGCCGATCCGGGCACAACGGATGCCGGCGCGCGAAGCTGATTTCCCTACGTCGGGCAGCCGGCGTAAGTTTACGAAACTCATGTAAAGGCTCTATGATGGCTGTGCGACAGATTGGACTTCCCTTCAGAGGGATCGGCAAGGCGCTCTCATCGTTCACCGGACAGAGCGACCGCCGCGAGGAGGCGAACCGGGTGGCCGCCGAGCGTACCGCCGGGCATGCGGCGCTTCAGGATGGACTGCGGGCGGAGGACAGGCTGCGGGCCGCCTTCGAGCGCGAGGCGATCCCCCATATGGATGCCCTGTTCAATTTCGCCCTCCGGATGACGCTCGACCAGCGCGAGGCGGAGGATCTGGTGCAGGAGACCTACCTGAAGGCGTTCAGGTTCTTCGACAAGTTCGAGCTGGGGACCAACTGCAAGGCCTGGCTGTTCAGGATCATGAAGAACAGCTATATCAATCGCTACCGCAGGGCGCAGAAATCCCCCGAGACGCTCGATTACGACAGCGTCGAGGCGTTCTACTATTCGATCCGCGGCGAGGGGATGGAGGAGCAGAACCAGGCGGCGGCCCTCTTCGCGAACATCCTCGATGACGAGGTGACCGTGGCGATCGAGAGTCTGCCGGAGGATTTCAGGACCGTCGTCATCCTCTGCGATATCGAGGGGTTCACCTACGAGGAGATCGCCGAATTCGTCGACTGCCCGGTGGGAACGGTACGCTCGCGGCTGCACCGGGGACGGAAGCTCCTGCGCGATGCGCTGCTTGAGTATGCGGTGGGGCGCGGGTATGCGACCATCGCGGAGCCCGCGGCCCCCTAGGGGGCCTGCGTTCCCGGAACCCCTAGGCTTCATCCCCGGTCATGCGCTGTCGGCCGGCCGAGATCAATATCGGTTGGCCTTCCTCTTTGATCGGCACGCCGGAGTCCGTATTTTCATTCTCCACGCTTTCTCCGCCCAGTATCGTTCTGCCGATGCGTTGTTAACGACCATGAGTATTCGGGTGCGTTCCATCGATCGGTGTTGGCATTTTTGAGCTACTGTGACCTGCAAAGAAATCCATGAACAGATAACCGCCTACGTCGACAATCGGGTCGATGAGCAGGAGTACCGAGCCAAGGTACAACAGCACATCAAGTATTGTCCGGACTGCAGGGCGGCATATGAGCTGGAGCTCATGACCAAGATGGTCGTACGGGAACGTGCGCAGCGCTCGGCCGCGCCCGATAGCCTCCGTGCCTCCATCGAACGTGGGGTCGACTCGATGAGCGACCAGCGGAAGCAGTCGATCGGTACCGCCGTCGCGGGGGGGGAGAGCGAGTCCCGGAGCGAGCGCTTCTGGGAGCTGTTCACCGCGCCGGTCGGGGTGGCGGTCGCCGTGCTTCTGGTGATCATCGGCACCTATGTCATCGTCAATCCCTCGGGTCAGTCCAGCGCCGTCATCGTCGATACCCCGGCGGCCCCCTCGGGGAACGGGGAGGCGAAGATCGCCGCCGAAAATTTCTTCAACAAAGCTCTGCAGAACTTCGAGGCTATTCGCGCCGGCCAGCTCGCACCCCAGCATTCGACCGATGATAGCAAGGAGCTGAGCGAATACTTCAGGGAGAACGGCGTTGGCTACAACGTGGCGTTCATGCAGGTCAGGGCTCCGCTCGCCGGCGGCGTGGTAAGCAAGCATGGCGATGCCCGCTTCGCCCATATCATCTACAACCGGGACGAGGAGATCTACTACGTCTTCGAGGTGCCGCAGGAATCCCTTCGCAGGGGGGATGCAGTCTATGTCACCAAGGATGTGCTGGAGCGTCTTGATCGCGGGGAGAAGATCTGGGAGGAGCCGGGAGGCTCCGAGCGGCTTGTGATGTTCAAGAAGGGAGATATCGTCTGTGCGATGGTCTCCAATGCTCCGCGCGCGGCCATGGAATCGGTGGCGGGATAGAGCCGGTTCCATGCCAACGTCAGCCACCAGGGCGGCGCGCCCGTCGGGATCTTCATTCAAAACAACAATCTCACTATGAACCTTATCCACTATGTTTCGGCTGCCATGCTCGTCTCGGCGTTGAGCATGGCCGGCTGCAGCGCCCCGAAGACGGATGGCGTTGCCGTATCTGACAGCACCCCGAGCGCCGCAGCCAAGGGGACAGCCGATGCCCCGGCAACGCCGGTATCGATGGTCGTGGCGCGCCCGGCCGTCGCTCATGTGACCAGTGTCGAGGAGGCGAAGGCTGTGGATGGAAAGGAGGCACCGAACTTCACCTGGGTCACGGCCGACGGGAAGGAGCATACGCTGAAGGACTATCGCGGCCGGGTGGTGATGCTGAACTTCTGGGGAACCTGGTGCCCGCCATGCCGGATGGAGCTTCCGGATATCGTCAAGATCCGCGAGGAGCTTGCCGCCAAGGGGAGCTTCGAGGTGATCGGGCTGAACGTTGGGGAGGACTACGCGAAGGATGATGGCTCGACCAGCATCGAGACGCGCGTGGCGAACTTCGCCGAAAAGAACGGCATCAAGTACCCGCTTGCGCTCGCCAACGAGGATCTGGTCAAGGCCTATGGCGATATCCAGTCGGTGCCGACCACGATCATCCTCAACAAGAACGGGGAGATCACCGCGCGCATGATCGGGATGAAGCAGGAGAAGGATTTCCGCGACGCGATCGAGAAGGCGATGTAAGGTGCCCGATCACGCAATGATGGGCTCCACGAAGCTCTCCCTCTCCCGCGCCAGGCTGATCCGCGCGCTCCATCGCGGCAAGGGGCGACGCCAGGAGGGGGCGTATCTCGCCGAAGGCCTCAGGCTTCTCGACGAGCTTGCGCGGAGCGATGCCTCGCCACGTTTCCTGTTCGCGACCGACAGGCATGCGCCGTGGCTGCTGGAGCGTTTTCCGGGGGTCGATCTGTTCATCATCGACGATGATGCCCCCTCTCTCTTCGCGACCGAGAACGCGCAGGGGGCGGGAGCGGTGATCGATATGTCCGACCCCCCGTCGCTGGCGGAGTCGGCCGGACGGCCCGGCCCGCTGATCTATCTCGATGCCCTTGCCGATCCGGGGAACGTGGGGACGATACTCCGTACCGCCGAGTGGTTCGGCTTCCGCACGATCCTCTTCGGCCAGGGGAGTGTCGATCCCTACAATCCGAAGGTCGTCCGCTCCTCGATGGGGTCGATATTCCGGATGGAGCTTCTGGAGGATATCTCCCATCAGGACGTGCTCGATCTTGGGCGTTCTGTCTTCGCGCTCGACGCCGGAGGCCCGCATGTCCTGGGCCAGTCCATACTTCCGTCCGATGCCGTCTATGTGGTCGGCGGCGAGGCGCATGGTGTCTCACCGGTTCTGCGGAGCCATGCCGATCTGCTGACGATCCCCGGAAGCGGGGGAGTGGAGTCGCTGAATGCCGCCATCGCCGCCTCGATCCTTCTCTACGAGCTCTCCCGCGCATCGCGGTAGCTCGCAGTGGCAGCCCGGGCGTTGCTGCGTTGCTACTCCGTGCCGAGAAGCCGCCCCTCCCTGTCGATCCTGAAGTTCGTGACGCCCCCCATGCTCAGCGTATCACCCCGCTCGCTCTCGATAAATGAAACCTCCAGCCGTTCCCCAATGAACCTGCATACCGCGAATCCCGCGGCGCTTTTCCCCCGCTGATCGGGGGTATTGAACGGATGGGTGAAGATCTCCGGCGGCCGCGATGAGCGCACGGTGGCACGCTTCGACCCGGCGCCGGTGATCACGAAGATCTTCGGGCAGCTTTCGCAGGTGCTGTTGGAATCGGGGAGGTTCAGCAGCTGCAGGCTGTGGTCATGTCCGGCGATCAGCATCTGAACCTTCGTGCCGACGCGATTGATTGTCGCCATCAGCGAGTCGGTATAGGCCCGATACTGTGGCGTGCAGTTGTCCTGCTGGGTCGCGATCATCTGTTCGACATACTTCAGCGGGTCCTGCTCCTCCTCGATGCAGTTGCCGAGATATCCCACCCGCTTCTCATCCGCCAGCCAGAGTCTGTAGCCGCCGTGCGCTCCGACCGAATAGGGGGAGTGATGGGTGACCAGTATCCTCCAGGAGACGTCGCGCGAGGCCCCCGAGATGCGGAGGATCTTTTCAAGGCTGTCGAGCACCGGCCTCCACCGGTCCCGCTCCTGAATGATCAGGAGCGAGGAGTCGAAAAGAATGAAATCGACCGAATCGGCGGCCCCGTCGGAGGTAGCGCGGCGGACGATCGCCGGATAGCGGCGATGGTAGGTCCAGAAATCGAGCGCCTCCTCGTAGTCGTTCCCCTGGTCGCAGGTCCCCCAGGGGATGACCCCCTCCAGCGCCGTGCAGTAATATTCGTGGTTGCCGGGGATGGAGTGTACGTTCTGCGGGGTCAGCATCGTCATCAGCTCCCGGTGGGGGCCGAGCGTCGACTCGACCGCATAGGCGCGCTGTTCGGCGGTCATGCCGTTGAGCCCGTGCGGATAGATATTATCCCCCACGAACAGGAGCAGTCCCACCGGGGCGTTGTCGCGTTGGCCGCGCCGGGCCAGCTCGAGCATCTGCCGCGCGTTCCCCTCCAGCTCGCCGTCGGGCTCACCGGCATCACCGATGGCGATGACGGTCAGCGGGGTGCTTGGCTGCGCGACTGCCACCGCGACGCCGAGCGTCGTGCAGATCTGGAGCAGAAGGGCGGCATGGAGTATGATATGTCGAAAAGTCATCTGGGTAGGTATCGGAATGAACTGACGGGGATATGCCGCGCCAGCGCGTTGGATGTGCATATTCCGTTCCAGAGCCCTGGCCCGGGTTCCGGCATATGAATATTATCGGGAACCTGCGCGCTGCCATCGGCACTAATACGCTACAATG
>Ga0164241_10000844_pt1 | contig 45183 bp, 32 predicted proteins | sample OricomyardsoilBY_FD_108780 | JGI IMG/M metagenome (GOLD analysis project Ga0164241, IMG submission 108780) | Backyard soil microbial communities from Emeryville, California, USA - Original compost - Back yard soil (BY) | ecosystem: Environmental > Terrestrial > Soil > Unclassified | place: USA... | reverse complement strand
CATAGACGATAAAGCCCTGACAGGTTGGATTCGAACACTCTGCATTCCAGCCAGCGAATGGCAAGGTGATAGTCGGCCAAAGCCTCGCGCGCCCGGCCCATGTCATAGGCATCGGCCAGAAGGTAAATGTCGCCCTTGCGCTTTTGATAGGCTTTCACCGTTTGGCGCATCCGGCGGGTGAGCAAGGTGTCGTCCTGCGGCTGGAGCATCCAGCCATCTATGCGCAGGGCCGGAATTTGCGGCGGCAGCAACGTCACCAGAAAGCCGAGCGGCGAATTGCCGGTCATCAGGATCAGTGTTTTGTCCGGATGGGGAAAAGCGGGAATGTCGGCCTGCACGTAAGGGTCGCCCAGCGGCACCCGTTCGAGATAATCGGCGCGGGCATAGACAAGGGCGGCCAGAAACAGCGCGCCAAGCCCGATCAGCCGCACCCGCATCGACAGCGGCAAAAGCCCCACGCCCGCCGCGATCACGATGGGCGCGAGCATTTCAAGGCCGACAATGTAGCGATAGATCGCGAACATGCTGATCCATGTCGCAAAGGCACCGCCCGCATAGGCAAAGATCACCCGTGTGGCGCTGGGCGCGAACAGCGCATCCCTGGCGGCCTTTCGTACCGCGAGTACGACAAGCGCGATCAGCGTGGTGGTATAGGCAAGGCCCACCCGCATGTCGCGAAACGGCAAATCATCGGCAATCGCCCAGTTGAGGGTGAAGCGATAGGGCAGGATCAATGTGTCCCACAAGGTGGCTGGCAGGAAGCGTGTATCGCGATAGGCGGCGCTGAGCGCGAGCGGCGATTTGAAATATTCGTTGAAATAGGGAAACAGCGGATTGCCGGTCATCGCCTCCATTTTCGCCATCCAGAACGCCGCGAAAAGCGCAACACCGAGAAGCCCGCCAAGCCCGCCCGCCACAAGCCGCGTCGCCAGATGTTTGAGATCGCCGCCCAGAAACAAAATCGCCACGGCAAAGCCGGCGGCAAAGGGCGCGGACGGCAGTTTAAGCCCCATGGCGCAGCCTGCGAGAAAGCCTGCAACCGCGGTGATAAATGCGGTCTGCAGCAGAGAGCCACGCGCCAGCGTTTCGCGGTTGACCACCAGAACGGCAAGGCTGGAAAGCCAGAACAGGCTCAGCACATTATCGTAATAGGTGGTGCCCAGAAGGCTTAAGGTGAGGGCCCCCGTCATGCCCAGAAGCGTCAGAAGGGCGGCTGCCAGAAACGGTTCGGGCATGCGCAAGGACTGGCGCGCGATGATGTAGAGCGGAATGGTGTTGGCGCCCTGCACCGCGCCGAGCACACCGAGCGCGAACCACGATGTGGTGTGTTTTGCCAGCAGATAAAACGGCACGTCGAGCAGCGGATTATAATAGCTCGCATGATGGGCGACCGCGACGTCGAACCCGATGCGGTCATTCAGAAGCGCGTAAGGGATGTACCAGTGATAGTTGCGGAAGTCCCACGACGTATCCTTGCCGAGCGAAATGACGAACAGCGCCCAGCCGAGCACCGACAGCGCGAGGAAAATCCATTCATTGCGCGACAAAGTGAGCGGCGGATCGGCATCGTTCCACATCCAGTTGCCGCCGCTTTGGCCGGGGCGCGCGCGCCCGCTTGTGCGTCCGCGCTTTGGGGGCGGATCAATATAGTCTGCGTGACTGGATTGGCTGGCCCCCGCCGGTTCACTTGTGCCTGATGAAGTCGTCATCGTGCTCCACGTCGTCGGCTGTATGAGGATGCGGGCGGGACCATTGCCGCCGCGCGAGAAACGGTCAAGAGGGCGGGTTTGCGCGCAAATCCGGCTGATAGGCGAGGAATTGGTCGGTGCAGGCGTCCCAGGAATTTTCCTGCGCAAAGGCTCTGGCCGCTGCGCGCGGGATTTCGAGGGCGTGCAGGCAGGCGTTGTGCAAATCATGGTCCAGCGCGGCGACAGGGGCGTCCCCGATCACATCCTGCGGGCCCTGCACCGGATAGGCGGCAACCGGTGTGCCGCAGGCCAAAGCCTCCAGCACCACCAGACCGAAAGTGTCGGTCTTGCTGGGGAAAACAAAGACATCGCTGGCGCTGTAGGCGGCCACCAGCGCCTCGCCGGTTTTGGGGCCGAGAAAATGGGCGGCCGGATATTTGTGTTCGAGACTGGCGCGGGCCGGGCCGTCGCCCACCACCACCTTGGCTCCCGGCAGATCGAGGCTGAGGAATGCCTCGATATTCTTCTCGATCGAGACCCGCCCGACATAGAGCCAGATGGGGCGAGGATAGGGCAAGGTTGCCCCCTCTACGGGGTGGAATTGAGCCGTATCCACCCCGCGCGACCAGATGCGCGTGTTGGTGAAGCCGTGGGATTGCAGCTCTTTTTGCAGCCGCTCGGTGGCGACCAGCATGGCGAAGGCAGGTGCATGGAACCAGCGTAAGAGCCGGTAGATCGCCGCCTCCGGCACGAAGGGGAAGCGCACATGCACATAATCGGGAAAGCGGGTGTGGAACGAGGTGGTGAAGGGCAGGCCCCGCTTCAGGCAGATGGCGCGGGCGGCAAGGCCCATCGTGCCTTCCGTGGCGATATGGATCTGGTCGGGGGAAAATTCGTCGATCAGCCGTTCAAGGCTGCGGCGCGGCAGGATCGACAGCCGGATCTCCTTATAGGTCGGCAGGGGGACGCTGAGGCGGCCCTGCGGGCTCGCAAAGCGGACATTATGGCCGCGTGCTTCCAGCGCGTGGCCCAGCACCTCCAATGTCCGCACCACGCCGTTGATCTGGGGCGCCCAGGCGTCGGTCACGATGAGGATTTTCAGGGTACGGGCCTTTGCTTGGGCGCGGAAGGGTGCGCGTTGAGGGTGACTTTGTGTCCATCTATGCCACGCCCGTGCCGGGTTTCAATTGGTTCGCGCAAAATACCCCCGGACCAGGGCGTGGATTGGGGCGGTCTTTCTGCACTGCAAAATGAACAAGGGAGCGATGCGCAAAACGCTTGGCCGGAGTAATGCCCTTAAAATGATTGGATTTTCTGCGTCAGACGGGCGCAAGCTGGAGGTGTTAATAGACTTGATCTCGCAGTTGCGTTCTGATTTATTGTTGCAGCGCGGCATCGCGGACTTCGTTCGCTTGCCGCCGCCCTTTCTGGGCGTTTCCTCCCTGAACTTGGCCGCTCCGTCCCCCGGAGCGGCCGTTTTTCTTTGGGCAGGTCGCTTTTTTTGGGGAAGGGCGCTGGCCCCTGTTGACTAAGCCTGTGCCTGGGTGACGATGCGCACTTCACAAGTGGAGGGTGGCGCGTGAAGTACGGAATTGATTTTCGCTATTTGCCAAAGGGCGCCGAGACGCCTGTCGACAATACGACCCCGGTGGATGTCCAGGTCGATGAAACGCAATTTGCCCTGATTCCGACGGTTGGGGATTTTGTTGACATGCCGGGCGACAATCAGAGCTTGCGCAATGTGCCGGTAAAGGGGCGTGTGCGCTCCCGCCTGTTCCGCTATGTGCTCGGCTATTGCTACGTCACCATTGTCGTTGAAGACACCGACGAAAGCTGGAGCAAGCTCGGCAAAGCCTGATTATTCGGGCCTGATTATTCGGCTGCAAGCGGCGTTGCCTGCGGCAGACCGACGGTTGAAAGGTCTGCCGAAAGCAGCGCGCGCAGGGCCGCATGGACGCGGCCACGCAACGCATCGAACCGTCCATTCGGTACAACGCGGTCTTCATCGAGATAGAGCGCGCGGTTGATTTCGATTTGCAGCGCCTGCACGGCGCCGCCGCGCCTTCCATGCAAATGGGTGGTGTGGCCGCCCGCATAGGGCGTGTTGCGCGCGACCGAGAAACCGCGTGTTTCAAACGCATGTTCGGCAAGCCGTGTGAGCAGCGGCGAGCACGACACGCCATACCGATCTCCGATGATGACATCGGGAATCGCGGCGGCCGATGGCATCGAATGGCAATCTATCAGAATGGCAAAGCCGAATTTTTCGCGCGTGTCGGCGATGAGTTTGGCAAGCGCGTCGTGATAGGGACGGTATAGCGAATTAAGCCTGGTTGCCGCTTCGTCCGGCGAAAGTTTTTCGCGGTAGATTTCCGCGCCATCGCGCACGACGCGCGGAATAACACCCAGCCCTGCTGCCACGCGCGGGCTTTGAAAATCGGTTGCTAAGGCTAAGTCGCCATCGAACATCGCAGCGTCAATTTCTGTCGGCGCGCGATTGGCATCCACAAAGGCGCGCGGAAAACGCGCCGCGATCAGCGGTGCGCCGAGTTTGATGACGTTTGCGAAAATCTCGTCCACAAACGCATCTTCAGACCGGCGCAGCGCGAGCGGACTCAGCCTGCTTTTGGCGATAAAGCTGACAGGATAGTGGCGCCCCGAATGGGGCGAGGCGAAGACAAACGGCCGCGTCTGTTCCGCAGGCCGCGTGATCGCGAATGGCTCGGCACAGAGCGTAGCCATGCCGGGATCTGTGGCCGGATGCGTATCGCCCAGACGCGCCATGTCCCTCTTTCCCGATGCCTGTTCCCGGTACCTGGCAGCTTATGCCGCGACCGGTGCAAATTGGATCATCGAATCCGGTGTGCGATCAAGCTCAGAGTCTGGATTGCAGGGCGCGATGGCGTTGAATCCGCGCCAGGCATCGAACTACGGGATGTTGGCAGTGCTCCGCGCCGGTTGGGCGGCTGGGGCGGCGCGGTTGCCTGCGTCGATTTGGGCGGGCAGGGATCGGGCGAAAGGTCTGCCGGGGCGTGCATCCGCGCACAGGCCAGTATACCGATGAGGGGGGCAGGGGTGAGGGGGCGGGCGTTGAGGCTCGCAGTCTCCCATCGCCCCGCAATGATACAGGTTTTCGGTCGCCTGACGGCGCAAATGCTGTAATTTGACGGTTGGCTAATCAAAAAGACGGCACGGTTCCTGCTTCGGTAGCGCGAGGGCTGGCCGATCCGGGCAGGCTGAGCAGGGGCGGGGCATATGGCACATATTCTTCTGGCTGAGGATGACGAGGCATTGCGCCGCTTTTTGGCGGCGGCGCTGGTGAAGGCGGGCCATGTGGTGGCCGATTTCGGGGATGGCGATTCGGCCCATGATTGCCTCCGGGCCCATCGCTTCGACCTTTTGCTCACAGATATCGTGATGCCGGGGATGGACGGGATTGAGCTGGCCAAGCGCGCCGCCGAGACCGACAGCAACCTCAAAATCATGTTTATCACCGGATTTGCTGCGGTTGCGCTGCATCCGTCCAGCCAGACGCCCAAACAGGCGAAGGTTTTGTCCAAGCCCTTCCACCTGCGCGAGATCGTGGCCGAAATCGAGCGCATGATTGCTGCGTGAAGGCGCTTGTCGTGCCGCCGCGCTGCCGCTATAGGACGGCCCGTCAGGTCGGGCGCGTAGCTCAGCGGGAGAGCACTACCTTGACATGGTAGGGGTCACAGGTTCGATCCCTGTCGCGCCCACCAATTTTTCAATAACTTAAGGCCTTCCCGCGGCCCCTTTCCGCCGCGGAATTGGGGCCGCCCTGCGTTCGTAAAGCCCGGTTTTGAGTCGGCGCTCGCTCGCGGTCCGCCGCCCTTCGCAAGCTGGATATTTGTAAGCTGGATGCAGGCGTCCAATCGACAACGCCTTTTGCTCGGCGGCTTATTCGTGCGTTCGAGATTTTCAAGAATGGTGACAAGTATCGCATTGGCTGATGCTCGTCTTATCGAGCGCGATGGTAGATAGCGGTTTTCTGACTTTATCTTTTTCACAGGCGGCAGAGCGATCTGCCGCCTGTTTGTTTTGGCTTGCGCAAGATTGTTACGTGGTTTTTCCCCGGTGACCATCAAGATGGATTGGGTTGTTTGCATCGGCCATTCGTTAAACTCAGTGAGGTCGAAAGCAGCAACCTCCTAGAGGGCACGGTCGGGGGATGACCGATAAACCGGAAACAGATCGTAACGATGCCGATCCGCGCAGACGCAGCGTGAGTCCCACCGTGTCTGCCCTTCAGGAATGGTTTGTGCGTGAAGTGCTGCCGCTTGAGGCCATGCTGATGCAGTTTTTGCGGCGCAGTGGGCGCAGCAAAAGCGACATTGATGATCTTGTACAGGATGTTTACGTGCGCGTTTGCGAAGCCGCAGCCAATGAAATTCCCGTTCCGGCGAAGCCTTTCGTCTTCACGGTGGCGCGCAATTTGTTGATCGACAGGTTGCGCCGCGAGCATGTGGTGCCGATTGAGACGGTGGAAGATCTTGATGCGCTGGGCATTGCCATTGATATGCCGGGCCCGGACCAAACCCTGATCGCGCGTGAGGAATTGCGCCGTGTGCAGGCCGCCCTTGACCGGCTGCCACGCCGGGCGCGCGAGGCGGTGGTTTTGCGCAAGATCGAAGGGCTTTCGTGGAAGGAAATTGGCCAGCGCATGGGCATCGCCGAGCGTACCGTCAACCGCCATCTGACGGATGCGATGCATGCGCTCGCGGACCAACTTTACGGTGATCCGCCCGACTTCAGGAAAAAGCCCGACGTCAGGAGAAAACCATGAGCGACGACATGAGCGACACGCAAGACGTGCGCGCCCAAGCCGCCGAATGGCTGGCCCGCCGCGACCGTGGGCCGTGGGGTGAGGCCGATCAGGCAGCGCTAGAGGCATGGATGGCGCAATCCTGGGCCAACGCCACCGCCTTCTGGCGGCTCGATGCCGCGTGGAACCGCGCCGACCGGTTGAGCGCGATGCGCAGCGCCCCCGGCAATAGATTGCTTCATGCCCTTGGCGGGCATTTCACGCCGGTTCTGTTTCGCGCGGCAGCCGCAGCGCTGGTAATCGCCTTTGCGGGAACGGCGGCGTTCTATGGCCTGCAACCGGGCGAGAACAGTTATGAAACAACCGTGGGCGGCCACGAAACGCTGACACTGGGCGACGGCACCAAGGTCGAGCTCAACACCGATACCAAAGTGCGCGTCTCGCAGGATCGCCGCACTGTGTGGCTGGACAGGGGCGAAGCCTATTTTGACGTAATGCACGATGCCGCGCGTCCCTTTGTGGTGATGGTGGGTGAGCATCGCGTCACCGATCTGGGTACTAAATTTCTTGTGCGGCAGAACACGAACCGGGTGGAAGTTTCGTTGTTCGAAGGGCGCGCGCAACTCGATAGCGTGGGCAATTGGTCAGGGCAGCGTTCCGCCACGTTGACGCCGGGCGATGTGGCTGTGGCCACCGCCACTTCCATGTCGGTGATGAAAAAGCCGGAGAAGATGCTGTCTGGCGAACTTGGCTGGCGGCGCGGCGTGCTGATTTTCCACCACACCTCGCTTGCGCAAGCTGCAGCGGAATTCAACCGCTACAACCGCCGCAAACTGGTGATCGCGGATGCGGGCGCCGCCCATTTGACCATCGACGGTACATTCCAGGCCGATAACATCGAAGATTTTGCGCGTCTTGCTCAGCTTGTTCTGGGCGTGCGCACGGAAAATCGCGGAAGCGAAATCGCCATTATGCGCTGAGGCGCGATTATCACGGCGCAGTGTGCGCCATAGAGGGGGAAAGTATGACGGGATATTCTCAATTCAAACTTGCGCTGCTCGGCACGGCATGCCTTGCGGGATTCACAAACCCAGCGCTGGCCGAAACTTTTAGTGTGCCGCAAGGTGATCTGCGGGCTGCGCTGAACGCCTATTCAAATCAGGCGCATGTCCAACTGATGGTGTCGGACGAAGCGGTCAAAGGCGTCCGTTCACAAGGTGTTACAGGTGATTTTTCGGCAGACACGGCTCTTTCGCGTATCCTGAAAGGCAGCGGCTTCACCGCCCATCGCATCCCTTCCGGCGCCATCGGCATTGTGCGCGATACCAGCCGCGATCAGAGCCGCGCCGAACAAACCACTGTCTCCATGCAGCTTGCGCAGGCCACCACACCGCGCGCTTCGGTGGAAACCGTGACGGTGACCTCGTCCAAACTCGGCGGCGCCGATGTGCAGAGTGTGCCGATCGCGATTACCGCTTTATCTCAGGAACAGTTGACCTCACAGCAGATTGCGGGTGGCCCGGACCTCATCAAATCGGTGCCAAATCTCACCTTCTCCAAAACAAACTTCAGCGGTTATAACATCCAGATTCGCGGCATCGGCACACAAGCGATCTCGGTCACTACCGATCCTGCTGTAGCAGTTGCGTTCAACGATACGCCGTTCATTCGCAATCACTTTTTCGAGCAGGAATTCTTCGACGTTTCACAGGTCGAAGTGCTGCGCGGCCCGCAAGGCACGCTCTACGGGCGCAACGCAACGGCAGGCGTGGTGAATGTGGTCTCCGCCAAGCCGACAGATCGTTACGAAGCGATGGCCTCGGTCGATGTCGGAAATTATAACAACCGCCGCCTTGAAGGCATGCTGAACGTGCCCATCATAGGCGACAAGCTCGGCCTGCGCGTGGCGGGAGAATGGACAAAACGCGACGGCTACTCCTTCAACGCCACCACCGACAAACCGATCGACGGGCGCGATCTGTGGTCTGGCCGCGTTACGGTGGGTTTCAGACCTGTCGAGCGATTGCAGGTCTACGGGGTTTGGGAACATTTTTCAGAAGATGATGACCGCGTGCGTTCCGCCAAACAGCTCTGCAAGAAGGACCCCGGCCCGGACACCGTTGACGGCCTGGATCTTACCAGTATGGCGGGAAGCGCCTTCTACCATGCCTGGTTGAGCCAGGGCTGCAAGTCCGCCTCCATGTATTCCGACGAGGCTTTCCAGACGCCCAATGGTCAAAGCATTCCGTTCGTAGCGTTGCTGGAATTCGCGCTGAATGGTGTCGGCACCGAGAATAACGGTTTTATGATGAAGCCGGTCGATCCTTACGCCAGCCTGACTCAGTCTCGCGACCTTCGCGTGATCGAATCCGATCTTTCGCCCACTTACCGAGCCCGCAACGATGTGTTCCAGTTGAACGCCGATCTTTCTCTCACGCCAACGCTCACCCTCACGTCGCAGACCGCCTATGGCAAAGATGAGATGCGCTCGACACAGGATTTCAACCGTTTCAACACCGCTCCCGGCATTTTCAGTGATGCAACCGGGGTAGACAGTTGGTCCAACTACGAGCCTGCTGTTGCACCAGGTGGGGTCTATTGCGATCCGCAGCTTGGCTGTTCGACCAAGATGGTGGGACAAGACCTTTCGCGGGAGCGGGCCTGGCAGTTCAACCAGGAAGTACGTCTGACCTCCAATTTCAGCGGGCCGTTCAATTTCAGCGTCGGCGCCAATTATATGCACTATCAAACGGTTGAAGATTATTTCGTTTTCTTCAATCTGCTAACCGCTTCCGTTCAGATATTGAACAAATCGGGTGTAGGTGATTTCACGCATTGCTACACCGGCAGTCCCGCCGATCCCACGACAACAGCAATCACGATACCGCCCACGCCCTTCCTCACCGATATTTTCGGCGGTGTCGAGGTGGCTCTGCCTGCGATCTATTCATGCAGTTTCGGCGGAGGGCTCGGCAGCCCAGGCACCTATATCGACCCCAACCCGATCTCGAATGTGGATGGTAACGGCCACAACTATTTCCGCAGTCAAAACCCCTATCGTCTGAACTCTTTCGCCGGTTTCGGCGAGGCCTATTATCAGGTCACGCCTGATCTCAAACTGACGGCGGGTCTGCGCTGGACTGACGACAGCAAACGCTTCTGGAATTATCCGAGCCAGGCCTTTATCGCGGGTGGCGGTTTCTATGTGCAAAGCGTTGTCGATCAGGGCTGGAAGGAATGGACGGGGCGGTTCAACGCCACCTGGACACCGAAGCTGGATTTCACCGACCAAACCATGGTCTATGCCTCCTATGCCCGTGGCTACAAGGGCGGCGGCGCCAATCCGCCTGGTCCCCAGGCAGATTTGTTTTCGCTGCAATCTCTGGCGACCCATCCGCCGACCTTCGAGCCGGAATACATCAACGCCTTCGAGATCGGCACCAAGAACGGGTTGCTCGACGGCAGGATGACACTGAACGCCAGTGCATTCTTCTATGACTATAAAGGCTATCAGATTTCGCAGATCGTTGATCGCACGTCGATCAACCTGAACTTCGATGCAAAGGTAAAAGGCATGGAGGTGGAAGCCACCTGGGAGCCATTGCCTGGCCTGCGCTTCAATTTTGCGGGCGGTCTAGAAGACAGTTCGATCAACAAGGGGCAATCCGCCATCGACTTGATTGATCGCACTGCGGGGCATTCGGACTGGCTGGTGGTCAAGCCTTATTTTGCCTCCACTTCGAATTGTATCCTGCCTGCTTCGGTGGTGCGTCAGATCATTCAGAACTTCCCTTATGACGGTGTCTCCACGGCGCTGTTCCACCCTCTCAACCTTGCATGTGAATATGCCTATCATGCGAGCAATTCGATATTGACCGCGCCAGATCCGCATCTCACGGATTTCGGTGTGGTGGGTTTTGATCCGGCGAATTCGCCAAACAATGGCGCAGGCTTCTCAAAAGATTTGAGCGGCAACAAGCTGCCCAACACGCCGCCCTTCACCCTTTCGGCGGGTGCGCAATATTCGATGCCAATCAGTGAAAGCTGGGCGGCCACTTTGCGCGGCGATCTCTACTGGCAGGGTAATTCCTATGCTCGCATCTTCAACTCAAAGCCCTATGACCAGATTCACGGCTATTCCACCGCGAACCTCGCCCTTATTCTGACCAATCAGGATGGCTGGCAAGCCATGGCCTATGTGAAGAACGTCTTCGATAAAACCGCCATCACCGGCGCCTTCCTGAACTCGGACGACACGGCTCTCACCACCAATATCTTTGTGACCGACCCTCGCCTGTTCGGCATCCGCATCACCAAAAACTGGTAAAGTGGAGCGCAGCGCCCTTCCACGGGGGCTGCGCTGTTCCTATCTTGTTCCAAAGGGGCGCCAGCAGGTTAGCTGGCGCCCCTTTTTTACATGGCCCTGAGCGCCCGCTTTGCCGGGTCAGCCGGGCATTTCCCCTACCGCGCTAAAAATAAATGCCTTCGCCGGTTAAACTTTCGCGGCATTATTCGTCGTTTCAAACGTAGCCAGAACGGGAACCTCCAGAGGCGGGGCGCGCGCGGGGGGATGACGGACATTACGGATATCACGCGTGAGAGCTTGGAAGCTGAGGGCGTTGGCATGACCACGCCTGAGGTGAGGGCGTGGTTTGTCCGTGAGGTGCTGCCGCTGGAGGCGGATTTGATGCAATACCTGCACCACAACTGGCGCAACCAGAACGACATCGCCGATCTGCGGCAGGATGTTTATATGCGCGTTCTCGAAAGCGCCAAGCGCGCGCTGCCTGACCGCACCCGTCATTTTGTTTTCACCACCGCGCGCAATCTGTTGATTGATCGGGTGCGCCGCGCGCGCATCATTCCCTTTGATGCGGTGGCCGATGCCGATGCGTTGGGGCTTGCGATGGATGCGCCTGGCCCGGACCGCACGGTTCTGGCGCGCGATGAGCTGCGCCGCCTGCAAACCGCGCTGGATCGGTTGCCCGCCCGCTCGCGCGAGGCTGTTGTCATGGGCCGCGTCGAAGGGCTGACGGGACGGCAAATTGCAGCCCGCATGGGCATTTCCGAAGCCGCCGTTTCCAAACATATAGATGCTGGCATCCGCGCGCTCGCCGACATTCTTTATGGCGAACCTGCCGACAAGCGGAGGCGTCCGTGAGCGATATGCGTTCGGAAAGTTCGCCCACGGCAACGGATGTCATAGAGGAGGTTGCCGCCGCCTGGGTTCGCCGCCGTCACTTTGAACTGTGGGGCGCGCGGGCGCAGGCCGAGTTTGATGCCTGGATCAACAGCTCCCTTGCCCATGAAGTCGCTTATCTTCGGCTGGATGCCGCCTGGTCCCGCACGGAAAGGCTTGCCGCATTGCGGCCCCCGAAAAAAACCGCAGATGACGGCTTTCTGATCCATTGGAAGACTGCGCTCAGCGCGGCTGCCGGGATTGTATTCGTGGCCGCGCTTTCTGCGGGCGGTCTGTCCTATATGCAGGCGAGAGGAACGCTTTACACCACGCCGGTCGGCGGGCATCGCACACTTCTGCTCAGCGATGGCTCCCGCATTGAGATGAACACCAACAGCGTTCTGCGCCTTGAATCCAGCGGAAGATCGGCCTTTCTCGAACGTGGTGAAGCCTATTTCGACATCAAGCATGATGCCGCGCACCCCTTCACGGTGCGCACCGATAAACATCGCGTGGTTGATGTGGGAACGATTTTCACGGTTCGCAGTGATGCCGGGAAAACGCGGGTTACCCTTATCGAAGGCGAGGCGCGGCTTGAACCTATTGGTAGCGAGCAGGCTCAACGTCCGGCGCTTCTGACGCCGGGCGATGTCGCCATTGCAACAGCAGATGCGGTGTCGATTACCAGAGAGCCCACAAAGATACTCACAAAAGAAGTGAGTTGGCGGCGCGGTGTGCTGGTTTTCGAGAATGCGACGCTTAGCGACGCGGCAGGTGAATTGAACCGCTACAACACGCAGAAACTTGTCATTGCCGATGCCGCGGTGGGGCGCACGCGGATTGATGCGTCGATCCCGATTAACGGTGTCGAGGTGTTGGCCCGTATTGCGCGTGACGCAATGGGCCTTCGCGTCACGCAACGCGGCAACGAAATTATTTTGCAAGAGAATGGCGGCCGGACGGTCGGCAATTGATCTGGCGCGCGATGCGCCGAAGAGGGGGGAATATGAAATTTACATATCGTATCGCATGTCTCGCAAGCATCTCTGCTGTGGCGCTGTTCGCGGCCCAGGCAGCGTTCGCCACGGATTTTAATGTACCAGGCGGCGATCTTAGATCGGCCCTCGACAACTACAAATCACAATCCGGCGTTTCGCTGTTCGTCCTCACCGAATCTGTGAAGGGCATACATACGGCAGGCGTCAAAGGTGAATTATCGCCGGATGCTGCGCTATCCAAAATCCTGCGTGGCACAGGGTTTACCGTGCATCGCGATCCTTCGGGCGTGGTGGCGGTTGTGCGCGAACAATCGAGCCAGCAATTGGAGGGTCTTCCCGCCATGCGGTTTGCCCAGACCGCGCCACCACCGCGTACCGCAGTCGAAACCGTCACCGTCACATCCTCCAAGCTGGGCGGCGGGGATGTGCAGAGCATCCCGATTTCGATCACTGCGCTCAGCCAGGAACAACTCACCGCCAGTCAGACCAATGGTGGCCCGGACCTTATCAAACAGGTCCCGAACATGACGTTCTCGAAGACTAATTTCACCGGCTACAACATCCAGATTCGTGGCATCGGCACACAGGCGATTTCGGTCACCACCGATCCGGCGGTGGCAGTTGCGATGAATGACATTCCCTTCATCCGCAACCATTTCTTCGAGCAGGAATTCTATGACATCGGCCAGGTGCAGGTGCTGCGCGGGCCACAAGGCACGCTCTACGGCCGCAACGCGACCGCGGGCGTGGTGAACATCACCACCGCCAAACCGACAGACCAGTTCGAGGCGATGGCGAGCGGCGAGATCGGCAATTATCACCAGCGCCGCTTCGAAGGCATGCTCAACCTGCCGCTGGTTGATGATCGCCTCGATCTGCGTGTCGCGGGCGAATGGACCAAGCGGCAAGGCTATTCCTTCAACACCGTCTCCGACAGCCGCATCGACGGTCGCAATCTGTGGTCAGGCCGCGTCTCCCTGGGCATCAAGCCGGTGGAGAACTTGCAGATGTATCTCGTCTGGGAGCATTTCGCTGAAAACGACGATCGCATGCGTACAGCCAAACAGCTCTGCAAAACCGATCCGGGCAAGCAGAGCGTGAATGGTGTCGCCGTGCCAAGTGGGGATATTGCCGGCGGCGGCCTCAGCCAGGCTTTCTCACTGCATTCGGGCTATCTCAGTCAGAGCTGTCTTCCAGCCTCGCTCTATGCGGCCGAATCTTTTGAGGTGCCTTACGGGCCCTCGTTGCCTTATGTGACGGCAGGTGGAGTCGCCAGCGTGTTGCGTTCGGCCAACCCCTATGCCAGCGCCGTGCAATCGCGCAACCTGCGCCAGATCGAAACCCAGATCGACCCTGTCTACAAAGCCAAGAACGATACGGTCGAGTTGAACATCGATTACAAGATCACGCCCACGCTGACCTTCACCTCGCAGACCGGCTTCAACCAGGATTTCATGCGGTCGACCGAGGATTACAATCGTTTCAATACCGCCCCGGGCATTTTCTTGCCGTTGGCCAATGGGCTGGTCGATGCGAATGGCTATTTTTGCGATCCGCAACTCGGATGCAGCAACCGCCTCGTGGCGCAGGACCTTTCCGAAGAACACGCCTGGCAGCTGAGCCAGGAATTCCGCCTTGCCTCGAATTTCGCCGGCCCATTCAACTTCAGCGTCGGCGGAAACTTCATGCACTACGAGACGGAGGAGAACTATTACGTCTTCGTCAACACCCTCACCGCACTTGCGGCGAAATCAGGTGCCTCATACGCCATTCCCTGGGTCCCCGGCGTATACGACAATCATGATTGTTTGAAGATTGGCGCTCAAAATGTCGGGAGTGGTAGCAAAGGCTATCAACCCAACGATCCCGTACTGGGCGCCGGCCAGCCCACCTCTGTCTGCATGTATGTCGACCCCAATCCCATCGGCAGCCTGAACAATAAGGGCCACAATTACTTCCTCAGCCAGAATCCTTATCTCCTCAGTTCCTACGCGCTGTTCGGCGAAGCCTATTATAACGTCCGCGAAGACCTGAAGCTCATCGGCGGCCTGCGCTGGACCGAGGACCAGAAACATTTCACCAACTTCCCCAGTGAGCTCGTTGCCAATGGCTGGGGCTATGCCAGCACCGGTGTGGTCGATCAGCAATGGGATCAGTTCACCGGCCGCGCCGCCGTCAACTGGACGCCCAAACTCGACTTCACCGATCAGACGTTGATCTATGCCTCTTATGCGCATGGCTACAAAGCAGGCGGCGCTAACCCGCCGGGCGCCAATCTGTATAGCTATTACAATATCGGCATGTTCGGGGGCGGCGGTAGCGGCGGTGTTGCGGCTGTTCCGATCCACCCGCTGACCTTCAAGCCCGAATTCATCGACGCGTTTGAACTTGGCAGCAAGAACACGCTGCTGGATGGCGCCCTGACCTTCAACGTCAGCGCCTTCTATTACGATTACAAAAACTACCAGATCTCCGAGATCGTCGATCGCACCTCGATCAATCTCAACTTCGACGCCAAAGTGAAAGGCGCGGAAATCGAGGCGGCATGGGAGCCCGTGCCGGGCCTTCGCTTCAATTTCGCCGGCGGCTGGGAAGACACCTCGCTCGCCAAAGGCTCCAACTCCGTCGATTTGATGGATCGCACGGCAGGACGCAGCGATTGGCTGCTGATGAAGCCATTCGTGACCCAGTCCTCGAACTGCATCCTTCCTGCCTACGTCATTGCGGCGGCGCTTGTCGCATATGAGGGGTATGGCCAAGGCAACCCCATCGTCTCGCTCTGCGGCTTTGCCTATGCCGATCATGTCGATCCGCTGACGGGGCTGCCTTACGATCCTGAGCATCCGCGCCTCACGCTCGCGGATATCGGGCAAGGCAACGTCTATGCCGGCATCGAACCGGGGAGCATGATTCCCGTGGATTATCCCGGCTTCAATCCGCTAAGCGCGCCCAACAACGGCGCGGGCTTCTCGAAAGACGTCAGCGGCAATGAACTGCCCAACGCGCCGCCCTTCACCGTATCGTTCGGCGCGCAATACAGCGTGCCGCTCACCTCGGATTGGGCTGGAACGCTCCGCGCCGATTATTACTGGCAGGATTATTCCTGGGCGCGCGTCTTTAATGATCGTCCCTATGACCGCCTGCGTGGCTACACCAACGTCAATCTGACGCTGATCCTCACCAACCAGGATGGCTGGCAGGTGATGCTCTATGACAAGAACGTGTTCAACACGACAGCCATCACCGGCGCGTTCCTCAACAGCGATGACAGTGGTCTGACCACAAACGTCTTCCTGACCGATCCGAAGTTGATCGGCATCCGCGTCACGAAGAACTGGTGAGCGATATGGGAAAGAGAAATTCTCAATTCACCTCGTCTGTCATTCCCGGCGAACGCGCGCGTCGCGCGCGTGAGGGAAGGGAACCCAGGCGTCAAACACCGATCAGTATCTCGCGCCTGGGTTCCCTTCCCCTCGCAATGCTCGCGCATTGCTCGGCCGGGAATGACAGATTGGGGAACATTTTCACGGGGGGAAACACACAATGAGCGAACTCATCACACCGCGCGGAGCCCGCGCAGACTTTCGTTGGCACTTGTTGGCAACCGCGTCCGCACTGGCGCTTTGCGCAACCGCGTCTCTTACAAGCGTCGCCAAAGCGGAAGATGCCGACCGCCCCACCGTCTGGGTCGAACTGGGCGGCCAGTTGGAACGCATGGACGGCACAAGCGGCCGTTTTATCGAACCCTTCATGCAGCAAACGCCGTTGCCCGCGATCCTGAGCAAGGCCTCTCCCATCGCCGCGCAAAACCCGCCGCGCTATGGCATGGGCGGCGAAGCCAGCCTTACCTTCGCGCCGAAAGGCAGCGATTGGGTGTTCTCCGCCGCGGTGCGTTATGGCCGGGGCAGCGCGAACCGCTCCATCTATGAGAACACGCCGGGCGCGTCCTTCCCCTTCCATGATTTCGCCAAGGATTTCGACAGCTTCGATAAAAACAGCACTAGAATTCCTGTCCTGCAGAATTATTCGAACAACCGCATCCGGATCAGCGAAAGCCATGCCATTGTCGATTTTGCCGTCGGCAAGGATGTCGGGCTCGGCATGTTCGGTGGGTCCACGGTGAATGCCGGTATCCGCTTCGCGCAATTCACCTCGAAGACCGGGGCCGACATTCGTGTGCGCCCAGACGTCACTGGATCGCAAACGGGTGTTATAAAATACGCCTATCATTTCCACAATTATCACCTGACCGGCCACAGCACCCGCAGCTTCCAGGGCATAGGTCCCTCGCTCGCATGGAAAGGCTCCGCCCCTCTGATGGGCGATCCCGACGCGGCGCAGTTCCTCTTCGATTGGGGTGTGAATGGCGCAGTGTTGTTCGGCCGACAGAAAGCTTCCGTCAAGCACAGCATCACCGCCAATCTGTATGACAAGGCCTACAATCACCCCACACCGGGCGACGGTATGACCCACTACACGCCGGTCTATCACCACGGCGGGGGTAAACCCCGCTCCCGCTCCGTCGTTGTGCCCAATCTCGGCGGCTTCGCGGGTCTGTCGCTGAAATTCCCCAGCGCTAAAGTCAGTCTCGGCTATCGCGCCGATTTCTTCTTCGGCGCCACGGACACCGGCATCGACACCGCGAGCCGCACCACCACCAGCTTCCACGGCCCCTTCGCGACTATCAGTGTGGGGTTGGGGGGATAGTCCCGCGAACTGGCGCCTGCATAGCGGGCGCCAGTTGTGCAAGATGAGTTTGCGGGGTTCTAGCTGAGCAGCGGCGCTTATCAGCGCCGCTTTGGCGCGTCTTTTGACAAGAGGTCGAGCACGCGGTCGGGAAATTGTGCGTTGGCCAATTTAGGGTCGAAGTGCAGGCGGGCGACGTTCACGGCCAAAAGCACATGGGCGCGAAAGATAGCTTCTTCGGGCGGGAAGCCCATGTCTTGAAAGGCGGTGGCGAGGAAATCGAGCCCCGCTTTTTCCGCACGCCGGACTGAAGCATCGGCCCGTTTGTCCACCGCGCCCCAAACGCGCATCGCGGCATCGAGTGGAAAGAGCCTGGCCTTGATGCTGGCGGCCGCCAGGCGGCGAATCCGTTCGGTCGGGCTTCCCCCCGCTTTGCGCACTTCCTCCATGGTGGTCATCACCTCGGAGACGTCAAAATGCTTTGCGAGCTGGGTCAGATAGTCTTCAAAGTCTTCAAAGTGATGGTAGAAGCTGCCAGAAGAGACGCGCAGGCGCTTGGTGAGAATCGAAAGTTTGAGATTGCCGATTCCGGCTTCACGCAGAACGGCCTGCCCCTCGCTTAGCCAGTCCTGTTGGGACAGACGCAAATGTTTGCTTTTGGTCCCCAACGCAATGCCTCAATTCTAGGCGGCTGATCACCGCAACTGGTGTTTTACCTCATATTATGTCCAGTAGAATTTGCCAAGGCTTGGCCCTCTATCGGCTCGCCGCTGGGCGCATGTGCCGACCTGCCAGAAAATAGTGCGCCGCGGCCCAGAGATTGACGAGAACCGCGACGATCAGGGCATAGCGCGTGCCTGTCCCCAGCGCCGCGGGGCAGGCGCGAATGGTGTTTTCAATTGCCCCATAGTGGCAAACCTGCGCGAACACGCCGACATTGCTTTGTGCGAAAATATGGCTGGAGAAAATGTCGATCATCAGGCCCACGAATGGCGGCCCCAGCCCAAGCCCGACGAGATTCAACAGAACCGCGAGCAGGGCGACAGCCGTTGCCCGCATCCGCACTTCGATGGTGTTGTGGATCACCGCAAAGGCCGGTGCGAGATAACAGTTGGTCAGAATGCCGGGCAACAGCAGCGCCCAGGCTGTGCTCTCCCAGCCCCCGCGGGTATAAGCGAAAATATAGAGCGGTGTGGCCACCACAAAGCCCACCGCAGGTATCCAGCTATACCAGCGGCGGTCGCGCTTGCCCGCCCAGTCGGCGCCAAAGCCGCCCAGCAACATGCCAATGGTAATGGCCACGCCGCTGACAAGCCCGTGCACCAGACCGACTTGCGCATAGTCAAGGCCGAATTCGCGCGCATAATACAGCGCGGCAAACTGGCCCATGCCGTTTGCCACAAAAGACGAAATGGTGATGGCAATCATCAGATGCACAAGCGCCGGTGTGCTGCACAAAAGTTTGATGACAGCCAGAAGCGGTGGCGGCGGCGCGACAGCGCGTGCTTTCACCGCATCATCATCGCAATGGCCACGCGGTGGTTCGCGCAAGGTGAAGTAGCCAAGAAGGGCCAATGCAAGGCCCGGTATGCCCAGAATGAAAAAAGCGATGCGCCAGCCATAATGCTGGGCCAGATAACCACCCACGACGGCGCCCACCAGCATCCCAGCCGGAATGCCCAGAGAAAAGATGGAGAGCGCCGAGGCGCGCCGGTCCGCCGGATAGTAATCGGCAATGAGCGAGTGGGCGGTTGGCGTGCCTGCGGCTTCACCAATGCCCACACCGCCGCGAAAGAGCAGCAACATGCTGAAACTGGTGGCCTTGCCGCACAAGGCCGTCATGGCGGACCAAAAAGCGAGGCACCACATGAGAATGGACACCCGATTATAGCGTTCCGCGAGGCGCGCAATCGGAATGCCTGCAATCACATTGCAGATGGCGAAAGCCAGACCGCCGAGGATGCCAATCTGCCAATCGGCAAGGTGCATTTCTTCTTTGATGCTTTGGCCAAGAATGGAAATGATCGTTCGGTCGACATAGTTACAGGCGAAGATGGCTGTGAGGATGGCAAGCGTCCAACGGCGGCGGGCATCGGAGATGAGCGCGGCTTGGGCCGTCTCTTGTGGGATGGAGGCAGTTGAAAGTGTCACTGCTGAAGTCCTTTTAGGCCGCTGGAGCAGGGGAGGCCGGACGGACAGCGCCGCCCGGCCATGGATGTCAGATGCGCGCGCGCGTGAGCTACGCAGCAGACGGCGCTGCCTGTGGGCCGCGCACCAGCCTGCCGGGAAGCTGGCCGGTGGCTTCGCCATTTCTGTAAATCACCTTGCCGGACACGATGGTCGTTTCGTATCCGGTGGCTTTTTGCAGCAACCGCCGCCCCCCTGCCGGCAGATCGAACTTCATGTACGGTTGCTCGATCTGCAAATTGGCGAAGTCGATCACGTTGACATCGGCTTTCATGCCTTTGGCGAGCAGGCCACGATCCATCAGGCCAACAGCCTCGGCGGTTTGGCGGGTCAGTTTGCGGATCATGGTCTCGATGGGGAAGCGCCCCGTCTGGCGGTCGCGCACCCAATGCGTCAGGGCGTAGGTGGTAAAGCTCGCATCGCAGACGCTGCCCAAATGTGCGCCGCCATCGCCCAGACCCATGAGGGTGTTGGGATTGCGCATCATGTCGCCGCAGACATCGAGATTGAAGGCGGAGAAGTTGGAGAATGGCGCAAACAGGAACTGGCGACCATTGTCACGTAGCAGAATGTCGTAAACGACCTCCAATACGTCTCTGCCTTCTCTGGCGGCAATGGCGGCAATGCAGTCTTGCGCCTTCGGCTCGTAATTCGGGTTTGCGCCCAGCGGGAAGACGCGGTCAAACGGCAGAAGCAGCCGTTCAATGGGCGCGTTCTGCATCGGCGTTTCCGCGAGAAGTTTTGCCCGGAACGCCGGGTCAGACATCGTGGCGACGATTTTTTCCAGCGGCTCCGTCATGATCGCCTTGAAGGACGGATGCAGCATGAAAGGATTGAGCGTTGCCTGAAGCCCGTAAAGCAGACCCACTGAGCGCGGTGAAACCTGCGCGCGGATGGCCAGCCCATCGGCATTTGCAGCATCAATGAGGCTCAGCATCTTGCGCCATTTTTCAGGCTTGGAATTCAACTGTCCGAGCGAGAACGAAAGCGGGCGGCCCGATGCCGCCACCACGCGGCGCAGCATGGAAAATTCGGATTCGAGGTCCGGCGTATCGAAATCCGAATTGAGTTCGATCACACCGCGCCCGGCATCCGCCATCCCTGCGGCAATGGCCTGAAGCTCGGCTTCGTTGGCGCGCAAAGACGGGGTCGGGTCTCCCTTGACCGTGCGGTGGGCCAGCGTGCGCGAGGTGGTGAAGCCGAGCGCGCCCGCGCGAATGGCCTCAGATGTCAGCGCACGCATCTTCGCCAGGTCATCGTCTGTCGCCTGTTCCAGACGGATTGCGCGATCACCCATGACATAGACGCGCAACGGGCCGTGAGGAAGCTGGGCGCAGAAGTCGATATCGTGCGGCTTGCTTTCCAGCGTCTGCAAATAGTCTTCAAAACTTTCCCAGTTCCAGCTCAATCCTTCGTTCAGCGCAGCGCCCGGAATATCTTCGACGCCTTCCATCAATTCGACCAGTTTTTCGCGGTCGGCGACGCGCACGGGCGCAAAGCCGACGCCGCAATTGCCGATCACGGTGGTGGTGACGCCATGCCAGCTAGAAGGCGCCAGGCTTTGATCCCAGATCGCCTGACCATCGTAATGGGTGTGAATGTCGACAAAGCCGGGGGTGACATAGCGGCCTTGCGCATCAATCTCCTCACGGCCCTGAAGGGCGCAATCGGCTTCCACCGCAACAATGACACCGTTGTCGATTGCGACATCGGCGGGGAAGGGCGCGGCGCCGCTTCCGTCCACCACGGTTCCGCCACGAATTATCAGGTCAATTTTCGTCATCTTCTCGTCTCCAGTTCACTATCGGCCGGTATCAGTTTTTTTCGCGCGCAGGGCTTTTGGCAACCTTGAAGGCCTGCATCATCTCAGGTCTGATATTGTCGCTGCCCTTTTCTTCGACATGTTGCGCAATGCGCGCGCTCACCGCCGAGCGGCTCTGCTTGACAAATGCATCATGATTGTCGCGCACCCAATCCAGCGAGGCGACGCGGTTGCTGTTGAGATCCTGAAATTGCGGCTTCACATAGCGCGCGATCAGCTCATAAGATTTCTTGGTGGCCTCCCAATTGGCCCAGTTGTTGGCCAGCATCAGGAAACAGCCGAAGCCGCCGGATTGGTCTTGCAGGCGGCGAATTTGTGCGGCGCAATCATCCGGCGTGCCGACAACGGCCATGCCATTGTCGATCATGACATCGAGCGGATTTTTGCCGTCCGGCGGGGCCAGCGGCAGGGCCGCGACCTGATTGTAATAATTGCGCCAGTGTTCATAGCCAAATTCAACTTCGGCGCGCGCCTGTTCGCGGGTTTCCGCAACATGCACGGGGCCGACAAGACGCCAGGCGGAACGGTCCATCACATGGCCGTTGTCGCGCGCCTGTTCTTCGGCAATCGCCCAATTGGTGGCAAGCGCATTGAACCCGCCCGCAGTTGTGGCGCCAATGGATAGAAGGCCCGCGCCATGGCGGCCTGCGGCGCGCGCGCCCGTGGGCGAAATCTGGTTGGCGACCGCAAATTCGACGGACGGCCGGGTGAATGGCGTCATTTGCAATCGGGCTTCATTCAGCGTGAACCACTCGGTCTTTTTGGTGACTGTTTCGCCGCGCATGAGCCGAATGAGGACATCGAGTGATTCATCCATCATGTCGCGCTGTTTTGCGACGTCTATGCCCATCATATAGGCATCCGAGGGCAATGCGCCGGGGCCGACGCCGAACATGACCCGCCCGCGCGTGACATGATCGAGCTGGTTGATACGGCCCGCAAGCGTAAAGGGATGGTGATAGGCAAGTGAGGAAACGCCGGTGCCCAGCTTGATGTGCTTTGTGCGTTCGGCGGCCGTTGCGATAAACAATTCCGGGCTGGTAATGATTTCTACCCCTGCGGAATGATGTTCCCCAATCCAGGCTTCTTCAAAACCGAGCTTGTCGAGAAGCTGGATGAATTCGAAATCTCTTTCGAGCGCCAGAGTGGGGTTGTCTGTTACCGTATGAAACGGTCCGAGAAATGTGCCGAAGCGCAGCTGGGAGCTGTGCATAATTCCCTCCTTGTGCCGCATGGATGCGGGTTTTTGTTTAAGCGATGCCGGTTTGCGGAAATTCCATGCCAAGATAGCTTGCAAGGTTCAATAACACAAGATATGTTATGCTATCGCAATTGCTGAAAATGGCCCGAAAATGCTGACGCTAGATCAGACATCGCACCAGAAAAACTCAGCGCGGAGGCGGTAACAGGGAAACAGAAAATCATCAGGCCGATCCGCTGCGTGCATAGACGCAGTGGGCGGCCATGGGAGGGCACCTAGTGAAAATGACATACGGATTTCTAAGAAATATGCGTTGCCTGCTTTTGTTAAGTGCAAGTGGCAGCTTAATGCTCGCCGCACCCGCTCATGCGCAATCGGCTGACACGCCGTCAGTGGTGCGTGGCGCCGCGATTGAAGAAGTGATCGTGACGGCAACAAAACGCAGCGAAAATATTCAGGATGTTCCTGTTTCGGTGACGGCTTTGACGGCCAAGACGCTGGAACGGGCCAATGTTACCAGTGTGGACGACATCCAGAAACTGGTGCCGTCGTTTTATTACTACTCCAACTCGTCGCCGCGCACAGGCGCGGCCTCGATCCGTGGCATCACCACCCGCACAACGCTGGATGGGGAAGAATCGTCTGTTGCAACGGTTGTTGACGGCGTTGTCCTGGGCCGTCAGGCAATGTCATTCATGGACCTGTACGATTTGGAGCAGATAGAAGTGCTCGCGGGGCCACAGGGCACGCTGTTCGGCAAGAATTCATCTGCGGGCGTGTTGAGCATCACCACCAAAGGGCCGAGTGATCAGTTTGAAGCAACCGGCAAGGCGCTTTACGGCAATCGCAATGAAGTCCAGCTCGAAGGTTCCGTCGCCGGTCCGCTGATGGATGGCCTGACGGGCCGCATGACCGGCTATTACCACTCCGCCGATGGCGAACTGGATGCGGTCAATCTCAAGAAAGACCTGAACAACATCAACAATTTTGGCCTTCGCGCCAAATTGCGGCTTGAAGACGGGGATTCCGATTTCACCCTTGCCGCCGATTTCGGCAAGGAAGATGTGCGGTGCTGCGGCTATTCCACCGTTGCTGATGGCGCGGCGGTAAATCCCGCCTTGCGCAATCTGCTTGCGGCATCCGGCATTGTTGCAACCAACGACAATCGCAAAGTCGGCTTTGGCTTTTTGCCGACGGCAAAAACCACCAATGGCGGCGTCTCGCTGACATCGCATTGGAAGCAGTTTGGCCACGACATCACTTCCATCACGGCGTGGCGCCAGTACGAAACCACGTCCACAAACGATTCAGACGGTCAGTTGACGGTGACGAGCAATCAGTTCCTGTCTTCAAAGTCGCATCAGTTCAGCCAGGAATTGCGTGCCGCCAACTCCATCGGGACGGCGTTCGATTACACGCTCGGCGTTTTCTACTTCAACATAAAAATTGATGATGACTTCAAGTTCGTGTACCCGACGCGCACGCCCGAAGGGTTTCAGCGGGTCGTGGAGCCGCTCTCGACCGAAAACTATGCGGTGTTCGGCGATCTGCGTTACCACTTCCCCGACGATAAAACCCAGCTTCGTGTCGGCGCGCGCTACACATGGGAAACCAATAGTCTCGGCGTAAACAAAACATCAAACTACGTCGCCACCTATACGGTGTTCGATTCTCAATCGACAAAGGAATGGTCTGGCGTTGTCGCGCTCCAGCACAACTGGACCGATGATGTGATGACCTATGCCTCGGCCTCGCGCGGCTTCAAGGGGGCGGCCTATAACCAGCCCGGCGTGCAGGATGGCGTTTTGTCCGAGTTGAAAACCTCACGCGTTCGCCCGGAAATCGCCACCAACTTCGAACTGGGTGTAAAATCGTCCTGGTTCGATAATTCGTTGATGTTGAACCTTACCGTGTTCAACGAGTTGTTCAGCGACTACCAGTCAACCACCTTTGATGCCGGAAACCTTCGCTTCCAGCTTCTCAATGTGGGTGCGGTGCGCACGCGTGGCGCCGAATTCCAATATAGCTGGGCGGCGACTGAATCTCTCAAGTTCAGCGGTTCTGTCGATTACACCAACGCCTATTATTCATCGTTCAAAAATGGCCAATGCGGGTTGACCAATTTCCAGGCCGGTAACTGTTCGCTGGTGAACGGTGTTTATCAGGTCGATCTGACAGGGCAGCGTCTGTTCCACGCACCGATGTGGCGCTCCACATTCAGCGCGGAATACAATCTGAACAATGTCCCCGGTCCGTTCGACTACTACTTCCAGGGTACCTACGCCTATCGCAGTTCGGTCGCCTCGGATGCCTCGGTCGATCCGCTGCTGTTCATGGATGGTTACGGCACCATTGATGCGCGCATCGGCGCAATCTCCAAAGACGGCAGATATGAAATCGCCGTGTTCGGGAAAAACCTCACCGATGAAAACATCTATGCCTCGCGTCTGTTCGCGCCGGGCTATGGCGGCCAGTCCACCGGTGTTCCCGCAATTTCGGTTCTCTGGGGGAGAAGCCGGTCTTATGGCGTGCAGTTGATCGCGCGCCTCTAGCCAAAAGGCCGCCAACCATCTGTGGCGTTGGTTGGCGGCCCATTTGTCTGAATGTCTTGAGGCATTCGTCGACGTCAGGAAACAGGAGTTATTGTGGTATACTACCCGCCCCGTATGCGCTTTGGTGCATTCATCGCGCCCTTTCATGCGGTTGAGGAAAATCCAACCCTCACCATTCGGCGCGATATGCGCCTTGTGGAATGGCTGGAAGAAAACGATTTCGACGAAGCATGGATTGGCGAACATCATTCCGCCGGATTTGAAAACATTTCATCACCGGAACTTTTTATCGCGGGCGTTGCCGAGCGCACGAAGAAAATCCGCCTCGGTACTGGGGTCAACTCGCTGTCCTATCATCAGCCGCTCATTCTGGCGGACAGGATTGTGCAACTGGACCACCAAACCGGCGGGCGCATAATTTTCGGTGCAGGCCCCGGCCAGTTGCCCAGCGATGCGCATATGTTGGGCATTGATCCCAGAAACCAGCGCCGCATGATGAATGAATCGCTGGAATGCATTGTCGATCTGCTGGAAGGCAAAACGGTCAATCGCGAAACAGACTGGTTCAAACTGCGCGATGCACGGTTGCATGTTCTGCCCTATCAGACACCGCGCATGGAAATGTCTGTCGCCTGCGCCGTTACGCCCACGGGCCCCACCACGGCGGGCCGGCTTGGGCTTGGCATGTTGTCGCTTGCGGCGTCCACTCCCATCGGGTTTAACGCTCTGGGCGATCATTGGGGGGTGCATGAGGAGGCCGCGCGCAAGAACGGCCTGACGGTGAGCCGCGCCAACTGGCGCGTCGTGGTCACCATGCACCTGTCCGAAACGCGCGAGCAGGCCCGCAAGGATATGGAATATGGCATTATGGACATCGTCAAATATGTCCGCAAAGTCAGCGGGAAATTCAGCGATGATGCACGCGTTGCCAAAGTGACGGGCCCAAGCGATGTGGTGGATTTGCTGACGAGCGACGGCATTGGGACATTTGGCGTGGCCCTTGTGGGGACGCCGGAAGATGCGATTGCGCATATCGAAAAGCTGCAAAAACAATCCGGCGGCTTCGGCACGTTTTTGTTTCTGGCGCATAATTGCGCGAACTTCGAGGCGACCAAGCACAGCTACGAGCTTTTCGCCCGCCGCGTCATGCCACATTTCCAGAACAGCAATGCCAATCGCGCCAAATCTCTGGATTGGGCCCACGCAAACAGCTCGACCGTGTATGAGGGCATCGTGCAGGCCACACAAAATGCGATCGCAGATTACGAAAAAGAGAAATCCTCGGCGACTTGAGGAGGCGTTTGAAAAGGATGCAGCTTTTTATGGGTGACAGGCCATTCATTGTCGGCATAGGTGGCACCTCGCGGCCGGAATCTTCGAGTGAGAAGATTTTGCGCGCCTCGCTCGGAATGTTGTCCGATGCGGGCTGTCACACCGTAATGTTCAGTGGCAGAACGCTTTTGTTGCCGATGTATAAGCCGGGTGGCGCAGGCCGGACCGCCGCGGCCAACCGTCTGGTAGAGGCGGTGCGCCAATGTGACGGGCTGGTCATTGCGTCTCCGGGCTATCATGGCTCGGTGTCGGGCATGGTGAAAAATGTGCTCGATTATTTTGAAGACCTGCGCGACGATGAACGGCCCTATCTGCATGACCGGGCTGTCGGCTGTATTGGCTGTGCCTATGGCTGGCAGGCCGCTGTCTCGACACTGGCGACATTGCGCACAATCGTGCACGCCCTGCGCGGCTGGCCCACCCCCATCGGTGCTGCCATAAATTCCGCGTCAGAGGTCGTTGACAGCGCGGGGCACTGCGTCGACCCGCTTGTCGAGCAGAACCTTCAGACCATGTGTTCGCAAATGCTGGATTTCACGCAAAGCCGCGCGGCGAAAGCCGCCTGACATCTATTATAGGATTTTCTTGGCACTGTTTGGGACGTTCGGGCGTTAGCAGGGCAGTTCTTGAGAACTGATCCATGCCCAAAGCGCCCACGAAATCACCTACCCATACTGAAAAGCCTACCCATACTGAAAAGACCGTTGCTGAGCCCGCGTTTGAACGCGGCCAAGGTGGTGAAACACATCAACTTGCGAAAGGTGGCACAATCCTCACCACCAATCAGGGCATTCCGGTCTCAGACAATCAGAATGCGCTAAAAACCGGGCCCCGTGGCCCGGTTTTGCTTGAAGACTTTATCTTGCGCGAAAAGATCACCCATTTCGATCATGAGCGCATTCCCGAACGCGTCGTCCATGCGCGCGGCTCGGCGGCACATGGCTATTTTGAACTTTATGAATCGCTCTCAAAAGTGACACGGGCGAATTTTCTCCAGCGCAAGGGCGAGAAAGTACCGGTGTTCACCCGCTTTTCCACCGTTGCGGGCAACAAGGGTTCACGCGATCTGGCGCGCGATGTGCGTGGCTTCGCGGTGAAATTCTACACCCAGGAAGGCAATTTCGATCTGGTCGGCAACAATATGCCGGTATTCTTCATTCAGGATGCGATGAAGTTCCCCGATCTTATTCATGCGGTGAAGCCAGACCCCGATCGTGAGTTCCCCCAGGCGCAGAGCGCGCATGACACGTTCTGGGATTTCATTTCGCTGACGCCCGAAAGCTTTCACACGGTCATGTGGATCATGTCCGACCGCGCCATCCCGCGCAGTTTGCGGCTGATGGAAGGCTTTGGCGTTCACACCTTCCGCCTCGTCAACGAAGAGGGAAAATCCACCTTCGCAAAGTTCCACTGGCGGCCAAAGCTGGGCAGTCAATCGCTGGTCTGGGATGAAGCGGTGAAAGTGAGCGGCGCGGACCCAGATTTTCACCGCCGCGATCTGTGGGAAACAATCGACGGCGGCGATCCCGTCGAGTTTGAACTGGGCGTGCAGCTTTTCAGCCAGAAAGAAGCCGATGGTTTTGCCTTCGATGTGCTGGACCCGACCAAACTGATCCCCGAAGAATTGGTACCGCTGAAAATGATCGGCCGCATGGTGCTGGATCGCAATCCCGACAATTTTTTTGCCGAGACGGAGCAGGTCGCCTTTTGCGTGGCCAATATCGTGCCGGGCATCGATTTTACCAACGATCCGCTGATGCAGGGGCGGTTGTTTTCTTATCTGGATACACAGCTCATTCGTCTGGGCGGCCCCAATTTTCACCAAATCCCCATCAACCGGCCCAAATGCCCCTTCGCCAATCTGCAGCGTGATGGCCATGCGCAGATGCTGGTGCCCAAGGGGCAGATAAATTATGAACCCAACAGCCTTGACCCGGCAGGCCCGCGTGAAACGCCCAAAGGTTTTGTGTCTTTTCCGCAAGACGATGCGGGCGAGAAATTACGCGTGCGGCCGGAGTCATTTGCCGACCACTATTCACAGGCGCGGCTGTTCTTTCGGAGCCAGACAAAGCCGGAACAGGATCACATTGTCGGTGCGCTGATCTTTGAACTCAGCAAGGTTGAAACTCTGGCCGTGCGCGAGCGCGTGGTCTCGCACCTTGCCAATATCGACGCTGCACTGGCACAGCGCGTCGCAAGCGGGCTGGGCATAGCCAAAATCTCGCCCATTAAACCTGCCGTCACCCCCAAAGACATGAAGCCTTCGCCCGCGCTCAGCCTGCTCGCCAAAGCTAAACCCACATTGCAGGGGCGCGTGATTGGCCTGTTGGTGGGAGATGGCGCCCCGGCAGCGCTGGTGGATGCGCTGCGTAAAGCGGGCGAAAAAGCGGGCGCCAAGGTCAAAATCGTGGCGGAAAAAATCGGCGGGGTTACGCTGTCTGATGGCAAGCACCTGCCTGCCGATTTCCGCGTGGAAGGCGGGCCCTCCACCTTGTTCGATGCGGTGGCGATTGTGGCTTCGGATAAAAGCGCCAAAACCTTTGCCGGCATGGGCGCGGCGCAGGACTTTGTGCGCGATGGCTTTGGCCATCTGAAATATCTTGGCGTCACCTCCAACCTCTCCGAATTGTTTGAAAAATCGGGGCTAGGCGAGGGCGATATGGATGAAGGCTGCATTCCGCTGGAAAAAGCGGGCGATGCCACGACCTTTGTTGACGCTGCCACCAAGGGCAGGGTCTGGGCGCGGGAACCAAAACTGCGCCCCCTGCCATAACAGATCATTTCCCGGCTCTGTTCCAATCGCCTTCCACGCTTCGGCGGGGAGGGCGATTTTTTTATTTCCCCCCCGTCTTCATTTCCGGCGCCCATACGTCGGTAATAGGGAGCGCCACAGAGCAACAGGCGCTTCAGACGGGTGGGGATGGTCAATCGACCGGATAGCGAAAGCCAGGGTGTTCCGCTGAGTGCGGACACGCCACAGGCACGCGCCGACCGCTGGTTTGTGCGCGAAGTGTTGCCGCTTGAGGCTTCGTTGATGCAGTTCCTGCAACATAATTGGCGCAATCGCAGCGAAATTTCCGATCTGCGGCAGGAAGTCTATGTCCGGGTCTATGAAGCGGCCTGCAAGTCGCTCCCTGAGCGGCCACGCCAGTTCCTCTTCGCCACCGCGCGGCATTTGCTGATCGACAGGGTGCGCCACGCCCAGGTTGTGCCGATTGAGGCGGCGGCCGATCTCGATGCCTTGGAAATTGCGGGCGACGCGCCGGGGCCGGACAGGGTTGTGCAGGCGCGCGATGAGCTGCGCCAGTTGCAGGCAGCCCTCGACAGGTTGCCCCCGCGCTGGCGCAAGGCCGTGCTGCTTCAGCGGGTGGAAGGGCTTTCCCGCCGCCAGATCGCCGAGCGCATGGGGGTGACAGAATCGTCCGCCGCCACCTATCTGGCCGAAGGGGTGCGCGCGCTGGTGGAAACACTCTACGCCGATCCGCCCAATTTGCGGAGGAGCGAATGAGCCCCGCGCAAAATCCCGAAATCCAAAATTCCGAAACCATCGCGCTTGAAGCCGCGCACTGGATTGAGCAGCGCGATGCCAAAGGCTGGGGCCCGAGCGAGCGGGCCGCCTTTGACGCCTGGATCGCCCAATCATCCGCCCATCGCATCGCCTTCCTGCGGCTGGATGCGGGCTGGAGCCGCGCCGAGCGGCTGGCCGCGCTGAAACCGCGCCATCGTGCCTGGGCGGATCGTTCGGGCGTCGCCCGCTGGGGGCGCATCGCAGCAGGCATGGCCCTGGTTGCGGTGATCGGGGCAGGCGCCTTCAGCCTTCTGACCGCGCCCAGCTATACGCGCTATTCCACCACCATCGGCGGGCGGCAAACGATTGCGCTGAAAGATGGTTCGCGCATCGAGTTGAACACCGATTCCGCGGTGCGCGTGTTTGAAGGCGCAGACCGCCGCTTTGTGCAACTGGAGCGCGGGGAAGCGTTTTTCGATGTCATCCATGACAGCAAAAAGCCGTTCGTCGTCGCCTCTGGCCGGGGTGATGTGATTGATCTGGGCACGCAATTCATCGTGCGCCGCGACCCCACCAAAGTTGAAGTGACCTTGCTGCAAGGGCGCGCCCGCTTCGATACCGAAACGCAAAACGGCGCGCAGCGTTCGGTCATGCTGCTGCCGGGAGATGCGGTGATCGCCTCGGCGCAGCGCCTGGCGGTGCTGCACAAAAGCGAACGCCAGACCGTGCGTGAGCGGAGCTGGCAGCGCGGGCTTCTCAGTTTTGCCGATACGCCGCTGGGCCAGGTGGCGGCAGAATTCAACCGCTACAACCGCGTCAAAATTCTGATCGCCGATCCGGATGTGCGTGAGGTGACGATTGGCGGGACATTTGAAACGGCGAATGTTCAAGGGTTTGCGCGCGTGGCGCAAGGATTATTGGGATTAAAGGTCCAACAGCGTGGCGACGAAGTGGTTATTTCGCGCTGATTGACGTCGGACTGACACTTAAAAAGGGGGAAACATGAAAACGCGTTATCTGATGTCGGCAGCCATTTTGGGGGCGAGCCTGCAATTCGGCCCCGCGCTGGGCGACTCGTTCAATATTCCGGCGGGTGATTTGAAAGCGGCGCTGGATTCCTATGCCGCGCAAACCGGCACCTCGCTGATCTATGTCAGCAAGACCTTGCAGGGCACACAAACCCGCGGCGTAAGCGGCAACATTTCGCCCGATGAGGCGTTGAGCCGCCTACTGAATGGCACCGGCTTTGTCATGCGGCGTGATGCAACCGGGGCCATCGGGATAGATAGATCACGCGGTGCGCAGGCGGCAGAAGCCGTCATGCCCATGCAACTCGCGCAAGCAGCAACCCCCATGCGTTCGGTGGAAACGGTCACGGTCACATCGTCCAAACTCGGCGGCGGCGATGTGCAGTCCATCCCGATCTCCATCACCGCGCTCAGCCAGGAGCAACTCACCGCCACCCAAACCAATGGCGGCCCGGACCTGATCAAACAGGTTCCGAACATGACCTTCACGAAAACCAACTTCAGCGGCTACAGCATCCAGCTGCGCGGCATCGGCACGCAGGCAATCTCGGTCACCACCGATCCGGCGGTGGCGGTTGCGTTCAACGACATTCCGTTCATCCGCAATCACTTCTTCGAACAGGAATTCTACGATGTTGCGCAGGTCGAAGTGCTGCGCGGGCCGCAAGGCACACTCTATGGCCGCAATGCGACCGCAGGCGTTGTGAACCTGACAAGCGCCAAACCGACCGATCAGTTCGAGGCGATGGCATCGGCCGAGCTCGGCAATTATCACCAGAAGCGGTTTGAGGCGATGCTGAACCTGCCGCTGCTGGATGATCGCGTCGCTGTCCGTCTCGCAGGCGAATGGACCAAGCGGCAAGGCTATTCTTTCAATAAGCTCGACAATGAGCGCGTCGATGGCCGCGATCTCTGGTCCGGGCGCATGACAATCGGCTGGAAGCCATCCCCAAAGGTGCAGGCTTATCTGGTCTGGGAGCATTTCTCCGAAGATGATGATCGCATGCGCAGCGCCAAACAGCTCTGCAAAACCGATCCGCTGCCCGAATATGTCGGCGCCGAAAAAACGCCGCTCCCGGGCCAACGGTTAAATGAGTCCAGCAATGCGGGTGGCTATTTCAGCCAGGGCTGTCAAATGGGCTCGCTCTATTCATCGGAGTCTTTCGGGGTCCCCAACGGCTTCTCCCTGCCTTATGTGTCGGCGGGCCTCTATGGCGGCATTCTGCACATCGGCCAGAACCCGTATGCCAGCACCAGTCAGTCGCGCAATCTGCGCATCATCGAGACGTCGCTCGATCCAGTCTACAAGGTGAAAAACGATCTCGCCGAGTTGAATATAGATTACAACGTCACCCCGCAGATCGTTGTTACCTCGCAAACCGGCTACAATCAGGATTTTCTCTGGGCGACCCAGGATTACAATCGCTTCAATACCACACCCGGATTTTTCAATCCCGCTGGTGTTGGTGCCAGCGGAAACCCTACACGCGATACCAGCAAGGTCGATTACGGCCTGCTCTCACCGGATGGCGTGTTCTGCGATCCCCAGCTCGGCTGTTCAGACCGGCTGGTTGCGCAAGACCTCTCTACAGAACATGCCTGGCAGGTGTCGCAGGAATTCCGCCTCACCACCCATTTCGATGGCCCGCTTAATTTTAGCGCAGGCGGAAATTACCTGCATTATGAAACTGCCGAAAATTATTATGTCTTCATCAATGTGATGACGGCTTTCACCTATTGGACGGGGGATTTGCCCACCCTGCGCCCGGAAGTCGGCCATTGGATACCCAATGTTACAGATGGGCATCAGTGCCTTGCTGGTGCGACCGCAAATGGAAGGGGCGGCTTTCAATATTCCGATCCCAGTGTCCCCACCGCGCCGCCGGGAAACAACAGCTGCATTTATATTGATCCGAGCCCGCTCAGCAACGTCAACAATGATGGGCACAATTATTTTCTGAGTCAGAACCCTTATGGGCTGAACTCCTATGCCTTGTTCGGGGAAGCAAACTACCAGCTTGCCGACGATCTGAAACTGACAGGCGGTTTGCGCTGGACCAGGGACGACAAGCATTTCACGCTGATCCCCAGCCAGTTCACCACGGGCGGGTTTGGCTATCCCAGCAGCGGCGTCGTTGATCAAAGTTGGGGCGAGGTCACTGGCCGCGCCGTTGCAAATTGGACGCCGAAACTCAGCTTCACCGATCAGACGCTGGTCTTCGGGTCTTATGCCCGCGGTTACAAGGCAGGCGGCGCCAACCCGCCAGGCCCGGTGCTGATTGCGTATGGAAGCGGCGACCAGACAAACCCGATTCATCCGCTGACCTTTGATCCGGAGTTTATCAACGCCTTTGAAATTGGCACCAAGAACACCTTGTTCGATGGCGCGCTCACCCTCAATGCCAGTGCGTTCTACTACGATTACAAGGGCTATCAGATTTCCGAAATCGTCGATCGCACGTCGATCAACCTGAACTTCGACGCAAAAGTGAAGGGCGCGGAAATTGAAGGGGCATGGGAGCCGCTGCCGGGCCTGCGCTTCAACTTTGCCGGTGGCTGGGAAGATACCTCGCTCAACAAAGGCAGCAAGGCCGTGGACCTGATAGATCGTACAGCGGGCCAGCCCGGCTGGATGGTGCTGAAGCCGTTTATTGGACAAGCCTCCAACTGCATTTTGCCAGTCTCTGTGGTAGAAGCTGCCATCAAACATGAGGTGATCAGTTCCACCAGCAACAGCCCCGGCTCAGTGGTGGAGATGTGCGGCACCGCCTATGTCAACCATTTGGATCCGGTGACGGCGCTACCCTTTACCTTGCCGGACGGTGCAGGAAATCTCATAGGCTACACAGCTTTCGGGAACCGGACGATCTCAGGCTATGCCGGTTTTGATCCGCTCACCGCGCCCAATAACGGGCAAGGCTTCGACAAAGATCTGAGCGGCAACAAATTACCCAATGCACCGCCCTTCACCGTATCGGCAGGGGCACAATATTCCATTCCGCTCAGCGCCGAATGGGCAGGCACCTTACGCGGCGATTATTACTGGCAGGATTATTCATGGGCGCGCGTCTTCAACGACAATCCCTATGACCGCCTGCGTGGCTATGGCTCGGTAAACCTCACGCTCATCCTCACCAGTCAGTCGGGCTGGCAGGTGATGCTCTACGACAAGAACGTGTTCAACACGACCGCCATCACAGGCACCTTCCTCAATAGCGATGATAGCGGCCTGACGACCAATGTCTTCCTGACCGATCCAAAGTTGATCGGTGTGCGCGTAACAAAGAACTGGTGAGCCCGATGAAGAAACAGACTCAAGGGGGGAATGAAAAATGAGTGAACTCATCCAAACGCGCCGCGGCTCCGGCGAATTTCGCTGGCAGCTTTTGACAACAGTGTCCGCGCTTACCTTGCTCGCAGGGATCGGTGTGCAGGCAGCGAAAGCGGCGGACGATGCCGACAGGCCAACCGTCTGGATCGAACTGGGCGGGCAGCTTGAGCGGGCGAGCTCGTTCAGCGATCCGTTCGTGCCAAATTTCCTCAGCAAGAACGCAAATAATCCCGGTTTTGGGCCGCTCTCCCTTGTCGGGGCACAGCACACACCGCGTTATGCAAAGGGGGCGGAAGGCAAAATCACCTTCCAGCCCGAAAATTCCGATTGGGTTTTCTCAGCCGGTCTTCGTTATGGCCGTGCAAATGGAAACAAGCATATTCACCAGCAAACGCCGGGCAAACCTCTGCCACCATCGGCATTTGTGAATTCCATTCCGGGTTGGGAGAATCCGCCAATCAAGCTTTTCTCCGACCTGAAATCGCGCAATAGCGAAACCCATACCGTGCTTGATTTTCAGGCGGGCAAAGATGTGGGGTTAGGCGTGTTGGGGCAGGGCGGCTCTTCCACCGTCAGTCTGGGCGTGCGCTACGCGCAATTCTCATCCAGCACAGATGTTCAGTTGAAAGGGCGTTCAGACATATTTGTCGGCCAAACCAATTTTGGTGGCTTTCCGTTTGATGGCGCGAAATACTGGTTTGCCTATACCGGTATTTCACACAATGAACGCTCGTTCCACGGCATCGGCCCAAGCCTGTCATGGGATGGCTCTGCGTCTTTAGCGGGGGATGCAGACACTGGCGAAGTCACGTTCGATTGGGGCCTGAAGGGCGCTCTGTTGTTCGGGCGGCAAAAGGCCGAGATCGACCATCAAACCACGTCTCAACGCTATTATGGAGCGAAGAACCCGACATATCAGGTCATTTATGCCCATCACCCGCGCCCCGTCTCCCGCAGTCACGGTGTCACCGTGCCCAATATCGGCGGCTTCGCGGGGCTTTCGATGCGTTACACATCGGTAAAATTCTCCATGGGCTATCGCGGCGATTTTTTTATCAACGCATCGGATGTGGGCATTGATGCGCGCAACAGCGCCAATCGCAGCTTCCATGGTCCCTTTGCCACACTTGCCATCGGTCTTGGCGGATAATCTTGCGCGGCGGGATCAATGCAAAAGTGCGTTGATCCCGTTCCACAAAATTTCAATGCCGATACACAACAGGATAAAGGCAGACAGGCGGATCAGGACATTGGTGCCGCCTTTCCCCAACGCTTTCACCAGCGCGTCGGCGAAGCGGTAGCAAAAGAAAATCGTCAGCGCGATGGCGGCGATGCCTGCAAGGGCTGCTGTCGCCAGCAGCATGAGTTCGGGCAGATCGGCATTATGCGGGCGCTGGCTGCCAAGGGTGATGGCAACTGAAATCGAGCCGGGGCCAACGGTGAGCGGCATGGTGAGGGGATAAAAACCATCCCCCACATCTTCTTCGCCTGCGCCCTCCCCATCGGGTTGATCACCGGAATTCAGGAGCTTCCAGGCAAAGGCGGTGACAACAAGCCCGCCCGCCACCCGCACCGCAGGCACCGAAATACCAAAGAATTCGAGCACATGGGAGCCGATGAACAGCGCCCCCAGCAACAGGAAGAATCCGTTGATCGCCACACGCCGCGCCAGAACGCGGCGTTGTGCGTCTGACTGGAAACGGGTGAGGCCAAGAAAAAGCGGTGCGCTGCCAATCGGGTTGATGATCGGAAACAGCGCCGCATAGATCAGCAGAAAGGTGCTGAAAAAAACGGAGAATTCGGGCATGGGTTTCGTGTCCTCAGTCTCGCGTCAGAGTAGCAGATGGCGCAAGAATCGGCACCCAGAACACGCCGTTGGGGCTTTGCGCGGCGACGCGATAATTGCGCTGCAATGCTGCCTGGAAAGCGGGCAAATCCGCAAACCGCGATGTGTGTTCCAGTTGAATGGTGGCAAACGCTTTTGCGTCCAACAGGCGGGTAATGTCTGCCTCATCGCGAGCGCCTGCCTCTATGGTCTCTACGGTGTTGAACGCATCCACCTCTCCCGCTTTGCCCGCCCAATAACAATAGCTCAGAAATTCGCACAGAGCGGGGCCGGGGCGGCTTTCCAGAAAAGCGATGTCCTCGCGTGTCGCGGTTTCTCTGGTGGCAGGGTCCGGCTTTGCCGCCCGTTCCGCCCCGGCGATGCCAAGCGGAACAAGACAGGCAAGCGCAAACAGAACAGCGCGTGTGGGGCGCAAGGTTTGCGCGAGCAGCCCCGCGCTCAACGCCCCCGCAATGGCGGCATCAAACAGCCCATTGCGCCCAACGCCCGCCCCACCGCTGAAATAGAGGCCAATGACAAGCGCGAGCGCCATATAGATCCCACATAACAGCGCAAAACCCTGTTCCTTACGCACATGTCCCTTACGCAACATGTAAAGCCCCGCCGCCAAAGGCGCAAAACTGACCAGCAGAAAATCACGCGCCGATTGCAACACCCAGTCCAGCGCATAGCTGCGCGCCGTCAGTAGCGTGGCAATGGGGTCGAACCCGGTGACATGGCTGATGCCGAGCCCGATGGCGCAAAAGACAACGCCAAAGCCCGCAAACTGCACAGCGCTGCGCGGGTTGGTGAGCGCAAGCCAGATCAGCAAAGCCAACGGCTGAATCACAAACATCTGTTTGACGAAAAGCGCACAGGTCAGCAGCAACGCGCCCAACGCCAGCCGCCGCGTGCTTTCAACGCCGGAGATGACACAGAGAAAGCCGAGACAGCCAAGCGCATGGCCCAGCATCTGCGGGTCGTCGATGCCGATATAAGAACTGGCGGCCAGCAGCTTGCCCAGAAACAGCACCGCCGCGAACACAGCGAGCATCGCGCCCAGCGCCATGCGCCGGGCAATGGCATAGACAGCCCAGCCCGCAATCAGCGTGGACAGCAGCGAAACAATCCGCCCCGCGACAATCAGGTCGCCGGTCAGCCGCCCCATGAGCCCGACCACAAAGAAGGAGAGGGGCGGATAGTTATTGGTCATCAGGCTGGGAGGCTGGGGGTAGAGTGCCGCCCCCGTCATCGCCGCCTGGCCGTGAAAAGCGTTCCAGCCCTCATTATAGTTGAGGGCCACCATGGCTCCGCTCAAACCCGCCGCCCGCGCAAGCGCCAGCGCCACGGCAAGCGCCGCGAGCCAGATCAGCACAGAAAACCAGCGATGGACGGACCAGACCAAAGCAATGCCCGGACAAGGAAATCTCAGTCTATATTGCAGCCCCACCGCTCAAACGAAACCCGCCCCGGACACCGCCCTTGGCCCTGACCATTCTCACCGCCGCGAACGAACCTTATTGGCGCACCCTCTGGCAGTTCTTGCGCAGCGCCGAACGCATGGCCATTGCGCGGCAGGCCAAGGTCGTGGTCTTCGATCTGGGTCTGGAAGCGGCCACGCGGCAAAGGCTTGAACGCCGCTTCGGCTGGGTGGTGTTTCGCGCGTTCGATTTTGCGGCCTATCCGCCGCATGTCGCCCTTCACAGCCGCACTTACGCCTTCAAACCCATGGTGATGGCAGAGGCCGCCGCCGATTATGGTGGCGCGCTGTTGTGGTTGGACAGCGCCAATCTCTTCAAAACGCCAGATCTCGGCATCGTGCGCGCGGCTCTCGCGCGGGATGGGGCCTATGCGCTCAAAGGCGCTTCGGCCCTGCGCTTACGCTGCAACGCCTTCACCCTCGATGCGTTGGGCGTGCCGGAGGAAGACCGTACCCGCCCCGAACGCGTCGCCACCGTCATCGGGCTGGATACCACCCATCCCGGTGCCGCCGCCCTGATCGGCGAATGGAAGGCCCATGCGCTGGTGCCGGAGCGCATCGCCCCACGCACAAAATCCCACAATCCCGAGCAGGCGCTGCTCTCCATCCTCCTGTTCCGCTACCAGCGGGAGGGCCGGATCGGGCTGGGGGAGGAGGAGATCGACATTTCCTCCCCCCACCCCTTCCGCTGGATGAGCACCCGCAACAAAGTGCCCGTTTGGGTACCGGTTTGGGCCGATCCGCTCCCCCGGCTTTATTATTTCTTCTACAAGATGGCCGATCAGGCCTGGCTCCGCTTCCAGCAACGCCGCCAGTTGGGGCATAAGGCGCGGGGCGCGACGGCCCGGAAGGTTCCATGAAACGGAAGATTCAATGAGGATTGGGAAAAGGATTGGCGCCTCCCTTTTAGCTGTGCCCCTGTGTCTGGCTTTGGTGGTCGGCCTTGGCGGGCAGGCCAAACAGGCCCAGCCGGGCAAAACCGGCGCGGTCGGGCAAATCACACCCGCGGGCGGGATCATTGATCTGACGGCCTCGGCTTCAGCCTTCATCACCTCAGCCCGGGTCGAGGTGGGGGATCAGGTCAAGGCTGGCCAGCTTCTGGCGACCGTGCGGGACGACAGCGCCAATGCCGCGGAAGCCGCGCGCCAGTTGGTGCGGGCCAAAAAATCGGCGACCGAACAGGTGGTGGCGCAGGAGGCCTCGGTCAAACAGGCCGAGCAGCAATTGGCGCAGGCCAGCCGCGAACTCAAAAGTTATGCAGCCATGGGCCCCAACGCGACCTCGGCGAAAGACCTTGGCCGCGCCAGGGATGCGGTGACTGAGGCGCAGCTTTCACTCAAAATCGAAAAATCCAAACTGGTGGTGACACGCGGCACCGCCGCCAACAGCCTTGCCGATGCTGATCGTCAGGCCAAACTCGCCAGCACTGCTGAAGAGTTGCGTGCGCCGCTTGATGGTACGGTCCTCTTTGTGGACCGCCGTGTCGGCGCCCATCCCAATGGGCCGGTGGTGCGGATGGGCAATCTCTCCACCATGATGGTTGTTTGTCAGGTCTATGAAGGCGATCTGCTGAAATTGAAGCGTGGGCTTCGCGCCACCATCAAAAGCCCAACACTTGCCACGCCGCTTGGCGGCACGGTGGTGAGCGTGGGCCGCATCATCGACACCCGCGCCAAGCTGGGCGAGGTGCGCATCCGGCTCGATACTGCCAATCCCGCAAACCGGCTGGTCGGGATGGAGGTTGAAGTCACCATCGCGCATTAGAGCGTTTAAACCGCGCTCTAGCGCATCGTTCGGACAAGGCCCTATCTTTTGCATCACTTTGGCCGACAGATACGGAACTGGTGGGAGGCGCCTGCGCGACATGGTGCGCGCGATACGGCGCGCCATTGTCTTGCGCTCGCCTTCGCCAATCTCACCCAGCATCGCACGCGGCTTTACGTGGCGCTGTCGGGCATCGGGGTCGCCATTGTTCTGCTGTTGATGCAGATCGCTTTTCTCAACGGCGTGCGGGTGGAAGCGACACGGCTTTACGATGCGTTCGATTTCGATCTCGCGGTGGTGCCGGTCACCTATCAGTTTCTCTATTCCGGCGGCGTGTTCGATCGCGTGCGGTTGACGCAAGCGCAAGCTGATCGGAGCGTGCGCGACGCGTTCGGGCTCAATATCGGCGTCAGCCGCTGGACCGATGAAGCAACGCGCCAGCGGTCTTCCGTGCTGCTGATCGGGCTGGATACGCCGGGCGATTTCATCACCGATCCCGATATCGCAAAGGGCTATGCGGCGCTCGGCGGCAGCCGCGCCGTGCTGGTGGATCGCTGGTCGGGCTCTGCCTATGGCCCGTTGCGTATGGGGCGGCAGGCGCGCATTGCCGATCAACCGGTGGAGATTGCGGGCTTCTTCAAACTCGGCCTGTTTTTCTATGCCGAAGGCAGCGCCATGGTGCGCAATGCCGACTTCACACGGCTGACAGGCCGCGACGGGCGGCAGATCAGCGTGGGCCTGCTTAAGCTCGCCCCCCGCGCAAATGCGAGAGAGGTTCAAACCCGCCTTGCCGCCAGCCTGCCGGATGATGTGCAGGTGTTGACGCGCAAGGATCTCATCACGCAGGAGCGCGATTTCTTCACCGCGACAAAACCCATCGGCGTGTTGTTGCAGGTGAGTATGCTGATTGCCTTTCTGGTGGGCGCAACCATCCTGTTTCAAGTTCTGTCGGCGGAGATCATTCAGCGCGCCCGCGAATTCGCGGTGCTGAAAGCCATGGGGTTCAGGCCCTCTTTCGTCTTCGGCGTCGGCCTGTCGGAAATTATTCTTCTGGCGCTCAGTGCCTTTGTGCCTGCGCTGGTGGTGGCGGGCCTTGTGCTCTGGGGCATCGAGCTTTCCACCAAGCTGCCGACAGCGCTGACCCCGCTGATCGTGCTTGAAACGCTGTTCATCGTGCTCGCCATGGGCATTGCCTCTGGCGTCAGCGTGATCGGGCGCATCGCGCGGGCCGATCCGGCGGAGCTGTTCAAATGAGGGCGCTCCAGTTCAATCGGCCTGAACAAGGGCTGGGCTTGCGCTTCCTCGCGCATAATCCATGGCGGCTGGCGGCGGCGATTGCCGGTGTGGCAATGGCGGTGGTCATCATGTTTGTGGAGCTTGGCCTGCTCATGGGCGTGCTTCACTCGCAGGCCATGGTGGCAAGCCGGATGGATGCCGATCTGGTGGTGATGGACCGCGCCCGCATCGACCTGCACAAATGGACCGATATGCGCGGCATTCGCCTCAACCAGATTGCGGCGATAGACGGGGTGGCAAATGTCGTGCCGATCTATCAGGGCACGATGGGCCTCAGAACGCCGCCCGATCTATCGGTGCGCCGCATCGTCGTCTTTGCCTTTCCGCCCGATGAAAGCCCCTTCGACATCGGTGATCGCGCCAAAATTTCGCAAGCCCTGCGCATGCCCGGCACGGTGTTGTTCGACCGGCTGTCGCGCGACATCTATGGCCCGATCCGGCCGGGCAAGGACGTGGAGCTGGATGGCGAGCTTTTCCGCATGGCCGGTTTTGTTTCGCTCGGCGCCGATGTGGTGAATGACGGCGCGGTCATGATGAGCGAAGGCGATTGGCTCTCCCGCCATCCCGGCGATTCCCCCATCATGGGCGCGATCCGGCTGGAGCCGGGGGCCGATGTGGAAAAACTCCGGCAGTCCATCGTGGCGGCGCTGCCCGCCGACGTGACAGTGATGACGCCCGCCGAACTGCGTGCCCGTGAATTTTCCTACACGTTGCGAACCGCGCCCATCGGCATTCTCTTTGGTGTCGGCATGTTGGCGGGCCTCGTGATCGGGGCGATCACCTGCTACCAGATCCTGTTCAACGAGATCGTCGATCGTTTCGCCCAATATGCTACGCTGCGGGCGATGGGCTTTTCCGACACATTTTTTCGCCGCGTCATTCTGGAACAGGCCTTGGCGCTGTCGCTGGCCGGTTTTGCCGTGGGCGTGGTGCTGGCTGCCGCGGCCTATGCCTATCTGGCAGAGGCCACCGCGCTCGCCGTGCGGCTGGATGTGTTTTCGCTGGTCTTCGTTCTGGTGCTGACGGTGGGGATGACGGTGCTGGCAGGGGTCTTTGCGCTGAAGCCGGTGGCCAATGCCGATCCGGCCTCCCTCTATTGAGCCGCTCATGATGCGTCTGACAGAAACAGCTCCGAGCAGCGGCGTTGCCCCGGCGGCGGTCACCATCCGTCAGGTGAATTACACCTTCGCGGGCTCGCAGCGCCCGATTCTGCGCGGTGTCGATCTGACGCTGGCAAAGGGCGAGTTCGTCATTCTCACCGGCCCGTCTGGCGCGGGCAAAACCACGCTGATGACATTGGTGGGCGCCTTGCGCGCGCCTCAGGAGGGCCAGATCAATGTGCTGGGCGCAGAGCTTGGCGGTATGGATGGCGAGGCCCAGCTTCAATTGCGCCGCAAGATCGGCTTCATCTTTCAGGATCATAATCTGTTCGATGCGTTGAGCGCCTTCGAAACACTCTGGCTTGCAACCGCGCTGGATGCGAAAAAGCCGCCGCGCGCGGAAGCGCTGAGAAAAGCGCAAAGCCTGTTGGGAGAATTGGGTCTGGCCGATTATCTGCATTCCAAACCGGGCCAGCTTTCCACCGGCCAGAAACAGCGGGTGGCGATTGCGCGTGCGCTCATCAATACCCCGCCGCTCATTCTGGCCGATGAACCCACCGCCTCGCTCGACAAAGTCTCGTCCGATGCGGTGATCGCGCTCATCAAGGCCCGTGTCGCCCAAGGCGCCGCCGCGTTGATGGTGACACATGATGCCCGCATTTTCGCCGCCGCCGACCGTGTGGTTCACATGGTCGATGGCAAAATCGACCGCGTGGAATAGGGCAGGCAACGTGGCGGGACGAATTGCACGACTGCTGCTTTGCACCGCGCCCCTCCTGATGGGCGCGCGCCTTGCCCATGCAGGCGAGGCGAAGCTCGAAGATGTGGTCGCCAGCGCCATGATCTCCGGCCCCGCCGTGTTACAGGCAGATGCCAAAACCGTGCAGGCGCAAGGCCAGTTGCAACAGGCCGAAGGCGCATTCGACTGGACCGTTTCGGGCCGCACCGGTTGGCAGCGGCTTTATCTGCCCAAAATCCGCAACGGCGTCTTCACCGATCAGACCGACATCACCAGCGCCATCCCCATCGAGGCCAGCGTCACCAAAAAATTCTCCAACGGCATCACCATCGGCCCCGGCGTGACCTTCTATGCCAATACGGCGGCCAGCAATGCGCAAACCTTCGGCCTCACCACGCCGCGCCCGCATTTCAACGTCACAGTGCCGCTGTGGCAGGGCTCCGGCAGCGATAGCCCGGCAGCGGCCAAAGCCAATGCGGCCACCAAGGCGTTACAGGCCTCGCGCTTTCAGGGCGAGTTCGTGCGCGGCCTGGCGGTGCATGATGCGGTGCAGGTCTATTGGCGCTGCATTGCCCTGCGCGATCAAACCACCATCGCCCGCGATGCGGAGGAGAACAGTCTCGATTACGATGCGCTGTTGCAGGCCCAGGCCAAAAACGGCCAGCTCGAACCGGCAGAGCTTGATCGCGCCACCGCCAATCAGGCCCTGCGCCATGTCGAGGTGACCAGAAGCGAGCTTGCCGAACAGGCCTGTGGCCGCCAGCTTGCGCAGGCGATGGGTGCCAAAGGCCCGGCCCCCGCCGTCAGCGGCAGCTTCCCGGACATCGCGGCGCTGGCCGCGGATGTGAAACATCTCAACGAAGCAGCGATGACCGATCTGGCTTTCCGCAACCGGCTCGACCTTCAGGCGCTCGCCCAATATGCCGCCGCCGCGGGCGATCAGGTGAAGGGCGCCGAAAGTGGCCTCGGCCCGCAGGTGGATGTCTCGCTGGATACAGATGGGGTGTTCCTGAACCTCTCCAAAAGCATCGAGGGCAATGTCGAGAACGGGGCGCTGCAGGCAGCGCAAGCGGGGCAAACCATCGCCCGCCTCAACCAGCACCAGGCCGAGGAGCAACTGCGCCGGGATGTGGCCGATCAGGTTCAGGCGCTCAAAGCCGCCCTTGCCGACTATCAGGCGCTTCTGCGCTCCGAAAAACTGATGGACGGAGCGGTAGCCAGTGCCCGCAAACGGGCGGCGGCAGGCTTTATCCCCCGCACCGCCCAGAACGATGTGGAGGGCGAACGGGCCCAGACGCAGGCGGCCGTGGTGGATGCCAGCTTGCGCTTCTGCGCCGCGCTGACGGCCTTGCGCCTGTCCACCGGAACCATTGTGGCGCGGCCCGGCGCCCCGGCAGTCACCCTTGCCGCCTTGTTCCGCAGCCTGCCGGGGCCCGGCCCTGCGCCCGCAGGCGCGGCACCGTTGCCGGGCGAAAGGGATTGACGCGTCACCCTGAAATGATGCGAATGACCGCTGTTGCTGGATTGACATGATGGACAAAACGCCCCTGGACGATAGCGGTGAAATGAGCGGCCCCGACAGCACAGTTGAGCCAAGTTTCATTGATGGTTTTGCCGGCTATCGCGCCCTGAAGCGGCGCATGGCCGATGTCGCCCAGCACAATATCAGCCTGCCGTTTTTCGAGCCGCGCAATGGCGTCAGCGACAGCCATATCACCTGGCAGGGCCGCGAGCTGATCAATTTCTCCGGCTATAATTATCTCGGCCTTTCGGGCGATCCGCGCGTCTCCGCCGCCGCCCATGCCGCGATTGATACATACGGCACCTCCGCCTCGGCGAGCCGCATCGTATCGGGCCAGATTGAACTTCACGGCGAACTCGAACGTCGCCTTGCGAATTTTCTCGGCACCGAAGATGCCATCGTCTTCGTCAGCGGCTATCTCACCAACGTCACGGTCATCAGCCATCTGCTGTCCAAGCCCGATGCCGCGATCATAGATACCGGCGCACATAATTCCATCATGACCGGCGCCAAACTTTCCGGCGCCAAGCAGCTCTCCTTCCCGGTCGGGGAATGGGAAAAGCTGGATGCGCTGATGGATGAAAAGCGCAGCACTTTCCGCCGTGGGCTGATGGTGGTCGAAGGCGTCTATTCGATGGACGGCCATATTCTGGATGCACGCCGCGCGGTCGAAGCCAAACGCCGCAACGATTTGCTGCTGATGGTCGATGAAGCCCATTCGCTCGGCACCATCGGCGCCACTGGTCGCGGTGTTTGTGAAGCCGCAGGGATTTCGCCCAGCGGTGTCGATGTGCATATGGGCACACTCAGCAAATCGCTGGCGGGTGCGGGCGGCTATATCGCGGGCAGCCGTGGGCTGATCGAATATTTGCGCTTCCTCGCACCCGGTTTCATTTTCAGCGTCGGCCTCTCACCGCCCGATACGGCGGCGGCTCTGGCTGCTCTCGACATTCTGGAGCGCGAACCGCATCTGAGCACCGAGGTGCAGGATTGCGCGCGGATGTTCCGCGCCATCGCGCGTGAAGCCGGGCTGACCATTGGCGGCGATGAGGAATCTCCCGTCGCCTCGCTCCTGGTGGGGGATGACAAGGCAGGCTTTATCCTGTCGAACCGCCTGCTCGAACAGGGCATCCATGTGCAGCCCATTCCGCCGCCCGCGGTG